>Ga0209239_1001441_pt1 | contig 14169 bp, 15 predicted proteins | sample GraSoi013_2_20cm_FD_185824 | JGI IMG/M metagenome (GOLD analysis project Ga0209239, IMG submission 185824) | Grasslands soil microbial communities from the Angelo Coastal Reserve, California, USA - Sample 10_02_2013_2_20cm (SPAdes) (version 2) | ecosystem: Environmental > Terrestrial > Soil >...
CTCGATGTGAAGCCCGCGAACGTGATCGTCGATCAGGGCGGCAACGCGAAGCTCACCGACTTCGGCATCGCCCGCGCGGCACGCGACAGCGAGGAGCGCGAGCTCGTCGGCACCGCGCGGTACATCGCGCCGGAGCGCATCGCGGGCCGACCCGTGACCGCGCGGGCCGACGTGTATGGCCTGGCCCTCGTCGCGTACGAGCTGATCACCGGTCAGCCCGCCTTCGCCGGCGCGGAGAACGAGGATCTCCTGCGCGACCGGCTGGAACGCGGAGCGCCCCATCCGCGGGCCGTCCGGCCAACGATCCCCGAGAGCGTCGATGCGGTCGTCGCGAAAGGCCTCGCCCGTGAACCGGACGAGCGGTTTGCGACCGCGGGCGCATTCGCTGAGGCGCTCTCCGGCGCGGCGGGCGACGAGACCGAGGTGCTTCGACCGATCGTCGCGGCCGCGCCACCGATCAGGATGACATACGGGCCGGTCAGCCCGAACTCGATCGCGACCTCCGCCGGCACCGCCGAGGGCGCCGTGTACGGGAAATGCACCGGCCTCGCCGCCTCCGCTTCAATGAATGCGCGATTCGAGGACCCGTACGCGGCCGCCGTCACGTAGACCAGTGCCGTCGCGTCGCCGCGGATCGCCTCGCGCCCGAGGCCGCCCTCGCGCAGGAGCGCCTCCACCGCGCCGATGCCGAGCAAACACTCGCGCGTGGCGCGGCGGAAACGCTCGCCCGTCGGCATCGATCGCTTGGCGCCGGCCCGCCGCCGCCCGCACGGCATCCGGCGGCAGCGCGGCCGCGCTCTCTCCCCACCCCGTCACCATGCCAACCGCCGCGACCTCCGTGCCGATCACCGCGCGTCCCCCTCGAGAACGAGCGCCGCGTTACATCCCCCGAAGCCGAGCGAAGTGGAGAGGCTCACGCGCGGTCGGGCCGCGCGCGGCGCCGTCGCCACGTAGTCCAGATCGCACTCGGCGTCGCGTTCCTCGAGCCCGGCCGTGTGCGGAACGACGCCCTCGCGCGACGCGAGAAGGCACATGATCGCCTCGAGCGTCGCCGCCGCGCCCATCGTGTGGCCGAGGGCGCCCTTGATGGAGTTCATCGGGATGCGGGCGGCGCGCGCGCCGAGCGCGCGCTTGAGCACGGCGGTCTCGATCCGGTCGTTGAGCGGCGTCGCCGTGCCGTGCGCGCTCACGAAATCCACGTCATCGGCGCCGACCTCCGCGTCGGCGAGCGCCACGCGAATCGCGGCCTCGAGCCCGCGTCCCTCGGGGTCCGGTGCCGCGATGTGGCTACCGTCGCTCGAGCTCGCGTGGCCGAGCAGCCGGCCCAGGCGCCGCCCCGGGGCCTCGCGGTCGCGCGCCATCAGGACCAAGGCCGCGGCCTCGCCGAGGAGGAGGCCGCTGCGCCGGCGGTCGAACGGGCGCACGCGGTCTCGCGTGAGCGACCTGAGCGCATCGAAGCCGCGCATGACGAAGCGGCAGAGGATGTCGTACCCTCCCGCGACGACGAGATCCGCCGCGTCCGCCCGCAAGAGGTCCGCGGCCACGCCGAGCGCCGAGGCGCCTGCCGCGCAGGCCGTGGAGACGGTCATCACGGGTCCACGGGCGCCGAGCCGCAGCGCGAGCGCCTGCGCGGGCCCGTCGTACAGCGCGGCCGCGGCCCGGCGCGCGCGCCGATCACCCGCCAGCGCGCGCTCGCCCTCCTCCACGCCGCCGAGCGCCGTGCCCAGGACCACGCCGACGCGCTCGGCCGGCGCATCGAGGCGAGCGCGCGCGAGCAAGTCGTCGACCGCGGCGAAGAGGAGCTGGGACGCGCGGCAGCCTTCCCGCTGCAGGCACTTGAGCTTCTTGATCTCGCCGCCCCAGCCGACGCGCAGGTCGTCCACCGGAAAGCGCTCGATGCGCGAGATGCCGTCCGCGCCGGTGACGAGCCCGGACCAGAACGCGTCGAGGTCGCCACCGACCGGCGTCACGACCCCCGCGGCGACGATGGCGACCGGCTCAGTGCGCAGGCGTCTCACTCCACTCGTGCGGCCTCGATGACCGACAACGACGCCATCAGAGGAGCCGCGAGTAGTACATGCGGAAGACCCGGATCACGCCGGGCTCGGTGTCGTAGACCCGCGTCGCCGCGAACCGCCGCGCTCGGTGGTCGAAGGTGATGACTCCCGGCGCGTCCGGGTCGTTCGGGTCCCAGACGACGAAGTCGAGGGTCGTGGCGCCGTCACGCGACTCGAACGCGACGACCGTGTGGTTGAGCTCGGGCTTGGGCCAGTTGGTGATCAGGAGCTGGACGAGACGCCCCGCGCGCAGCTCGCTCACGATCTCGCGCGCGACGTTCTCCTGGTGGGCGGGAGTCACCCAGAAGGTCACCCGCCAGTTGGTCCAGTGCACGAACGTCCAGAAGCGACCGCCGAGCCCCTCCTTCACCGCGGCCTCTTCGGCCTGCGAGAGCTCGCGCAGGCTCGCGTAGCCCGGGATCACGATCCGCGCGTCTTCCGGCAACGCCGGCTCCCACGGCGGCCGCGCCGCCACGCGGCGTACCAGAGCCACGTAGGCCGCGTGATCGAGCCGGGGGAGCGCGGGATCGAAGCGCGCGAACTGGCTGAACTGTCGGAGGCCGCGCGCCAGCACGAAGCAATAGTTCGCGTAGAGGCCGTCTTCGTGGGGGTGGCGCGCGCGGATCAGGTTCTTAAAGGCGAACGTGTCGCGCGCGAACGCGAACTCGAGCGCGCTGGCCCTCGCGTCGGCGGCGCCTTCCGGCGGCGGACCGAGAACGGGTCCGGTAGCGCACGCGACCGTGACGAGCACAACGCCTAGGAGGACGGCGAGCCGGGCCTGCGCGACGCTATTCAAATTCAATGTCTTAACCCTAAATGGCGCCGTCCCCATCGTCAAGAACCGTGTGCTATCCTCGACCGGTCCCGCCCGATGAACCGAGCGATCGGCGCCCTCTACCGCCTCCTCTACGACGGCCTCCTCGCTCGCCTCCCCGAACCCACCGCGGTCGCGCTCGGCCAGGCGGCGCTGCGCCTCCTGCCGTGGGACCGGCTGCCCGCCTTCCGCCTCGCCGACCCGCGGCTCGCCGTCACCCTCGGCGGCGTGAGGCTGCAGAACCCGCTGATCCTCGCGGCGATGTACTACGATCCGCGGATCATCGTGCGCGCGATGGGCCTCGGCTTCGGCGCCGTCACCACCAAGTCCATCACGTTGGCGCCGCGTGCCGGCCACCCGCAGCCGAATCTGGCGCGCGTCCGGACCGCGGCGGGCCCGGGGCTCGTCAATTGCAACGGGTTTCAGAATCCCGGGCTCGAGCGCTTCCGCGCCGCGTTCGGCGCCCTCCCCCACCGCGTGCCGCTCATCGTCAGCGTGGCCGGCGAGTCCGTGGAGGAGTACGTCACGCTCGTTCGCGAGCTCGCCCCGCTGGGCGACCTCGTCGAGTTCAACATCTCGTCGCCGAATACGCGGCTCGTGTACGAGTGGAGCCGGAAACCGCGGGAGCTCGCGGCCCTGCTCCGGGCGGTGCGCGCCGCCACCGACAAGCCGCTCATCGTCAAGCTCTCGCCCGACTTCGCCGACACGAACGAGTCCCAGATCATCCCGGCGGCGCTCGAGGCGGGGATCCGCATCGTCAACTACGGCAACACGCGGCGCGTCGCGGACCGGCGCCTCTCGCAGGGCGCCGGCGGGCTCTCCGGACCCGAGATCTTCCCCGCGACGCTCGACAACCTGCGCCGAACGCGGGCGCGCTTCGGCGCGGGACTCGAGATCATCGCCACGGGCGGCGTGGACTCGCCCGACAAGGCGCGCCGGCTGCTCCGCGAGGGCGCGACCGCCGTCGGTTACTTCACCGGATTCATCACGCGCGGCCCGATTCTGGCGCGCGAGATCCTCGAGTTCCTCCTTGAGGACCGATAGCGGCGTGCCGGGAGCGCGAAGAATGCGCACAGCTTATCCACATGTCCACCGGTATCCACAGCCGACGAAATCGCACGCGCTGACGCGGGCCCGCAGTCCGGGTCGCGAAATATGACGATCCGTTCGTCCACGGAGAGCACCGGCCCACAGATTCGCCGATTCCATGCGGCCCGGAGCACCACCGCGCGGCGCGCGCGTGCATTTTGCGCGGACAAACGAAGTCTTGACACTGAAATCGCGACGCTCGTAAGGTTGGCGGGCGATGATCGTCGCTCGTCCGACAACCGTCGTTCCTCGGTCACTTCCGACCGGCGTAGCGTAACGAGAGGTCAACGAAGCGATGGAAGGTAGTCGAAAACCGCTCGCAAAAGTGGAAGGACGGCGACGCCTGCGCCAGAGCGGCGTCACCGTTGCCTGGCGCGGCACGCCGAATCTCGACGATTGGGTCGCCTATATCGTCAACGGCACCCGGTCCAAGAAGCTGATCTTGGCCGACCATGCCAGCGAGCGGAAGGTGAAGACGCTCCTCGCCCGGCTGCAAACCCTTCCGAAGAAGGGGATCGAGAAGCTGGCGAAGGGCTGACGCGGTCTAGAGCTCGAGCGGCCCGACCGTCGCGACGGCGGCCGGGTTCTCGCGCCAGATCGCGGGATCGGTGTCCACGAACAGCTCGAGGCCGTTGCCATCCGGATCGGTCAGATAGATCGACTTGCTCACCCGGTGGTCGGCGAGCCTCAGCGGGGTGATGCCGTGGGCCTCGAGGTGAGCCTTGGCCGCGCGGAGGTCGTCGATTCGATCGCCGATCTTGAGCGCCACGTGGTAGAGCCCCACGGCGTCGGGAGCGGGCGCGGAGGCCTGCGCGCCGACCTCCAGCAGCGCGAGATCGTGGTGATTCGCGCCGGTCGCCGAGAAGAAGACCATGCGGTCCCGGTATCGGGCCACCTCGTTGAGCCCGATCACCTCGCGGTAGAACCGCGCCGACCGGTCGAGATCCCGCACCTTGAGGACGACGTGCCCGACGCCCTTTGGGTTGATGGCCATGGCGGCTAGATGATACCGCGTTCGGCGAGGCTCGCGAAGCGACCGCGCCCGATCACCAGGTGATCGTGGACGCGGAGCTCGAGGAGGCGGGCGCACTCGACGAGCTGGCGGGTCAGGCGGATGTCCTCCCGGCTCGGCGTGGGGTCGCCGCTGGGATGGTTGTGGAGCAGGACCACCGAGGCGGCCGACTCGAGGATGGCCGGCTTGAACACCTCGTAGGGATGGACGAGGCTCGCCGACAGCGTCCCCTCGGAGATCACGCGATCGCGCAGGAGACCGTTCTGGGCGTCGAGCAGCGCCACGCGGAAGACTTCGCGCTTGAGGTCCTCCATGAGCGGTGCGAACGCAGCGTACACCGCGGCTGGGCTCGAGAGGACGACCCGCGCCCCCGGTGTGCGCGCTCGGAGCCGGCGCGTGAGCTCGAAGGTCGCCGCGAGGCGCGCGGCCTTCGCGGGCCCGACGCCGGCCACCCGAGCCAGCTCGGTCACGTCGCGCGCCGCGACCTCCGCGAGCGAGCCGTAGGCGGCAAGCAGCTCGCGCGCCACGTCGATCGCGCTCCGGCCGCGCATGCCCGACCCGAGCTGGATCGCGAGCAGCTCGGCGTCGGCGAGCGCCTCCGGCCCGTTCCAGTAGAGGCGCTCCCGCGGACGCTCGGCTTCGGGCCACCGATCGATCGCCATGAGATTCCGTACGCCGCCGGGCGAGCCGGTGTCAACGCGCAGATTTCGATACGGCGCGCCGGACGCGGTCGGTGGCACAATCCTTCACTGGGAAGTAACCGCTTCGAGGCTCTGGGAGGTGGCGGATGAGGGGGTTCGCCGACTTCGAGCACTACGACGCCCTCGGGCTCGCCGAGCTCGTCCAGCTCGGCAAGGTGACGCCCGCCGAGTTGCTCGACGCCGCGATCGAGCGCGTCGAGGCGCGCAACCCGAGGGTCAACGCCGTCGTGATGAGACTCTACGACTACGGCCGGCAGGCCATCGCCGACGGCCTGCCCGACGGGCCGTTCCGCGGGCTCCCCTTCCTGATGAAGGACCTGACCGCGTCGATCGCGGGGGTCCCGATGACGCGCGGCTCGCGGTTTTTCAGCGACGCGCCGCCGCCCGCCGCCGACAGCGAGCACGTCCGGCGGCTCAAGCGCGCGGGGCTCGTGATCTTCGGCCGGACGAACACGTGCGAGCTGGGACTGTCACTCACCTGCGAGCCGCGGCTCTACGGGCCGACGAAGAATCCGTGGGATCCGACGCGCATCTCCGGCGGCTCGAGCGGCGGCGCCGCGGCGGCGGTCGGAGCGCGCATGGTGCCGATGGCCCACGCGACCGACGGCTTCGGCTCGATCCGCGCCCCGGCCGCGTGCTGCGGGCTCGTCGGCCTCAAGCCCACGCGTGCCCGCAACACGATGGCGCCCTACCTCGGCGAGGGCCTCGGCGGCCTCTCCGCCGAGCACGCGGTGACGCTCACCGTCCGTGACTCGGCCGCGCTGCTCGACGCGACGGCCGGGTCGGCGCCCGGTGACCCTTATGCGGCGCCCGCGCCGACGCGGCCGTATCTGCAGGAGATCGGCGCCGGTCGGGAGGCGCTCAGGATCGCCTACACCTCGCAGGCACCCAACGGCGCGAAGGTCGAGGCCGAGAGCCTGCGCGTGCTCGCGGAGACCGCGAGCCTCTGCGCCGATCTCGGCCATCGCGTCGAGGAGGCCGATCCCGAGATCGACCGCGCGGCCGTCGTGCCGTCGTTCATCACGATCGTCGCGGCCAACACCGTCGTGAACCTCGCGGGCCACCCGACCGCGGGCCGCCCCCCACGGCCCGACGAGGTCGAGACGATCACATGGGGGACGGCGAAGCGCGGCGAGAACGTCAGCGCCGCCGACTACGTCCGCGCGACCCAGACCGCCCACCGCCTCGGCCGCCAGATGGCCGCCTTCCATGAGCGCTGGGACGTGCTCCTGACGCCCGCGCTCGCGACCCTGCCCCCGAAGCTCGGCTGGATCGACATGATGATGGACGACGTGGACGAGTACTGGCGACGCGTCTTCGCCTTCTCGCCGTTCACGGTCTGGTTCAACCTCACCGGCCAGCCGGCGATCGTCCTGCCGATCGGCCGCGCGCCGGACGGCCTGCCCGTCGCCGTGCAGCTCGTCGCGCGCGGGGGCGACGAGGCGACGCTCTTCCGCCTGGCGTCCCAGCTCGAGGCGGCGCGCCCCTGGCGCGACAAGAAGCCGCCGCTCGTCGCGTAACGCGTTTACGCCGCGGGGACGAAGCGGTAGCCGCCGTCCGTGCGGACGACGAAGCCGGGCGTCGGGAAGTGCGCCGCCAGGATGAGGACTCCCGAGTCGGCGTGACGCTCGACGAACGCGCGTCGCGTGTCGCGCGCCTGCTTGGGGTCGTAGCAGAAGCGGCTCGACCACTGGGGCTCGGCGACCTGCACCGTGCGGTGCATGAGGTCGCCGGAGAAGACCGCGTCGCCGGCGGATGTGCTCAGGCGGACCGAGACGTGGCCCGGGGTGTGGCCGGGCGTCGGCTCGAAGCGAAGCCACGCGTCCACGACGTAGTCGGCGTCCACGAGGTCCGCCTGGCCCGCCTCGACGACCGGCATCACGCTGTCGGCGATGCACGCGTCCTTCTCATGGCGCCAGAACTCCCACTCCTCACCGGCGAAGACGTAGCGCGCGTTCGGGAACGTCGGTACCCAGCGGTCGCCCACCCGCCGTGTGTTCCAGCCGACGTGATCCACGTGCAGATGCGTGCACAGGACGACGTCCACCCGCTCGGGCGTCACGCCCGCCGCGCGGAGGTCGTCGAGGTACGCGCCCCGGCGCATGTGCCACGCGGGCGAGCCGTCGCGCGCCTTGTCGTTGCCGACGCCCGTGTCGATCAGCACGGTGTGGCGCGGGGTCCTCACGATGTAGGTCCCGATGCGCGAGCCGAGATCGCCCGTCGCCTCGTCCCAGAAGTGGGGCCGGAGCCAGCCGTGATGGCGCGCGATCGCGTCGGGCGTCGAGTCCGGGAGCATAGACGCCGTGGGGAACGACGAGCGGTCGATCTCGATGATGCGGGAGACCGTGGCCTCGCCGAGCGTGCGCGTGCTCATGCGAACCGCGGCATCACCTTCTCCCCGAACAGGCGCATGGACCGGACGATCCGGTCGTGGGGGACGCCGCCGCGGTTGAACGACGCCATGAAGTAGGTGACCCCGAGCGCCTCGTGGTGCTGACGGATCTTGTCGGCGACCTCCTCGGGGTCGCCGCAGATCGCCGCCTGCTCGAGCGCCTTGTCGTCGGAGAGCGCCAGGAGGTTCTCGCGCACCCGCTTGTAGAACTTGTACTGCTCGGGCGGGACGCCGGCGGGATCGGCGATGAGGTCGGCCTGCGTGCGGAAGAACCAGCGCGTCGGCTCTCGCAGGTCCTCCCGCGCCTGCTTCGAGGTCTCGGCGACGTGGATGATCTTGTTCATCGCGATGTCGCCGCCCGCGTCCGCCCCGTGGGTCTCGCGCCACGCCGCCCGGTAGGCGTCGAAGTTCTTCCGGAGAATGTCCCAGGGCGTGAAGGATGGGGCGGTCAGGATCTTGAAGCCCTTCCGCGCGGCGAGCGTGTAGGTGTCGGGGGAGACCGCGGCCGTCCAGAAGGGTGGGTGCGGCTTCTGGACGGGCTTGGGCAGCACGCGGACGTCGCGCACCGAAGAACTCGCCCTCGAACGTCACGCGCTCCTCGGTCCACGCCCGGCGGATCACCTCCAGGCACTCGTGTCGAACCGCTCGCGCGTCTTCTCCATGGAGACGCCGAGGCCGCGGAATTCCTTGGGCTGGTAGCCACGGCCCAGGCCGAATTCGATCCGCCCGCCCGAGAGGATGTCCACCATCGCCCACTCCTCGGCAATCCGGAGGGGATGGGCGAAGGGCGCCACGACCACGGAGGTGCCGATCCGCACGCGCCGCGTCTCCCGCGCGATGGCCGCGGCGAGGACCGCGAGCGACGGGCAGATCCCGTAGGGCGAAAAGTGGTGCTCGGCGAGCCAGACCGCCTCGAAGCCGAGCTCGTCGGCGAGCCGCGCCTCCTCGAGCGCGTGCGCGTACACGTCGGCCTCGGTCTGCCAGTCGCGGAACGTCAGGAGCTGTTGGGTGCAGAACCTCATCGGCGCCTCACTCTCCCCGGAAGACCGGCGTGCGCTTCTCGAGCATCGCCCGCACGCCTTCTCGAGCGTCGTGGCTCCGACGCGCCCGCGCCGCCAGCGCGTCGAGGTCGGCGTGCTCGATCCCCTCGCGCGCCGCGAGCCCGCGGAGGATCGCCTGCTTCATCCCGGCGAGGGACAGCGGCGCGTTCTCGGCGATCGTCCGCGCCAGCTCGCCGGAGACACGCTCGACGTCGGCCGCCGGCACGACTTCGTGGACCATCCCGACCTCGTAGGCCCGCCGGGCTGTGAGGGGCCGGCCGGTGAACAGAATCTGGCGCGTCATCGCGGGGCCGACGATCTCCACGAGCTTCTGCCCCAGGGTGAACGGCACCACGAGCCCGAGCCGCGCCAGCGGCATCGCGAACCGGGCGGGCTCCGCGGCCACGCGGAGGTCGCAGTGCAGCGCCAGCTCGCAGCCCCCGGCGAAGGCGTCGCCGTGGACGACGGCGAGCGTCGGCCGGCGGCACAGCTCGATCCGCCGGAGCACAGCCACCACGCTCGTCTCCGGATCCGCCCGGGCGTCCTGCGCGCGGGCGAGCTCGTCGAGGTCCATCCCCGAGCAGAAGGCGGGGCCGTTGCCGCGGACCACGACGACCCGCACCGCCGGGTCACCCTCGAGCCGCTCGAAGGCCGTGGCGAGCCCGTCGAGCAGCGCGCGGTTCAGCGCGTTCCGCTTGGCGGGACGGTTGAGCGTGACCGTCGCGACGCCGTCGGCCACCGCACACAGGAGCTCGTCGCCCATCGCGCTCGAGTCCCTCCGTCAGGCGAGCGAGCCCACGACGAAGCGCTCGTGGAGCATGCTGAGCATCTCGTCCACGGCGGCGCACTGCCAGACACGGAAGAACGGCGAGTCCAGCAGCTCGAAGAAGAGCCGGGTTCCCCGCTTCTGGGTTTCCTCAGGCGTCTCGCCCGGACGCGGCGCGCGGAGGTGCCCGACGATCCGGTCCTTGTGGTAGATCGCCGGGTACTCGATGTAGTGGCACAGGTACTCCAGCGCCTTCGTATAGAAGACCACCACGGGGATCGACTGCCAGGCCTGGCCGTTCTTTCGGTTCATGAACTCGGCCATGAGGTCGGCGTTGCTGTCGGGCGCCTCGGCGAGCGAGGGGGTCTGGCTCCGGCTGAAGCGCGCGCCGTCGCGCCGGAAGATCCGGAGCTCCATCCCGCCCGCCTCCGCGAGGCGCGCCAGGATCGGGAGGTCGCGGCGGCAGTCGGACGACCACTCCTCGGAGATGACCAGGATTTTGGCGGGGCCGTTCGGCTGTGCCGTGAGCCACGCGACGGAGGCGGCTTGCGCGTCGGTGAGCCGCGTGGCCTCGTAGGCGCGGCGGAGGTAGCCGCTCCAATCGCGCCGCGCCTCACCCTGGGAGCCCTCGCGCTTGAGATTGTCCGGCGTGCCGACGTCGGCGACGTACGCGTCGAAGGCCATGCCCTTGGCGAACCGCTCGGGCGTCACCACGCTCCGCTTACGCTCCATGGCGTCCCTCCTCTTGGAACGGAACTCTAGCACGAGCGCCGGGTCGCGACGCGGCTTCGCCTGGCTGCGCGTCACACTCATCGGGGTTCGAGCGCCGGCTCAACTACCCGGGGGCGTCGGTGGCGAGGCCCGAGACGATCTGCGCGTGCGGCAGCCGCCGCAGCACCTCCGGGGAGGTCCGAATCTTCGACGCGCGACTCCCGCCCCCCAGGATGATCCACTCTATCGCCATGAGCGCGTCGTCCACGTAGATCGGCATCTCGGGCGGCAACGCGAAGACCGTGACGCCGCCGAGCATCATGCCGGTCAGCGCCTTCGTCTCCTCCGCCGAGGCGAACGAAAGCTTCGCGACCCCGAGCAGCCGCCGCACCGCATGGTTCACGTCGAGCCGCCGCGTCGCCTTCACCACGCACGCGGCGTACTGTTTGGGCTCCTTTTTCGACGCGACGATGATCGTGTTCGCCGAGTTCTCGAGCGGCACGCCGTATTTCTCGCAGAACGGCCCCGTGTCGGCGTAGTCGGGGTCGATCGCCATCAGCTCGTACGGCACGCCGAGGCGCGCCAGCACCTCGGCCACGCGGCGGTCGACGTCCTCCACGGGCTCAGAAGATCGCGAGCGGGTGCGCCGGCGCGCCCGTGCTCCCCACCAGGCGGATCGGCGTCGCGGTGAAGAGAAACTCGTAGCGTCCCTCGTCCTCGCACGCGCGAGCGAGCCGCTCGGGGTCGGTGTTGTCCACGAGCGCCAGGCCCAAGAACGGGATCGCGAGGTGCGTCCCGAAGCCGAAGCCCCGATAGCCGCTCGGCCGCTCGTCCATCATGTCCCACGCGATCGCGGCGATGTCTTTCTCGCGGAACCACTCGAGACAGGAGACGTGAAGGCCGGGGTGCGGCGAGACGCGTGGCACCCAGTCGGGGTGCGCGCGCTGGAACGCTTCCTGACCGCCTCGCACCACGACGACGTCGCCCGGCTCCACCTTGACGCCCGCGCGCGCGGCCGTCGCGTCCAGCTCGCGCGGCGTGATCGGATGGCCCACGGTCACGTGGCCCTCCTTCCGCGCCACGGCGACGTCGAGGAGGACGCCGCGCGAGGTGATCCCGTCGAAGAGCGGGTCGATCGGGCACCACGTCGCGCCCGCCGGGCTCAGGCTCTCTCGGAACGGCCGCCCGTTGTAGAGCTGGCCGTCGAACGCGACGTGGCAGAGGGCATCGATGTGGGTGATCGTGTAGCCGTGGTACACGAGGTCGAAGCGGTCGAGCACCGCATCGGCGCGCTCACGGTTCACGGGGAACGTCACGTGGTACATGAGCGCCGGCTGCGGCCCGATGTCCCGCGCGAGCGAGACGGTGCGCCCGGTCCGGACGAGCGCCTGCGCCCACGCGCGCTTCGCCGGGGTGATCAGGTTCACGGTGCCGAGCTGATCGGCGTCACCCCAGCGGCCCCAGTTGTGGAGCTCCTTGAAGTACCCTTCGACGCGCGTCGGTGGAGGTGGCGTCCAGTCGGGCATCGTGTGAGCCTCCCGCCGCGGAACATAACACGGCTGGCACGTCCTTGACTCGCGCGCGCGTCATCGACTACTTTGCCCCGAGAGGGAGATCCGCATGGCCTCCAATCTCGACGGCAAGTTCGCGACGCTTCACGAGATCGTCCGCGCGGCGCGCCACAACCTGGCGCCGGGCCCCTGGGACTACCTGATCGGCGGCACGGAGACCGAGACGACGCTCCGGCGCAACCGCCAGGCGCTCGACTCGGTCGCCTTCCGGCCGCGGGTCCTTCGCGACGTCTCGAAGATCGACACGAGCGCCACGCTCTTCGGCCGGTCGGTGCGCATTCCGGTGATGCTCGCGCCGATCGGCTCCATCGAGACCTTCACCGAGGGCGGCGGCGCGACGGCGGCGAAGGCCTCGGGCGAGTTCGGCGTGCCCCAGATGCTCTCGTCGGTCTGCAACCCGGGCCTCGAGGCCGTGGCCAAGGCCGCCGATAATTTCCGGATCTTCCAGCTCTACGTCCGCGGCGACGACGCGTGGGTGGACGACTGGGTGCGGCGCGCCGTGGACGCGGGGTACGCCGCCTTCTGCCTCACCGTAGACACCGCGTGCTACAGCCGGCGCGAGCGTGACCTCGCCCGGCGCTTCGTCAAGCCCTGGCGCACGCGCGCGAGCGGCCACGAATTCCAGGCCGCGCTCAGCTGGGACCACGTCAAGCGCTTCAAGGACACGCACGACATCGAGCTGATCCTGAAGGGCATCGCGACGGCCGAGGACGCGGCCCTCGCGGTGGAGCACGGTGTGGAGGGCGTCTACGTCTCGAACCACGGCGGCCGCCAGCTCGACCACGGCCGCGGGACGCTCGACGTGCTCCCCGAGGTCGTGCGGGCGGTCGCTGGGCGCGCGACCGTCATGGTGGACGGCGGCTTCGTGCGCGGGACGGACGTCGTCAAGGCGATCGCGCTCGGCGCCCAGTGCGTCGGCATCGGGCGCCTGGCGTGCTGCGGCCTCGCCGCCGCGGGCCAGGCGGGACTCGAGCGCGTGCTCGAGCTGCTCGAGGACGAGATGCGGATCGCGTTGGGGCTCCTCGGCGTGGGCCGACTCGACCAGCTCGACGGCGCCTACGTGCACCCCGCGACGCCCGTCACCCTCCCCCACGCGATGAGCGCCTTCCCGCTCCTGCACGAGGAAGGCTACTGAGGCGAGCCCCGTGACCCTCGACGACGTCCGCGCACGCATGAAGGCGGCCGGGATCGTGATCGCCGAGGATCGGCTGGAGATGGTCCGCCGGCTCCTGTCGGACGCGCTCGCGCCGATCCATGCCCTCGATTCGCGCGTGGTGCGGACGCTCGAGCCCGCGGTCATGTTCGACGCGATCCGGAGCGCCGAGCCCCGTCGGAGCGACGATGGCGAGTGACGACCTCGCGTTTGCGACGATCGCCGAGACCGCCGCGCGCTACCGGAGCCGCGCGCTGTCGCCGGTCGAGGTGACCCGAGCGCTCCTCGACCGGATCGAGCGGCTCGATCCCACGCTGCACGCCTTCGTCACGGTCACCGCCAAGCGCGCGCTCGCGGAGGCGCGGGCGGCCGAGGCCGCGCTGGCTCGCGGGGAGGCGGCGAGCCCGCTCCTCGGCATTCCCCTCGCCTACAAGGACATCTACGCCACGCGCGGGACCCGCACCACCGCGGGCTCCGCCCGCCTCGCCGACTGGGTTCCCGAAGACGACGCGACGTGCGTGGCACGGCTCCAGAAGGCCGGTGGCGTGATGCTGGGCAAGCTCACCACCCACGAGTTCGCCTTCGGCATCCAGTTCCCGGGCCACCGCTTCCAGCCCGCGAAGAACCCGTGGAACCTCGCGCACATGCCCGGCGGATCCTCCAGCGGATCGGGCGCGGCCCTCGCCGCCGGGCTCGTCCACGGCGCGCTCGGCTCGGACACGGGCGGCTCGATCCGCGGCCCCGCCGCGTTCTGCAACATCGTCGGTCTCAAGCCGACCTACGGGCGGGTGAGCCGCGCGGGCGTCATCACGCTCTCCTGGACGCTCGACCACACGGGCCCGATGGCGCGGACGGTGGAGGAC
>Ga0209239_1001444_pt1 | contig 14159 bp, 16 predicted proteins | sample GraSoi013_2_20cm_FD_185824 | JGI IMG/M metagenome (GOLD analysis project Ga0209239, IMG submission 185824) | Grasslands soil microbial communities from the Angelo Coastal Reserve, California, USA - Sample 10_02_2013_2_20cm (SPAdes) (version 2) | ecosystem: Environmental > Terrestrial > Soil >...
GCCGAGGCGCGGTACAACGAGCTGAAGGCGGAGCTGTCCACCCTCCTGAAGGGGGTCGGCTACAAGGTCGACAAGATCCCGTTCATCCCGATCAGTTCGTACAAGGGCGAGAACATCGTGAAGGCGTCGACCAAGATGGCGTGGTACAAGGGCCCCGCCCTCGTCGAGGCGCTGAACCAGCTCTCCGTGCCGCCGAAACCGACGAACCTCCCCCTGCGACTGCCGGTCCAGGACGTATACTCGATCACGGGAGCCGGGACCGTGCCGGTCGGCCGCGTGGAGACAGGCCTCCTGAAGGTCGGGATGAAGGTCCACTTCATGCCCGCGGACAAGGTCGGCGAAGTGAAGTCGATCGAGATGCATCACGAGCAGATCCCGCAGGCGGAGCCCGGCGACAACGTCGGCTTCAATATCCGCGGCATCGACAAGAAGGACCTCCGCCGCGGGGACGTCGCGGGTCCCACAGACACCCCGCCCACCGTGGCGAAATCGTTCACGGCCCAGATCATCGTCCTGAATCATCCCAGCGTCATCACGGCCGGGTACACGCCGGTCTTCCACGCCCACACGGCCCAGGTCGCGTGCACCTTCGAGGAGATCATCGCGGCCCTCGACCCGAAGACGGGCGCGCCGAAGCCCGAGAAGCCGGACTTCCTCAAGACCGGCGACGCGGCCCGCGTAAAAATCCGGCCGACGAAGCCGCTCGTAATCGAGGCCTTCAAGCAGTTCCCGCAGATGGGTCGCTTCGCGATCCGGGATATGGGTCAGACCGTCGCGGCGGGCCAGGTCATCGACGTCGAGAAGGCGAAGTGACCTCACGACCGCGAGATCTGTTTCCCCAGGTTGACCTATGGCCCAGAAGGCACGGATCTCGCTGAGTGGCACGGACCCGAAGAAGGTCGACAACGTGTGCCAACAAATCAAACTGATCAGCGAGCGCACCGGGGTCGCGATGGCCGGACCGATTCCGCTCCCGACGAAACGGCTTGTCGTGCCGGTGCGCAAGTCTCCCGACGGCGAAGGGAGCGAGACATGGGACCGCTGGGAGATGCGGATCCACAAGCGGCTCATCGACCTCGACGCGGACGAACGCGCCCTGCGGCAACTGATGCGCATCCAGGTGCCGGACGGCGTGAACATCGAGATCGTACTGCGCTCGTAAGACCGAGAAACATAGGTTTCAAGAATCGGGGCCGCGTGACGGGCTCGTGGAGGAGCGGCTGCTCACCATCTCGATGGTCCTTTCGATTGTTGTAGCCACCGTGATCATCGCGCTCGGCGTCGGTCTGTGGGCTCAAGGAAAGGGGACGCCGGTCCGGCCGGCTGTCTTTTCGGCGAGCTCGGTCTTCCACGACACGAGCGCGCCCTTCTCCCCGCCGGATCCCGCGCGTTCGATCAACTTCCGAATTACGTTCATCACGGAGCAGCCGTGGATCGATGAAGGCTTCAAACCGTTCAACGGGACGCTCGACGCCGTCCCCGGTTCCGCCGTCCGGAGTATTCTAATCGGAACCATCTCCTTCCTTCTCTGCAAGACGCCGTGCACGCACACGAATTTTCTCTATGTCGACATCGAAAATGTGCGCTTGGTTTCCCCCGATCGCTGGGCACTCTACGAACCGTATTTCCTGTACTCGCTCAAAGACGGATCGCCCCTGTACGTCACGTATACCCTGGCGTTCACCGTCTTCTATGTGGACGGCACCAATGCCGGCGGAGGATGGGATTCGGGCACGCACCTCTCTCCCATCGTGGCCGTGCCGGACTATGCCAAGATCGGTCAATTGGTGTTGGCGTACCCCGGGAGTCTTTCGGCTGTGGCGTGCGTGTACATCGCGCTCGTTCGGAGGACTACTCGACGAGGGCGTCAGGCCCAATCGACCTGACGGAGTCCGATGCTTCTTGCGCTCGTAGACGGCTCGTACCGCGACCCAATCGGGCGAGCCTGCGAAATATTCATGCGTTCTCGCGAGGTGTCGATTCCGTGAGGGATCGGAACCGGTTCATCCTGGCCGGTCTTGCGGCGTTCGTCCTCGCTCTGGGCGCGTTCGTGTCCCTCTCCGGACTCCGGCCTGACACACGGCCGGTCGTCTTGATCGGCGAGGCCGTGTTCCCGGATCACAGCGCAGGCCATTCGGCGGGACTCAACGCCGCGAATGCCGTGGGAATCCGCTTCAGCTTCGCGACGCGAGATCCCTGGATCCAAGGGGAGCGAGATGACTTCATTGTCAACGTGGACGCGACTCCCGGTTCCGGTGTGGCCTCCGTCAATCTCACCACTCTGATCCTGTACCTCGAGCGTCCCGCGATGCCTCGCCGGGACATCGTCAACAGCGATCTCGTCCTCCTGGAATCCCGCGGAGCGAACCGATGGATCTCAATGGATGGTCTGGTTGTCATCTACCCGAATTCTGACGTCTCCGGATCGAACTTCTTCCTCGCCGTCGCCCTCAGCTTGAATGTGGACTACACGAACGGTCAATCATACGGATGGGGAGGCTGGGATCCTGGGGTTCGCATCATATCGCCAAATATCCTCCCGGACTACACTCCGATTGGTCTGATGATGGTGGCCGGAGGATCGGCGGGTTTGATTTTCGTAGCAGCGACCTGGAAATTCGCCCGTTCGAATGTCCCTGCGACCCCGAAGTCAGATGGCGCGAATTGAAGACTCATCCCGCGAGCGTGGTCTAGCCGCGGCAACCCTGGCCACGTCCTTCGTGGACGTCCACGTTCACCGCGATTCAAAGTATGATCGATGGAGCACGAGTAATCCCACGATGTCTGCGACGAATAGGACGAATCCACCGGCGACGACGCCGACGGGAATGGGCGCGATCAGCAGGACGATGGGCCCGAAACCGACCACGCTCGCGAACGCGACGGGCCAGGCCCAGAGCTGCCGTCGCAGGATCCCGATCCCCGTCCCGAACGCGACGATCGATGCAAAGCCGCTCAGGAATGCGTGGCCCGCGGGATCGAGGTGGGCCCACAGCATGGCGAGGAGGACGGAGACAATCCAGGCGGCGGCCGGGGCCATCGGAGACCGGCCGCCTCCGTCCTCGATCGCGGTGAAGACCGCGAGGATCGCGGCGACGACGCCCGCAAGCAGGACGACCCCAAGGGGTGCTGCCTGAAGGGTCCCGAAGGCGACCGCCTCGCCGAGGAGGACCAGGCCGCCGAGGAGCAGGCTGAGGCCGACGAACCAACGAGTGAGTCGTGCTCCTGCGGGATTCAACATTCCCCCATCCGCCGAGCGTGGATAAGCCTTGAGCCACCGACGACGAGCGAGGCTCTTACGGAGCCCCCGACCGGCGTCGGCGGCGACGGACTGCGACGTACGCCGACACGACCGCGATCGCGCCAAGGACGAGCATGAGGAGGCCGAAGTCGAGGGCAGAGATCCCGAGGGGACCCTGCGGGTTCGCGCCTCCATACGTGAACGGGGCTCCTGCGTCCTTCACGTTTCCCGCCCGGTCCGTCGCGCGAATGCTCACGAAGTGCGGGCCCACGGAGGGAGACGGCACGGTCGTCATCGTCGCTCCCGTCGCGATGACGGGTTCATTATTGTCAAACAGGAATTCGACGCGATCGATTCCGGATCCGCTGTCCGAAGCGGTCCAGGTGATTTGGAGCGTTCCAGAGATCGTGGTCCCGCTCTCCGGGCTCGTCAACGCGACCTGCGGCGGCGTCACGTCGACCGTCACGGCCACCGTCTTCGTGAGGTCGTTCCCGGCTCGGTCGATTGCCCGGACCACGACCGAATGCGCTCCCTCCCCGACGTTGGGGAAGGCATACCCGAAGGCTTGGCTCACGGAAACGGGAGTGCCGCCGTCCAATGCGAGCTCGAAATGGTCGATCCCGGAGTTCGAGTCGGACCCGGCCCAATACAGCTGCAGGTCCTTCGTGTTCACGTAGCTCCCCGTCGGGGCGATGATAGTCAGCTCGGGCGGCGTGACATCGACCGCGAAGGGGATCGTCTCCGTGGCGACGTTCCCGGCCGCATCCCTCGCCAGCAACGTCACGTCGTGCCCGGTCTCCGAGAGACCCACGAGCGTATGCGAAGTCGCATCCAGAGCGATCTCGACGGGAGGCGCCGAGTCGAGAGAGAGCTGGAGGGACGCGAGGCCGGAGCCGGCATCGCTCGCGGTCCACGACACAGCGACGTCCTTCGTCTTCACATAGGAGCCCCGCGTCGGCGACGTGACCGACAGAGAGGGTGCCGTCGGGTCGAAGTGGAAAGCCACTGTGACGTCGACGGAATTCCCCGCCCGGTCTGTGGCCGTGACCTGGACAGCATGATCGCCCGCCTGGAGGGATAGTTCGGTCTCTCCTTCCGCGGTCCGGAAGAGGAGCGGGGTGGTCCCGTCGAGGCTCACGATCACGCTCGCCACACCGGATGACGCGTCCTGCGCGATCCAATGCAGCACATTGTGGTTCGTCCATGCCCCGGGGGTAGGCGAAGCAATGAAGAGCTGCGGAGCATGCGAATCGACCGTGGTGTTCGCCTTCTCACCGCCGATGGCCTCGCGGCCGTATTTCGTGTGGACCGCGACGGTTGTGAAGCCGTAATGCGTCTCGCCACCCGTGTAGAACGTGTCGAAGGGGATCAGCCCGGTCACCGCGCCTTCATGCTGGGAATCCCGGACCCCGAACCATCGCCCGTTCGGATTCCAAGGCGGCATGTACAGGGCCCATGCCGATTCGTTCGAGGTGCGATAGAACAGCTCGGTCCAGAATTGGGTCTTGCCGCTATCGGGCTGGCCCCCTGATGTTGGGTTCCCGCTGGCCGGACTCACCGAGGACGTGGACACGCCGTCATCATCGTCTTCGCCTCCGGAATCCTGCCCTCGTTTGAACGACGTATACGAGATCGTGACGACCTGGGACGTCGTGTACTGCGGCAATGGCTGAACCTTTGATGTCGGCTTGCCGTGCTCGCCTCCCGTCGCAACGACCGCCGCGGAGGGAAGGAAGGTCACCGCGGGCACGACCGTGACCAGGAGCAAGAGTGTCAATACGGCGGCACTCTTCGCCGCAATCCTCCTCGACGTCGCAACCCCTCGAATAGAGATGAGAGGCAGGGCTAATGAGGCCTTCCATTCGTTCCGAATTGCTTCGAAAATTGAGAACGTCTGAATCGAGGAAACCGCCTTCAGACCGTTGTGAATCGGACGCAGGACGAACCATTGTGCTGGAGAAAACGTCCCTCGACGAAGGCGGAAAGTTTCATCCGCGGAGCCACACTGAGGACGCGCGGACGGGCCGGTAGATCAGCGGAAGATCGCCTGCTTTGCAAGCAGGAAGCCCTGGGTTCAAATCCCAGCCGGTCCATCCTTCGGACGTATGGGCTCATCATCAAATGGTGCCCCGATTCGTTATCCGCTCGTGGTTCGGATGCCGGCGCCCGAAAGGGGTCCTCGAGACCGGGAGAGGGCACGCACCGACCTCCTCATCGGATCACAAGTCGCCGTCGCCATCGTGCTGCTCCTGCTTGTTGTCATATACGTTCCCCGGCCCAACATTCGACTCACCGCGGCCCGGTTCGAGGCCAGCCCGTGCAACCAAGGAACATCGAGCTTTGTCGTGACCGCCTACGTTTCCCTCGCCAACACAGGCAGATCGGATGGAGACATTTTCGTTCGATTGTACGTCGATGGTCCTCGCCGGGCTTCGGAGGACTTCTTTGTTCCCGCACAGACAGCGGTTAACCGCTCCTTGAGCGTCGATGTGACGAACTGTGGCTCGCATCAGTACAGCGTCGACACATGCCTCCCACCTCCAAAATATGCGACGTGCTAGATCGCCTGCTTTACAGGCAAGAAGAGCGCTCGGGTCGAATCCCAGCCGGTCCGCTTGCAGGGGATCGCCGTTCAGCCGACAACAACGGTGCCCACCATCATAGGATGGAACGCGCAATAGTAATCGTACCTTCCCGGCTGGGTGAAGGTGTGGCTCCAGATGGAACCCGTCGTCATCGTGCCCGAGTCGAACGAGCTACTATTGCTCGTCACCGTGTGAGCCGTGGTGTCCCGGTTCACCCACACGACGGACCCCCCGACGCTCACGTGGTAGACTTGCGGGACGAACGGCACCATCGCCGTCTGTGCCCCCGGGACGATCGTGATGTTGGCCGCGGTGGCGGACACGTTTCGAAGGATGACCTCGGAACCAATGGCGCCCACGACGACGCTCCCGATCACAAACCCAACCACGGCGAGGGTGAGGAGGCCTCCCGCGGACTGAGCCGTCGCCAGGTACCGTTTCGTGTCCAAGCCGTTCTTCGCATGGATGAAACAGAGGGAGGAAAACAGCACCACAAGGAACCAGGTCGGCAGCGCCGAAATAATGAGCCAGAACTGGGCGTCCGCGGGGTTTGAGAGGGTCGTCACAATCACGAAGGAGTAGAGCAGAACTAACACTACGCTGGTCGCCGCACCGAGGACATAGGCCCAGCGCTTCTGTCGAAAGGAGTAGACGGAGGCCACGAGAAACACGGCGACAAAAATCAGGATGACGAGCACCGTGCCGCTGTCTCCCATGATGCCGGCGGCGAGGGCAAACGGGATCGTGAGGTACGCGAGCGCCAGCGCCGAGTACAGAAGCCCTCCCGAAATCACCCAGATGGCGAAGGGGATGCGCCGCATGCGAGTCCACATTGAGTCGTTCGGCAAGCCTCGAATCTCCCGCCCGCTGGGCACGTCGCAATTCTACTTGGACATTTCGGCAATTCCAAGGCAAAGATCGCGCGTTCGGCCAGCCGGTCCACTCTCGCCTCACGGGAGATGGTGGCTCTATTGTGGTTCCTTCTGCGGGTCTCCGATTCCTGCAAGGCATGGTGCACGGAAAGTCTTCTCCGCGGAGAGCTTCAGGAACGCGAACTCGGTTTGCGAATCCTAGTCTTGAACGAGAAGATAGGCCCCCGCCAAGTCACCGGCAGCGGCAAGAGACTGTCCCCAGAAGGCTTTGTTCTCGGGATCTCCGGGATGGAAGAGATTGTCGTACTTGACTCGGTCGTCGCCGGGGGACATTCGCTCCACCGCCCGAACCGCTAATTCGTGAAGATGCCGGGCACTGATGAGTCGCCGATTCAATGCGATGTAGTAGAGTCCGAGTTTCTCGACTTCGCGGACATCGCGACCCAACCGCTTCCCCGCGAGCCGGAATTGACTCAAGGCCACGACGATCCGGTCGCCGACGCCCATCCCGGGGACCGAATACTCGTTGTCTATCGGAATTCGGCTGAGCATGTCGGCCCCTTTCGGGCGCGACGCGATCGTCTCCTTCATCCCTTCGGGCCCTGAGCCGGAGCTGCCTGCGACGACAAACACGCGGCTCCCGCCGTGGACCGATGGCGAATCGAAAAACGGAAGGAGTAGTTCGTAGGGCCAACGCTCCTCCGACTTCGCATCGACCTCGTCGACCAGACACAGGCACGGTTGCTCGAGATCGGTGATCTCGCCAAGAGCGGAACGGAAAGCCGCTTCGGTGAGTTTGGCAAGGTTGAGTTCTCGGTACTGCGCGACCTGGCCGAGCGAGGTGGCGACCTCTGCCACGAAGTACGTCTTGCCGCTTCCCGGGGCCGCCCACAACAGGTAGTTTTCCCGCCTCGTGGAGGGAACGAGGAACGCGGCGGCCATCTTGTGCCGGGCATCCTTCAACGTGTTCCGCGCGCCTTGATCGTACCGCATGTAGTTCCCCACGACGCGGTACAACGATAGGCTGGCAGCGCTCAAGCCCGCAAGGAGGGAATGGGCCTCCCGCGCTTCCGTCGATTGCGCGCCGACGGAAGAGGTCGCGGGTCTCCCCGTGACGCCGAGACCGTGTGGCGAAGGGTGGTCGGTCAGGAACTCGTCCTTCACGCCGATGAACCTGCGCACCTCGTAGAGGAATTTTGACCACGCCGGCTCGTCCGCGAGCAGGACGTCGCGCCGAGACTGTGTGCCGAAGGGCGGTCGATTAGGAGCTCGTCCTTCACGCCGATGAACCTGCGCACCTCGTAGAGGAATTTTGACCACGCCGGCTCGTCCGCGAGCAGGATGTGGTTCTCGCCTTCGAGGGCGACGAATTGCGCGCCGGGAATCTCGGACGCCACGCGGCGACCTTCTTCGAACGGCACCACTTGGTCATCTTGCGCGTGCAAGACGATCGTCGGGACTTTCACACGCGAAAGAAGATCGCGGACATCGATTCGTCCGAACTCCACTTGGAATCGCACCGCGTTGTCCGGGGAAGTGGACATCCGTTGGAGCTCGTTGAACCAACGCATCTGCTCCGGCGTTGCCCCCGGGATGAATTGGGACGTGAAGATTTGTCGGTACGCCGGATTGTCCCGCCCCCATCCAATCTGCGTCAACTTCATTTGTGCCCCGTGTTCCTCAGTCCGGGGTGAGTCCCGATTCGCCCAACCCACGCAGTAGGTTCCATACAGGACGAGGTGGCTTACTCGCTCGGGATGCCGGACGGCGTACGCGATGCCGACGGGGCCGCCTTGAGACACGCCCAAGAGCACGAATCGCTCAAGCCCCAACGAGTCGACGACCGCCTCCAAGTCACGGACCCATGCATCGAAGGAAAAGTCCGGGACCTTCCAGTCGGACAGGCCGCACCCCCGTTCATCGTACCGTACGTACCGGTGAAACCTCGAGAGTTCCTCGATCCAATGTCGCCACACCGGGCTATCCAAATCGAACTGGACGTGGCTTAGCCAGTTGGCCGCCTTCACGAGTGGGGGACCGTCGCCTGTCGTTCCACAGGCAATTCGCACACCGTCATTGGATGAACAGAAACGGATCTGTTGTTCCAATTCACCCTCCTCCGATCCCGCGCGGCAACGGACATGAACTTGGGTGTCAAAAAGCTGTCCGCATCTCCTGCAACCGCCTCTCGAGATACGCCCCAGCCGATGCGTCTTCCTGCAGGCCGCGGTCGTCAGCCGGGAGGGTTTGCACGGTCATCCAGATAAGCGGCCGACGACATGGCCCGTTCGATGTCCGACTTACTTTCTCGGATCCTCGTTCGAGCGGCCAGCCGGGAAGACATCCCCGCCCTCGTCCGGATCTCGAACAGCTCCGTGGCCGAGGACGAGGACTCCGGGTTCGGGACGCCTCGCTCCGAGTCTCTCTTTGCGGATGCCCGATGGCTCTCGGCGGTATGGGAGGAACCGAACCGAGTGCGAGGCGAGGAGATCTTCGTCGCCGAGGTGGACGACCATATCGTCGGCCTCGTGACGATCGAGGACCGGGGACCTGAGATGGAGTTGATCAACATCGATGTCGCGAGGGACCTCCAGGGTCGGGGGATTGGCAGCCACCTCGTGCGATTCGTGGAGGAGCGGGCGCGGGGACAAGGCAAGCGGGCGGTGACGCTCGGGACGAGCCGCAATGCGGCCGGAACACCTTGGAAGTCGTTCCCGTGGTGGCAGGCTCGCGGCTTCACGGTCACGGGCGAAGAGGAAAACGAATGGACCCAACGGATCGGACCGGGCGTTCGAGAAATCCGGATGCGCAAAGACCTCTGAGAACGCATCGGCTCTGAACTTGCGGCGGACGTGGTCCGAAGAAGAAGCCTGATAGCAGAGCTGTGCATCGCGGCGCCGGTCATGTCGGAACCCGAGGCGGCTCCGGTCGTTCGGCCCGTGATCGCCCCGATGCGTTGGCTTCTGTATGCGGCGAGCACCCTCGTGTTCCTCGCGGGCCTCCAGCTCACCGTCTTCACGGAGCAAACGGACACATACTTCGCGTGGACCATCTCCCCGCCCCTCACGGCCGCCTTCCTCGGAGCGGCGTACTGGGCGGCAGTCCCCGTCGAGGTGATTGCCGCCCGACAGACGATCTGGGCGAAGGCCCGCGTCGCGGTCCCGGCGATTTGGCTCTTCACGACGCTCACGCTCGTCGCGACCCTCCTCCATTTCGGCAAGTTCCATTTCTCGAGCGCGATCACGAGTGCACAAGGTGCGGCGTGGTTCTGGCTCGCGATCTACGCCAGCGTCCCGGTCGTGATGCTCCTTATCGGATGGCTTCAGATCCATGCGCCCGGAGGCGATCCGCCTCGCGGGTCTCCCGCGGCAACATGGATGCGGGCGCTCGTCCTCGGCCAGGGAGCCGGGATGCTCGCCTTTGGTGTGGGCCTCTTTGTCCTGCCTGATTTCGTCGGACCTGTATGGCCGTGGGTCCTGACGACCCTGACCGCGCGAGCGACCGGGGCGTGGCTCATCGGGATCGGCTTCGCCGCCCTCCATGCGAACCGCGAGAACGATATCTCCCGGATCCAGCCTTTGGCAGGGGGATACACCGCGTTCGCCGTCCTCGAGCTCATCGCGATTGCCCGCTATTCGGGGAACGTGAATTGGAGCGCTCCGGCCGCCTGGGTGTATCTCGCGTTCCTGCTCAGCATCCTTCCGGTCGGACTCCTCACGCTGTTCCGCCGCCGCTGGGTCGAGAAGCGCTGAGCGAGACGATCCGGAATCGGGGCCAATCCTTCATTATGCGAAGACGTGTTCGACGTTTTCGCGGGAACAAGGAGGCAACCGGATGGCGAAGGAAGCGAAGAAACCAGTACCGACGGTGAATCTTCGCGCGAAATTGGATCGAATCGGCGACTATTGGAAGCCGAAGATCATCGCCGAGCTGAACGATTCGTACGTGAAATTGGTGAAGCTCAAGGGCGAGTTCGTCTGGCACCACCATGCGGGGGAGGACGAACTCTTCCACGTGTTGAAGGGTCGCCTCCGGATCGACCTGCCGGACGGTCCGATCCACCTTCTGGAGGGTGAGCTCGCGGTGATCCCACGGGGAACGGAACATCGTCCCGTCGCCGATGAGGAGGTGCACGTCCTGCTCCTCGAGCCGAAGTCGACCGTGAACACGGGACAGGTCCGTGGCGAGCGGACCGTCGACGCGGAGTGGATCTGACCCCGGTGCGTCACACGCCCGTGTAGAGGCGATCCGCTAGTTCGGTCGGTAAGCCATTGCGCTTGATCGCGGTCGCGACCGCATCGATGTCGTAGGGGACGCGGCGGACCGCGAAGGTTCGGCGCGTGAGGTCCAGGAGTCCCCAGGCGGCCCGCGGGTCCGAGTCCCGCGGCTGGCCCACGCTCCCTGGATTCACCAGGAGCCCCGACCGGAACGCGCGGGCCATCGGCAGATGGGTATGGCCCAGGATCACGAACGGCGCACCGGCCTTCTGCACGACCGAATCGTCCGCGGTCCAGGGGAACACATATTCGTCGTCGTCGCGCGGGCTCCCATGGTACATGGCGACGACCCCCTCCGGCATCGACGTCCGAGTGCGGTCCTCGAGGTCCTTCAGGTACCCCACGTTCCCGGGCGTGAGTTGGATCCGGGTCCATCGGATCGCGGCGGCCGCGAGCTCGTTGAAGCGGAACGTCTCCGCGCCGAGGGCCGCCCGGTCATGGTTCCCGCGGATCGCCTTCATTCGTCGGTCCCGCAGGATCTGGAGGACCTCGTTCGGCCACGGATTGTACCCGACGAGGTCGCCAGCGACCCAGATCCCCGCGGGGGTGACCCGGTCCACGTCCGCAAGGACGGCCTCGAGGGCCGGCAGGTTCGCGTGCACGTCGGCAAGGACCGCGAGGTGCATCCCGCGGCCGATAGACAAGGAGGGCTATATCACGTTCTCAACACAGGACGGATTCGTCCACCCCGAAGTTACCCTTAAATAAGGGTAACTCCTTCTCCCAGTCATGCAAGTCGGCTGTGGATTCCGCACGAAGCCGGTGCGCGGTCACGACTACGTGTACTTCTGGCACTACGAGAATCGGGGCGGGCGCTCCCGCCAAGTCTACGAATACATGGGTCCCCGTCGATCCTTGGACACGGCGCGGCGGTTGGCCGCCGCCGTCGATGCCTACTATGCGGGCGCCGAAAACGACCTCCGCCGGCAGCTTGTCGGACAGCGTGCCGCCATCGCGGCCCTCTGAACCCCCCATTCGACTCGAGGACCCCGTTTCCGTCAATTTCGGGTGTGCGGGCCGGGTGCGCACCTTTAATAAGGATGGGCCCTGTAAGCCGCCCATCCGTGCCCACAAGGGTTCGGATAGTAGGTAGTGAATGGACGAAGACAGAGGCGGCAGACGAGGCGGCGGCTACGACCGTGGCCCGCGTCAGATGTATGACGCGGTGTGCGCGGACTGTGGCCAAGCCACGCAGGTCCCGTTTAAACCGGACCCGGCGCGGCCCGTCTATTGCCGCGATTGTTTCGCAAAGCGCCGGCCGCGACGGTTCTAGTCAGGAACGGCAGCAGAGCGTTCGAACCCTTTTCCGTTCGAGCTCCACCCGGTCATGCGGCTGGCGCGGAGCTCTCGTTTTCTTATTCCGATCAATCAGAGGCTCGACTCGACATCCGCGGTGTCCGCGGCCCGGATCCGGACCTGGGCAGTCGGTGGCCGGACCCTGCTCCGCGGGGCGTCGTCCGTGGCCGACATGAGAACATACGTGATCACGGCCGCCACGAGTCCATTGTGATACGCGAGCCATTGCCAGTAGTACGGGGACCACCGGAACAGGCTGGACAGGACCAAACCGACGAGGAGACCGCCCACGAGCACGGCTCCCGCTGCGGCGAATCGCCTCGACGAGGCATCCTCGGAATCCACGGGGTTCGAGAGAGAAAGGGTCCCAACATAAAGGCTTCCGCACCGCTTGCATTCGCGGCGGTTATCACGCCTATTTCCGCCCCCCGTGGACGGGATTCGGCGGGGGCGATCGAGGTCGCCCGAAGTCCTCCATCCGGCTCCGCACCCGCGGCCGAACGGGGACCGAGTGCACCAGTCATAAATACTACATAATCACTATCAAAGTACTATGGAATCCTCGCTGACGGTCAAGTTCCGAGGGGCCGAGGCGGAGCTGCTGGACCGGCTCGTCCGATCCGGACTCTTCGCGACGAAGTCCGAGGCCCTCCGCGCCTCCCTGGTCAAGTACGGGGCGGACCTGGGACTCCTCCGCCCCCGCGACCTCTGGGCCGCCCTCGATGCGCAACCGCGCCGGCGCGTCTCGGCCGCGAAACTTCGGGAGCAGGTCCGGAAGGCCGAGGATGGCGACTAGGGCGGTCCTCGACTCGAACGTGTTCCTGTTCGGCTTCGAACGACCGCGATCGAATTCCCATCGGATCCTGGAGACGCTGGCGGCGGGGGAGGTGCGTGGGGTCGTCACGGACCGCATCGTCCGTGAGGTCATCGGATACCTTCGAAAGTACTACGGCAAGGATCTCGCGGCCCGGTTCCGGGATTACATCCTGTCCACGTGCGATCTCATCCTGGAGGCGGATCTCGAGGTCCCGAGCGACCTGGTCTCCCTGGTCGGCGAGAAGGACGCGGGAGCCCTCGCCGCGGCTCGCGCCCTGGGCCTGAGTCGCCTCGTGTCCACGGACCGGGATTTCGCGAAAGCGCCGGAGCGACGCACACCTCGAGAGTTCCTCATCGAACTCCACGAGAGGACAATCCCCTCGGACGAGTGAGGCGTGGGCCGCCTGAGGGCTCGCGTTCCCCAACCTTATTTCGCTCGCCCGGCTACCCGGCCCGATGGACCGTATCGAGGTCGCGAAGGGCGTGGAGGCGACTCGGGACTTCGCCCTCCTTCTTCGTGAGGAACGGGCCCTCGTGATCTCGGACCTCCATCTCGGATTCGAAGGGGCCCTCGCGGAGCAGGGCGTCTCGATTCCGCGGTTCCAACGCCGGGTGATCCTGGAACGGCTCGGCAAGATGCTCGATCGGACGAAAGCGGAGCAGGTGATCATCGCCGGCGACTTCAAGCACGAGTTCTCAAAAAACCTGGTCGACGAGTGGGTCGAGGTGAAGCAGGTCCTTCGGTTCATCCGAGACCGCGCGAAACCGGTCCTCGTCCGGGGGAACCACGACAACTACCTCGCGACGATCCTCGGGGACCTGAATCTCCCCCTCAATGTCCGCGCAGACGTCGGCGGGTACACGATCGTCCATGGGCACGAAGAGGTCTCGACGCTCCATCCCATCATCATGGGCCACGAGCATCCGGCTGTGAAACTGAAAGATGAACTCGGTGCGACCGTGAGCGTCCCCGCTTTCCTCGTGTTGGACCAACTGATCGTCCTGCCGGCGTTCAGTCCCCTCGCGCTCGGTGTCGACGTGTCCGCCTACCCGTACCTCTCGCCAATCTTGA
>Ga0209239_1001447_pt1 | contig 14147 bp, 11 predicted proteins | sample GraSoi013_2_20cm_FD_185824 | JGI IMG/M metagenome (GOLD analysis project Ga0209239, IMG submission 185824) | Grasslands soil microbial communities from the Angelo Coastal Reserve, California, USA - Sample 10_02_2013_2_20cm (SPAdes) (version 2) | ecosystem: Environmental > Terrestrial > Soil >...
ACATGGTTCCTGGCGAATGGCATTCAATCAGCGTACGCGTGTAGTCCTCGAACTGATCAATGACTGAGTGAGTAAAAGGGAACACTTAGTGACATTGATCATAGACTAGTAGTTGGCTCCTAATCTACAATGATAGTTTGAAGAACGAAGGGCTTCAAACGCCTATGCCGTCTTTTTCGCTTCGGGGATCGTCTTCCCGGATGCGTACGAGTACATGATCACCTACATCACGAAGAAGACGAGGATGCGTTTCAACTAGGAATACAGCGCGAGAGGCCTGTGTCCTATGGAAAGTTCCCGGGAAAAACGTGGGGGGGTTTGTGGTATCTAGTGGACTTGGATGTTGCCGCCTTGTAGGGTGTCAGCTTTTGAGTAGCCGGTTCCGAGTGTTATGGCGAAAGTGTCTTTCCCGACGCCGGGTTCAGCCTTGTCTTGGACGGTGATTGTGAAACTGGTCGCAATGTTGTTACTGGTTCCTGTTCCTTTGAAGCTGACAGTCTTGCCGTTAAACGTGGCTGAGGTTATAAGACTGGTTCCGAAGTCCACGCCTCCAGCCGGATCCCGGTAGGCTGCTTTTCCATTTATTCGCCCCGTGGTGTCGACTTTCACCTCTAGGCTGAAGCTTCCCTTGTCTTGTTGCGCGTCGACGAAGATGTAGCCTCCTCCCGTGACTTTACAGGTGGTTCCGAGAGGGCAGTTGCTAGGCAGCGCCGTCTTTCCGAGGACATAGTCAAAGGCCCGTGTCGCGTCTCCGTCTGCCAAGATTGGATTGGCGTGAGTGTACGCGAAGGTGAGTGCTGTGACGCTGAACAGCGTATCGCCGGTAAACGGGCTTCCGAGGTCGCTCAGTGGGACGGTTATCGTGATCGTGCCAGTCGAGCTGTTAATCGTTCCTGTCTCGAGAATCTCCGATGGGTACTTCATGATCTTACAGTTCTGTGGCGTGGTCGTGACGCAGCCGTTGCCTGGAGGTATTCCGGTGCCGGGAGCAGCAGAGGTTCCCGTGCCAGCGAAGAAGACAGGGGTCTGGCCGGCTGTGCTGTTGGCTCCAAGGTAGAAGATTCTGTAGCTTTCTTCACCTGCGTCGCCCGTGGAGAGGAACTGCCATCGTACAACCCATAGCAGACCAGTCGAACCTAGGGGTGGATTAAGACCGGTGAGGCTCTGGAGTTTGAGCGTTGCTCTCAGGTGTGAACCGTCGGGCTGGGAGATTTGTAGAGATGTCAGGTCTAGGGCTGGCTGGTTCGCACCCACACCTGCTGGGGAGTAGTGTGGTACCTGGGCGTCACCCGATGGATCTGATACTCCCGTGTCTATGTTGGGGAATGGTGGCGTGAGTGTCGTGCCGTAGGCGCTGGGTCCTGCGACTTGTCTCAGCTCAAAGAGCGCTGCTCCATGGTGCTGGTTCGTCAGATCATTAAGGACGATTCTCGCTGCGCCGTTACCATCGAGCCCAACGCTGAAGAAGTCTGCCAGGGTCCGGTCGCCGCCGGAGGTTGTGCAGCCTAACCCGCCAGTGCAGATCTGGCCGTAGTCCGTGGGATGCTCACTAGCCTTGACTTGGTAGATTGTGGGTGCGCCCGTAGTTGCTGCTTGGACCTGGACGAAGTAGACGAACCATTTGATGCTTGTAGCTGCAACACGGTTGTTGATCCAAGAGGGAAAGCTGTTGGGGTCGCCTCTGACGTCTGTGCCATAAAATACGATGTCGACTGTTCCTGATGTGCCCGCGATGGCCCAGGGCATTACGTTCGTGTTAGCCGGGTCACCGTTCACTTGTAGTGGTGTTGACCAGCTTGTGCCAGTGTTCGTGGAGACGGTTAGGTAGACGTTGTTGTTCGTTGGGTCGGCCCAAGCGACATAGAGATTGCCGGCCCGGTCTGTGGTTAGAGACGCGAAGAGATTCCCGACCGAACCTCCTGGGATAGCAGGAGTGTCAGTAGAGCTGAACGTCAGGCCGCTCCTCTGGCCTGAGTTAACATGGGCTTTTGAGACATGGACGTGGTTGCCTTGTACGCACGGGAGGTAGAGATTGCGTAGCACTGGGTCGAAGGTTAGCCGGCCGCAGGGTGCACCCGCGCCGACGAACGTGGTGGCGGCGTTACTGTAGACGAGTCCTCCGACCGAGTCAAACGGGCCTGTAGAGCCGGGTGAAGAGAGGATCTGAGAGCCGCCAGGTATCTGTCTGTAGGTCAGGAATACCGTATTGTCGGAGGCGGCGGACGTAGCTCCATTGTCTACAGCCAACCATTGTCGGTCGTCCAATGGAAGAGTGGATGCGAGAGAATTTTCTCTCCAGATGTTACCCTGGTCGTTAGAGACCGCCACCCCGACTGCTAATAGACCCTCCAGATCAGCGAAGTAGGCATTGCCCTGGTCATCAGTGATAATATCCGAGTCGCCTCCGCCCGATGCTGCAGGGTTAGGCCTGAGGCCATTGGGGGAGACGATGTGGAACGAGTCTCCTGAGTCTGTGGACCTTGCTACGAAACCTTGAGCGGTGGAGAAGCCCCACGGGCCAGATTCCCAGATATTTCCGGCCTGATCGATGTGGACAAGTGGTTCGCCTTCGGTTCGTTGCGGGTCAACGATCGTATGCGCACCAAACGATACGCCGCCGCTTGGGAAGATAGGGTTGGGTGTCGGACCACCAGTCGTGAAGGCGAGGAGAGCTGAGCCGGTGTAGCCTGAGGCGACGACGAGGAAGGGTACTGTTCGGACTTCGTAGAGGCCTGGCATCGGGCTTTGTAGGGCTACTTGTTCGCTTGTAGTTCCGCCTGAGGCTGAGAAGCCTACTTGTTGCCCGTCGCTCTGCCTGTAGATATACAGGTCGAAGTCGTTGCTGTTACTGGTCCACTGTATTGTAATCACAACCGAGCCAGTGTGGGTCTGCCAGAAGGTGCCTGGCAGGTTGATGTTGAGGTAGAAGTGGTCGCAGACGACGTTCAGAGTATCAACCACGCCCGGGCACTGGGCGGGGTCCGCGGTGAAAGCGAGCGTATACACCTGTCCCTGCCATGAAGCACTCGGCGCAGTGTCCGTGATCGTGCCTCCAGGAGGTGTTGCCGCTCTACCTACAGGATGCAGGAATGGGGTTGCACCCAAGAGGATCGCGGCTAGGAGAAGTACGGTTTTGAGGACTGTACGGGGTGAGATACGTTGCCGGGACAGTGATAATCACTTAGTGGAAACACGCGAGTTATAGGTTAAATGGAATATTCAGCCAGGGAATATTTTCGAACTTCGAAAATATCTGATTCCGATATATCGCCCCCCAACAGTACAGGAGGAGTCTGAATTTGGGCACTTACACCTGTCGAAAGTTTCCGAGAATGGACTCGTCTTAGAATCGCGTACACGAGCCAAGACTACCGGTGGACAACCTGACTTCCGCTTTGTCAGAAATGATTGGTAGGCGTTACTATTACGCTGGCAGGATGCACCGAATCACGCGCTCTCTCGATAAGCGAAGAAACTAACAGAGGAATAGCGGAGAATCTATTCCCGGCGCATTCTCAGAAGCTCGCTCCGCAGTTGGGACACCTAACTGTCCCGCCCGGGAGGCTTGTGCCACAGTTCGGACAGTACTTTCTCAGAGAGGGCGCCGCCAGAGTCGGCTGGGACCCGATCGAAGAGGACCCTGTCTGTACTCGTCCTGATTTTTCTAGCTGCGACAGGGCGCCATCCACACTCACCTTCACAATGCTAGCGTAGACTCCGATAGTTGCGATGAAAACGGCGAGGAAGATTCCGAGGGAAAACGCGGCAAGGAAGCCGATAGGATTCGCCGCTACGGCAGTCGGGTCACGGATCACTGCAGCAAGAGTCCCGCCCGTGATCAGTACGGCGATAATCCCGGCGACGATCGCCCAGACGATGGTCCAGAGAAATATGACTACTCCCCTGCCGAACGCAAAACCCCAGCCGACCATGAGACATCTACCAATCTCTGCAGATACTTAAGAAAACAGTCACCAGTCATTTGCCGGGAATTGCTTGACTGGTTCATTCGCTACAAATTGTAGATATTACGTACCGATTGCGATGACTACATTTCCTGCTTTCTGCCCCGTGTCGACATACCTGTGAGCCTCCGCAGTCTGTTCCAGCGGATAGCGTCGATCTATTACGGATCTCATCCTACCATCTTCAATCAATTCTTTGAGAAAGATCAGATCCTCAACCCGATACGGGTCCATTCTGCCAATTACTCTCTTGCTCCCTCGTCTCGAGGTCCACGGTGCTCGAATCATCTGCGACAGCCCAGGGTTACCCAAAAGATAGAATCCCGTCTCCTTCAGGGATCTGAGGCTAGGGGAGTAGGAACTCTTTCCGACCGTGTCAAAGATAACATCGTACTTCTCCCCATTCTTGGTGAAGTCTTCACGCGTGTAATCAATTGCGTGGTCTGCGCCAATCGAGCGCAGCATCTCCAATTTCGCGGCACCGTCCACTCCAGTTACTTCTGCCCCGTAATAATTGGCGAGCTGCACCGCAACAGTGCCTATGCTTCCGCCCGCGCCGTTAATCAGAACGTTCTGTCCACCTTGAATGTTCGCTTTTCTTAGATATTGAAGCGCGTGAAGACCGCCCACAGGAACAGCCGCGGCCTCTTCGTAGGTCATGTTGGCCGGTTTTGTTGCGATCAGCCCTTTCTCAGGCAGACAATCGTACTCAGCATAAGCACCCAGATGAAGTCCAGTACTTGCGAATATCTGATCGCCTTCCTCGAACATTGTAACAGCATTCCCTACTGATTCGATCTCCCCCGCAAGCTCCTGCCCAAGAATTTTCTTTCTCGGTGCCCGGATCCCGAATCCTACCCGCAAAACGAACTTCCACAATAATGGTAGATTGAGGCTCCTCAGTTCACAATCTCCCTTTGTTACAGTTGCCGCGTGGACCTTGATCAGTACTTCATTGGCCTTGGGGGTAGGTTTCTCCACGTCTCTGAGTTTGAGAACTTCCGGCGGCCCGTATCTTGTGCATACGATCGCCTTCATTTTCAATAATAGCTACTCTTCAAGGGTGAATGAGATTTTACGCGCTAGCTTTGCCACTGCCACGCGTACCAGATAGTCAGGACGTTGAATCCAACTCCTACAATTATGAGGAATCTGTCGTAGGCTGAGGAATACGTTGGCAGTCCGATGAGGTTGAAGCCCAAGAAGACTATGGCTGCGATGATGTTTGCCCAGCTATTCAACGGATAGCTCAAGGTCAAGGAGAGAAAGACCATGGCAATCGGAACCGTCATCAGTAATGCAATTCCCAACAACAGATTCTGGGTTACTGGTCTGCCGGCTATTTTGCCAGGCTTGAAGTCGCCTGCGTAAATTCGAAGCACATCACCCAGAAGATAGGTCAGCATTAGGGCCATCCATGATGCTGAGAGAATTATTCTCACGTCTTCCATAGTTCAGCCTCCCTATCGCACTATGCTCCGTAGTTATGACTGCCTCCTTCGTTTTTCCAACGTTTCAAAGCCAAACTAGGCAATAATCATAAGTACTGAGAACGACCCAACCGGATGGCGACTCATTTTGCCATTTGTTACTGTTGGGAAAGAGAACTCTGGGAATATCGATCTCCACTACGAAGATCATGGTTCAGGTAAACCAGTTGTACTGATCCACGGATACCCTTTGAGCGGGGCTAGCTGGGAGAGACAGCTCCCGCCCCTCCTAGACGCCGGCTACCGAGTGATCACATACTCCCGACGCGGCTTCGGCCAGTCCAGCAAGCCCACAACCGGCTACAACTACGATACGTTCAGCGAGGATCTTCACCAGCTCCTCAACAAACTCGACCTCAAGAACGTCGCCCTTGTTGGCTTCAGTATGGGAGGTGGAGAGGTCGCGCGCTACCAGGGACGGTATGGGTCGAAGAATGTTTCAAAGTCGGTGTTCATCAGCAGCGTCCCACCATACCTGCTGAAAGCGCCTGATAATCCGGAGGGCGTCGACAAACCAGTCTTTGACGGGATAGAGAAGGCGGTCTCCGCAGACCGATACGCGTTCTTCACCGACTTTTACAAGAACTTCTTCAACACAGACCAGAACCTGGGAACAAGGGTCAGTGAGGAAGTGGTTCGTAACAGCTGGAACATCGCCGCCATAGCCGGTTCCATCGCCAGCGTCGCATGCGTCCGAACATGGTATGAGGATTTCCGCAAGGACCTAGCCCGCATTACATCTCCCACTCTCGTAATTCACGGTGACGCCGACCGCATTGTACCGTACGCCAGCTCAGGACAACGCACCGCAAAACTAGTCCAAGGTGCGCGCCTGGTCACGGTCAAGAACGGACCACATTGCATAACCTGGACCCACGCGGACGAAGTAAACACAGCACTCCTATCGTTCCTGCGTGAGGAGAAGAAGCTCCTCCTAGAAACGCCCGCTTAGAATCTGAAGTAACAATCCAGCATCATACTATCGTTAGTCCAATTCAGGGCAGTGGAACTAGGTCCGGTTCAACCCAACTGCCACGCGCCCGGTCCGAGTTGAAAGTCTCTGCTCGCCAGTGACGGTAGTGAAGACTCTTGTCGAGCAAGAATGGAAATCTAGCCAGGAGGTCGTCAATACTCCGAGCTTCCAGCGCATTCTTGATCGCGTGACCCACAAGGCGCACCCAGAAACGCGTCAGAGTATCATGATACCTGTTCGAAGCTCCATTCGCTACAGCAAATGGGCGAATCTCTCGAGCAACTATCTGCTCAGACTCGTCCTTTCTCTGTCGGGAGAGGACGAGCCAAGCGAGACGAAGATGACCCGTGTGACGAAACTCTTCCCTTGGAAGATCGTCATCCTGGAAGAGGCCCAGAAACTCGCTGTCATCCATAGAACATCAACCCGTGAATATCGTTTCGGGCAGAGAACCCTTCATCAAACCGGGTCCAGAAGCTCCATCGTTTTCGGCTGGAGAAAACTGGGCATCTGTTTCTCAGGGATAGGTCTGAATCACAGCGTCCAGTTTCAGAAGGTTGATGGCCAAGAGTGTGAAATCATTGCTGAGATTCTGAAGAGTAAATGAGCTCAGCGGACCCGTGTAGTCGTTTGCGAGCTTGAGGTAGTAGAGACAGATCGTCTGGTAGACGCTCGCAAAACTCGAGTTACCAGTGTACGCCGCCGTCGACTGGAAGTATCCTTTAGCCATGGGATTGCAGAGAGTCAGATTCTGGCCGAAGACAGTCGAGGAAGCGTTCGCTGCCTTGAACACTGAGTAGAGAGAGTTGAATCCCGCATTAGGCGAATTTACAGACTTGTTCTGTGAATCAACGGCCAGCTTGCTAAGCACCAGTTGGAGATAGCCATAGTAGTTGAGCTCGGTGCTCCTAATGCTCTCCTGAATCTTGTTGTAGTCAGAGTTCCCATCAGAGTACCCAGTGGAGTAGCCTGAAGCATATCCGCCAGTCTGGCCCAGACTATAACCTGCAACCCCGGCGACTATGACCGCCAAAACGACGAGCGCCCCCGTCAAAGTCCGATTTCTGACGAGACGTCTGAGGCTCGCCTCACTACCCGACCCGTGTAGAGGATTAGACATGCCCTCCGCTTGCTAAGTGGACCTTAACGAGGTTTCGCTCGGCCCAAACTGATCGCTTGTGAGGAGAAACCGCGAAGCTTGACATACCTCCCACGAGCCAAGCTGCGATATGAGTGAGCAGAGGACTCTCTCCCTTGGGTTCAGAGAGTTTCGTCCAAGCAATTACGAAAGGCTGGTTGAGATCTATAATGCGAATTATCCTGACTATCGCATTAGCGTAGCGGAACGTCGTAGCCGTGACGAGAGCGTGGACCGGACAAAGTATCTCCTGAAGCGATTCGAATGCTTCGACCTGGAACATGACAGGATCGTCGGCTTCGGCGAACTGATCAATGTACCTGACATGTATCATCCAAGAAAATTCATGGCCGGCATCCTTGTAGACCCTGAACAGCAATGTAGAGGCGTTGGGCGAGCAATCTACAGTCGACTCGAAGAGGAACTTTCTAGTCGAAATGCTATGCTCGCCTGGACAATGGCCAAGGAGGACCTTTCTAAACGAATAGAATTCTTCCGGAGAAGAGGATTCTCCGAGAGAACGAGGAACTGGGAATCCCGTCTAGACATTTCAACGGCTGACACTATACCGTTCCAAAGATACGTCGACAAGGCTCTGAAGGACGGAATAACGTTCACGACACTTGCCGAAGAACACCGTCATGGTCAGGATTCATTGAGGAAGATCCACGAACTCGTCCAGCTGATCCAGGCGGATATGCCTCGCGAAGCGGAGTTCACGCCTCTGAGCTACGACGACTGGGATACCTATTCGCTCAAGAACCCTCAGCTCCTCCGTGACGGCTACTTTCTAGCCAAGGACGGTTCCAACTTTGTGGGAATGAGTGATGTGCATCGGATCGATTCGGAGCCTGGTGTCCTGAATCAGGACGATACTGGAGTCATACGCGAGTATCGAGGCAGGGGCATAGCGACTGCGCTGAAGCTCAAAGTCATCGATTTTGGGAAGAAGAACGGGTACCGGACCATAAAGACGTGGAACGATTCTGTCAACGCTTCGATGCTGGCTATCAACAACAAGCTCGGATTCAGACGAAAGGTAGGATGGATCTTGATGGAGAAGATTCTCCGGTCAGAATCCAGCCCGTGATTGAAACCTCCGGGCAGACATGGCCTTCCGCAAGTCCGCCTCTCGTTCCCGGTTCTTCGGCTTCGCGTTCGTTTCAAGTGAGCGTAGAAAACGTCCTGAAGCCTGGGCTATTTCGTCCACAGCTACTGTGAATGAACGCTCGTTTGCTTTCGATGGCTGGTTGAAGCCGCTGATCTTCCGGACGAACTGCAGCGAGGCAGCCCGAATCTCCTCGTCAGTAGCTGGAGGATCAAAGTTGAAGAGAGGTCTAATGTTTCTGCACACATTCAACGCCTCAGATTATCCAGTACACTACTGTCTTTCAAAGGTTAGAGCTATGTTAACAGCAGATTGTAGGAGGTTCTCGTCGGGCGGGGATGGGCCGGAATACCAGAAGCTTGGCCCTATACCAGGACTCGTGCTTGTGTAGTTCACGAAATTATTGTACGCATTGGCGAGCTTATGGCCGAGAGAGTAGACCTGTGTCGACAATAGAATTCTCTGTGAAGAGTTCAGGCTGGCAATATATTCTCCAAACCCCGTGGGCCCTGGACCTTGCAGACTCTCGATAGCATAACTTATTCTGATGAGTTGGTCTGCGTGAGTTCTGTCGAAAACCGTAATGGCGTTGAGTTCAAAGTCAGCATATGCCAATTCGCTAACCGCAACACCCGCTGTTTCATTGTTCCATGAATACAGATTGCCGTCCAGATAGGCCGCAGCGTGCTCCGTGTGGAATAGGAATTGCTGCGCGTACCGGCTTTCGAAGTCCCAGCGAAGGTGCGTATCGCTTCTCTGCAGTGCCCAGTACAGGGCAACGGGTATTCCGACCGCAACAACCATTACGACTATCACTAGCACAGACAATACATGCCGCTTGGTTAGCCACGTTAAAGGGTTCTTGACCGCAATCGACATGTCATGGAGCATTGTCGCCTTCGAGTTTTATCCGTGTCGGTTTTTGCCAAGCACTCCCTCCGCAGGTCCCGGCTATCCAATAAGAATAAGAATAATGATTCGATGATAGCTTCTCTCTGGTGGGCACAGCCACTTGACCCGGATTGTGGCCGACGACCTCCAAAACGAGGAAGTCTCTTCTTTAGTGGAATACATGACTGCCATGTCCAGCGGCCAAATAATCCAGCGCAAGAAGATCGTCGAAGTCTCTGGACTCACCAACAAGAAGATCAAGTTCCTACTCCACAAATTCCTCTACACAAGGCATCTGCCCGGCTACGGCGTGCTTGACACAGCGGGGAACTTTGAGATAGTTCATATCAAACCGGAAGAGAAGCGGACGGAATCGCACGAGACCCTAAGTCCCACCATGCCTTACTGGGAACCGTCGAGCATTCTCCCCCACACAATTAAGCCCTCTGACATGATCGAATGGCAGGGACAACCACCATCGAAGAAGACACGGGACAAGAAACAGTAACACTCGACTCGCAGGACGCCTTCGAGTCGTCAAGCGTTAACTACTCTTCACGCCCACCGAAACAGCATGGCCAACAGAGCAACCGCAGCATTCGCATTCTCCATTGTTGGATCAGCCTATCAGATGATATCTCTCTACGTAGCAGGCCTCATAGACCGCAATACGACTCATCTACTATAACTACGGCTATGAGATTCCGTTCTTCTCCGGCCTAATCGTAATCTGGAGCGCTAGCCATATTCTGGAAGACTGGAAAGGACGCATAACATGGCCGTCCATAATACTCGTACTTGGAATCGCTGACCTCTCAACCATCATCATGGCATACTATGCCCAGACCTCGCCGATACTAACCGCGTCCAACGGGCCGTCGATCGGCACGATTCTAGCCCTAGTCTCTGGACCAATACTAATCACATTTGGAGGCATCCTCGGTTTCTCCGCTGTGCGGCAATACTCCAGGGAGCACGCCCGTGCAGTCTTGGGTCACGCCTGATCGAGACTTAGTCAAAGGTAGAACCCTAATCCGAAACCAACCAGGAAACGGCTTCGGTAATGCTTGGAGGACAAGAATCTATTTGAGACTCCAAGACCATGCCATGAATGATTAGAATGCACGGCCATACAGTTCCTCAGAGTCAATCGCAGCCGCCACCGCTAGCCAATAATGCCGGATTCACGACGACCGGCTTCCTACTCCTAACTCCCCCTCAACAAGTCTTCAATGATACATGTCCCGTCTGTGGAAACCACCAGCCGAGCGGTGGAAGGTACTGCAGTCAGTGCGGCATCCGGCTACGCTGTCCCTCTTGCGGAACGGCTTCTCTTGGAAAGAACTACTGCCACAATTGTGGCCAAGCACTCAAACCATAGCGAGTCTCATCGCGTCACGTGCGTATACTCATTCTGTGTGTGTTCAGTTGTATACGTGATTCTCATATGCGACCGGCACCATACTACTGGTCAGCTGTCCCCCATGCTATTTGTCCCATGAGGGATAGTAGCGGAGAGGTGAACAGCCAAATCAGCTGCGTAAAAACCGGAACCCTCAACCCTGTAGAATAGACGAATCGTTTCGTCTATGGAAAATGTGTGGAAGTGACTCTCGGATTCATCGCTCGACGCGGACCGGGGGCCACATCCTTTTTCTCAGAAAACTATCCTAGTCGGCCGTGTTTGTCTACTAGTTTCTGAAGAGAATTCGCAACCTTCTCCGCTTCCGGTCTACGCTCAGGATCCTTCGCCAGCATGTCCTTCAAGACCGGAATTATTGCTGAGAATTTCGGATCAATCTTCGACACGTCTGGACTGAAGGCATCCCACACGGACTCGAGATCATTCGCCGCCTTGTTCGAGGAAGGATTGTTCGACAGATTATTCATCGCTTCTATCAACGTGTTGGAGTGGACCGGGGTCCGTGTCAACATTGTATACAGCGCCGCTCCCAACGCGTAGACATCCATGCTCGGATCCGCCTCGTCGCCGAGAACCTGCTCTCCCGGCGCATACTCCGACGTGAACTGAACTACTTTTCCGCCACTCTTGACCGCTGAGCCTAGGTCAGCCAGCTTGGGCACGAGCGACCCGGCGACCATCTGTTCTAGCATATCCTGTCCAGTCAATGGCGGCTTCGACGTGAATAGAACATTCTGCGGTTTGACATCAAGATGTACGAATCCGGCTTTGTGGACCATGTCTAGTGCCTGGGCCATCATCTGGCCCAGCATCACAACAATCCCACCCCACTTCTCCGAATAGTACAACGGCTCGTACGCTGGATCCTCGATCAGCTTCTTCGCCGTCCCGCCCTTCATGAAGTCCATAACAATCGCTGGTGGGCTGCGATAGTAGAGTGCGATATTCCCCTTGACAATCTCCTGAACGTTCAATCGATCGACCAGCACACCTCGGATCTGGACCACGTACTTGGATTGACCTGACAGCTCCAACAATCGAGTCGCCTCAGACATAGTCTCGTTCAACGTCGTCACCCCGGTAGTCGGCTCATTCACGCCTCTCACCCTACTGGTCGTCTTCAGGATCGGAATCTTCAGCGCCATCTCAGTCGCCCCCTGGCCAAAAGTTGCACGGAGAACATAGCCAGTCGCACCCGTAGCAACGTGTTCTACAACTTTGTAGCCATGGATCTCCTGGTTCACCCAGACTCTCGGATCCCACTTGTCGAGGCTTGGCAGGCCAGTCTTCGGCAATGGCGCCGAAGGCGGGGGAGGAAGCGAGATTACGGGCGGGGGACTAGGACGTTGAACGGGCGGTGGTGGAGGAGCTGGACGTGAGACAGGAGGAGGATGCGATACTTGAGGAGCGGGACGCGCAGGTGGCGGGGGAGGCGGATGTGTGACGGGTTGCGGCTGCACGCTGAACGAGAAGGACTCCTTGGAAGTCTGGTGGGCCTTACTCGTCGCAACGATGTGGGCATTGTAGTTACCAGGCTTTCCAGGAGCGTAAGCCGCATTGTACCTTCCGACCGAGACATGTGACAGTCTCAGCTGATCGCGTTTGCCTGCTGGCGTTTGTATCGATGCGTCGATCGTGGCCATGTCCCGCGGTTTGCCCTCGGACTCCGTTGCTATCTTGATCGTCTCAATATGACCTATCCTGATGGAATGGTCTCCTGAGACCCTGATCCGTGGGGGAGCGACGGAAGGACTAGAGGTCTTCGCAGGTCCCGCGGATATTTTCGGAGGCGCAGGCGCACCAAGCATTCTGACCGCCAGTCCAGACGCGACTATCCCGGCGATTGCCAAGATTGGCAGGAATCCCAGGGAAGAGAAGAAGATGTACGCGAGTTCTGGACTAGGAGATGTGATGTAGAGATAGCCGATTACAGCGTTGTAGGAGAAGAAGGCTGGCGGCATTACTGCCATTGAGAATCTCTTGGTCTGCCAGAACTTGTCCAAGAAGAATAGAAGACCCATCTGGAGAGAGTTCGCCGCAAGGCCTAGCCCAATGAAGAACGAAGCGGAGAAGAGTGAGGATCCAATCAGGTTCGAACCCATGCTTTTCGAAGCCCCAACAACAAGTCCGATGCCTGTTGCAAGAGTCGCCAGAACCATTTGCTTCGGAACCCTGTAACGTTCCTTCCTCGTGAAGAGAATCGTCGACAGGAAAACCCCTGCCGAGGGTGGCAGGGCAACGAAGAGGAAAGTGAATTCTCCCGCTGATGAGATCTGGGATGAGAAGGCTGAGTTCTGGAGAATGTAGGACAGCGTCAGAAGCGTAGCCGCGAAACCTAGAACGGATCGCAAGAATCCGGTTTTGAGGTCGAGAGCCGTCAGAAGTCCGAAGCTAACAACAGTGATCGCATAGGTCAGAGTATCCCCCTGAAATCCGAGCGCGAATGCGAAGCCGAGAGGAAGTGAGAGGACTGTGACGAGTGATGGCGCGAAGAAGCCTGTCGGGGCTGGAAGACCGTGATGTGGCTTAGCTAGGACGGACGCCTGGGGCTGTTTTCCTCCCACCGCAATCCACCATTACGCATCCGGCAATAGTTGTCAGAGAATCCTCTCTATGTCTCTCGACGAGAGGGGAGAACCGCGACCCAAAACGAAAATGTCTCTAGTGACAGTGACCCTCGGTACTGTCAGAGATTAAACCGTGTCCAGCAACCAATGAACAGTTGTTCCATGAAACTCCGTCATTCCAAGCCCGCCACCGATGAGGACGAAATAGAGACTGGAACCAGTACTGAGGCATCCACGCCTCAGTCTGCTGCGACCGGGAACTGGAAGTGCCCATCGTGCGGCGCTGAAAACGAAGATTACCGAACGTTCTGCGACGGCTGCGGAGACAAGAGACCCGGAGCCAAAGTCGCATCGAAAGGCATCGACATGGCCAGCCTACTCGGCTCCTCAGAATCATCCGACGACACAACAGCCAAGGACGACACATCCCCCAAAGACGACACATCGTCCAGCTGGGAAGACTCTCCCAAGAAGGAGAAGAGCAAGAAGGGTAAGAAGAACAAGAAAGCCAAAGACGAAGACGACGAAGAAGCTGAACCGCTCAAGGCCGAACCTCTCCAACCGGAAAAGATTGAGCCTCCAGAGAGTCTGA
>Ga0209239_1001448_pt1 | contig 14146 bp, 9 predicted proteins | sample GraSoi013_2_20cm_FD_185824 | JGI IMG/M metagenome (GOLD analysis project Ga0209239, IMG submission 185824) | Grasslands soil microbial communities from the Angelo Coastal Reserve, California, USA - Sample 10_02_2013_2_20cm (SPAdes) (version 2) | ecosystem: Environmental > Terrestrial > Soil >...
GATTGTCGTGATCGTGGCAGCGCTGGTACGAATCGACCACCGAGTTGTCTCCGTTGGTCCCCATGCGGAAGGTTCCCATGATGTGGCCGGCGCCGGTGAAATTCAGCCTGACCGTCTTGCCGTTGATCTGCTCGTCGAACCCGCTCGGATCGTTGTCGGCGACCCGCGTAAAATCCGTCGCATTCATGTGCTTGAAAAGGAGATCCTTGAATTGATGCGCGGCGGCGATGCCGCGCCGCGTATAAGGCGAGAGGTTATAAGAGATCTTTGGCCGCGGCAGGCCCAGGCCGTCAGGATTTTCCCTCGACAGGGTGACGCGGTTGCTGGCGTCAGGGGTCTGCTCGACCAGGAAGCCGACGCGGAACTGCCGTGAAATGTTCTCGTTCAGCGTCCTGGCGAGCGCCGGACCATAGAGCGCTTTGGTCGGCGCTGGTCCAGGGATTCCTGCCGCCGCATGTTTGGCCTTGAGAAGATTGCGGTCCATGCCGTTGACGAAATCGATCGTCGTCACGTGCGGATCGGCGGCACCCAGAACATTGGCTATGACAAAATTCCAGCCTTCATTGCCGATGTCGACACGAAACGCCGCTCGCCTGTCGCGGAACCTACCGTCGCACAAATCACCAATGCCCGATGTGATCAGTGGACCGCGGTATGGCCAAACCTGCTCGCCGTCCATCGGCAACTGTCCCCAGGCGACATAGTAGGGATGGTCCATCAGATACTTTCCGATCATCCCGCTCCTGTTGGCGACCGTCTTGACCTCGAAGGGCAGCGCGTCGTTCTCCGACATCAACAGCAGTCGCGCCGTCTCGATCGAGTTGCCGGCGATGACGAAGATTTTGGCCTTGATCGTGTCGGTGACGATTGCGTTCGAAGTGGTGCTGTATCGAGTGTACTTGATCTCGGTGACATTCCGAAGGTCGCTCCCGAGGATGATCTCGCGCGCAACCGTGTGACTCATCAGCTTCACGTGCTTGTGATTCAGCGCCTCATTCAAGGTAATCGTGGGGTCGTACTTGGCCTGGATCGGGCAGATCGGAATGCAGTTGGTGTTGCCGGCGCAGGCGCGGCGGCCCTTGTATGGCCGCGAATTGCGCGCGGCCGGCACGTTACGAACGGAGATTTCGGTCGGCGCCGTTTCCATTCCGAGGAATGCCGTGTCGCTCGCGTTAAGGTTCTTGAGCGCCTTTCTAATCGCCCGATCGGTGAGCGATTCCGGGATTGCCGGCATCGGGTACTGATAGTCGTCGGGAAAGTGGACACCGAGATATTTCTGATCCTCGACATCGGCCGAGACGCCGAGTTCTGCCTCGGCCTTGCCGTACCATTCCACCAGGTCCTCATAGCCGATGGGCCAATCCACGAAAGACGCTTCGGAGAGGCCGTAGAGCGACTTCATCTTGAAATCGTTCGGCACAAACCTCAGGCAGGTGCCGAGCCAATGCGACGTTCCGCCGGCGATGCGGTCGTAAGTGCTGCTGAACGGCATAAGCTTTTTGCCGTCCCGGGTTTGCTCGTGGACCAGATAGCTCTTATCCGGGTTGGCCCAGTCCTCGGCATTCACGGTGAGGACGGTCGGCCGACCGGCGCGGATCTTGCGAGGGTCGCTGCTGCGGGGGAGTTCGCCGCCGCGGGCAGGTTCGTCAAAGATCGGCGGCGTGTAGGGGCTCTCCGGCACCTTGGCAGAAGACTTGTAGAAGCGTTCCATGTAGTCGTTGATGTTCGGCGGAATTCCGTCGCCGGCTTCCAGAATTGCCACCTTCTTGCCCCGCTTGGCGAGCTCGTTTGCGATCAGAGCACCGGCAAAGCCGGATCCGACGATCACAACATCAAAATCATCGTCGGCCATTGATTAGTTTCCCTTGGGTTTGACAACGGCAATGAACTCAGCGGGCGGCGCGGGCGGGCGCGTCCAGTATCCGAATTGCATGTCGCTGTATCCCATGGGATGGGCCTGCGCGACGCGCCACAACCAGCCCTGCGTATAGGCCCTCGGCGATATGATCGTAGGAAAGGCTTCCGCCTTGGGATTCGCCGCGATCCTTTTCAAATCGTCGGGCTCATACCAAGCGCCGAGATACCACATGAGAACGATGCTTCGAGCCAGGAACTTGGTGTCGTCTCTTTCCTCGATCTTGCCAGCCAGCGCGTCGACCTTGTCCTGAGGGATCACCCCGTCCGTGTCGCCGCCAGGAATTTGCAGGTTCGCGGCTCTTGTCAGTTGCAGCAAAGCGGTAAACGCGGCCGCGTATTTGGGATCGCTAACTCGTCGGAAATACTCCTCTTTGACGTCGGTCGGATCGGCACTTGGCGCGAGCTTTGCATGCGCGACGCCGGTGAGCCCCGCAGAAAGCTTCGCAAAGATGACCCTATCGGATTCGGCGGGTTGCGCGCCTGCAGGCGTATCCGCCCCGATCGTGACGACCGCGGTGGCGGCCGCGCCGGCGAGCACCGACCGCCGCGTGAACCCCGCGACGTGATTGTCATCGATCTCGCCTGGCCAGGGCGGTGTCGGCATTCGGTCGATCGTTTTGCTCATGGGTGCCTTTGATCTCTCATGGATGGCGTGTCGCGCGAGCGACGCAGCCTCAACGCGCCTTCTCCAGCATGAAAGTGAAGTCCGATTGGTTCATGAACATCTGGCGGCGCTTGTTCGTCTCATCCGCGACGGTCGGATTCTTTTCGTCTCTGACGCCGGACGGGCGCCGAATGTAGCTGGTGGCATTGCCATGACAGCCCATGCAGCTCGACGACGCCTGAGGAATTTCACCTTGGCTGTAGGTCTCGAGCGTGGAGTTCGCGAGGAATGCCGGCGCCGGGGCGCAATTCATGTCCGGCTGCTTGTCAAAATCGGTCCGGGGAATCGGCGCGCCGTCCAAGACAGAGCGAGTGGTTGCGCAGTTGAAATCGCTGGGCCATTGGGTGCCGATCAGGATGTAGTTGGTCCACACACTGTCACCGAGGACGGCGTGGAATTGGTCGTTGATGACGTGCGTCGCTTCCGTCAGACGGACGGTGCGGACGATCTGACTGTTAAAAATCACTTGACCTTTGCTGTTACGGCGGAATTGCAATCCGTTCGCCGGCTCGGGATCCCAAGGCCGCGGCGGAGTTTCGTTGGCCGGACAATCGCTGTCGCTGCAGGACAGCGTGTAGAAATTGAACTTAGGTGGCTTCTTGTTGGAATCGGTATCCTTCCTGAAGGCGTCGATCTGACTTTGTTCGGGCACGTTGTCTTTGTGCTCGAACGAGGTCCAAATCCACTGCGGCCGATTCTTGGTTTTGTGAACGACGTGGAAGCCGACCAGCCCCAGAGTCTTGCGCAGGCAGGGAGGATCGATCTGCTGGTCTTCAGTGGTGGGCATCGCCACGAGCGCTTCGACGTGATGAAATTTGTTCTTATCGTCATCCCCGGCGAGGATTTTCCAAGAGACCTTGATCATGATCGACCCATGACCGGCAGGGCCATCCGGGTCGGTCACTGCCCGCCCCGAAGGAAAGTCAATTCGCAAATTCGAGTTCTGTTCGCTCGACTGAAGCACTCGGCTGTAAAGCGGGTGCTTGTCATCGACGATGTAGTCAAACATCGACTTGTTCATCAGAATGTCGAATATCGCATAGTTGTTGTTTTGATCGATCAGCGGACCGGTCCTGAACGGCTGATTGAAGCTCTCCTCGATCATCTTGACGACCATCAAACTCGGATCCGCGTCGTACTGAGCGCGGCACGCCGGCGGGACGGATCTCTTCTTCGGATCCCACTCCGGCTTGGCCCCGCCCGGCAGCATGACGTCAAGCAATGGAATGAACTTATCGCCGTCTTCCCACACGGTGCGTGTGCCGGGTTGAGCGGCGCTAATGTCGTGTGGCGGTGCGGCCGGAGCATTGAGCGCTATGAACGTCAGCCACGAATTAAAGTCGAACCCGCGTTGAAAGTTTTCGATCTGCGTTGGAGCAGGACCGGCCCCACTGACGATTTCGGCGCATGGGAGGCCCGAGGTGAGGAGCGACTTCTTCCCCGCTGCATCAAGATTCTTAAACTTCTCCGCATCGAACGCTTTAGGATCGGTCGTATTGCAATCGCCGAACGGTGCAGGTGAGCTTGTGGACGTCGCTCCCTGCGCTACCGGCTGCGGCCAGCCAGCCCAGGCCATCATTACGAGCAGGCCGAGAAATCCTAAGACGCGGCTTTGGCGCATGATTTATGCTCTCCTGTGCATTCTCCTGTCCCTGATCAGGCTCGGGATTTCGCGCTTTGAGAAATCTGCGCCCTTGCCGATATCGATCGCATCGACAGACGTCGGTCTCCGCGACGACGTCCCGTCGTGGGGCGCGGCCTTTCGTAGACAAGCAAACGTATCGAAAATGACCGCCAAGATGGGCACCCATCCACCAAAGCGCTGTTCGCCGTTAAGTTGAATGAGCGGCCGATTGCAAGTCAAGCCGAATCTCGGCCGCTCTTGGCTTTCCCGTCTTTGGTGGCCAAGTGCGACTTGGACAGCGAGGATGGCCGCGCGCCCGTCGGCTTTTTCTCGCGATCTGTGACCGTTTTGCTGGGGTCAACCGCGCGGCACGCGCTCCGCGTTCGACCTTCCAGTTACATAGCCGGATGTGTTCGACGATCGGCAACTCCGCTGGATCACGCAACGAGCTCGGGAGGCACGGTGTTGTCCGCAACGATTCCCTGAACGTCGGCATCGACGCTGGAGGCGGCGACTCCCATCCCAAAAGCGGCAAATGCCCGCCAGATCGCGGCCCGCACACGGCGATGAACATCCGCGGGAATGCGACCTACGGCCAAGAGATCATCGAGCGCCCGCAGGATCGCGTCGCGTCCATCAAGGAACGTCGGGTTCGCAGGCGTCAACTTCAAAGCATCGACGACCAATTGCCAGGCGAGACGGTAGCCCGAATTGTCGTCGCCCAAGGTTGAGCGAATGAGGCGTGTCATTTTCATGAGGGCCGCGCACCAGACTTCACCTATGTCATGGACTTCGGGGAAATCCACGAGCTGGCCGTAGTGGAAGGGGTATTGGTCGTCATAAGGTGCACGACGAATACCTCCCGCGCCGTTCACGACCCAATCCCCGACCACCACTTTCTCGCGGCCATTTAAAAAACCCTGAATTGTCAGCGCGAAGAAGTCGCTCCAACCCTCGCCCATTCCACCGCTCTGCGGCTCTTCGAGCGCATTGGCGTTGATGCGGCCGCCGACCAGCCGGTTGGTCAGTCCATGCGTGTATTCGTGTGCAACCACGTCGAAATCGAACGCCGTATGTCGACCGGTCCCCACCACGAGGCCCATGTTCATCAGCGGCGGCTGGCCATCGGGGCCTGTTGACATGTTCGCGGTTCCACTAACCGCGCCGCTGTGTGCGCGTGCCCGCACCGGATCATTGCCGAGCCCGACGTTGGCAAAATTGATCTTCTGGAAGTTCCCGGCGGCTTCGTCGAAACCGAGGATAAAGAGGAAGTCGTGCATGTAATTGCAGAAGTAGAAGATATTGAGCATCTTCTGCTCGTCGCCGCTGTCATTTGCCGGTTGAAACAGGAAGGTGCCGTCGCTCTGTGGCAAGCCCGGCAGGGTCGTGGACGAGGCGCCGAGCGTGGCAATCGTCGTGTTGCCGACCGACTTGCCGGTGTTGTCGATCCAGTCGGCCGGGAACCGCACGAGCGGCGTCGATGGTGTCGCTGGAAAATCGCTGATTGGTCGCGGAAACGGGATCTCGCGGCGGGGCGCGATGCCAGGGCTGAATTCGAAGACGTGAGCACGCGCTTTGGCGTGATGCATCATACTACGTGAATAGAGAATCTCACCCTCGGGCCCATCCGCGGCGACAATAACGGTGTACTGGTTTGTATAATCCGGGAATGTCAGTGTCATGTACCAGGCAAGCCGCGACGCATTGGATTGCACGAATACGACGAGGTAGGTTGGGATGTCGTTCTCCAGGGGACCTTTGCTGACAACAGTGGGGTAGGCTGGCAGAGCCGGGAAGCGCGTGACGACCTCCGGCTGGTAGCCGCTGACATCCAGCGTGGGCGCCGGATAAACGTCGCCGTATTGACTGCGAAGAGTCGCTCCAGCTCCTGCGCTGGCGAGGAACTTGGCAGCGGCCAGTACGGCGTCAACGGGGCTGAGCTGCGGCTCGGTCTTCAAGTCCGCGGGCAACGGAGCATGATTGCCCATGACCTCTGTCGGGCTGCCGTGAGGGTCGAACCGCACGGTGCGTGTCATCTGGAAAACCGGAATACCGCGGTAAAACTGATGCAGATTGACGGCGGCAGCACCGCTGCTGGTCCTTTGCACGTTGGGATCTGGAACATATTGGGTCCCGCCATCCGCAGCGGCGAATGTCCGGCTCTGCACGAATGCCAAGGCCTTGGCGACAAGGGACTGTTGCCCGGTCCGAGCGGTGGCCTCCGCAAAGGGCGTGCCGGTGATCGGATTGGTCCGTGTCGGGGCAACAGCGGTCGAAGTTCGCGCACGTCTCTCCGTTGCGGCGGCAGACTTGCGACTGTCGTACTCCCGCGAAGCTGGCATGGAACTCTCCCTTGAAAACATGAAGGCGGGGGCTGATTGCGGCATGACAGCGGCGCCCGCGAGCTGCCAAACCGCGGCACCGATCGCCCGCGCGATGTCGGCCGCGTAGGTCGGATCGATGAAATTATCGTCGCGCTGGTGATAGTGCGGATTGGCTTCGGGCGCAGGTGAATCCGAATCCGGGCCGGCGAAGAAATCCTCCGACGCACAAAGCGCCGGGTATCCGAAAGCATGAAACGAACTGTGATCGCTGCGGCCGTCGGCCGGATCGTCGATGCCAGGTCCCGAGCGGTGGATTTGGGGAGCGGCGAGGTCGGGCGACACTTGCGCCGTCAAACGTCCCAGAGCGTGAGCGAGCGGCAATGATGCAGCCTCTACGTCCGGCGCCGTACGGCACCCCACGTGCAGCTCCCACGAACGAGGTTCTTCCCGGTTGAAGCCAACCATGTCCATCTGGAAGACGCCGGCTAGCGACGCCTGCCGGGCGCGCTGGAGACGCGCATACGCCCGGCTGCCGACTAGCCCTTCCTCTTCGGCGTTGAAGAGGACAAACCGGATCGTGCGCCGCGGCGGCGTTGAGCCCGTTAGGCCCGCGATGACTTCCGCCACTGTGAGCACAGCGGCAATGCCGCTCGCGTCATCGTCCGCGCCCGGCGCCTTGTCTGCCGTTTCGTCGTAGGGCTGGCTGTTTGCAGCGGTCGAATCGAGGTGGGCCGTCACGAGAACCAGTTCCGGCGATTGGCCCGTAATCTCGCCCTCGACATTGAAGAGTTCTCGGCCACGGTGGCTGAATCGGTGCATGCGGACGATGATCCGTCCCTGACCCAGAGCGGCAAGTTCCGTGGCCATCGCGTCTACGGCGCGGCGATTGTCGGGGTGCGCGAGATGCCGGCTGAGCACCGGCATTCCGTCCGACAAATTCGCGGCGCCCGCATAGCGATCCACGCGATGCTGGATGGCCTCACTATTGATGGCCTGGAGCGCGCTTACGACGTCATCCGTTAGTGCGTCTTCATCCGCGAGGGCGGTAAAGCTTAAAGGAAAGCCAGAGGGGATCCCGACCAGTAGAGGATCGGGCACAAGCTTCAGCGTGTGGCCATGCTGCATCGTCTCGACATGAATCTCGGCCAGAGACCGATTGGCCGGGAGGGCAATCACGAGCCCTTCGGGGGCCGTCCCCACTACGAGATCGCGTTGAGGAGCCGCCATCAGGCTGGAAGCGTCCCGCTGGATGAAAAGGTCGGTGGTGAGCGGAAGTCCAGCTGCGCCAAGAAAGTCGACGCGCAGGTTGGCGCTGGCGAGCCGTGAGAGGACGTCTTCTGCCACGATGGCGTAAAGGACGTTTCGTCGCCGGCCCATGACCTGAAGTGGAACGAACCCCGTTCTCACGCCCGCGAGAGAACTCCACGGCAGAGCGACGGCGTCCGAGGAAATTCGCACATAGCGCAGAACTATATCGGCACGCCGAGGCTGGTCTGGGGGCCGAGCTTCGTCGGCGATCACCGCCTCGATGATCGACTCGATCAGGAGCGGATGTGGGCAGATTCGGAGTCCGGCGGCAGCAGCATGCGCGCGCTCGGCAACGTCTTCCCCGACGAACAAACAAGATGCGGGGTCATGTTCTTCACCGGCCCGCGCCGCCGCTGCAAGGAAGATCTGTGGACTGTCCTTCTTCAGGCCGATGTCTTGACTATAGATCCTGAGCGCTGGGTCGAAATGGTCAAGGATGCCGCCACGGGCAAGGATGCTGTCGACGTGGGCACCGGAATCATCGCCCGTGTTCGAGATGATCCCTAAGCGCAGACCTCGGGAGCGCAATCTCGTCAGCAGATCGCCGATAAAGGGAAAAACGTCGAACTCGAGAAGATGAACCGGCGGCGGCGAAAGCACGGCTTGGCCGAGCGTATCGCCGAGGTCGAAGAATATGATCTTCACGCTCATGTCCAGCGCGGCTCTCGACGGATAAACGTGTCGGACAGGTACGCGCAAGCCAAGTCTAGTGCTTAATAACACAGATCGGGACGCGCGGCTCGGCGCCGCCCTTCACGATTACGACGATGGCCGCCGCTGGTTGCGCTCTTGCAAACGTCAGTTGTTCGTGCATCACTAACCGGAGGCGGTAGCGCGCTCAGGAGGGCCACATGCCGAATGGCCATGGAGGGGCGTTACCTCAGGAGCGTTTGCCGGATCCGTCGTCAGTATTGGCTGAGCTGACTTTGACGCCAAGGAGCGGCGCGGCAATGGGGGCAGCCGCTCCGGCAGCGGGCCGACAGTATCGCATTCTCCGAACTCTGGAAGTCGACGAATACGATGCGCCGGTGACGGCAGCCGAAATCCTGGCCCTAGGCGCCCCGCGTGCTGCACCTCCGGACAATGCTTTCCGCGGCAATTCTCGCAAGGCCGCGAAGCTCTCGATTGCAGATGCTGAAACGGAAATTTTCCACGATCTTAAGGATCTCCTCGACACGCTCGAAGCTCACAACGTGATGAAGAACAATGCCGAACTCTCGACAGACAAGAACAACAACCGCGTTGAGGAAGAGCGGCGCAATGTGCGAGTCACGGCGTTCCTGTACGCGGCCAGTCTGGAAGAGGACAATGATTTCCACTTGATCATCGGCCGTGATCCGACCAAGGCGGAGAAATATTTCACGGTAGAGATTTCAGGATTGCCGCCGAGCAGCAGCGTGTCCTTCGGCAAGCTCAATGAGGCCCGCGACGCATATTTCGAGTTTTTCGGCGACGGACTGCCGGGCCCATCGTACGACTTCTACGACCCGCCAATCCCCGTCGAAATCGAGGGCTCCTTGTTCTTCGACATGAGCCACGCGACAGGGAGCCGTCCCGGGCCGAGCAAGCTGCGCCCGAAGATGCCGGTCGTATGGGAGATCCATCCCATCACCAAGATCGTCTTCGAGCCGTAAAGCCAGGCCAATGGAATGGCGAAAGACGACAAACCCGGAGGGAAAGGGCAAAAAAGGCCGACACCCTCAAAAACACCAAATCCCGGCCTGCCCGATAAAGGGACCGTGATCTCTGAACGGACGTTCACGTCGCCGAAAGGCAAGCGCTACCGCATCATCAGGACGACCGAAAGGGATCCTTACGATCCACCCGACGATGAGAACAAGAGCGGTTCGTAGAGAGCCCGCAGATAAGGCCATCAAATCCGGAGGCACCAATGTATGCATTGTTTCGAAATGCTTCCCTGGGCGCGCTGCTGTCGACGCAAGCACCCGCGTTACTGATTTCCCTCGTGGTCGCCGAGCTCTTCTTCAAGTGGAAGAGCTTCGCCCTCGAGTGCCTCGGATTTTTAGCACTGTGGTTTGTCCTCGACGGCATCTTTACCGCCGTGCGCGCGGTGTGGCTTAAGCGGAAGTTGCCCACATCTGCGGCCTCGGGATAACTCAGGGCGGGCGCAAGGGAATGGTGCGCAACCGCCCTCTACCCTCGCTGCGCCGGGTTGATTTTGACGATCAGCCAAATGCTCCGCTGATGATCACGGAGGTGCAGGATGCCCGAACGCAAAGCGAGGAAACGCGCCGGGACAAAGCGGGTCAAAGTTGGGCGCCGCGGGCGACAGGAGAGGAAGCGCGGACCTTCTCGCTGGCTCGAAGAAGGCGTTCTTTCCATATATGTTGATGCTGCACAAGCGGCGGGCGAGTCCTCTTCGGCGGCGGCGTCATCTCCGAAGCCGATTTCAGAACTCTCGAGCGGAGGCGGCGCGACCGATTGGCATAGCGCTTTTAAGGAGTATAGGCGCCGCAAGGAAGCGGTTGTTGCAGCTTCGGCTATGCAGTCCGCCGGAGCTCCGACTCCCGGCCTCGGCGCGCCGACCATCCCTGGAGCGGCCAATTGGCTCTCGCTTGGACCGTTAGTGGTCATGGACGGTCAAACAGGGGCGGGAGAACGACAGCCGGTGGCCGGTCGGGTGGCCGGTCTCGCCATCGGGCCAGGCGGCAATACAATTTATGCCGCCTCGGCCAATGGCGGCGTGTTCCTTTCGACCAACGGCGCTGGCATCTGGAAGCCCACGGACGAAATTGACCTCGATCCGAACAGCCCCGCAAGCGCGAGCCTGATCTGCGGCGCAATCGCGATCGATCCGATGATCCCGAATCGTCTGTTCGTCGGCACTGGCGAAGGCGCGACCTATAGCTACTTCCTGAAGCGCATCACCGGCGCGCTGCCAGCTTATCGCGGCATCGGGATTCTTCGGACTGATGACGGCGGCTCGAAATGGGTGGTCGAACCGAGCTCCCCGGATCTGTCGGGGCAGGCCTTCTTCGCGCTGGCGATCAGTCCCACCGACCGGGAATGTGTTGTCGGCGCGACGACTGCAGGGCTCTATCGGCGCGTAGCAAAGCCAGGCGGCGAGTTCGAGTGGGTGCGCGTCGAAGAGGGCGTCTTCTCAAGCGTCGTGGTCGCGTCGGCTGCCGGAGGCGTCACCCGCTTCTATTGCGCGCGATGGCCGCAGGACAGCGACGCGCCAACCGCCCCTGCCGTGCTTTGGTCTGAAGATGGTGAGTCCTGGAAATCCGCTGGCGAGGGATTCCCACCGGCGAATGTCGGCCGTATCTCGCTGGGTCTACGGGCCGGGAATCCTGACCAGCTGTATGCGCTTGTCGCGCGGTCAGGTGGTCTGCTTCATGGGCTTTACCGCCTCGATGCAATCGACGGGAGTTGGCAGCCCGTAGCGGGCCTTCCGAAAGTTCTGCCGTCGGCGCAGGGAAATTATGATCTTGCTATCGCCGTCGACCCAGAGAAAGAAAACATTGTCTACCTGGGCGGCAGCTACGAGGAAAGCGGCGGCGCGTCGATCTGGCGCTGCAGTATCCAGAAGAGCGGTACCGGGTACAGCGCCTTCCCTTCCGCCCTCGTCGGGCAGCACGCCCACTCCGATGTTCATGTGCTGATTCACAGCCCAAACAACCCCAACGAGCTGTGGTGCGGCTGCGACGGTGGTGTGTTCCTTAATCGGGATCCGCGCGGTGGTGGGAAATTTGCCGCGCAAAACATCGGCCTTGCATGCCTATGCTGCAATTTCTTCGCGCAGCATCCGACCGACCCGAGCATCATCATCACCGGTCTGCAGGATAACGGCACGGCTTTGAAGGACGGCTCTATTTGGCGTCATGTTCAGGACGGGGATGGCGGCTATTGCGTGATCAATTGGGCTGATCCGAACCAAGTGCTCGTGTTCATGAATGGGGGCATTTACCGATCTATCACGGGTGGAAAAACTCATCAGGGGTGGACGAAATCCGGCAACTGGGGTTGGAAGACGATGACGCAGCCGATTGTTGGAGTGCCGTCAGACATTGACTCGGCGAGCGCAGCCGATGCGAATCTGGTTGCCGTCGGAGTTGGGAATGCCGTCACGATATCGACGGATTTTGGCGCAAGCTGGCCTAACGAGCCCAGCTTCAAGGTTCCGAAGGAGGCGGGCGACGTTTTCGCATTGGCGTTTGCTTCCCGAACACGCCTGTTCGTGGGGACGACGAATGGTCAGGTGTTTCGAGCCGACAATTCAGCGACTGGTTGGACCGCGCCACCTTGCGAGGGCGGAGCCGGCGGCCGCCTCGGTATCGCCGGCGTGATTACAGATATCGTGGTCGATTGGGCCGATCGGAATCTCGAATCGATCTATGTCGCTTTCGGGAGCATCAAGAGCGCGACTGCCGCGGGCACGGCCGCTTCCTCCCGGGTCTGGTGGTTCGATGGAAAGAACTGGCACGCCCGCAGCGGCACGCCGCCGAACAATCTCCTCAATGTGGAGCACAACGCGTTAGCATTCGATCGTCAACTGAACCACCTTTATGCCGGGGCCGACATCGGCGTGTGGCATTCCGCGGATGGGGGCCAAAGTTGGGCACTGTTCCAGAACGGGCTCCCCGACGCTCCGGTGTTCGATCTTCAAATCCATCCGACGCAGCGGCTCTTACGAGCCGCCACGCATGGTCGCGGAATGTACGAGATTCCGATCTGAGGCAAGTCCGTTGTTTGACGGGCTGTCCCTACCGCAAACCCAAAACGGCTGACCGGGCCCGCGAATCGGCTGATACTCGCTCCCGATGAGCGATCTTTGCAGGTTGATCTGGTGCGCCTTGATCGGACTGTTCCGGCCGCGGGCTGCGTTGGAAGCCGAGATCCTTACCCGTGCGTCTCTTTTTGGCGGCAGCTTGTGCGCGAGTCCAATGAGCGCGCCACAAAGCAATCTGAGGAGTTGGACCATCGGGCAACAGCATCACCCGATTCGCACTCGTGAGCTAGGACAGTACTCGACACACAAAGTAGAGCAATCGTTGCCACCAACGCTTTCATTTCGTACCCCGTGCTGTTCAGCTCATTTCCCACCCATCAGCGTTGCACGTAGCTGTCGGATGGCTGTGTGAACTAGCTCACATTTGGGTGACTTGGTCCTAGGCTATCGGTCCTGCAAGCGATGGCCGAGGGTCGGCGGGATGAGGGGTAAAAAATGAAAAGGAAAAGGCTGATAGCTGTGGCGCTAATCGTCTGCGCAACCATCGTTCTGGTTGCCGTGGCGATCATTCGCCATGTGAACAACAAGCAAGATGCCGCGTGGTGCCACGATCACGGATACGCAAACTACGCCACCAATGACGGGTTCTGCGTCGGAGCAGGTGGAAAACTCATCAAAGTTGGTCTCTAGCTCCCAAGAAATGGTCCCCGCTCGCGGATTGCGGGATCCCTGTTTTTTGGAGGAGTCCCGCCCAGCAATACCCCTAGTCTAGATTTCGGGTCCCAATTGAAGGAAGGCAAAAGATTCTGAGCCACCTATCCCGCCCCCCTATCCGGGGGTGGGGTGTGCACCGGGATCCGATTTCGGAAAAGAAAAATCCACGACTGCCCAAGGCGCGATGCACTCGGCCTGCACGAACGGTCCGATTTGATATGTCCTGACCTGCCGAAGATCCTGTAGCGACGCGGAAGGCGAAGTGCGTCTTGGTCTTCATGGACAAGTCCGACTCGGCTCGCGACCAGACCGAGCTTGACGGGGTCTTCGGCTGTGAGAAAGACGATCGGGATCGTCGCGGTCGCGGCCTTGGCCGCCATCGGCGAAGCGGGGCTGCCGGTCGCGATGATTATGGACACTTGGCGACGGACCAGTTCGGCAGCCAGCGCGGGCAATCGATCGATTTGATTCTCGGCCCAACGGAATTCGACCGCGACGTTCTCGCCCTCGACATAGCCATTATCCTTCAGGCCCTGGCGAAATGCGGGCAGCACAACGTCCGCGAACGTGCGCGATGGGCTGGCGAGGAACCCAATCACCGGCATGGCCGGCTGCTGTGCGCGCGCCGCAAGCGGCCACGTAGCCGCCGCGCCGCCGAGAAGCGTGATGAAGTCGCGTCGTTTCATGTGCCGATGCTCCGCGGTTATGCGCGGCCTGTCTGGTCGGCTTGCCGCGCACTCAGCGTATCACGGAGCCGATGACAGGTCCTTGGGGCACATCTGAATTGCTCTGAATCGGGGCGGCGGCCTCGTGCGACGATAACAGGAAGGCGCCCGTTCCTGACAGTAGAATTGCCCGGGATTCGTCTCGTCCAGGGGGCATGGTGCGTCGTAGTATGCTTG
>Ga0209239_1001453_pt1 | contig 14138 bp, 13 predicted proteins | sample GraSoi013_2_20cm_FD_185824 | JGI IMG/M metagenome (GOLD analysis project Ga0209239, IMG submission 185824) | Grasslands soil microbial communities from the Angelo Coastal Reserve, California, USA - Sample 10_02_2013_2_20cm (SPAdes) (version 2) | ecosystem: Environmental > Terrestrial > Soil >...
TCACGTGACACCAGTGGCACCACACGGCGCCGATGTCCAGCAGGATGGGCTTATCCTCGGCGCGCGCCCGCGCGAACGCGGGCTCGCCCCACGGGTGCCAGTGCACCGGTTGGTGGGCGGCGGACTTCAGGTAGGCGGAAGGTTCGGAGGCGAGGAGGTTGGGCATCGCGCGAAATCTATCCACTAACCCCGGGCGCGAACCCGGGGGTCAACGGGAGTAGGTCTCATCCCCGGCCTTGCGCCCGGGGTCAGCTGTTCTGCTCTAGGTACCGCACCACCGTCCCGGTCACGAGCTCCGTCCCGATGACGAGGCTTTCCTCGTCGATGTCGAACGTCGGGCTGTGGTGCGGGGAGCCTTTCTTCCCGGGTGGCGCCGACCCGACAAACGCGAAGGCGCCCGGGACTCTCGCGAGAAAGTACGACATGTCTTCTCCGCCCATGGTGCGGACTCCGTCGATCACCCGGTCGCGCCCCACGATGTCCTGCGCGACGCCTTTCATCAACGAGGTCATCTTGTCGTCGTTGACCAGAGGTTTCGACAGACGCCGATACCGCACCTCGGCGTCGCCGCCGAATGCGCGCGCGATCCCGCGCGCCGTCTCCTCCACGAGCTGCGGTGCTTCGTCGTAGAAGTTCCCGCCGAATGTTCGCACGGTGCCCCGCAGATCGGCGCGGCCCGGGATGACGTTGAACGCGTGGCCCGCATGCATCTGCGTGACCGAGACGACACCCTCCTCGAACGGATTGCGCCGGCGCGAGACGAGGCTCTGGAGCGCGGTGACGACGTGTGCCGCAATCAGCACGGGGTCGATCGCCTGATGCGGGGCGGCCGCGTGACCGCCGCGCCCCAGGATCGCGATCTCGAACTCGTCCACGGAGGCCATGACCGGGCCGGGCATGAGCGCGATAGTGCCCGCCGGAAGGTCATTCCAGAGATGGATGCCGAACGCCGCGTCCACCGTGGGGGCGTCCAGGACCCCATCCCGAATCATCGCCTCGGCACCGTTCGAGATCTCCTCGGCCGGCTGGAACGCGAGCTTCACGCTCCCCGGGAGGAACGCCGCGTGCAGCCGGCGCGCCACCTCGAGCCCGATCGCTACGTGCCCGTCGTGGCCACAGGCGTGCATCTTGCCCGCGTGCTGCGAGCGGTAGGGGACGTCGTTCGCTTCTTCGACCGGGAGCGCGTCCATGTCGGCGCGGATCAGCACGCAGCGGGCCTTGCCACCCGACGCGCCGTCCCGCAGGCCGACCACGCCCGTCTTACCGACGCCGGTCCGCACCGTATAACCGAGCCGTTGGAGCCGCTCCGCCACCAACCCGCTGGTGCGCCGCTCCTCGAACCCCAGCTCGGGGTGTTGGTGCAGGTCGCGGCGCGTGGCGATCAAGCCCGAGCGGTCGATGGGGGGGAGAGTCATGAGTGTAGGTTGTACGACGCTACGCTATACGCCATACGAGCTCTTACAACGTAGCGTCGTAACGTCGTATGACGGTTCATACCCGCGAGCTCGGGCACAGTCGGTTGATGACGCACTCCTCGCACTTCGGCCGCCGCGCGATGCACACGCGGCGCCCGTGCAGGATCAGCGTGTGCGAGAACCACGTCCACTTGTCGCGCGGCACGAGCGCCATCAAGTCGCGCTCGATCTTCACCGGGTCCTTCTCTGTCGTCAGACCGAGCAGCGTCGTGAGTCGCTGCACGTGGGTGTCGACCACGATCCCTTCGTTCTTGCCGAACCAGGTGCCGAGCACGACGTTCGCGGTTTTGCGGCCCACACCGGGGAGCTGGACCAGCTGCTCCATGGTGTCGGGTACCGTACCTCCATGGCGCTCGATCAGCGCCTGCGCCATCCCGATGATGGATTTGGTCTTGTTGCGGAAGAACCCCGTGCTGTGAATCTCCTGCTCCAGGACGTTCGGGTCGGTGCCGGCATAGTCCTGCACCGCGCGATACTTCGCGAACAACGCCGGGGTGACCAGGTTGACCCGCGCGTCGGTGGACTGCGCCGACAGGATGGTGGCGACCAGCAGCTCGAGCGCGCTCTTGTGGTGCAGCGCACAGGTGGCGTCGGGATAGGCCTTCTCGAGACGGGCGATGATCTTGCGGACCCGCGCCCGCCGCTCGGCCTCCGTCTCGTGGCTCGAGCGCCTGCTCGGTGGGGCTTTTGTCTTCGTGGGCATCAGCCCGCCGCGACCAGCCGCGCCCGCGCGAACGCGAGAAACGCCTCGGCGTCGCGAGTGTTCAGGACCTGGTCGGGCTCGAGCCAGCCCTTGCGGGCGATCCCCAGGCCGACGGCGACGTTGGCCATGCCGCTCGTCGAATGGGCGTCCGCGCCGATCGAGCAGGTGACGCCCAGCTCGCGCGCCCGCCGCACCATGCGCCAGTCGAGGTCGAGACGATGCGGATCGGCGTTCACCTCCACCGCGATGCCGCGCGCGGCGGCTTTGGCGAGCACCTGCTCCAGGTCGATCGCGTACGGCTCGCGCTGCAACAGCAGCCGGCCAGTCGGATGACCGAGGATCGCGAGATGGGGATCGTCCATGGCCGTGAGCACCCGCCGCGTCATCTCGGCCTCCGACATCCCGAAGCGCGAGTGGATCGAGCCGATCACGAAGTCGAACCGGTCGAGCACGTCGGGTCCGTAGTCGAGCGTGCCGTCCGCCAGGATGTCGGCTTCCACGCCCTTGAGGACGCGCACGCCGGAGACGCGGGCGTTCACCTGATCGATCTCGTGGTGCTGCTGGGCCACGTCCTCGGTCGCGAGCCCGCCCGCGTAAGGGGACGACTTGGAGTGATCGGTGATGCCTACCCACGCGTAGCCCGCGGCGCGGCACGCCGCCGCCCAGTCGGCGATCGTCACCGTGCCGTCCGAGTAGTTCGAGTGGCAGTGCAGCAAGCCGCGCAGATCACCCTGCTCGACCAGGAGCGGCAGCCCGCCGTTGGCGGCTGCCTCGAGCTCGCCGCTCCCCTCGCGCAGCTCGGGCGGCACCCACGCGTGGTCGAGGGCGCGATACACCGCTGGCTCGTCGACAAACGAAGCGGAGAGTGACACACCCATGGCCCGGGCCCGCGTCTCGAGCGCCGCGACGTGGGCGGGGGAGCCGGTCGCCCGAATCCAGTCGAGCCCGAATCGCTCGGGCGTGGTGAGGAGGACGTCCACGACCGTGCCGGACGCGAAGCGCAGCGTCACGTTCCCGCCCCGACCCGCGATCTCGGTGACGCCGTAGGCCCGGCCCAGCCGTGGGACCAGCGTGTCCCGGGCGGCCTGCCCCTCGTGCACGGCGACCAGGTCCAGCGCTTCGATCACCTCGCAGCGGCGCCGCACGGCGCCTGCGATCTCGACCCGCAGCAGGCCACTTCCTTCGAGGCCGGCGAGCGCGCTGCGCACCGCCTCGAGCTCGTCCTGTGCGTGGTGGAACAGGCGCGGGCCGCTCGCCTGGCGCAGGGATGCGATGCCGCGACGCACGCTCTCCGCGGTCTTGGCGCCGAAGCGCGGCAACGCCGCGAGACGTCCGTCGCCCGCGGCCGCCTCGAGCTCGGCGAGCGATTCGATCGCGAGCGACTCGTGGATGCGGCGAACCTTGGCGGCCCCGAGGCCGGGGATCCGCAGCATCTCCGCGAGGCCCGGCGACACCTGCTCCCGCAGCTCGTCGAGCGCGCTCGAGCGGCCCGTGGCGAGCAGCTCCGATCGGGCGGCGTGCCGCACCGCGCGGACGCGAGCCGCGTTTCCCCCTTGGAGCTCGAGGAACGCGGCGAGCTGGTCGAGGGTGCGGCGGACGGCTTGTTTGTCCATGCTGGGCGGAACGTAATCCCGTTCGCGGACCGATTCCAGCCACGGGGGATTCCGGCGATACTTACTGGATGAACGGCTACAACTTCACCGATCGTGTGCGCAGGGTACTCCAGCTGGCGCGGGAAGAGGCCGCGCGCCTGCACCACGAGTATGTGGGAACCGAGCACATCCTACTGGGCCTGATTCGGGAAGGTGAGGGTGTCGGCGTGGCCGTGCTGACAAACCTCAACGTCGACCTGGAAGAGATTTGCGGGAGGATCGACGAGACGGTCAAGCAAGGGAAGGCGGCTGCGCGGGCCGGGCCCGACCTCCCCTACACGTCCCGGGCGAAGAAGGTTCTCGAGTTCGCGATGGCCGAGGCGCGCCAGCTGAACCACGCGTACGTGGGGACCGAGCACCTCCTCCTCGGAGTGCTGCGGGAAGAGAAGGGCATTGGGGCGCAGGTCTTGACGGAGGCGGGCGTGACCCTGGAGGCGGCACGTAGCGAAGTCTTGCGGCTGCTCGCCACTGAAATGTCGGCCTCGGACGCAACGCCACCTGCAACACCGCCCGTCCCGTACACGCCCGACGCGCGGGGAAGCCTCCAACTCGCCTTACAAGAGGCGCACGACATGAAGGCGGCCGCTTTGGGACCGGAACTCCTGCTGCTCGGAGTGCTGCGCGTCATGCTCACCGCCCCGGCGGGGTCGGCGAGCGCGACCTTAGCCGCCCTTCTGAACGCCGCCGGTCTGACACCCGAACACGTGCGCGAAGTGATTGCGCGAGGCGATCACGGGTAGATCAGCCCCGCGGCAAAAACCCGCGCAGCACCCGCTCGAAGGCCTCCGTCGCCTCCACGTGCGGCGCATGCCCTGTGGCCAGCTCGATCACACCCGTCGAGAGCAGTGCCGCGGTCTCACGCGCCGCCTCGAGGGGCATGGGGTCGTAGATGCCGTGCAGCAGCAGGGCGCGGGGAGCGGTCCCGTTCGGGAAGGTCTGCCGGATCCGCGGGCGGAGATCGTAGGTCCCCAGACTCTCCCACACCGCCTGCCGAGTGCGCTCGGTGAGGCGAAACGGGGTCATTTCCCTCGCGCGGCTCGGGTCGCGAAAATAGCCGGCGACGGATAGCGCGAACGCGATGCGGCGATACTTTTCGGGATCGGTCCGGGAGAGGCCGGACGCCACGAGGTCGGCGCGGCTGCGCGCGATCCACGGCTGGGCCATGCGGGCCGCGAAGCGGCGCTCGAATTCGTCGCGCCACGCGGCCGTCACGGGCGCCGAGGAGACGAGCGCCAGTCGGGCGATGCGGTCGGGATGCTCGAGCGCGTACAGCAGGGCGAGCAACCCCCCCCACGAGTAGCCGATCAGCGTGAGGCGGTCGAGCTCCCAGTGCCCGCGCAGGGCCTCGAGGTCGACCACGTGCTCCCGCCAACCCACCGGGACGTCGCGCGGGACCGGTGACCGACCGCCGCCGCGCTGGTCGTAATAGAGGAGCGTGCGGCCGCCCTCGGCGAGGTGGTCGTACTGCGGGAGCAGGTAGTCGTGGTGTGCGCCGGGGCCGCCGTGCAGCACCACCACGGGCGGGCCATGCCCCACGCGTCGCGTGTAGAGGCGCACGCCGTTCAGCTCGACCGTCGTTTCCGTCGTCGTTTCTGGCATCGGGTCTCAACTTAAACAGTTCGCGAGGATGAAGCCGCTGCGCCTGCCCCCCGCCCGACTCGGGCTCGCCGACATCGCGATCCTCTGCCTGTTGGGCGGCGTGATCGCGATGGTGGTCTCGTTCGCGCACGAGTTCGAGGCCCCGTTCTCGCAGGCGGTGCGCATCGACCTGAGCCCGGCAGCGCTGCCCAGGTACACCCTGTATTCGCTGTCGCGTGGCGTCCTGGCGCTCTTGATCTCGTATCTCTTCGCCCTGGGGTTCGGGTGGGCGGCGGCGAAGTCGCCAGCCGCCGAGCGGCTCCTGCTGCCGCTGCTCGACATCCTCCAGAGCATTCCGGTGCTCGGCTTTCTCCCCGGGCTCGTGCTCGGTCTGATGTCGCTGTTCCCGACCCGCAACGTGGGGCTCGAGCTCGCGGCCATCCTGATGATCTTCACGGCGCAGGCGTGGAACCTCGCGCTCTCCTTCTACAACTCCCTCAAGGCGCTGCCACAGCCGCTGCGGGACGCGGGCAAGGTCGCGGGCTGGCCACCCGGCCGGACCTTTCGACAGCTCGAGGTGCCGGCCGCGGCGCAGGGTCTCGTGTGGAACGGGATGCTGTCCATGGCGGGCGGCTGGTTCTTCCTCATGGTGAATGAGGCGTTCCGTTTGGGAGATCGCGACTACCGCCTTCCCGGCATCGGGTCTTACATGAGCGTCGCCCTCGACCAGGGGAACGCGCAGGCGATGGCGCTCGCGATCGCCGCCATGGTGGCCATGATCGTGTGCGTGGATCAGCTCCTGTGGCGGCCGTTGGTGGTGTGGGTCGAGAAATTCCGGTTGGACGAGAGCAGCGGCGGCGGGCCGGCGCCATCGTCGTGGGTGCTGGACTTCCTGCGGCGCGCCCGCCTGCCGCGCCGCGCGGCCGTGCTGCAGCGGCGCGCGTATCGCCGGGCCCGCCGGGCGGCGCGGCCGTTCGAGCGGCCGTTCCGCGCCGTCGGTCCCGTCATCCTGCGCGGCCCGCGGTTGGCCTTCGAGCATCGGGTGGCGCGGAAGATCGGCGCCGGGCTCGCGATCGCGGCGGTCGCCGCCGCCGCCGCCCTGGGCGCCTGGCGTTTGTGGTTGCTGGTCGCGCAGCTGGGGTGGGCGGAGTGGGGTCAGCTGGTCTCGTCCGCCGGGCTCACGTTCGCCCGGGTGATGGGGGCCGTGATCGTATCGACCGCGTGGGCCCTGCCCGCGGGGGTGGTGATCGGCCGCTCCCCGCGTCTCGCGCGCGCGCTGCAGCCCGTGATTCAGGTCGTGGCGTCGTTCCCTGCACCCATGCTGTTTCCGCTCGTGATCCTGCTGTTCCAGCGGATCGGCATCGGGCTGGGGCTCGGCGCGGTCGCGCTCATGGTGTTGGCGGGCCAGTGGTATATCCTGTTCAACGTGATCTCCGCCGTCGCCGCGATCCCCGAGCAGTTGAAGGACGCTGCGACGGTGTTTCGGCTCCCGCGTCGAGCGCGCTGGCGGTCCCTGTACCTGCCGGCCGCGTTTCCCGCGCTGGTGACCGGGTGGGTGACGGCCGCCGGGGGTGCGTGGAACGGCTCGATCGTCGCGGAATACATGCAGGTCGCCGGCCGGCTGCAGGTGACCAAGGGCCTGGGAAGTTTGATCAGCGACGCCACCGCCCACGCCAACTTCCCACTGCTCGCGGGGGGCATCGCGCTGATGAGCATGATCGTCGTCAGCTGGAACCGTTTGGTGTGGCGCTCCCTCATGGGTTGGGCGCAGACGCGCTTCGGGCTCGAGACATGACGCCCGGCACGGTGCTCCTCGAGGCGCAGCACGTGACGCAGCGCTTCCGGCTCCCGAACGGCCAGAACCTCGAGGCGCTGCGCGACGTGTCGCTCGCCGTGCGCGAGCACGAGGTGGTGGCCCTGGTCGGGCCGTCCGGGTGCGGCAAGAGCACGCTGCTCCGCCTGTTCGCCGGGCTGGCGCGCCCGGTCGACGGGAAGGTGTTGTACCGCGGCCAGGCGCTCTACGGCGTGCTGGGCGCCGCGGCGATGGTGTTCCAGTCGTTCGCGCTCCTCCCCTGGCTGACGGTGGCCGAGAACGTGGCGATGGGCCTCGAGGCGCGGGGCGTGGACGGCCCGGCGCGGCGCGACGCGGTGGCCCGGGCCATCAACCTCGTGGGACTCGACGGTTTCGAGCAGGCGTATCCGAAAGAGCTGTCGGGCGGCATGAAACAGCGGGTGGGCTTCGCGCGTGCGCTCGCCGTGGCGCCCGAGATCCTCCTCATGGACGAGCCGTTCGGCGCCCTCGATCCGCTCACGGCGGAGAACTTGCGCAGCCAGGTCGTGGATCTGTGGCGCGATCCCGCGACCGGCGTGAATACCCTCGTCATCGTCACGCACTCCGTCGAGGAAGCGGTGTTCCTCGCGGGCCGGATCGTGGTGTTCGGATCGAACCCCGGGCACGTGCGCGAAGAGATGGCCAATCCCCTGCCGTATCCACGCCAGGAGCGGAGCCCCGAGTTCGAGGAGATGGTGGACCGGCTGCACGCCATCCTCACGGCGACCCTCCTCCCCGAGCCGGCGCCGACCACGCCGCAGCGCCTCGTGCCGTTCCCCCGCGTGCACGTCTCCGAAGTCACTGGCCTCCTCGACCACCTGCTCACGCGCCCCGACGGCAAGGGGCCGGTGTTCGAGCTCGCGGAGGATCTCGGCGTCGACTACGACCGGATGTCGGCGGTGGTGCGGGCGGCGGAGCAGCTCGGTTGGGTGACGACGCCGGGGGAGATCGTGCAGCTCACGGCCGCGGGGCGCGAGGTCATGGCGATGGACGACGCGGCGCGCAAGGACGTCACACGGGCCCGGCTCGCCAAACAGCCGCTGTTCGCGCGCCTCGTGGCCATGCTGAAAGAGGGCGAAGGGACGGCGGAGGACGAAGAGGTGCTCGCCGACCTGACGATCTATTTCCCGTTCATCCCCGCAGAGTCGCTGTTCGCCACCGTGGTGGAGTGGGGGCGCTACGCGGAGCTGCTGGACCACGACGCAGACGCCGGCCGGCTCACCCTGCTCGGCTGGGAGGGGGCCGCGGAGGCGCGCGTCGAATGATTACAGCAGCACCGCGAGCGCGTCCGCGATTTCCTTTACGGCGCGGTGGTGGGACTCCGTGAATCCGGCGGGCACGTCGGAGTCGATGTCGAGCTGGCCGAGCGTCGTCTGACCCCGGCGGATCAACACCACCAGCTCGGACTTCGTCTCCAGGTTGCACGCGAGGTAGTTCCCGATGGCCGCTACGTCGGGCACGTTCTGATCCTCGCCGGTCGCCACCGCCGTGCCGCACACACCCTGGCCGACCGGAATCCGGTTGTGCTCCGTCTCCCGTCCCGAAAACGCCTCGAGCACCAACTCGCTCCCACCGTCCTGCAGCATGTAGGCGTAGACGGACGTGTACGGCGCGCCCAGGCTGCGCAGCCGGTCGCAGGCGAGCTGCAGCAGCTCCGCTCGCGGGGCGTCGTGCAGGTGCGCGGCGCGTAGCGCGCGCACAATCGGGCTGGTTGCCGGCATGCGGCTATATCTATCTTTGGCGCGACTCTCACGGAAGCCGCTGGATGTCGATCCGTCTCCTCGCACTCATCCCCGTCGCCGCGGCGATCAGCCTCGCGCTGTCGGCCGCGGTCGATGCCGTGGCGCTGCCGCTGTTCCTCGATACGACGGGAACGATCCTCGCCACCGCGCTCGCCGGTCCGGGTGTGGGGATCGCGACCGGCGTCGTGACGTCCGCCGTCAACACGCTCCGCAACCCCACCTTCTGGCCGTTCGTCGTGGTGCAGATCATCGTGGCGCTGTACGCCTGGGCCGCGGCGCGCGCGGGACTGTTCCGGAGTTTCCGGACCGCCGTGCCGGCCGGGCTGGGGCTCGGCGTGATCGCGTCGGTGACCTCGACGCCCATCTCCTACCTCGTGTTCGGCTGCACGACCACCGGCGGCATCGCGTTGACGACGGCGCTCGGCAAGGCGCTCGGCCTGCCGCCCTTGGGGGCGTGCTTCTTCGGGAGCTTCGTGTCGGACTTTGGTGACAAGGCCGTGACCTTCGCCCTGGTGACGTCGGTGCTGCATGCGTTGCCGCGCCGCACCGCCGCGCGCTTCCCCTGGGCGCTCCGCGCCATCGGCGCGGCGTGACGGGAAGGCGGCTGCACCCCTTCACGCTCCTCGCGATCGCGGGGGCGCTTCCGGCGCTCGCGTGGATTCTGCCGGCACCGGCCGGGGGGGCGTGCACGGCGGCGGTGGCCTTGGTCCTCACTGCGAGCCGCGGCTTACGCCGCGGGCTATGGCCGGCGGTGCTCACCGCCGCGCCCTTCTGGGTCTTTCTCCGTCTGCTTCATGACGTCCCCACGACCATCGCGATCGGGCTCCGCATCACCACGATGGTGGCGAGCTTCGTCTGGCTCGCGGCGACGCTTGCACCGGATCGGCTGGTGGAGGCAACGGTCGCCCGGGGCTGGAGCGTCACCGCGGCCTACCTGTTCGCCGCCACCATCACGGCCGTTCCCATGCTCAGGGGCAGGGCGCGACGGATCGTGGAAGCCCAGCGTTGTCGCGGGCTCTCGCCCCGGGGCAGCCTGGGGAATCGCCTGCGCGCACTCCGCGCCCTCGCCCTGCCACTCGTCCTATCGGCGCTACACGACGTCGACGAGCGAGCGCTCGCCTTGGAGACCCGCGGCATGGTGTCGGGTGCGCGACGTACGCCCCTGGCGCCGCCCCCGGACTCCGCGGTGGAACGGGCGGCCCGCTGGGCACTACTCGTCGCATGTGTGGCGGGCCTGATCTGGCGGCTCAAGTGAAATCGCTGACGCTCGAGCGGGTGAGTTTCTGGTATCCGGCGACGGAGGCGCCTGCTCTGCGCGATGTCTCGCTCGAAGTCGCGCAAGGGGACATCGTGGCGCTCGTCGGAGCCGTGGGAGCCGGCGCGTCGACCGTCTTGCTCGCGGCCGGGGATCTCGCGCCGCGACTCACGGGAGGGCGGATCGTCGGGACCGTGTCTCGCCGCGAGCGGAGCGCAATCGTGCTTCCGACACCCTGGACGCAGGTCTCGGGCATGGCGTTTACCGTCTGGGACGAGGTTGCCTTCGGACCGGCGAACCTCGGGTGGCCGACGCACGAGATCGCGCGTCAGGTGGATCGCGCCGTCGAGCAGCTCGAGCTGGGTCCGCTGGCGGCGCGGGACCCGGCCACCCTGTCCGGTGGCGAACTGCAGCGAGTGATCATCGCTGCGACCCTCGCCATGGACTCAGGCCTCGTGCTGTTCGACGAGCCGGCGGCCGAGCTCGATGCCGAGGGCGCGAGGGCGCTGTGGCGGCTGATCCGCGTGCTCGCGAAGGAAGGGAAAGCGGTCCTGCTCGCGACGAGCGCCCTCGATGCCCTACCCGACGTGGCCGATCGGGTCGTGTGGCTCGAGGACGGCGCGGTCCGGGCCGTCGGGACGCCGGAACTGCTCGCCGATGTGGCGGCTTGCGCCGCTGGGCTGGGCACGAGCGTCGCCACGGTTTGGGGGGCGAGCGGGCTCCCCGGACCGTATCCCCTTACCGTGGCCCACGCCGTGCGACGCTGGCGGTGATTCCGGCCCTGCGCTTCGAGGGCGTGACTTTCTCCTACGGCGCCGTAGCGGTGCTGCACGGCTTGTCGTTCGCCATCACCCCGGGGGAGCGCGTCGCCCTGCTGGGCAAGAACGGCGCCGGCAAGTCCACCGTGGTCCGCCTCATCGTGGGGCTCGAGCGACCGGGCGAGGGAACGGTGTGGGTCGGCGACTGGAATACCCGTGACCGCGTCCCGGAGCAGCTGGCGTGGCGGGTCGGGTCGGTATTCCAGCACGCGGACCAGCAGCTCTTCGCCCGCACCGTCCGCGAGGACGTGAGCTTTGGACCGCGAGCGCTTGGCATGGGGGAGCCGGAGGTGGAGCGCCGAACCGACCGGGCCCTCGCAGACCTCGACCTCACCGCGCACGCCGGGCACCACCCCTACGACCTCCCGCCCGCCCTGCGTAAGCTCGCCGCGCTCGCCGGAGCCCTCGCGCTCGAGCCGGCGCTCCTCGTGCTCGACGAGCCCACCATCGGGCTCGATCGAGCCCTGCGTGCCCGGGTCACCCGCGCTCTGCTCGATCGATCCGCGGGGAGCGTGGCGCTGCTCGTGATCACGCACGATCTGACGTTCGCCGCCGAGACGCTCGAGCGCGGGCTGGTGCTCGACCGCGGCAGCCTGGCGTGCGATGAGCCGCTGGCCGGCCTGCTCGGGGATGTGACGCGGCTCGAGCCCCTGGGACTCGCGCCGCCCCCGGTGGCGGCCCTGTCGGTCGCCCTGGATCTCCCGGGCCGGCCGGTGCGTGCTGCAGATGCCGCGCGCGCGCTGGCGCGCGTTGCCCGGGGTAGGCCCGGCCCCTAGATTGACCGGCCCCCATGCCGACCCTCGATAACCTCGCCACGCGGTTCGCACACTGTGTGAGCCTGTTCCGCGACCCGACCGCTAAGGCCGAGCAGAAGAAGGAGTTCCGCACCCTGCTGGGCCTGCTCCAGGACACGGCCGTCACCCTGCGGCTGGCCCAGGGAGGGAGCGGCATCGAGGTGAATGGCGTGCCGTGTGAGGGAGAGGGCGTGACGGTGCTGGTGGAGCGTCTCGACCTTCATGGCATCGGGGAAATCGCCCTGCCCGCGAACCCGCCTCCGGCCCAATTGTTCGAGCTGCTCCAGGCGCTGGCCGACCAACCCGGTGCGCACGACGTCACGAGCCGGCTCGCCGCGGCGGGCGCCGACCGCATCCGCATCGCGCCTGCGGGTCAGCCCCCCTCGGCAGCGGCCCCGCGCGGAGCGGTGGCCTCCTCCGAGGACTTCGGTGCGCGCGAGCCCGTCATCCCCAACCCGGACACGCCGGTGGACCGGAAGTCCGGTGCGCTCGGCACCGCGGGTATCCTGCGCGGCGAGTCCATGCGGGACATCAAGTCTGTCCCGCTCGAGGGCGTTCCCCTCGTCACGCACGATCCTCCACCGCCCAAGGCGGCGGACGCGCTCCCGGGCGTAGTGGATCGCGCGTCGCCGCGCAGGGAGAGTGGCGCGGACGAGCTGCTGTCACTCTCGAGCGAGCGGCAGGCCAAACCGGCACCTCCGCGTGCCGCGACTCCTCCTCCCTCCGCTTCTCCGCCCGCTCCGCCTCCCTCCCAGCAGCCCGGCCCTCCCCCGGCCGCCGTTCACGAGGCCGTGCGCCCTCCCGGTGCGCGGGCGACTCCCACCGGTCGCGTGGCGCTGCCCCCCGGTGCCGTCGACGTGCTCGCCGACCTCGAGCGCAACAGCACATCACCGACCGTGGGCGACCTCCTGGCGGCGCTGATCGATCTCGCCGCGTCGGCTGCCAAGCTGGGGCGCTTCGAGCAAGTGCTGGGCGTGATCTCCGGTATCACACGCGTGGAGGAGAAGGTTGCGGAGGCGAGCGGCGTGCGGCGGCAGTATACGATCGCGCTGCGGCGCATCTACACCAAGCCGGTTCTCGAGGGCCTCTCCCGACTGCTTGCGGCGCCCAAGCACCGGGCCGCCGCGGTGGCGGCCCTGCAGCGCGGCGGGGCCGCGGGCGTGGAGGTGCTGATGGATGTACTGGCGGCGGCGCCGACGGTGGGCGAGCGGCGTGCGGTGTTCGACGCCTTGAAGCACATGACGGAGGGGACGGACCAGCTCGTCCACATGCTGGAGCATTCGCAATGGTTCGTGGTGCGCAACGTGGCGGAGCTGATCGGAGAGCTGGGGATGGACGATGCCGTCCCGGCGCTCGGCAAGTGCCTGGACCATGAAGACGAGCGCGTGCGAAAGGCCGTGGGGCTGGCGCTGGCCAAGATCGGCACGCGGGGCGCGGCCGAGCCACTGCGCCGCGCGCTGCGCGACCGCTCGCAGGAAGTGCGGATGCAGGTGGCGGTCGGGATCGGCGGACGTAAGTCGAGCGCGCTGGCCATGCCGCTCGTGGTCGCGATGGAAGAGGAGAAGGACGAGGCGGTGGTCCGGGAGCTGATCCTCGCGCTGGGCCGGATCGGAAGCCCTGACGCGGTACAGGCGCTCATCAAGTGGGCGCAGCCGACCGGGCGGTTTTTCGGGCGGAAACCGAGCGAGCTGCGGGTGGCAGCGGTCGAGGCGTTGCGGCTCGCGGCCACCCCGGCGGCCCTGGGTACGCTGGAGGGGCTGTCGGATGACGGTGACCGCGAGGTGCGCGAGGCGGCCAGCCGCGGTGTCGCGGAGCTCAAGCGGAAGACGCGCCGCTAGCCCGCGACGTTCACCTCAAGCAGGGATGAAGCTGATCTTGGGGTCGAGCCGCCGCGCGAACGCCGCCAGCAGCCGTGCCGCGCGCTCCAGGTCGTCCCGTGCCACCATCTCGTTCGGGCTGTGCATGTACCGGTTGGGCACGCTCACGAGCCCCGTCGGGATTCCGCGCAGCGCGTTGTAGATGGCGTCGGCGTCGGTGCCGGTGTCGTGCGGCGCCGCCTGGATGCTGAAGGGGATTTTCTCCCGCTCGGCGCACTCCACCAGCAGATCGAACACCACGGGACTCACCGCCGACCCTCGCGCCAGCACGGGACCACCCCCGAGCTTGTGCTCGCCCGCGCGCTTCTTTTCGGCGCCGGGCCAGTCCGTCGCGTGCGTGACGTCCACCACCAAGGCGACGGTGGGGTCCAGCCCCACGGCGCTCGTGCGGGCGCCGCCCCCGGTCCACGCGA
>Ga0209239_1001455_pt1 | contig 14134 bp, 7 predicted proteins | sample GraSoi013_2_20cm_FD_185824 | JGI IMG/M metagenome (GOLD analysis project Ga0209239, IMG submission 185824) | Grasslands soil microbial communities from the Angelo Coastal Reserve, California, USA - Sample 10_02_2013_2_20cm (SPAdes) (version 2) | ecosystem: Environmental > Terrestrial > Soil >...
GTTGGAAATGAACCAACTAACATAGGAATCGGCGGGGGGGTGGTCAAGGCGGAGGCGGTATCTGCCCCGAAAACTTCACGTAAGGACGCAACGATTCGACGAGCCGCGGGCCGACGCCGGGCACGCTGTCAAAACGGGCGAGGCTGCCAAACGGGCCGTGTTGGTCTCGCCACGCGACGATGCGCTGCGCCAGCGCCGGGCCCACGCGGGGCAGTCGCGTGATCTCCGTCACGTCGGCGCGATCGAGGTCGATGCGCTCGCCCGGGAGGAGCGGGCGGGCGAGGCGCGCGGCCGTGCGAGCGGTTTCCCGCAAGCGACGGGGCGGCGGCGTGTCGATCGCGGCGAGCTGCACGTCGCCCGGCGCGGCGGCGGACGCGGGAGCGAGCGCGTAGCGCACCCCGGCGCCGGCCAACGCGAGGCCGGCGAGCAGCAGCGCGGCGTGACGGTCGTCCATGCTGCATGCTAACGCCTCGCCCCCGAAGAGACGGTACCCGTTTTACGTGCGGTGCGCCGGAAAATTGCGGTTCACGAGTGCGGAATGTGGAATGCGGAGTGCGGAATGTCAGTGTAAGTGTCGCGGCGCGGCTCGACCCTTCACTTAAATTCCGCATTCCGCAATCCGCATTCCGCATTGGGTTACCGCACCAACGCTACAGCGACATCCCCGACAATCTGCAGCGACGCCGCGCTCACCTTGTCGATCGTGTCCTCGGGCGTGTGCCAGTACGGATAATCGAAGTCCACCACGTCGATCGCGTGGATCCCGGCCTTCTGGAGCGCCACGTGGTCGTCCGTCAAGCTGTGCCGGACGCCGGGTATGAAGGTGCGGCCGTAGCCCAAGTCCGCAGCGGTGCGCCACACGCGATCCACCACTTCGGGCGCGAACGCCTGGGAGTTCGCTTCGTAGTACAGCTGCAGGTCCTTGTCTCCCACCATGTCGAACAGGACGGCGAAGAGCGGGGGGTAACCGGGGGGCTGATGCGCGGCGAAGTAGCGCGACCCGATGAGCACGTCGTCTGAGTCCTTGGAGAAGTCCCCGTAGTCCTCCCCGTCGACGAACAGCAGGTCCACCCCTACCGCCGGCGGCTTCGCTTTGAGCGCATCGGCGACGCCGAGCAGCACGGCGACGCCCGAGGCGCCGTCGTTGGCGCCCGGAACCGGCAGGCGCTGCTGGCCCAGATTCGGGCTCTGGTCGGCATGGGGGCGCGTGTCCCAGTGCGCGAGGAACAGCACGCGCTCGAGAGCCGCGGGGCGGAACCGCGCGAAGAAGTTGCGCAGATGGAGCGTGTCGCCCTGGCGGGTGACGTGGGTGATCGCCTGCACGGCGACGGTGTCGGCGCGGGTACGCAGTTGGGCGAGGATCCAGTCCCCGGTGCGCTCGTGCGCCGGGGTGTTGGGGATGCGCGGCCCGAATTGCATCTGTTGCTGCAGGTACGAGAACGCGTGGCCGCCATCGAACTCGCGCGGCACGCCGCGGGCGCCGCCGCGCGCCTGACAGGCGACGAGCAGGACAAAAGGCAGGCGCCCCCACCACCTCCCCCACCCTGCTTCGCGCCTCATTGGATCTGCCCCACGCTGGTGTGGAGCTCGACGAATGCGGTGATCACGAGCTGCGAGGTCTTGCGGTTGGCCTGCCGCTCGTCGTTCACCAGGTATGCCATTTGGAAGCCCGCACTGAGCGTAGGAGGCAAATCGGTGTCCAGGGAAAGCTGCATCTGCGTCTGGCGGCTGTCCACGTAGGGGACGCAGGCCTCCTGGCCGGCGGCCTGCAGGCACGTCTTGTTGGCGCTGGCGCTGTACCGGCCGGCCGCGCGAATGTCGTGCTTCAAGCGGACGATACTGGCCGGGGGCCGGAACACGAAGGCGAGGCTCGCGCTCTGCTGGGAACGCTCTGTGTGAAACGCGTTACCCGCGCTCACCTGATCGCTGGTCGCGTAGGACGCATCGAACGCGGTCGAGACGCCGTGCCGCCACGTGAGCGCGAGGGCGGGCCGGATCGAGCGCTCGCTGCCCGACGAGGTCGCGGCGGGAGCCTCGGCCCCCAGGAATGACGGCTGGTCGCTCGCGGTCGCGACCTTACGATACCCGAGCTGCGCCGAAAGGCTCGTCAGCACGCGGCCGAGCGCGGTCGTGCCGGGCGACACGCTCCAGCTCAGGTTCGCCGAGGGCCACTCCGTGCTGGCACTGCGGATCGGCACCTGCTGATCGAGACGGAGCGCCCACGTGATGCCGCGGGTGCGTCGGTAGTTCATGTTGACGCGCATGCCCTCGGGGAGCGCCGCGTTGGCGCCGGCGTTGAGACTCGAGTTGTCGGTCGCCGCCAGCGCGAGGCGGCCGCTCTGGCTCCTGAAGCCGTCGAACCGGCCGATGGCGAACTGGTAGCCGAACGATGGGCCACCCGGCACACGGTCGTAGCTCGACAGCAGGGTGCGCCCGTACGACAGGTCCAGATTGGTGAGGCGACCGAGCAGCCTTGCGAGCGCGGCGCTGTCGCCGAACAGCTTGCCGCCGAGTCGCCTGGGGTCCACGCCGACGGCCAGGTCGAGGCGACGCTGGTTGCTGAACGCCGCCGGCAGATGGAACCCGCCAGCCGTGTCTCCGACGTCGCGGACGGGCGTGCGGCCGTTGGGGTCGCGCGTAAAGCTGAACGTCGTCGAGACCGCGGCGCGGGGACGCAGCCACGCGCCCACTTGAGGCGTCGCGGTGACCGCGGTCGTGATGGTGCGTTGCGTCTCCACGCCGACGTCCTGGCCCAGGAATGTGCGCCGCTCTTGCCGCATGAGGCGGGCGATGGTAGTCGAGTCGCCGTAGTCCCGCAGGTCCCGCACAGAGGCCGCATCGACGCGCAGCTGGAGGCCGCGGAGCGGCAGAAAATCGAGACCGCCGCTGTTGCGCCACACCCGGTTGCGGGATAGCGCCGGGGCGAGGCCGGAGTCGGCGACCCGCGCGACCGGGACTGCGTAGGTGAGGCGGGACCCTTCGTCACCCGCGAGGCCGGAGTGGAATCGCACGGCCGCGGGCGCGAGGCGGATCCCGCCGCCACCCCCCCCACCGCCCCCACCCCCCCCACCCCCCCCGCCGGGCGGGCCCAGCGCGAGCGCGTAGTCCAGGTTGAACGCGTAACTCGACGACGTGGCGAGCGCGAGATCGCCCTGCGCCGTGCCCCGGGCGTAGGCGCCGGAGACGGCGAGCGGATCCACGAGATAGCGCAGGAACGCGTTGGGCGACCGGCGGGTCCGCCGGACCGTGAGGGCGTAGCTCGCGGCCGTCGCGCGCGGCGTGCGCAACCCGGTGAGCGCATCGGCCCGGAGGTCGGTGCCGGCCAGGTAGAACGGCGCGCTCGACGTGGCGGCGTAGCGCACGCTCAGCGGCGCGATGATGCCCCACCGATCGGGAAAAAACCGTTCCAGCCGCACTGTGCCCGCCACGCTCGCCGCGTTGTCGGCCACGTAGCGCGGATCCTCCCCCAGTTGCCGGAACTGGGCATCGCGGCGGGACACGCTGACGGCGACGTCTGCCACGTTGGCGGCGGTAAGCGTCACGTCGATCGCACCCGCGAAGCCGGCGTCCTGGACGACATCACTCAGGCGGATGTCGTCCACCCACAACTCGGCCTGATCGAGGAACACGCGGCTATTGACGCGCCAGATGCCCGCCGCGATCTCCTGCACGGCGGCGAGGTTGGGTGGCGCCGTGGCGGGATCGCGCACATGCGCGAGGTATGGGCCGTCGCACATCACGTACGCAGAGTCGAACGGCACGAGCGAGGTGTCGGGGCAGCCGGCGTAAATCTGGGCGGTGTCGCCCCGCAGCCACGCCTGCTCGATCTTGGCGCGCAACAGGAGCCAGCGGTCCAGGTCCACGACCATCTCCGGATCCCACGAGATGGTGCGGGCGGGGGCGTGGTACAAGTAGAAGTTGTCTTGGTCCTTGCCCGCCTTGATATAGGCGTGCAGGTCCCCGTCCTCCCAGCCCGGGCCGCGTCCCCGCATCCAGGTGCGCAGCCTGCGGTATTTGAGGAAGTTCTTGTCCCCCTCGGCCGTGAACCGCAGAAACGCTTCGGCGCGCTGGCCGGTCTGGAGGCCGCCCGCGAGCAGGCGGAGTGAGCGTTCGTTGATCTGGGCGGTCGCGAGTTGCAGGTTCGCGTCACGCCGCCCCGCTTCATCGAACACGCCGGGCGGCGGCGTGTAGCCGAGGTCGCGGTTCTCGGTGCTCACGACCGAGGCGATCACCTCGCCCGTCCCCGTACCGCGTTCGCCGGCGACGCCCCGAATCGGCGTGTCGGCGCGCTTGAGCCACGAGGCGCCGACCAGCCGCACGCGGGCGAGCCCGAAGTAGACCTGCGGATCGGGCTGGTTTGGGCCGGCGGTATGGGGGGCGACCACGGTGACCCGCAGGCTCTGGATCTGGCGCAGGTCTGCCCTCCCCACCTGGATCGTGTCCGTGCGAAACGGGATGCGGTACAGTCGCCAGCCCGACGTGCCGTCGGGGAGCCCGTTCGTGAAGGCCGGGAGCATGGCGCCGTCGCGCACGTAGAAGCGCTCGTCACCGATCGGAAACACGAAGCGCACGAAGCCCTCCACCGTCCGCACCCCGGCCACCGAGTCGAGTCGGAAGTCGCCGTCCAGGTCTTCCGTGTCGACGAACCCGTTGTGGCGCCCGCAGCGCGAGCGCAGGTCGCCGAAAAAAAACGTCTGGAGCAGACCGTGCTGCGTGGCGCTGCAGAGCGGCAGGGTGTCCCGCACCGCGCCCGTGGTCGAATCGACGATGCCGTCGGTCACCCGGTCGGCCAGGATGCCTTCGTCGTTGATCACGGCGTTCCACGAGTGGGTGATGGGATCGCGCTCGGTGTCGAGCCGGCCGAGCCCCACATAGCGCCGCCCGTAGTAAGTCGTGTCCCCGGCGGGCCCAGCCCTGAAGGCATCCGGCACCCACGCGAGCGCGTCTTCGAACACCGATCCGAAGTCGAGGACGAGAGCGGCGTGATTGGACTTCGCTACGCGGTGGTTGTCCTCCCACACCCACAGCTCGAGGTACTCGGTGCGCGACAGGTCGATGCCGGTCGCCGACAGCGCCTGCGTGATCGAGCGCCAGCGCGGCCCGTCCTGGTGCGGGCGCACCCAGTTCGGGTTACCGGTGTTCACGTCGGCGAGGCCCAGCACCGTGTCCGGCTTCAGCATGAGCCACAGCGCCTGCTCTGCGGACTGGGCCTGCCCGACGAGCCGGATCGTCGGGTCGATCTGTTGCGGGAGGAACTGAATGGCCCGCCCGTCGGCGCCGAGCGGCAGGTTCTGCCAGGTGAGCGCCGCCGCGTTCGCGGGGGCGAAGCCCGACGGATCGATGCCAAACGGCTCGGCGCCGCGCGCCGTCGTGGGGACGCTGCCCCAGTGCCAGCTGTTTTCGGCAAGCGAGAGGGGTCGCCCCGCCTCCGCCTCGAATTCCTCGACATACGCCTGGCCCGCCTGGTTCGGGCTGGGGCGCGATGTCGCCACTTCCGCCGAAATGTTGAGCAGCGACGGGACCTCGGTGTGGATGCCGGGGAGGGCGTTGAGCGCCCGCGTGACGAACTCGGGCTGGAAGTGCAGCTCCGTACTCACGCCGCCGATGAAGCTCGACGACGGTTCGAAGCCGAGCGGCGGCCGCGTGAACGCGCTCTGCTCCTTCTGGAACAAGCCGGTGAAGTTGACCGTCCCGCGGTGCCCCAGGTCGTAGCGCGCGGCGAGGCCGTAGATCGACGTGGGGGCGACCGCGAATGCGGCGCGCTCCTCGAACTGCGCGCGCACCTGAGCCGTACCCCCCTGGAACAACGAGTCGGGGTTCTTGAAGGTGACCTGGCCGGTGGCGTAGTCGATGCCGTAATCGGCGTCGCGTGTGAGCAGCCGGCTGCCGACGTAGATCTTTTCCGAACCGTCCCGGATCTGGAAGCTGTTGAGCGACAGCTGGCTGCGGTCGCTCGACGCCGCGACGCTGGCGTGCACGCCGAGCGCGAAGACCGAGGGCGGCGACTGCGTCAGGAGCCGGAGGCGGGGCGTGCGGTACAGGGAGTCGTTGCGTTCCCCCGGGGCGAGCCGCGTCGAGTCGGCGAACGGCGTCAGGTGAGGGAACACGGCGAAGTAGTCGCGCAGCGGCGCGCCCTGCTGGGGATCGCGCGTGCGCGGGAACAGCCGGTTGTACTGGTCGAACCGGGTCGGGTCGGACTCCAGCGCCATGCCGAGCTGGGCGAGGTAGGTCTGGGCACCCAGGATGGTACGCTCCCGCTGGTTGACCGTGAGCGCGAGCGCCACGGTGGTGCGGTCGACGTCGCTGCCGCCCACCCGGTAGGCGCTGCGGATTTCGAAGCGGAACGAGGGCGTCGCGGCCGTGACTCCCGGGCGCGGGTCGTACACCAGCCGCAGCGTATCGACCACCGCGGTGTCGCGACTGGCAGCCGCCGGAAACGTGCCGACGCACCGTCCACCCGGGCCGCACCCCGCCGCGCCGACCGGGATGTAGGACACGGCGAGGTAGTCGCTCTGATCGAGACGCGCGGCGAGTGCGAACCACGCGCCGCTCGGATCGACGTAGTAGTCCTTCCCCTCGAGGAGGAGCTCCCATTGGAACGGCCCGGCCCGCTGCACGTCACAGTCCACTGAGCGGCTCGGCCCGGGACCGCACGCCACCGCGCGCACGCCGCCGATGTTCTGGTTGGTGGTCGAGGTCGGGGAGGCCGCCCGCACGCGGTAGACCCGCACGCTGCCCACGCGGAGGGAATCGGGCATGGTCGCCCGGTCGATGCTCAAGACGTCCACGGCGGGGTAGCGGGGGACGAGGGCGGGGTCCACGGCGAAGAAGAACCGGCCGGCCTCGTAGTCCAGGTCCCGGGCGACGCGGTCGATCGGTTGCGTCGTCGTTTCCCCGACCGCGTAGACGCGGTCTCGCACGACGTTGCCCTTCTGCTGCGCGTAGATGCCGCGTAGCTCCAGCGCGCCGAGCTGCGCGATCGCCTGGACGCCGAAGTTGTTCGCCGGGATGGCCGCGCTGATGAAGCGAGACGGCGGCGCCTGGAAGGTGACGTTGCCGGCCTCGACCCGGCGCAGCACCTCGTCCTCGAGGCCCTCGTACCACACCTGGAGATTGTTGTTGGCGTCGAACTCGCGCTGGCTGTCGAAGTCGACGTTGACGTGCAGCCGCCGCCCCACGATCCCCGCCGTGCGCACGGCGTATTGCGGCACCGGGCTGATGGTCGGGAACCGCGTCTGGCAGCCGGAGAGCGCCTGCTGCTGCTCGAACGGCGTGCACTTCAGGTTGCGAAAGCGGTCGGCCTTGAGCTCGAACCGCACCCGCAGCTCCATGCCGATGTCGGCGTAGGTGCCGAGGATGCCGCGCAGCCCCGCAGGCGGCACGGCGTGGGCGGGGGCCTCCGGCGCGGCCGCCGCCGACTCGGCGACGGCGACCGGCGTCTGCGGGAGGACCGCGAGGTCGGCCCGCCGCGCCGCGCGCACGCGCCGCGCCCACGCCGCGGCCACGGCGGCCGGGCTGGTGCGGAGGCCCAAGCGCCCGCCCGGGAGGAGCGCACCGAGCCGCGGCGGCGCGAGCGCTGTCCAGGAGAACGTGGCGCGGAACCCGGGCGGGCCGGGAGGACGGGGTGGGCGCACACGCACGGCCGTCGTATCCTGCGCGTACGCCTGGGGTATGACGAGCGAGAGAGCGACGAGACCAACCAGCGTGGGGCGCCGCATCCCTTGTAGAGACTTGGAGTTCCGAATATAATGGCGCGACCGACCGTGCGCACCATCAGCCGCTACCTGCTGCGCCAGCACGTCGCGCCGCTCGGCTTCGCGCTGGCGGCCCTCACCTCGCTGATGCTGCTCAATCAAATCGCCAAGCAGTTCGGCAGTCTCGTCGGCAAGGGCTTGCCGTGGAGCGTCATCCTCGAGGTGTTCGTGCTGTCGGTCCCGTTCATCGTCGCGGTGACGCTGCCGATGGCCGTGCTGGTGGCGGTGCTGCACGTGTTCACGCGGCTGGCCGGTGACAACGAGATCACGGCGCTGCAGGCGAGCGGCGTGAGCGTCGCGCGCGTGATCACCCCGGTGCTGGGGGGCGCGGCAGTGGTCGCGCTGCTCTCGTTCCTGTGGAACGATCAGGTGCTGCCGCGCTCGAATCACCGGCTCCGCACATTGCAGGTGGACATTCAGCGTAAGAAGCCGTCGTTCACGCTGAAGGAACAGGTCATCAACGAGGTCGTGCCCGGGCAGTTTTTCCTGCGCGCTGCGCGTATCGACCCCAATTCCAACAAACTCAAGGATGTGACGATTTACGACCTGGGAGACGCGGAGCGCCGGCGGATCATCGGCGCCGACTCGGGTCGCATGGCATATACCCCCGGCGGACGCGATTTGTACCTCACGCTGGAGGATGGCGACATCCAGGCGGTCAATCGCACCGATCCCACGCAGTTCGACCGCACGTTTTTCCGCACCAACCGGATGCGGGTCGCCGGCATCGGCAACACGCTGGAGCGCACCGAGCACGACAGCTACAAGAGCGACCGCGAGATGTCGATCTGTGAGATGCGCGGCATGGTGGCCCTGGCCCGCCGTGAAGCGGACCGGGCAGGGGCGGACGCCGACGTCGCGGTGCAGAACGACTTGCGCCGGCTCGCCGGCCTCGTCCTGGTGTACCCCGCACCGCCGCCCTACGTGGCCGACACGGCGCCGGTTGGCCTGTACTGCCACGCGCTGCGGCGGGCGGCGGCGTGGCTCGGGCCGAAGGCGGCCGCGGCGCAGACGCCCACGCCCCGTCCTTTCCCACACCCCCAACCGCAGCGCCGCCCTACGTGGCCGACACGGCGCCGGTTGGCCTGTACTGCCACGCGCTGCGGCGGGCGGCGGCGTGGCTCGGGCCGAAGGCGGCCGCGGCGCAGACGCCCACGCCCCGTCCTTTCCGGCCACACCCCCAACCGCAGCGCCCCACCGAGCACCCGCCGTTCGGCCCGGCGCGCGTGCCTCCCCCCGCGGCGGTCTCCCAGGCGCAAAGCCGGCCGACCCTGATCACACCCGCGGCGACTGTGGGCGAGGAGCAGCGCCGCCGCTCGGCAGAGCAGCGGGCGGCGATGTACGAGGTCGAGATCCAGAAGAAATACGCGATCGCCGCGGCGTGCATCGTGTTCGCGCTGGTGGGTGCGCCCGCGGCGCTGCGCTACTACCGCGGCGGAGTCGGGCTGGTGATCGGCTTGAGCGTGGCGGTCTTCACCGTGTACTACGTGGGGCTGATCGGCGGCGAGAACCTCGGAGACCGCTTGATCGTGGGGCCGTTCGTCTCGATGTGGCTGCCGAACCTGATCTGCGCCGCGGTCGGCGCGATCGGGGTGTGGCGCATCCGCAAGCCGGGCAACACCCGATGACGACCCTCGACCGCTACGTGCTGCGCGAATGGGCCAAGGTGTTCTTCCTGGCGACGTTCGGTTTTCCGCTGCTCGTCTTCGTGATCGACCTGGCCGACAACCTCGAGAAGTACACGAGCGGAGGGGTTTCGAAGGGCCATCTGGCGCTGTCGTACGTCTGCTACCTCCCCGAGACCGTCACGCTGGTGTTGCCCGTCGCCGTGCTGTTCGCGGTGGTGTTCACGGTGGGGGCGCTGGACCGCCACTCTGAGCTGACGGCGGCGAAGGCGTCCGGGATCTCGTTCCACCGGGTCATCCGGCCGCTGCTCGCCGCGTCCGTCGTGGCGGTGCTGGCCGACGTCGGGCTCACGGAGCTGGCGCCGGTTACGTCGAGCCGCCGCGCCGAGCTGCTCGGACAGAAGCAGATCCGCAGCGACCAGTTCCGCAACAACTTCGTGTACCGGGCGGACGGCGGTTGGGTGTACGCGATCGGGGGGCTCGAGCTGGCGCGGCACGCGATGCGCGACCTGATCATGGAGCGCGAGGGAACGGGGCCCGAGTACCCCACGATCGTGATCGCGGCGCCGCAGGCGAGCTACGACACCGCGCGCCGGGCGCGCGGCTGGACCCTCACCAAGGGGACGGTGCACTACCTGCTCGGCCCGGGCCGCGAGACGGCGTTCACGTTCGACCGGCTCGCCACGCGGGACCTGCGCGAGACGCCGGTGGACCTGCTCGCCGAGCCCAAGGCGCCCGACGAGATGCGGTACGCCGAGCTGGGGCGTTATATCGACGCGCTGGCGCGCTCCGGCTCGGACACGAAGAAGCTGCGCGTGGAGCGCGCCCTGAAGCTCTCCGTCCCGTTCGCCTGCATCATCATCGCCTTGTTCGGCGCGCCCCTCGCGATCTCCACCCCGAAGAGCGGCGCGGCGTGGGGCGTGGCCGTGTGCCTCGCCACCACGTTCGTCGATCTCCTGATGTTCCAGCTCTCCAAGGCGGTGGGCGCCGGCGGCGTGCTGCCGCCCAGCTTCGCGGCGTGGGTGCCGAACCTCGCCGTCGGTGCGGCCGCGGTGTGGCTGCTGAAGAACGCGCGGACGTAGACGGTCCAGCAGGCTACCAGTTGAGCATATAGCGCACGCCCAGCTGCATCCGCCAGACGTCGGCTGTGGTTACGACCTTCTGAAATGACTGGGAAATCAACTGACGGCCGACGTTTGCCAACCGGTACGTCGGCGCGCCAGTGGCGTCGACCCCGGCGAAGTTCAGCGGCCGGTTGGTGACGAAGCCCTGGCCGACGCCCCAGTTGTGGTCGAGCAGGTTGGTGACGTTCAGGATGTCGAGCCGGACCTGGAGCCGGTTCGGCTGGCCCGCGATGCTCCGGCCGACGTCCTGGGAGATGCTCAGGTCGGCCCGGTACACCATCGGCAGAAACACCGCGTTGCGCTGCGCGTACCCCCCGCGGCGGTTCCTCAGATACGGGTCCTGTGAAATGAAGACATCCCACGCCGCCACCTGTTGCGCGGGAGTGTAGATGGTGGTGTCTTTGCCGACGATCACCCTGTTGGAAACGAAGTTCATCTCGCTCGTGTTGCGCGGGATGTAGATCAGGTCGTTGGTCGTCGCGCCATCGCCATTCATGTCGCCGTTGATGACATAGCTGCCGTTGCCGGCGCTGCGCCCCTCGATGTACAGGCCCACGCTCGTCGGGCCGACCCCCGTAAAGTCGTGGCTGTAGGTGGCCGCCCCGAAGAGCCGGGGGCCCGGCGAAAACTGCGAGTACCCCACCGCCGGGGTGTTGGGATTGACCAAGATCGGGTTGCCGGTCCACGAGCCCGACGCAATGGAACCCGCATCCACGGTGTTCCTGCTCACGCCGTAGGTGTAGCCGACCTTCGCAAACCAGCCGTTGCGGAACGCCCGCTCCAGCGAAAACGCGAGGTTCCAGGAGTACCCGTTCCCCTCGTTCGTGAGCACGATCGCATTGTTGACGGCCGAGTAGATCTTGTTCGAGGTCCAGCGCGGGCGGGAGTCGGGGCCGCTGAACGCGGCCTGCACGGCTGGAAGGTTGGCGTTGATGTACGCGATCCCGTTCACGTCCTTGGAATACAGGAACTCGGCGGTGCCCGTCAGCCCCCACGGCAGCCGCTGGTCGACCCCGATGTTGCTGCGCCACAGCTGCGGGAACTTGAAGTTCGGGTCGGTGAGCGCGAGCGCGAACGTCGTCGCCGGCGCGCCGGTGACATTGGCGGGCTTGTGCGCATCGGGGTTCGGGCTGAACGGGAAGGCGGTCGTGGTGTCCGCCTGGATGAAGCCGGTGAGCACGCCGGTGTTCCCGATCTGGTTCGAGATCCACACGTACGCGGGGCGCCCGGTGAAGATGCCCGTGCCGCCCCGAATCTGGGTCTTCTGCTCACCGTGCAGATCGTAGTTGAAGCCCAGGCGCGGCGAGATCAGCAGATTCACGCCGGGGAGGCTGCCGCTGTTGTAGTGCACCGGCGCGCCGCTCGCATCGCGGAACGTCATGGTGTCGGCCACCGCATTGTCGTACGCGGTATTCTTGAACTTGGGGGCGTCGATCCGCAGCCCGCCGGTCAGCGTCAGGTTGGGGATCGGCCGCCACTCGTCCTGCGCGTAGACGCCCGAGTACAGCACATCCAGCGGCTGGACCGGCTCGGCCTGCCCGGGGATATTCGAGTACCCGACCTGGAACCGGCGCAGCCTCACCGGCGACACGGTGCGGCTGGGATTGACAAGGTAGTCGTTGGCGTCGGTGTAGAAGTCGGCGAGCGAGCTGTACACGTAAATGCTCTGCGCTCCCTGGAAGAACACGTTCGTGGAGTGATACTTCTCCACGCTCACACCGAACGTCAGCGAATGCTTCGGCAGGTAGACGGTGTAGTTGTCCTGGAGCTGGTAACTGTGGTAGCGCAGCTGGTTAGCCGGCGTGAACGGCTCGAACCCGAACGTCGTGTAGTTCGTGCCTCCGTTGAGAATCTCCACCTCGGGAAACCACGGCGGGCTGATGTTCTTCCGACTTTCATCGCTCTCATTGTAACCGACGATCAGGTTGTTGGACATGTTGCGGCCCAGGGACGAGTTCCACTCGCCCACGATGGAGCGGATGTTCTCCAGGATTGCGTAGTTCGAGTTCGCGAAGTTCAGGGCATCGAGGCTGCTGCGTCGGTTCCCGAAGCCCAGTGAGGCGGAGTTGGATAGTAGGATATCGGAGCTCGAGTTCAGCAGGTTGTAACGCAGGCTCAGCTTGTTGCGGTCGTTCAGGTTGTAGTCCAACCGCGCGAGGAAGCGCGTCGATGGAACCTTGAAATCGTAGCCCTGATAGGGACCGGTGATATAGTTGAAGTTGGTCTTCAGGTAGCTGCTCAGCGCATCCAGGTCCGACGCGAGGACGCGCGTGAGGCTGCCACCGACGGGTTGGGTGGGGTCGCTCCTGGCCAGAAACGTGGTGCCCGGCAACGTCTGACCGTCGTCCTCGAAGCTGCCGAAGAAGAACAGTCGGTTCCGAATGATCGGTCCGCCGAGGGCCACGCCGATGTCGTGGTACTTGAACGTGCCCGGATTGAACGTGTTCGGGCCGGCGTCGGTGCCGACGAAGTCGTTGTTGCGCGTGTTGTAATACAGCGTGCCCGTGACGTCGTTGGTGCCGCTCTTCGTGACCATGTTGATGCCGGCGCCTACGAAATTGCCCTGACGCACATCGTACGGCGCGACGTTCACCTGGAGCTGCTGTAGCGCGTCCAGCGAAACGGGCGCCACGCCGGTGCGGTCGCCGGGCTGCCCCGCCAGCCCGAACGAGTTGTTGAAGTACGAGCCGTCGATCGTCATGTTGTTCAGCCGGTTGTCCTGGCCGGCGAACGAGAACCCGAAGGACATCGGACTGTACTGCGGCGTGAGCCGGAGGAGGTCCTCGATCCGACGGCTGATGGTCGGCAGGTGGGCGATCTGCGCGGTGGAGATGGTCGTCGCGGCCCCCGTGCGCTCGGCGCTGAACACGGGGTTGCTCGTGGCCGTCACGGTGACGGGCTCCAACTCCAGCGTCGCGCGCGTCAACGCGAACCGCAGATCGGCGGTCCCCCCCAGCGTCAGCTGAATCTGGTCCTGCACCTCCTGTCGATAGCCGACCAGCGCGACACGCACGCGATACGGCCCGCCCACGCGCATGCCGGGGATGGTAAACCTGCCGTCCGCCCGCGTAACCGCGGCGTATGCCGTTCCCGACGGCCCGTGTAGCGCGACGACGCGCGCCCCTTCCAGCGGGGCGCCAGAGGAGTCAGTCACGACGCCGGCGATAGCCGCGGTCGTGACACCCTGGGCGTCGAGTGCCGCCGGGCCCGCGACCGTCACCGTTGCGAAGAGCACACAAGTTCTCAACAACCGGACGAATGTCTTCATCACGCGTCTCCAGAGGGATTCGATTGCAACGGGGTGGTCAGGGCGCGGTAAATGTGTCCCGCCCCCCAAACATCGTCAAGCAATGTCGAGCAACGTTGCTGTCACCGCCGGGCGAACCGCCGCCACAGGACGTAGGCGGGAATCCCGAGCAGGATCACGCCCACGTCGAGCCAGAAGAGCACGGGCTCCGAAACGAGATAGTTGCCCAGGATGAACAGGGCGCCCAGCAAGAACAACGCAGGGACGACCGGATAGCCCCAGGTGCGATAGCGCCCCGCCACGGCGGGCACCCGGCGCCGCAGCACGAACACCGCCGCCACCGCGAGCGCGTAGAACGGCCAGATCCCGATGATGAACTGATCG
>Ga0209239_1001456_pt1 | contig 14133 bp, 17 predicted proteins | sample GraSoi013_2_20cm_FD_185824 | JGI IMG/M metagenome (GOLD analysis project Ga0209239, IMG submission 185824) | Grasslands soil microbial communities from the Angelo Coastal Reserve, California, USA - Sample 10_02_2013_2_20cm (SPAdes) (version 2) | ecosystem: Environmental > Terrestrial > Soil >...
ATTTGCGAGTCGCGCTCGAGCTTCCGCTTGCCGGGCTTGAGGAGGACAAGGTCTGGGACCGCTTGCAAGCCGAGGCGCCGCCGCGGCATGCCACCAAACAGGCGGTAGACATCGCCCGCTACGCATTTACGGAACTCGTCAACAACGCCACCGACCACTCCGGCGGCACCAAGGTAAGCATCCGCTGGGAGGCTCGAGCGGACCTGCTGCGGGCGGAGATCGGAGACGACGGCATTGGAGCATTTGAGCGTATACGGATTGCGAGGGCCCTAGCGGACCATCGATCTGCACTCGCCGAGCTGTCTAAGGGGAAGGTCACCACCCAACCCGACCGGCATAGCGGCGAACGACTGTTCTTCACGTCTCGCGCCGTCGACTACTTCGACCTTCAGGCAAACGGACTCCGTTGGACCGTGGACAACCGTCGAGGGGACTTCGCCCTAGGTAGTAGCAGCTACGCATCTGGGACGCTCGCAATCTTTGAGGTCGATGCCGCCACGATGCGGCGTCTAGAGGATGTCTTTCGGCCCTTCATGGACGAGGAACTGGGATTCAGCCGCTCGTACGTCCGGGTCAAACTCTTCGAGCACGGCTCGTCATTCGTGAGTCGGTCGGAAGCAAAGCGTCTCCTTGCGGGGCTTGAGCGTTTCGCTGAAGTAGAACTTGACTTCGATAAGGTGGAGTCGGTGGGCCAGGGCTTCGCCGATGAGGTGTTTCGCGTCTGGGCTAAGCAGCATCCAGAGGCGCGACTGATACCCACCAAAATGAATGACGGTGTCGCATTGATGATCGGTCGTGCTACGGCGATACGCGATGAGCGGACACAGACGTAGATCCCAAAAGGCTCGATGCTACGTTTAGCTCGAGGTCGCGACGGCGCGAACGTCAGCCAGGCGTCCGCTAAGCGTCCGTTGACCGTACGCCGACCGTCCGCTGAGCGTCCGCCAGCGGGGCACCCGCGAGCCAGATTGCCACGTCTGAATTCAGCTGGAGTTCGAAACTTGTCCGGTCGGGGTCGTTGACCTTCTTTACTTCGATTTGCTAGGCCAGCCTACCTGGCCTTGACCTCTCGGACGAACCTCACGATTCGTTCCGCCGCCTGCCCGTCTGGGTCCAGATCAGTGTTGTAGACGCCGACACTCCATCCAGTACAACCAGCGGCCTGCACCGCGGATTTCGTCAGTGTGGTCAGCTCTGCCCAAGTTAGGCCGTCCGGCATAGACGGATCACTAGCTGCGCCGCACGCGCTGAACTCCTCTCCGCTCAGGACGTCCAGGTCGATGTGCAACCACCAGCCAGGGGCTCGCGTGGCGAGTTGGTCTACGGCATCCCGGGCGATTTTGGCTGAATTGCCATGTATCTCGCAAGCCGGGTGGAGACGAACTCGATCACGAATACTCTGTACTCCAGTCTCGCGACGATAGAGGTCATCGCGCTGCCCAAGCATCACAATCGCATCCGGTTGCAGCGCTGGCAAGCGACTTCGAAGCGGCTCCGGTGCCTGCGTACCGGTGAGGCCTAGCAGGAGAGCAATTTCCATATTCGCCGCCTCGCCGGTCGGCGACAACTCCATGGTTGTCGCGTCTTCGTGGCCGTCGATGAAGAGGAGGCCCGCCTTTCCGATAACGTCGCGAAGCGCCGGTACGGAACCCAAGAGAACTGCGCAGTCAGCGCCATAGACCACTGGGAAGCGTCCATGCTTCAACGCTGCTCGGACTCGCTCGTACACAGCGTCAACCATCGCTAAGAGCGCCGTCTCGTTGAAAAAGCCGGCCAGCCTGCCGCGTATGGCGGTCGGCTCCGGCAGGTTCAGATCAGGAGTCAGATTAGCCCCAGGCAGAGCCGAGGCAAGACCGGCTTGACGGAGCGCCTCAGGTGCCCGAGCTTGTCCGGCGACGCGCCCCGAGCCATCGAAAGGTACACCGATGAGGTCAATGGTCTCCGGCGGAACCGGTCGTCTAGACATCTTGCTCTCCTATGCAAGTCGCCTCCGCGGGAGGTCGGTATGGTGACAGGCCAAAAGCAATTAGGCGCGACGGCGCGGTCATCAGTGTCTGCGCGGGCAGATCTTGGGACAGCTTTTTAGCTTACCGCTCAATGCCGGGTTTGAAAACCAGCGGTCGCAATTGCGGAGCGAAGATCGAACATGTCGACAATCGCCAGCGAGACAGCCGACCGTACCTCCACAAGACCACTATGCCTCAGAAGAAGATCGGTCACGCTCTCCACAATGGCAGCTTGGCATCACCAGTGAGCGGCAGTGGCGACGGCTGCATGCCGGCGCCTTGGGAGCCCGTCGACCGTGCATCGACCGTCCGCTATGCGTTCGCTGACCGTTCGCCGATAAGCCAGGCGGTCGCATCGAAGTTCAGATCTAGTTCGAAACTTGTCCGGTTGGGGTCGCCAGACATAAGCTGTATAACAACTTATTAGTATTGTCGTACCAACTAGGTCTCTTGGTCTGGCAAACGCCCACAGGGCGTCACGTCCTGGCTCGCCTTTAGCCTAAGCGTTGCGTTTCCGCGAGACTCCGCCGCGGCGTCGCGCAGGTTTGTTCGCGGAGCCTTCGTCGGTCATGGACCGCAGCTCGGTCACGTGACTGACGAAGATCCGTCGGGCCACCTCGAGCAGGTCAACGATCAGGGGATTGCGCAAGCGATAGTAAATGAGGTTGCCGGCTTTTCGCGTGTCGACAACGTTCTTCATCCGTAGGATCGCCAATTGCTGGGAGACCGTGGAGCCTGCGCTTGCCATCTCCTGCTGCAGCTCGCCGACACTCTTTTCGCCATTGCTCAGCAACTCCAGGATCCGGATCCTGGTCGGATGACCCAGCGCCTTGAAGAACTCGGCTTTGAATTGCTGTAACGGCTGATTCACAACCCCACCTTGGCAACGTAGAAGTACTGCCGTCTAGGGTATACTTAAATATGCAAAGAATCAAATATTCAGAAAAGGCGGCAACTACATGATCCAAGGCGTCCACGCCCAACGCGTCGCGTTTGTCGACTACGAGGAGGCCGCCAAAGTCTTCCAACTCCGAGGCTGGGCGTGGCTTGGGGTGCCGGGCCCATTCTCCACGCGCTGGATCCACCTGAATGGAACGCCCGCCCGCGACTGTAGCCTGCGGGTCACCGAAATCCACACCGTTAAGCAGGCACTTGCCTGCACGATCCAGCTGGAATCTCGCGAGGGAGTGCCAGGAACGCCGCTCATCCGTGGTGAACTCAGCCTTGCCCCGGCTCCAAATGGCAATAGGGCGACGCGCTGCGTCCTCTCGCTCCAGGGATCGGCGTCCCGCAACCTGGCCGACTCGAGCGGCCCGTCTAACGCGGACGCGAGCAGACATCTTGCGAACGAGTACGTGCGGTCGCTTCTCGAACAGATTTCCGGGAGCCTCGAGCGCGTCGGCACAGAGATCCGCGTGAGCTAACGCGAAGCACCGCGAGGCGAGCGGGATGACCCTCTCGGCGAGGTGTTTGGGGCGGGCTCTCAGGTCCGGTTACGGAGGTGGCCGCTCACGCGCAGGACCCGATGGGCTCTCGCTCAGGGAACGTGCCCGAATGAGCCAAGGCAGTGTGAGCACAGACTCGGCCAGGAGTGTCATGAAGATGGATTTGGCTCCCTGGGGCAGCGCTGGCACGAGTGGCTGAGGGTCCGTCAAGCGTCCGTTAAGCCGTCCGCTGACCGCGCGGCGACAAAGTCCCAAACCTCGACGTTTGTATTCAATTTGAGTTCGAAGCTTGTCCGGTTAGGGTCGCCATCCAGAACAAGTTTCGAACCGGACCCTCCCGTTTCAGGTCGTCGATTCGCCGGTTAGCTGCTACCCGCCTCATGGCTACCGCTGCGATCACTATCGTTGCCTATTTCCTTTCTCCCTTCTTTCACGACATCGTGCGCGTTGACAATGCGGACCAGTTCACATCCAACTGGCTGCTTATCGTGTTCGTGGCGGCCATCCCATTCGGATTGGCCGGCGGGTTGATCTCGGATCGACTGGGCCGCAAGATCTTTGTCTATCTGAGCGGTGCTGCTCAGAGCCTCGTCGCTCTGGTCTTCGTCGCCTTCTACCCGACGCAGATCCCTTTAGTGCTTGGCCTGGGAGCGGTATACGGCCTTGGGTATGGCCTGTACTTCGCGGTCGACTGGGCGCTAGCCTGCGACACGCTCCCTGACCGCTCCAAATCCGCCAAGGACATGGGCCTCTTCCACGTCGCTATGACTCTTCCTCAGACCATCGCGCCTGCCATCGGCGGCCTCTTGCTCGACTACTTCAACCGTATCTCGCCCGACTTAGGCTACCGCGCCGTCTTCGCTAGCGCGATCGTTTTCTTTGGGCTTGGAACGGTATTCGTGAGCCGGATCAAAAGCGTCCGGTAGTTGGCTTCGCGACTTCAGTTCTGGGGAGACGCCACCTTCCAGAGATATCCATCCGGATCGCTGAAGTATCCGAAGTAGCCACCCCATTTTGGTGTGTTCCCTACTTTCACGTCTTCGCGCCGGTGGCGACCGAGATTCCCGCGGCGCTTAAGCCTCTGCGGCCGGCGGCTGGGCTACCAGAGATTCAACTCAAGGGGTGGGGGCGCTGGTCAGCGGCGTTTGTGCCTGGTCTCGGAGCCGACCCGTACTGCCTGGCGGCGGCGATGTCTGGCTGCCGGGGCCATATAGCGCTCGGCCCACTCCCCGAGCCTGAGCAGGCCCGGGCCGATCGCGCGGCCACTCTCCGTCAGCTCGTAGACGACGCCGAGCGGAGGACCGTCAAGCACGGTCCGGTCGATCAGGCCGGCTTGGGCCAATTCGTTGAGACGGTCGGACAGGATGCGCTCGCTGATTCCCGGGATCGTCCGAGCCAGAACGGCAAAGCGGGCCGGACCCTGGAGAAGCAACCCGAGGATCACGCCGGACCAACGCTTTCCCAGCAAAGCGAAGACTCGCGTCAGACGGTCATCACACTCATGCGCGTGCTCGGTCGGATTGCGGTGCATGCGGGTCCAGTCTAGCGCGCCGTTGATTACTGTAGGAACTTGCGAAAAGTAAGCTCCGGGTGATAGGTTGGCCAAGGCAATCAAAAATCGGAGGAGGCGCTGAATGGGGACCTGGAAGTTCGATCCGATGCACACCCAAGTCGAGTTTTCGGCGAAGCATCTCGGGATGATGACCGTTCGCGGTCACTTTGCCGAACTCACGGCATCCGGGGATCTCTACCCTGACCAGCCGGGACGCTCGTCCGTGACCGTGACCATCAATACCGCGAGCATCCGCACCCACAACGAGCAGCGGGACAACGACCTTCGGGCCTCCAACTTTCTGGAGGTCGACAAGTTTCCGACGATCACGTTCAAGAGCACCAAGGTCGAGCCGAAAAGTGCGGACCGGGGAACGCTGACCGGTGATCTAACGATCAAAGGCGTCACCCATCCGGTGACCCTCAATGTCGTGAAGTACGGCGAGTTCGATGATCCGATGATGGGCCATCGAATTGGTTACGCGGCGGAGACCAAGATCAATCGCAAGGACTTCGGCATGCGCTTCGACATGATGCTGGACGGCAAATTCGTGGTCAGCAACGATATCCAGATCAACATCGAGGGCGAGCTTGTCGAAGCCAAGGAGAAGGAACCGGCCGGCACGAGCGCGTGAGCGTCAATCCCGCCGAAATGGCCGGGTTTGCCGGGTCAGACTAGCTGCGCCGATCGGCAGATGCTCAGGAAGCCGGCGAAACGGCGATCGACTGGGTTTCGGTCATCTGGGAACTCCCTATCCCCAGACTGAATGCGCCCGCAGCCGGAGACGGTAAGCCTTGAACTGATTCGGACATTGTGGAGCTGGAGGTGCCCGAGGCTTTGACCAGGCGCCCGGTCGAAACCGCCACCCAGCTCGTCATCGTGCCGGTGGTTGTGCCTTGGAGATGAACCACGGGATTGAAGCCCGGCGGCAATGAGAGGCCCGATGCGCCGGGCGGCGGGCTGAAGCCCGGCGGCGGCGTAGGCATTCCAGGTGGCGGGCTCGCGCTCGCCTCGGCCTGGGCTATTTGGTTGGCGTCGAGGCTCGTATCCATCGGCGCCTTGAAGCGGCTTTCGATCACGGCGACGCGTTCGCCATTGAGCGACTCAAAGCGAAGGAGCTGATTGTCCCAGGTAATCTGTCCGGCCGACCCACCGGAAGGACCCGGGATATTGGTCTCCTTCGTCCAGTGGTCTCCGGGCTTCACCGAGCCGGCAGGAAGAACAGGCACGATTCCCCCCAGAGGCCCGGGATTGGCAAACGGAAGGCCCGCTTGCAGGGAGCCGAGCTGGTCCTCCCCCAGGCCATTCACCGTGCCGTCCTTCGCGATCCGCACAGTGAACGCTGGAATAGAGCCAGGGATTGGCAACGAGGTTGTTCCAAGCTTTCCAGCGAGCTGGTCAACGGTGACTTTTACCGTGGCGACGCCTGCTGGATCGACGGATAGTACCTCATAGGTCTGGCGCATCGAGATGTCCATGGACATCGTCATGGCCATGCCCGGCTGATCGCTCTTCATTGACCCAGAGGTATGAACGGTATATCGGTAGGTCGTCCCGGGAGCAAGGGACATCGCGAGCCTGACCTGTTGCGGATTCTGGCTCTGGGCGTGGGCGCCGCAGGCCGCCAAGATGACTGCTGCCGCGACGCAAATCGCGTTCCGCCCCCGCACGATCACATCATGGCCTCGCCGGCAGCGACTTGGCAACGATTCGTATTCGGGCCGAGTCCCAGCCGGAGAAGAGCTGGTTGAGACCGCGGATTCAACGGACATTCATCGGTCACGCATCCACTACTGGCGCTCATGAGCAAACGCCATGAGCTTGTTTGGCAGCCTGCTGCGCGACGTTGTAGCCGGCCCAGCCGCCGTTTTGCGATTCCTGCCGCTGGCATAGCTGCCGACGGAGTTCGGTCTGCTGCCGCGGGTCAATTCCTGGTAGGGCTTTGAACAGATCCGGCACAGCATCGTCCGACAACCCTGCCAGATAGTCGGGATCAAGCAGGTGACTTGCGCTGCTCTGAGTGGCATTGAGCCGCACCACGAGTGCTTCAGGATTGACAATGTTCAGCGCGAAAAGTAGAGCGAGTCCTGCGACTGCAGCAGCGCCCGGGAACCAACGGCCGTTAACCTCGGCTCGCACAGTGATGACCGCGAAAAGCGCGAATACGATGGCGATCCAGAACGCGAAGATGTGGCTATACAGACGAAGCATGGTGAAACCGTACGCCGCCTCGTAGAGGCTGAGTCGCTGGTGTGCAACCACGACGATGGCCATCGTGAGCACCACAGCGAGCTCGACAAGGACGGTGAAGAAAAAACGGAGACGTCCCGTTCGTGTGCCACTCAGGGTCGTGAGAACCATGAGCAGAGGGAGGGTGATAGCGGCCACGGCCAGGAGTTGAAAGAAGCCTGACCGAGCATAGTCCGCATAGGTCATATTGGCCGCGTGAAGTGCTTCGATGCCGCCGCCAAGTGTCGTAATAAGCTGGGCAGCTCCGAACGCCAGGAAGATCGCATCCACGACGACCAGGACGACGATAGCCTCCAGCGGATTGATCCGCCAATGCCGGCCCTCTCTCGCCGCAGTAGGGGCAGTTAGCGAGGTCCGAAGCAATCCGCCCATCACCCACGCTCCGACGAACAGCCAGAAGACGTGCTCGATGATGTTTGCCGGGTCAATTTGCAGGTTGAAGAACGAAGCAAAGACCGGATCCGCTGAAGCGAGGAGAAAGCCGATTACGCCGGCCACCGGGATGGCAATGGCCAGACCTCGACCGATCTGTCTAACGGCCGGCCGTTTGTCCCCGGTAAGTCTTGCTCCAGCCGCCGAAAGAGGCGCGGCGATGAAGGCTGCCGCATGTGCCATGTTGCTCAAGAGGCGGGCAATCCATTCCCTCGCCAGGGCCGACGAGACGCTGAATGGGCTTCCCTCAGAAGCTAGGACTGCGCCCAGAGACAGCAACCCTATCGTGACAATGAGGTCCCGCCATTGCAGCCAGGGACTGGCCCGCAGGGTTACCCATCGCGCCATCACGGACGCGGCAGCAAGTAGGAGTCGCGACCAGCCATTGCGGGGCCGCCCGGCGACAACCAACCCGCCCGCGGCGACCACCAGCGAAGCTGAGAACGCAACGCCAATGCCGCCTGACTGAATAGCCAGGTCGAAAAGCCAGGCGGCTGACCCGATTCCCAGGAGCACGGCAATATCGGCGGGCCGCATGAGGGTCAGCCGAGACGACCCGTGGCCGCGTGCCGATGTTTGCGCTGCCATTGGTGCCCGGAACCCAGCCTAGGGCTGTTTCAGCCGCCGAAGAAGTCATGGATCTCACGAATCAAGTCGTGACGATTGTCACGGCCGGTCTAGTTCAAAGCCAGCCCTTTTCCTGCGCCAGCCTGATCGCTTCGAGGCGCGTGCGTGCATGCAGTTTCTGGATGGCGAGCGAAAGATGATTTCGCACCGTCCCTTCGGATAGGTGGAGGGCACGAGCGAGCTCCCCCGCAGTGGACCCAGAAGCACTCATCGCCAGGATCTCTCGTTCGCGCGGCGTCAGTGGGTTTTCGCCCTCCTTCAGCGTCGCGACCGCAAGCTGCGGATCAATGACCCGCTCGCCAACGGCAGTGCGACGAATCGCATCAACTAATACTGAGGGCGACGCGTCCTTGAGGACGAATCCAACCGCGCCCTGATCTAAGGCCCGACGGAGGTACCCGGGGCGGCCAAAAACGGTCAGGATCAATACGTGGCAGTTTGGCAGGCGATCGTGTAGCTCGCCCGCCGCTGTAAGCCCATCCCTGCCGGGCATTTCGATGTCCAGCAGCGCAACGTCAGGCCGGGTATGAAGCGCAGCTGCCACGATTTCATCGCCGTTGCCAACTTGAGATACAACGTTGAGGTCTTCATAGCGAGCGAGGATATCCGCTAGCGCCTGGCGCAGGAGCGCCTGATCCTCGGCGATGAGCACACGAATCATTGCTGGATGGGTACGTCGATAGTCAGTTGGAATCCGCCGCCGGCGAGATCTTCCGTCGACAGCTGGCCGCCAAGTGGTTCAATCCGCTCCCGCAACCCCCGCAAGCCCTGGCCGGGGTCAAGGGTCTCCGAGCCTCGACCGTCGTCCAGAACCGTGAGTCGGAGGTGGCCGTCTTTGGTGGCAATGCTGATCGTGCACCGGGTGGCCCTGCTGTGCCGAAGAACGTTGGTCGCCCCCTCACGGACCGCCCAGGCCAGGGCGGCGTCTGTCGGCTGGGGTAGCTCCAGCGGCGGTGAAGTCACTTCACACCTGATTCCGGCTGCTTCCAGCGTTGCCCCGGCACTGGCCACCTCTTGCGAGAGGGTCGGTTGCCGGAAACCAGTGACGAGTTCGCGCATTGACTGAAGGGCGCTGCGAGCACTGTCCATGACTTGGCGCAGGCGTCTGCGGGTGCTCTCACTGGTGTCTGGGGGAAGCTCGAGCGAGACGAGCTCGCTCTGAAGGACCACGGTAGAGAGCGTCTGGCCCAGTTCATCGTGAAGATCACGCGCCAGCCTGAGCCTCTCTTCGTCCACGGCCAGCCGGCGGATTTCATCTCGCGCCAACTGAAGCTGAACGAAGTTCGCGATGTGACGACGGACTCCGACTGCGCCCAGCCCGAGCAAGATCATCACCACGACAACATCGGTGGCGACTGACATGTGCCCTCCGGCGAGGAGAATGACCGTCGCCGCAAGGCTCGCAACCAGGGCGACGGCGACGAGCCCGAACCGCCACGGGTAGGCGGCGCCGGCGACGACCGCGCAGTAGTAGTACGGGTAATAGAAAGGATACGAGCGATTGGGGTCGATCCAGGTGAACGCCGTCACCAGGGTTGTGAGCAGAACGAGAGCCACGGTCGCGCGGCGGTTATCGTCGCTGCCCGCGAGGCGGAGCCAGAACCACGCGTAGGTGGCACAAATCGACGCGATCACAATCAGGGAAAGGACAAGCTCAGGCAGAGGGGTTGGTGCGCCGAAGAGATTGACCAGGTCCCGCTGGAGCAGGATGGCAAGGAAAGCCAACATCAAAAGACGTCCAGGCAGAAACCGGGTGGGAGCCAGCCTCACGCCCATAGGTTAGGGTTGTTTGGAACTATTCGCAGTGGCCTTTCTGGCTCGATATGGCAAACCTGTCGATCTGGGTGAGGTCTGTTCGTAGTGTGGTGAGAGGCGGGGAGTGCCCGCCCGTCACCAGGAGGAACACCAATGGCACACTACCTGCTATCCGTCCACAGCGTCGATGGCGAGCTCCGCGAGCCGATGACCGACGATGCGATGAAGGAGTCGTTCAGGCAGATCGGCATCCTCGAGGCGGAGATGAAGTCTTCGGGCAGCTGGGTTTTCTCCGGCCGGCTTCACGGACCCGATACCGCCACCGTCGTGCGGATTTCCAACGGTGAGCTGCTCACCACCGACGGTCCGTTCGCCGAGTCGAAGGAACACCTCGGCGGCTTCTACATCATCGAGGCCCAGGACCTCGACGCCGCGCTGGCTTTGGCATCGAAGGTCACCAAAGTGATCAAGAGGCCGATCGAAGTCTGGCCGTTTGTGGATGTTCGGAGCTGACAGCCCGCGCAAGGGCAGCGCGGCATTCCCGATCGATGAAGCGGTGGTCAGCCGGATTTTCCGGGAGGAGTACGGTCGGTCGGTTGCGGCCCTCATCCGTGCGTTCGGTGACATCGATGTTGCCGAGGATGCGGTGCAGGAGGCGTTCGCCGTCGCCCTGCGCAAGTGGCCGGGCGCTGGCCTGCCGCCCAACCCGGGCGGCTGGATCACGACAACCGCCCGCAATGTTGCGACCGACCGTCAGCGGCGCGAGTCGCGTGGACGCGAGCTGCTCCGGGAGGTGGCAGTGCTCTTGCCGCGAAACGGCGATCCCGGCACGTCCAAGGAGGTCGGACCTGTGCAGGACGATCGGCTTCGCCTAATCTTCACGTGCTGTCACCCGGCACTCTCTACGGAAGCCCAGGTGGCGCTTACCCTCCGACTGCTCGGCGGCCTATCGACCAAGGAGGTCGCAAGATCCTTCCTGGTGACCGAGGCGACGCTGGCGCAACGTCTCGTGCGTGCCAAGCGCAAGATCAAGGCCGCCCGAATCCCCTATCGTGTCCCGGAGGTTCACGAGCTGCCCGGCCGACTACGCCCCGTGCTGGCGGTCATCTACCTCCTCTTCAACGCCGGCCTGACCGGCCCCACCGAGCCGGACCTCTGCCTGGAAGCGATCAGACTGGCACGCATCCTGGCGATGCTCATGCCCGACGAGCCAGAGGTGGCGGGGTTGCTCGCGTTGTTGCTTCTGACCGAATCCCGTCGCGCGTCTCGACTGCGGGCCGACGGCTCCCTCGTGGTGCTCGGCGAGCAAGATCGCGGACGATGGGATCAGGCCTTGATCGGCGAGGGTCAGGCGATCGTTCGCCGGTGCCTTCGCCGCAACCAACCCGGTCCGTATCAGCTCCAGGCCGCCATCAATGCCGTGCATGCGGACGCAGCGACATTCGAGCAGACTGACTGGTCGCAGATCGTCGCCCTATACGACCAGTTGATAGCGGTCACCCCTACGCCGGTCGTGGCCCTCAATCGCGCCATCGCGATCGGCGAGGTGCAGGGCCCTGCGGCTGCGCTGGCCCTGGTGGACGAGTTGGACTTGGACAACTATTACCCGTTGCACGCCACACGAGCCGATCTGCTTCGGCGGCTGGGCCGGAACAGCGAGGCCGCGACCGCCTACCAGCGTGCGGCTGCCATGGCACCGACGGACGCCGAGCGGGACTTTCTCAGGCTGGGTGGCCGAGCGTCGCGCTGATCAAAGATCCGGCTCCATCGCCCTAACGGGAACGGCCCCCGACGCAGGGGCCGTTCCCATGTCTAGAGCTTGGCTACTTCTTGGCGTAGGTAGCCGCGCCCTTGAAGTCCAGCAGGATGACTGGTTCGCCGCCCACCACCCAGGCATCGTGTCCGGCCGGGGTGAAGATGGCGTCGCCCGGACCAGCCTCGTCCTCAGTGCCATCCTCGAGCTTCGTCTTCAGCCGGCCGGAAACCATATAACCGACATGCGTCTGCTGGCACAAGTCCGTCCCGACCAGCGGTTTCACCGACTCGGACCAGCGCCAGCCCGGCTGCAGCTCGAACCTGCCGATCACGGCGTCCCCAACATTGGCGATGTCGATCTTGCCCTTGTCGAATCTGCGCGTTTCATCCGGCGACTTCATGTTCTTACGAACGCCTTGCTTGCGAGTCGCGGTCCCTTCGGCCATCTTCGACCTCCTCTACAGAAAACAAACCGGCCCCCTGGTTGATACGCATCCGCCGCGCGCCCCCCAAACAATCGAGCGCTCGATGGCGGACTTCGCTGAGTCTAGACCTTTGATCCACGTCAGCAGCAGGCTCGCAGGCGCTTGACAGGTCGATATATTGGATGTAAGTTGCATTTAATTAATCATGGCGCCGCGGACCTACCGGATGACGCGTCGGGCTGCCGCGAACGCCGAAACTCGCCGGCGGATCGTGGACGCCGCAATCGCTCTACACGCTGAGAAAGGCATCCTGGGCACGAGCTGGCCCGACATTGCAAGGCGAGCTGATGTCGCGCTTGGTACGGTATACCGCTACTTTCCCAGCCTCGATCAGCTTGTCCCGGCATGCACGTCCGAAAACGCGGCCCGCGTCAGGCCGCCCGGAGCCGGCATTCTCGTCGGTTTGACTCGCCCCGACGAGCGCATTGGCCGATTCGTGCAGGAACTCTTCGCCTTTTATGGACGGTCGGCGCCCTGGACCCCGAGGGCCAGCGTCGACCGACACCAACTCCCGATCCTCGACAGCATCCTCAAGCGTCGCGAAGTCGGACTACGGGCTCTCGTGGAGGAGACGCTCGGGCCGCTCCAGCGCCGCCCCCACGCGCTGGATGCCGCGCTGGCCTTGACCGACTTTGGCGTCTGGCGCTCGCTCACCCGCTCGGGGCTTTCGGCCCAGGCCGCCGCGCGACTGATCACCGACGTACTCGTGACCTGGCTCAACCGACGATCACAAACTCGCTAGGAGGTTCAAGAGATGGCCGAAGTTCACGAAATCGCTGACGGTATCTTCCGGATCGCGACTTTCATCCCGGCGGCCAACATTACCTTTAACCAGTTCCTGATCGCGGACGAGAAGCCGCTCCTGTTTCACACCGGGCAGCGGCTGCTTTTTCCCCTGACGCTTGAAGCCGTTCGGCAGGTGATCGACCCTACCCGGCTGCGGTACATTTCCTGGTCGCACCTGGAAGCGGATGAGTCCGGCGCCCTCAATGAATTTCTCCAGATCGCTCCGCAGGCCGAAGCCGTCCACAGCGAGCTGGGGGTGATCGTCAACGTCAACGACTACGCGATCCGCCCGGCCAAGGTCATGGGCGATGGCGAGGTGCTCGATCTGGGGCGGCACAAACTTCGGTTCATGATCACGCCCCAGGTCCCCCATTGCTGGGATGCCATCCTGGCGTTCGAGGAGACAACCGGGACGCTAATGGCGAGCGACCTGTTTACCCAGCTCGGCGAGAAAACTTCCATGACCAGCAGCGACATGGTGGAAAAAACCATGGCGTCTCACAAACAATTGCCCACGTATATCCCGGTTAGCCAGCACACCGCGCGGGTGTTCGATCGGTTGGAAGCCTTGCGCCCGGGCGTCCTTGCGTGTATGCACGGCCCGGCCTTCAGCGGGGACGCGGTCCGGGCCCTCCGGGACTTGCGGACGGCCCTGTTCTCGCAGCCCGACCTGGAGCTGACGATGATAGGGGCGGGACCAGGGCCAGCGACGAGCGCCTGAGCCGACGGCGCGTTACCGGCTACTCGTTGGCGTCCATGTTCCTTGCGCAGGGTGGAGCTCGAAAACCGGTCGCCCCGCGGCCGCCTCAACCGGATTGTCGATGTCGATTTTGTCGATAGTTCGAACGAACCAGGAGCCCAGCCGGGTTCGCCGCGCGTGAGGACCGAGGACGTCGCGAATGAAAGCGGCTGCTTCGGTTGGCCCCAGCTCGACGGCCGTCACCTCCTCTTTCCGCCGTCCAACGCTGATGGTTGCGCGGCCGGCAGCCCGCAGATTGCGCACCCAGTTGACCTCGCCGAAGGGGGCGATCAGGCCACGC
>Ga0209239_1001458_pt1 | contig 14126 bp, 14 predicted proteins | sample GraSoi013_2_20cm_FD_185824 | JGI IMG/M metagenome (GOLD analysis project Ga0209239, IMG submission 185824) | Grasslands soil microbial communities from the Angelo Coastal Reserve, California, USA - Sample 10_02_2013_2_20cm (SPAdes) (version 2) | ecosystem: Environmental > Terrestrial > Soil >...
GATCACGAGCAGCACGACGTCGGACCGCTCCATGGCATGGATGCCGCGCAGGAGGCTGTAGCGCTCGAGCCGGTCGCGGCTGGACGACTTGCGCCGGATGCCGGCGGTGTCGATGAGCACGACAGGTACGCCGTCGAACACCAGCTCCGTGTCGATGGGATCGCGCGTGGTTCCTGGGGTCGGGCTGACCAGCGCGCGCTCATCACCGAGGAGGGCGTTGAGCAGAGACGACTTGCCGACGTTGGGCCGGCCCATGATCGCCACGCGGTCGGCTTTGTCCTCCGATGGAGAAGCCGGTTCGGGAGCCGGCAGTGATTGGAGGACGCGGTCGAGCAACTCCCCCACCCCGAGGCCGTGCTGCGCAGAGATGAGCGCCGGCTCGTCGAAGCCGAGCTCGCTGATCTCGTGCGCGAAATGCCGCTCGTTTGGTGAGTCCGCCTTGTTGGCGGCCACGATCACGCGGCGGCGCGACTTGCGGAGCAGCTGCGCGATGTCGCGATCGATGGGCGTCAATCCCCGGCGGACGTCGAGCAGCAGCACGATGACGTCGGCCTGATCGATCGCGATCTGGGTCTGCGCCTCGATCGCCGCCCGCGACGCGTCTTTCGCGGTGTCGAGGTCCAGGCCGGCGGTGTCGACGACCGTGAACTCACGCCCGCGCCACTCCGCGACCCCGTAGAGGCGATCGCGGGTCAGTCCGGACTGCGCGTCGACAATCGCCTTCCTCCAACCGAGCATGCGGTTGAAGAGGGTCGATTTACCGACGTTCGGCCGGCCGACGATGGCAACGATGGGTCGGGTCACCGGTCAATTAGACGGGTTTTGGTTGCCGCAGCCACAGCAGCACCGCGGCGACCGCGCACAGCAGGGCTCCCAACCCGAGCGAGGCGACCGGGCTCACGACCGTCCAGAGAATCCCCGCGACCACGCTGGACGCCAGGTCCGCCGCCCCGTTGATGCCGTTCAGAAGGCCAAACGCGGTGCCGTGCCGGCGGGCTTCGACCAATGAGCTCGTGAGCGAGCTCTCGACGGAGCTGACTACAGGGTTTTGCGCCCCCACCAAGAGAGCCATGAGTCCCAGCGCAAGCCAGCCATGGCCGGCGAGGCCGACCACACACGCGGCCGCAAATGTGAGGTAAGCCGTCGCCAGGACGGGGGCCTTGCCGACCTTGTCCGCCAGCCACCCGGCGGGGAACGACACGACGGCGCCGACAGCGTTGTGAGCGAGATAGAAACCCACGGCCGCCGCCAGGGCCGCGGTCTGGCTCAGCTCCGGCTGCATGATCTGCGCCGCCCGGAGAGTGAAAAAGGCGGTGGCGAAGTTCCCCAGGCCGAAGAGGGCAACAGGAACCATCAGCCGCCAGAAACTCGATGGCAAGGGGACTCTGAGCGAAACCGGCTCGGGCCGCCCAGGCCGCGGATCACGGGTTATGAGGGCGAACAGGATTACGCAGAGAGCGCCCGGCACAAGCGCGACCCAAAAGATGGTGCGGAAGCCGTGACCGGTCGAGAGCAGCACAAAGGCCGCCGCCGGTCCGATCAGCGCTCCGGCGGTGTCAAGTGCCTCATGAAACCCGAATGCTTTGCCCAGGTCGTTCCGCTCGACTGACCCGGCGAGCATGGCCGAGCGAATCGGTTGCCGAAGTCCGCGTCCCATCCACGCCAGCGCCCGCGCGACGACGACCTGCGGCCAGCTTGTAATCGCCACCAGCAAACCGAGACCGACGACGGTGGTGCCGTATCCGCCGACGGCGAGGCGCTTGCGCCAAGCGATGCGGTCGCTGTACCAGCCGCTCCAGAGCTTGACGATGGCCGAGGATCCGTCGCCCACGCCTTCGATCACGCCGACCGCGAATGCGGGCGCCCCGAGGCCTACTGTGATGAACAGAGGGAGAACGGCGAAGATCATTTCGTAGTTGGCGTCGGCCGCGAGGTCGGCGAGCCCGATGCCCAGGACGTTGCGATTGAGCCACTTCACTGGCGCGGGCGTGGTGATAGAGCCGGTCAAACCAACTCGAGAGGCTCTGAATGAAAAGGTCCGCCGTCCTTTTCGGCGACGAAGGCGTTGGCGTCGACGGGTTGGCCCTGATGGACGGCGACGATCAGATAGACGTAGCCCGCCCAGGCCCGCTCCGTGTCGAAACGCGACGCCTGGGCGGGATGGTCCGGGTGGCTGTGGTAGTAGCCGACGATGTCGAGGCCCGCGGCGTCGGCCTCACGCTGGATGCGAATGTGGTCGCGCGGATCGATCTCGTAGCGGTCGCGTGCGCGGTCGACCACGATGTTGCGCGCCCGCTTGACCGCGGTGACCTCGCCATCGCCGCGAGGGCCGATCATGATGCCGCAGATCTCGTGCGGGTAGCCCTCGGCGCCATGGGAACGGATGGAGTCCATCGCGTCGCGGCGGATCTTCACTGCTTCCGACCGTAGAGGCCGGTCGAGAGATAGCGATCGCCCGAGTCCGGAAACACGGTCACGACCACGCCTTCCCGAATCGTCCCCGCCAGCCTGCGCACCGCCCACAGCGCGGCGCCGCTTGAATGGCCGACCAGCAAGCCTTCCATCCGCGCCACCTCGCGCGCAAGATCGTAAGCGGGCTCGGTGGGACAGCCCCACACCTCATCGGCGACCGATGCATCCCAGATCTTCGGCACGATCGCGGTTGGAAGATGCTTCAGGCCTTCGAGCCCATGAAACGAATCGTCGGGTTGGACGGCGATGGTACGAATCGAAGCGTCGTGCTCCTTCAGCCGGCGCGACGTGCCGACCAGGGTGCCGGTCGTGCCCAACCCCGCGACGAAATGCGTGATGCGCCCGGCGGTCTGCTCGAGGATCTCGACTGCGGTGCCTTCGTAGTGAGCGCGGGGGTTGGCGGGGTTCGAGTACTGGTCGGGATAGAAATACCGCTCAGGGTCCCTCTCCACGATCTCGCGCACCATGACGATGGCGCCGTCCGAGCCCTCGCCCGCGTCGCTGTAGACGATCTCCGCACCGAAGGCGGTGACCAGCGCCTTGCGCTCGGCGCTGACGTTGCCGGGCATCACAAGGCTCACGCGATATCCCTTGGCAGCGCCGACCAGCGCGTAGGCGATTCCGGTGTTACCGGAGGTCGAGTCGATGATCGTTTTTTCGCGCGTCAACGCGCCGCTGCGCTCCCCGTCCTCGATCATCGCCAGCGCCGCGCGGTCCTTGACCGAGCCGCCGGGATTGAACCATTCGGCCTTCGCATAGACCTCGACGTTCGGGAACTCGCGTTCGAAGAGCCGCACACGCAGCAGGGGCGTGTTACCGATCAGCCGTGTGATGCCGGGGGTGCCTGTGCCGCGCATGTGTCAGAAAAGGATAGGAACCAGCGTCAGCCGGCGAAGTGGTAGACGATCGTGCCCCCCAGCACGAAGACCGCCGCGACACCGTAGCCGATCAGGGAGCGGCGGTAGACCGAGCCGCCCTCCGGCCACAGGATGTTGAGGATTGCCTTCCCGATCAGAAAGCCCGCGCCCAGGAGCGTGACCGGCCCCGAGTGGGTGAGCACGCCGATGAGCACGACGATGCTCGCCACAGCGACCTCCAGCAGCTGCAGCAGGGTATAGGCGGCCACTAGACGGCGAGCGCTTGGGCGAAGTCGGCGACGATATCGGACGAGTCCTCGATTCCGACCGACACACGGACCGTCCCGGGGCCGACACCCAGCTCCGCGCGCTCCTGCGGACTGAGCCCGCGATGCGATGTGATCTCCGGGTAGGAGATCGTCGTCTCGACACCTCCGAGGCTTGCGGCAAACGTCGCGAGCTTGAGCCGCCGGACCATGCGCTGCACCTCGCTTCGGCCGCCGTCCAGGTCGAACGCCATCATGCCACCGGATCCGTGCGGGAGCAGTCGCCGCGCCACGCCAAACGAGGGCGAGTCTTCCAGGAGCGGATGATGCACGCGCGCGACGCCTGGCATCGAGTGCATCGCGCGTGCCAGGGCAAGCGAGTTGTCGCTGTGCCGGCTAATGCGGACGTCGAGCGTGCGCAGCCCGCGCAGGCCTAGCCATGCGTCGAACGGGCCGAGTGGCGTCCCGGTGCGGGCCGATCGAGCCCTCGCCACGCCCATGGTCCTGGCGTCTCCGACGATGACGCCCGCCACGAGGTCCGAGTGTCCGCCCAGATATTTCGTCGCGCTGTGCATGACGGCGGTCGCGCCCAGATCGAGTGGCCGCGCGAGGAGCGGCGTGGCAAAGGTGTTGTCGACGAGAAAGGGCACTCCGCGCTCGCGCGCCGCGGCGCCGATCGCCTCGATGTCCGGCACGCCGCACAGGGGGTTCGTGATGGTCTCGGCGATGACGAGCCCGGCGCCTGACAAGGCGAGGCGGACCGCGTCGAGGTCCAGCAGGTCGATGAAGCGAATTTCGTACCCGGCCGGTTCGAAGTCCTGACGCAGCATCGCGGCGGTCCCGCCGTACAGCTCGCGGGTGGCGACGATGGCCGCGGGCTTTGGCGCCAGAGCGAGGATCGCGCCGTGCAGCGCCGCCATGCCGGAGGCCGTCGCCACGCCTGCTTCGGCGCCTTCCAATTCCGCGACCGCCCTCTCGAGCATCTCGCGGTTGCTGTTGGAGTTTCGGCCGTAGTAATAGCCGGGCCGCTCCCCGCGTGCGACGGCGTCGTAATCGTCAAGGTCGGTGAAGACGTGGACCGCGGCGGTGCTCAGGTCGGGCGCCAGCGGACTGCGGGCGCCCAGGTCGCGGCCCGCGTGGACCGCACGCGACGCCGGCTTCATGGGTGGCTCGAGTCGGGGGTGCGAGAGCGGTCGAGCGGCATCGGCGACCGGAGCCAAGGAAGGGGTGGCGCAAGGAGGAGCGCAGCCGAAGCTGCGCGACGACGCGGCGCCGGGCCCCCTGACGCAGGCTTCCGCGCCGCAGGCGCCCGGGCGCCTAGGCCGCTCCAACGCCGAGCACTCCCGGCTCGGGCCACCTATCCCCTCAACCGGGTGCGCCCCGCGTAAGCCGCCGCCTCGCCGAGCTCAGCCTCGATCTGGAGCAGGCGGTTGTACTTCGCGACGCGCTCCGACCGGGCAGGCGCACCGGTCTTGATCATCCCGGCGCCCGTCGCCACCACCAGGTCCGCGATGGTCGTGTCCTCGGTTTCACCGGAGCGGTGCGAGATCACCGCGCTGTAGCCCGCCTTGGTCGCCATGTCGATCGCCTCCAGGGTCTCGGTCAGGGTGCCGATCTGGTTCACCTTGATCAGGATCGAGTTGGCGACGCCGCGATCGATGCCTTGCTTCAGGCGCGATACGTTGGTCACGAACAGGTCGTCGCCGACGAGCTGCACTTTGTCGCCGACGGCATCGGTCAGGCGCTTCCAGCCCTCCCAATCGTCCTCCGCCATTCCATCCTCGATGGAGACGATCGGATAGCGGCCGGCCCATTCCTGATAGAGGTTCGCGAGCGCTTTGGCGTCGAGGGTCCGCGCTTCGCCCTTCAGGTTGTACTTGCCGTCCTTGTAGAACTCGCTCGAGGCCGGGTCGAGCGCGATCGCGACGTCTTTGCCGGGCTCATAGCCGGCCTTCTCGATCGCGTCGACGATGAGTCGCAATGCATCCTCGTTGGAACGCAGCTGCGGCGCAAAGCCGCCCTCATCCCCCACCCCGGTGGCCAGGCCCTGCGCTTTGAGGACGCCCTTCAGTGCGTGATAGACCTCGGCGGTCGCGCGCATCGCTTCGCCAAACGTCGGGGAGCCGACCGCGCAGACCATGAACTCCTGCAGGTCGACGGACGTGTCGGCGTGGGCGCCGCCGTTGAGGATGTTGGCCATCGGCAGCGGAAGCAGCGACGCGCCGTCACCCCCGAGATGGCGGTAAAGCGGGACGCCCCTGGCCGCCGCGGCGGCGTGGGCGGTCGCGAGCGACACACCGAGAATCGCATTCGCGCCCAGGCGCGACTTGTTCGGGGTGCCGTCGAGCTCGATCATCGCCTCGTCGATCCCTTTTTGGTCCGTGACGTCGAAGTCCTTCAGGCGACGCGCGATCTCGCCTTCGACGTTGGCGACGGCGCGCGTCACCCCCTTGCCGCCGTAGCGCTTCGGGTCGCCGTCGCGCAGCTCGACGGCCTCGTGCACGCCGGTCGATGCGCCGGAAGGCACGATGGCGCGAGCGCTGCCTCGGTCGGTGTGCGCGGTGACGGCGACGGTCGGGTTACCGCGCGAATCGAGGACTTCGAGGGCGGTGAGCCCTGTGAGTCGAGCCACGAATCGAGAGTCTAGCTAGGCCGCAAGTGGCCCGAAGCCGCGCGACGGGTGCACGCTGAAACCGTAGTTCAGCAACACGGCCGCGTCTTCGGTCGAGTGCAGGGTCGCGTTGAGGACCACCGCGATGAGGTGGCGATCACCGCGTGTCGCGGTCGCGAGCATGCAGCCGCCGGCGTTGTCCGTCAGTCCGGTTTTCAGCCCCGTCGCTCCTGGATAGCTCCACAGCAGCCGGTTCAGGTTGTGCGGGTAAAACGCCTTGTGCGTCGCGGTGGAAGGAATCGCGACGTCTTTCGTCGCGGCGATCGCGGCGAGATCCGGATAGTAGGTGTCGAGATAAGCCGCGGCGTGAGCCAGGTCATGGGCCGACATCGCGTGGCCAGGCGCGTCGAGTCCGCTCGGCGTGGCGAAATGGCTGGCGGCCAGGCCGATGCTTTTCGCCTTCTGGTTCATCTGCCTGAGGAAGCGGTCGCGCGGCACGATGCCATCCGCGAGAGCCTCCGCAGCGTCGTTCCCGGAATCGAGGAACAGGCCGTATAGAAGGTCGCGTACTGTGACCCGCTCGCCAGGCGTCAGGCCCATGACGCTCGGGACGACCTGGGTTGCCTCTTTCGTCACCTGGACCGTCCGGTCGAGCGAACCTGCGTCATCCATCGCAACCATCGCGGTCACAAGCTTGGTCAGGCTCGCCGGAGCGCGTGCGGTCTCGGGGTCGCGCTGCCACAGCACCTGGCGCGCGTCCAGATCGACAAGGTATGCCGCTTGACCGTGGATCGCGAGGTTGGGCTGGCCGTGCGTGGCGAGCCAGTAGGTCGAGAAGTCGAAGTGGTCGAACGACTTCGGCGCGGGTGCGGTGGCGCTCTCCAGGTTGAACACGAACGGCACGGTGCGGGTACGTGCGACAAAGACTGTGGTCGCGATCGCGGCGGCAATCACGAGGAGCGATACCAGAAATGTGAAGAGCTCGCGCCTCCGCCGGCGGCGGCCCCGCGTCCGGGATATTCCTGGTTCCGAAACGTAGGCTGGGACGGTGGATACCCCCTGGTGATTTGTCGCCGGGATTGTACCGGGCCGGGTCAGCTAAGCGGGTGCGTGCTCCGGTGCGTAGACGGGCGCGGGCGGCATCGCGGGAATGGGTGATGTCGTCGGCTCGTGCAGCCTCGTCGCGAGCTGGTCGCTGGCCGCCTCCATCGTCTGCAGCGCGGTCGCGGAGTCCTTCGCATTCATGAACACCGGCTGGCCGTAGTCGTAGATGCGGTAGGCCTTCCATGTCGCCCCGACCAGCTGCTTGCCGTTGAAGGTGTAGGTCCCGATCACGCCTTCGCGCGTCTCCTCCGACCACATCTGATCGAACACGAAGTTGCCGTGCGCGTAGGTGATGAGCTTGCCGTGGTAGATCTCGATTCCCTGGTACCAGTGCGGGTGGTTGCCGATCACGATGTCAGCGCCCCAGTCGATCGCGTCATGCCCGATCGCGACGGGGTCATCGGGCGTCGGCACGTGCGGATCGGCCATCGGCTGGCGCTCGTACTCCTTGCCCCAGTGAAACTGCGCCACGACGATGTCGGCCTGCTCGCGGGCACGCGCGATCCCTTGACGTACTGCTTCTTTGTCGATCGCGCGACCCACGCCGTTGAAGCCGACGAACCCGAACTTGACCCCGCGCACGTCGATCACCGCGACCGGGCCGAGGCCCGATGTCTTGATGCCGTGGCCCTGCAGCAGCTTGTCCGTGGCCGTGATCCCCTCCGCCCCGAAGTTGGACAGATGGTTGTTGGCGAGGTTGGCCACTTTCGCGCCCATCAGCGTCAGGCCGTCGATGAACCGCGCGTCGCCGCAGAAAGTGAAGGTCGCAGTCGCCACCACGGGGCATCCCGCAAACAGCGGCGTCTCGAGGTTGATGTAAGTGACGTCGGCGCTCTTGGTGTAGTCGGCGGTCGGCCGGAACGGCCACAGGAAGTCGTGACGGGCGGTGGCGTAGTAGTTGACACCGCGCGCTGGGATCACGTCGCCCGTGACCAGCAGCGTTCGGATGCGGCTGGGGTCGTGCGGCACGACGTAAGTCGGGTGGAAAAGGCCCTGCAAGCTCAAAACGGGCAGCCTGCCGGTGCGGTCGGAGAACGAAGCCTGGTCGTAGAAATCTGGCGCCGCCACCAGGACACGGGAGCCCGAAGCGCCGCTGCTGTTGGCCACCGGCGGCGCCGGGCTGTTGCACGCAACCAGGGCGAACACAGCAACCACGACGGCGGGTCTCACTTGACGGGCAATTGTGCCAGCAGATCCTCAATCGCGATCAGCCTCGCCACGTACGAGCGGACCGGCTCGCCCAGCTCGCCGGCGGCGCGAAAGACACGCTCGTTGCCTTCGTTGCGACGCGTCTCGACCATCGTGGACAGGTTGCGGTCGAGATAGCCCCCGCGCAGGGCGACCTCGACGACGCTGCCGATCCATGACGCGTAGAGCGCCACCTCCTGCTCGCGGGGGTCGCCGCCTCCGACGGGAGATGACGAATGGATATGAGCATTCCAGAGCCGGCGGAGCCTGAGGACCTCTTCGGTCGCCGGCTTCAAACTGCGGCTTTCAGCTGCGCGATGACCGCGTCCGCAACCTGGCTCGTCCCCACCGCGGTGGGATCGTCGCGCTTCTCCTTGAGGTCGTAAGTGACGTTCTCACCCAGGGCGATGACGTTGGCGATCGCCTTCTCCATCGCATCGGCGGCCGCCGTCTCCTCCAGGTAGCGCAGCATCATCACGCCTGAAAGCATCACCGCCATCGGGTTCACCCTGTTCTGGCCGGTGTACTTGGGCGCGCTGCCGTGGGTGGCCTCGAACACGGCGCCGTTGGTGCCGATGTTCGCTCCGGGGGCCAACCCCAGCCCGCCGATCATGCCCGCCCCGAGGTCCGAGATGATGTCGCCGTAGAGGTTCGGACAGCACAACACGTCGTACTCCTTCGGCCTGAGGACGAGCTGCATGCACATGTTGTCGACGATGCGGTCCTCGAACTCGATGTCGGTGTTCTGCGCGGCGACCTGGCGCGCGACAAAAAGGAACAGGCCGTCGGTGTGCTTCATGATGTTCGCCTTGTGCACCGCCGTCACCTTGTGCCGGCCGTTCTTCCGCGCGTAGTCGAACGCGAACTGGACTATCCGCTCCGAGCCGCTGACCGAGATCGGCTTGATCGAAAGCCCGCTGTCGGGGCGGATCTTTTTCTTAAGCAGACCTGAAATTTCTTCGATGAGGTGCTGCGCGTCGGGGGTGCCCTTCTCGAACTCGAGTCCCGCGTAGATGTCCTCGGTGTTTTCGCGGACGATGATGAAGTCGAGATCGTCGCGCAGGTTGCGCGCACCCTTGTACGCCCTGACCGGCCGCACGAGCGCGTAGAGGTCGAGCGCCTGGCGCAGAGCGACGTTGACGCTCCGAAATCCGCTCCCCACAGGGGTGGTGATGGGGCCTTTGAGCGCGACCCTGTTCTTGCGAATCGATTCGAGCACGTGGTCGGGCAGCGGAGTCCCGAACTCGGCGATCGCCGCCTGGCCGGCCTGCTGGACGTCCCATTCGAACTCGACTCCCGTGGCTTCCAGCACGCGAACGGAGGCATCGCAGATCTCAGGGCCGACGCCGTCTCCAGGAACGAGCGTTACTGCGTGTCTAGCCAATCCGTTGAGACAGCAGTGCGCTTACCGGTTTTTGAAGTAGTCGGCGTTGATCTGGATGAAGTTGCGCCACTGCTCAGGCACTTCATCCTCAGGAAAGATGGCGTCGACCGGACACGGATCGACGCATGCGCCGCAGTCGATGCACTCGTCAGGATCGATGAAATACATGTTCGCCGCGTCGTCTGTATGGATGCAATCGACCGGACAAACCTCGACGCACGAGGCATCTTTGACGTCTATGCAGGGCTGGACGATGACGTATGCCACGTGCCGCAAGGGTACCATGCACCGATAAATGCCCGAATCTGAGCCGAAGCCCAAGCTGATTGAACTCGTAGGACCTGGAGCAGGCCAGGGCTGGAAGGCCGTCTTGAGGAATGGGAAGCCTGCCGTGGTGCACGAAATCCCTGTGCCGCCGGCCGAGGCAACCGCCGCCGTACCCCGTCTCCAGCGCCTCTACGAACACCGTCACCCGGCCCTCTCGCCCGTACTGGCGTGGGGCACCGATCAGAGCGGCGTCTGGGTCGCGGTGGAGCCGAACGAAGGCACGCCCCTCGGCTCGATCCTTTCGCGTGGACCGTTGACGCCGCCCGCGGCCGCCGCCATCGGAGCTGCCGTCCTCTCCGGTGTGGCCGCCCTGCACGAGGCGGGCATCGCCCTGGGCGGGTTTGGCGCGACGGCGGTGAGAGTCACCACCAACGGCGACATCCGGCTGGCCGGCCATCCCGCGGCGGCGGTGCGCGCGGCGCCCTCACAGAGCGACCTGCGCGCGGACGTCCGATCATGCGGCATGGCCGTCTGCGCGGCTTTCGGTGTCGACCCCGCGGGCGCACCAGCGCCGCCCAACATCTCTCCCGGTCTGGTGGTCACCATGCGGTCGATGGCGAGCGGCGCGATGGGCCCCTCCGCCGACCGGGCGCAGGCCGCCCTCCGAGAGATGGCCGCCGCGCTGCTTTCACCCGACCGTGAGATGGCGGCTCAATCCGAGCTCGCCACGCGGGCAGGCGGCCGCGAGCTGCCGCCGATCACGCCGTTCTTGCCTGAGGGCACGGTCGCACCCAAACCGACCGCGCCTACGCCGGCGCCCTACATCGCGCCGACTCCCCGCCAAGAGACTCCCGTCCGCTCGCCTGTGTCGTACGACGCACCCGATCGGCCCCTCCAGACCTATCCCGCGATGCCTGCGATCACGTTCCCGCCGACACCGGTCCCGGCTCCCGCACCTCCACCGCCGGCGCCCGCCGCACCGGCGACGCCTGCTCCCTCCGTCCCGACGTGGTCGGACGCACCGCCACGCCCCTCCGCTCCCGTGGAGCCGGAGGCGAGGGCGACCAACCCGCCCGCGCCACCAACCTGGACACCTATGGAAGCTCCGCTGCCGGCTCCAGTCGAACCGTCCAAGGCAGCCGAGCCCGAAGCCCCCAAACCCGCACCGACTTTCGAGACGGCCGCGCCGGCTTCGCCCTTTGCCACGTTCCCCTCCGCCGCGCCATCACCGGCAGAGGCTCCCGCCCCGTCTGCGCCGCCGGCGCAGCAGACCTGGACGCCAGTCGAGGCCCCCGTCTGGAAGCCAGGCGAGACAGTCCCGGCAGAGCCTCTTGGCACGGGTGTGGCCGTGGTCGAGAGCCCACCCAAAGCTCCGACTCCAGCGCCCATCCCGCGCGCACCCATCGCGGCGCCTGCGCGCAGGCCGTCTGTGGCGCGCCCGCCATCCAGAAGAGGTCCGCTGTCTGAACGGCCGCCCTGGCTCCTTCCGGCCGCGGTTGCGGTCGCAATCGTCATCCTCCTGGGGATCTTCGGGGTGATCGTGCTCGCCAACCGAGGCGGAGGCCAGGTCACCGGCGGTGTGCACACGACCCCGACAGCCCACGCGTCGACCTCACCCGCAGCTTCGCCCAGCCCGTCGGCCACGACGAAGGGGCCGCTGGCCGTGCCGAACTTCGGACCCACCAGCGCTGATCCGATCTCGAAGGTGCAGATCTGCACCACCGCTTCGCCATGCAATATTCCCGGCGGCTCTCCGGAAAACGGGACGGCGTGCGACCTCAGCTCATGCAAGGTCGAGGTGGCGATCTACTTCTCGTCTGTGCAGAAATCGGCCCAGGTTTCCTACACCATCAAGTTCTTCGACCGCTGCACCGGCCAGACGACCGACCTTCCTGGTCCGAGCGCGTCCACACCCGCCAGCGGCTACATCGTTTCGATCCCGACAGATCACTGGACGGTGAGCATTCCAAACGGGGTGAAGTCGGGCGCCATCGTGGCGGTCGCCCAGAAACCCGCGGTTGCCCGCTCGGAACCGCTCCTGCTCGGCGCGGAGACCTGCTAGAGCTTCTTCATCCCGTAGCGCAGGAACAGAAAGTCGTCGTGCCGCCGAGCGCTGAGCAACCGGCTCCAGACGCCCTGAGCGGGTAGGAACTCCGCGCCCGCCACCATGCCGAGACGCGGGTCGCGGTCGCGGCCGGCGACCACCGGCGAGATGGTGAGAAAGGCCTCGTCGAGCAGGTCGCGCCGGATGAGGTCGCCCATCACGTGTGGGCCGCCCTCGGTGAGGATCACCGCGTGACCGCGATCGCGCAGCTCATCGACCGCTCGACGTAGGTCGACGGGCCCCCTCTCCCCTAACTCGATCACGTCGCACGAGTCCGGCAATCGGGCTTTGACGTTAGCCGCGCCGGACGCGGTGGTGACGATGGTCGCACCGCCTACGACGGCAGGGTGCGACACCATGATGTCGCCACGGGACGTCAGCAGCACGAGCCTGGGTCTGGGCTTCCGGCCGAGCGCAATCCGCAGCTTGGCGAAGCTCGAGCTGAGGTCGGGATAGATGTGCTCAGGCGTCCAGTCATGTCCGGGTGTTGCACGCAGCGTCCCCGCGCCGAGCAGCACGGCGTCGGCGAACGCGCGCAGCAGGCCCATGAGGAAACGGTCCGCCTGGTTACGTCCGCTGATCACCGAACCGGCAGACGCGGTCGGGCCCAGCGTCACAACACCGTCGACGGACGACACGAAGTTCGAGTAGATGACGCGTTTGGGGAAACCGAGGCGCCCATAGATGCGCTCGAGCTCGAGAGGCATGTCGAAGCCCGGCAGGTCGGTCTCGTAGAGAAGGTCGAACGGCTCGATCAGTGTTCGATGCGGGGATTGACCGACTGCAAGAATTCGGTCCGCAGCTGCGGGTCGCTCTCGTAGTTGCCGCGCCAGAACGACGTCCACGTCCTGGAGTGGCCCTCGCGCACGCCCCGCATCTGCGTGCACAGGTGGGTCGCGTTGAGGTACACCGCCACGCCGTGCGGCTTGAGCACGCGGACCAGCTCGTCCGCGATTTCTACACCCACGCGCTCTTGGACCGTGAAACGCCTTGCAAAGACCCTCACCAGTCGTGACAGTTTCGAAATTCCGATGATCTCCTCGTGCGCGATGTAGCCGATGTAAGCGTGACCGTGGAACGGGAGCACGTGGTGTTCGCACAGCGCGTAGAACTCAATCGGTCCTTCGATGACCTGGCTGATGCTGCAGTCGGGCCCGCCATGGCACTCGGTCGGGAAGGCAGTCAAGAGTTTGGGGTCCCCTTCGTAGCCTGCCGTCGATTCGAAAAGCGCGTGCAGGTAGCGGCTGGGAGTGGCGCGCGTGCCCGCTGTGTCGAGGTCCATGCCGAATGCCTGCAAGATCTCCGCGGCGTAGGCCTCGAATTTCTTCCACTGGGCGGGGCTTATCTCGCGCGGGCGGACCTTCTCCCAATGCGTGGTCTCTTCCGGATCGAACGCTAGCGTTGACATGCTCCACTCCTCTGGCTGCTCGGGCGACTTAGGGCAACTGTACGCCGTGATCAACTGGGGTTCGGATTCGGGCGTTCGGGATTAGAGTGTTGGACTCGATGTCACTAAACCGGGTTCTGTCGGTCATGATTCCGGCCTTCAACGAGGAGCGCACGCTCGAGGTGATCCTCAACCACGTCCTCGAGCGGCCTGAGGTCGGGGAGGTGATCGCGGTCGACGACGGCTCCACCGACGGCACCTGGGCGATCATCAGCCGATTCGCCGGACGCGAGCCGCGGGTCCGCGCGTTTCGGCAGGAGGCCAACCAGGGCAAGGGCGCGGCCCTGCGCAGGGCGATCGCGGAGGTCCGCATGCCATTCGCGGTGGTCCAGGACGCCGACCTCGAATACGACCCCCGCGACTACCCCACCCTGCTCCAGCCGTTGGTCGAAGGCCGGGCCGACGTGGTCTACGGCGTCCGCGGGT
>Ga0209239_1001462_pt1 | contig 14100 bp, 12 predicted proteins | sample GraSoi013_2_20cm_FD_185824 | JGI IMG/M metagenome (GOLD analysis project Ga0209239, IMG submission 185824) | Grasslands soil microbial communities from the Angelo Coastal Reserve, California, USA - Sample 10_02_2013_2_20cm (SPAdes) (version 2) | ecosystem: Environmental > Terrestrial > Soil >...
CGACGCTTGTCGTCTATATGGGACTGGCATCTGCGGCCGCCGTGCGCGACGGCTTGATCGCGGCCGGCCGCGACGGAGAAACTCCGGCTGCGGTCCTTGCCCGCGGGACGCGACCGGATTCGCAAGCGGCCGTCGGTCGCCTTGACGAGCTTGCCGCCTTGGCGAGCGAAGTGGGCGAGGGCCCGGCCATTCTTGTCATCGGCGAGGTGGTCGCGCGTTCGACGCCCTGGCGTGCCGCGCACGTCGAGAAATTGATCGCGCGGGAGGCCGCATGACCTCGCCGCTGCAGCAGAAGCTCAAGATCACCGGTCCGGTCGTCGTTACCGCCAACCGGCTTGGCGATGGCGCGGTCGTCTATCGCTCGGGCGACGGCAGCTGGACCGAGGAGCTGGCCGCGGCCGCGGTGGTGACGACGACTCCGGCCGCAATGGAGCTGCTCACCGCTGCGCTCTCCGACAAGCTCCGGGCGGTTGACGCCTATGTCGCGCCGGTCGAGCTGACGCCGCACCAGCAGGTGCTGCCCGGCAACCTGCGTGAGCGGATTCGCTTCAATGGACCGACCGTCGCGCTTCCGGGCGAAAGTTGAGGGCGCATGTACATCTATGATGAATTCGACCGTACGCTCGTCGACGAGCGCGTGCGCGAGTTCCGCGACCAGGTCGCGCGCCGCTTGTCGGGCGAACTGACGGAAGAGGAATTCAAGCCGCTGCGCTTGATGAATGGCGTCTATCTGCAGCTGCACGCCTATATGCTGCGCATCGCCATTCCCTACGGCACGCTCTCCTCCGACCAGATGCGCATGCTCGCGCATGTGGCGCGGCGCTACGACCGCGGCTACGGCCATTTCACCACGCGGCAGAACATCCAGTTCAACTGGATCAAGCTTGAGGAATTGCCCGACGCGATGGCCGATCTCGCGCGCGCCGGGCTGCACGGCATGCAGACCAGCGGCAATTGCGTGCGCAACATCACGACCGATCAATGGGCCGGCGTCGCGCCCGACGAGATCGAGGATCCGCGCATCTGGGCGGAGCTGCTGCGTCAGCATCTGACGCTGCATCCCGAATTCTCCTTCCTGCCGCGCAAGTTCAAGATTGCGCTTACCGCCTCCGCGCACGACCGCGCGGCGGTGAAAATCCACGACATCGGCCTGCGCATGTATCGCAACGGGGCCGGCGAGACCGGCTTCGAGGTGACGGTGGGCGGCGGGCTCGGGCGCACCCCGTTTCTCGGCAAGACCATAAAGCCCTTCCTGCCGAAGCGTGATCTGCTGAGCTACGTCGAGGCGATCATGCGCACGTACAACCAGTATGGCCGGCGCGACAACATCTACAAGGCGCGCATCAAGATTCTGGTGCACGAGCTCGGCGCGGAGAAATTTGCGCGCGAGGTCGAGGAGGAGTGGCACTCGATCAAGGACGGCGCGCTCGCGCTCGACCCCGCGGTGGTCGCCGATATCGCGGCGCGATTCCACTATCCCGACTACGAGGAGCTCGCGGACAATCCGCCCGAGCTGGCGAAGGCGCGCGAAGGTGAGCGCTTCCGCACCTGGCTCGCCAATTCCGTCAGCAACCACAAGGTTAGCGGCCGTGCCATCGTAACGCTCTCGCTCAAGCCCGAAGGTGGGCCGCCCGGCGATGCAACCGCGGCGCAGATGGATGCCATCGCCGAGCTCGCCGATCGCTACAGCCATGGTGAGATCCGCGTCGGGCACGAGCAGAATTTGGCGCTGCCGCACGTTGCCCAGCGCGATCTTCCGGCGCTGCGGCGCGCGCTCGATGAGATCGGGGTCGCCACCCCCAATGTCAATCTGATCTCCGACATCATCGCCTGCCCGGGCCTCGACTATTGCAGCCTGGCCAACGCCCGCTCGATCCCGGTGGCGCAGGAGATCACGCGCCGCTTCCGCAATCTCGATGTGGCCCGCGATCTCGGACGGCTGCACATCAACATCTCCGGCTGCATCAACGCCTGCGGGCACCATCACATCGGCCATATCGGCATCCTCGGCGTCGAGAAGAACGGCGAGGAGTATTACCAGGTGACGATCGGCGGCCGCGCCGACGAGCGCGCCGAGCTCGGCACGATTCTGGGTCCCGCGGTGCCCTATGGCGAGATCGCCGACGTGGTCGAGGACATCGCCGCCGCCTATCTCGAGTTGCGCGCGCGACCGGACGAGCTTTTCATCGATACCGTCAAACGCGTCGGCGTCGATCCTTTCAAGGAGCGGGTTTATGCCGCTCGTTAAGGCCGGCCACATCGTCGAGGATCGCTTCGTGCGCGTGCTCGACGACGCGCCGGTGCCGGAGGGCGCCGCCGTCATCCTGCCGGCGGCGCGGCTCTTGGCCGACGCGCGCGAGCTCGTGCTGCGCCAGGCGCCGACCGGCGTCATTTGGCCGAACGATCGCAAGGTCGCCGAGCTCGCACCCTATCTCGACTGGATCTCCCTCGTTGCGCTGGTGTTTCCGAATTTCCGCGACGGCCGGGCCTACAGCCAGGCAAGGCTCTTGCGCGAGCGCTATGCCTTTCGCGGCGAGCTGCGCGCGACCGGCCAGGTCCTGCGCGACCAGCTCTTGTTTCTGCAGCGCGCCGGCTTCGATGGCTTCGAGGTGACGAAGGAGGCCGACGGGGCAGCATTCGCCGAAGCCGTACGCCGCTACAGCGTGTTCTATCAGCCTGCCGCCGACGGCCGCGCGAGCACGCTCACCGCACGCCGCGCTCGTGGTGCGTCAGGGGCCGTGCCAAGCCGGCGCGAACACGTTGCGGGATGAGCGAAGCGGTTGACCAGCTTATTACCGGCCGGGCTTCCCCGAGTTCCGCACCATTAATCAGGCAGAAGCGACGCTACGCATGCCCCGCGCGCACGAGGCGGCCGGGCAGCGCACCGGTGTGCTCGCCGTGCTCGAAGGTCGGCATGCCGGCTAGGAACGTAGTCACGTAGCCGTCGACCCGTTGCACGAAGCGGCGGCCGCCGGCGGGAAGATCGTTGACGAGCTCCGGCTGGTAGAGCCGCAGGCCCTCGAAGTCGATCAGGTTGATGTCGGCGCGCAGCCCCGGCGCGAGTCGGCCGCGATCGTGCAAGCCGAAGAAATCCGCTGTCTCGCTGGTCTGCCACTTGACCAAAAGCTCGAGCGGCAGCCGCGGCCCGCGCCGCCGATCGCGGCCCCAATGCTGGAGCATGTAAGTCGGCACGCCGGCATCGACGATGGAGGCGCAATGCGCGCCGCCGTCGCTTAGTCCCAAGAGCGTCCCGGAATCGGTGAGCATCTCGCGGATGGGCTCGTGGTCGCCGCAAACGTAATTCACCACCGGGAAGAACAGGTACCGGTTCTCGGCTTCAGTGAGGTAATCGTAAGCGACTTCGTCGGGCGTGCGTCCCTCGCGGGCGGCGATCGCGGCGCAGCTCGCCTCATCCGGTGGCTCGTAATCCGGCGGATCGCCCATGACGAAGAACTTGTCCCAGCGCGTGGTGATGAGCTGGCGGAATTGCGCGAGGCGGCTCACCTCCTCGGCGGAGGGCTTCTCGTCGAGGATGCGGCGCCGCAGCGCCGGATCGCGCAAGCGCCGGCGTTGCTCGGGAATGCTCAGCCCATCGAGCTCTCGGTAGCTCGGCCGCACCGAGAACGGATTGAGCGCCGTGCCGATTCCCAGCATCACTCCGATCGGCCGGCCGGCGATCTGCGCGGTCACATGCGCGCCCTCGGCGCGCGCCGCGTGCACCGCCGCCAACAGCCGCCGCCAGCGCTCCGGATCCTCATACCGGTCGGTGAGCAGGAACCAGACCGGGCGGCCGGTCTCTTTGGCGAGCTGCGTCAGCCAGGCCAGCTCCGCCACTTCGTCGTCGAAATCGCTGTTCATGCCGAAGGCACCCGCGCCGACATCCCCGAGCGCGGCGCCGATGCCCAACAGCTCTTCGCTTGCCGCATATCGCGAGGGCACCATCTCGCCGACGGGGGTTTTGTGAGAATCGGTGCGCGAGGTGGTGAAGCCGAAGGCGCCTGCGTGCAACGCCTCGACCGTCAATCGGCGCATCTGTGCGATGTCGTCGGGCCGCGCCGCCTCGAGGCGAATGGCGCGATCCCCCATGACGTAGACGCGCAACGGGTGGTGCGCGATCTGGGCGGCGATATCGATCGCGTGCGGCCGACGCTCCAGTGCATCGAGGAAGTCGGGAAACGTCTCCCATTCCCAGGTCAGTCCGTCGGTGAGCACGACCCCCGGGATTTCCTCGACGCCCTCCATCAACTCCATCAACGCGGCGCGATGCTGCGGCCGCACCGGGGCGAAGCCGACGCCGCAGTTGCCGAACATCGCCGTGGTGACGCCGTGCCAGCACGAAGGTCCGAGCAGCGGATCCCACATCGCTTGTCCGTCGTAGTGCGTGTGCACGTCGACCCAGCCGGGCGTCACCAGCAGGCCCGTCGCGTCGATCTCGCGCCGAGCGGGACCCAGCTTGCCGCCGACCTCGGCGATGCGCTCACCCGCGATAGCCACGTCGCCATTAAATGCCGCCTTCCCGGTCCCATCGATGATGGTCCCGCCACGAATGACGATGTCGTGCATGGATCGCTCCTGGGGCCTTGCGCCGAAACGATGATGCACCTTCGCCATCAGCGGGTAAACTCCATTTCATTGCAGGCACGAGGATATCAGCCATGCCCAAGACCCCGGACTACTTCGTCGGCAAGACGATCATCATCACGGGCGCCGCGAGCGGCATCGGCCGCGCCGCGGCGATGATCTTCGCCCGCGAGGGCGCGAACGTCGCGTGCGCTGACATCAATGGCAATGGCGCGAAAGAGACCGCCGAACAGATCGTCGCGCAAGGCGGCAAGGCGATTGCATTGCCGACGGACGTCACCTCGCGCAGGCAAGTCAACGATATGGTGCATCGCGCGGTCGAGACGTTCAGAACCGTGCAATTTCAGTTCAATTCGGCGGGCGCGGCGCTGCGCCGATCGAAGTTTCTCGACATCGACGACGCGCTGTTCGAGAGCACGTTTGCGCTCAACGTCAACGGGACGCTGTATTGTATGCAGGCGATCCTGCCGCACATGCTCGAGAACGGTCACGGCGTCATCGTCAACATGGCGAGCATGGCGCACCGGCGCGGCGGCCCGGGCTCTTCGGTGCACTATGCGGCGGCAAAGGGAGCCGTCGTGTCGATGACGCTCGGAGTGGCGCGCGAATTCGCGCAGGCCGGCATCCGTTGCCTTTCGATTTCACCCGGGCCGATCCGCACCCCGTTCCAGAGCGCGGCGCAGACGCCGCCGGAACTCATGCAACGCTTCCTCGACGATGTGCCGATGAAGAGATTTGGCGAGCCCGAGGAGATCGGCGAACTTGTGCTGTTCATGTGCTCGGACGCTTGCCCCTTCATGACGGCGGACACGGTCTACGTGAACGGCGGCGGCGGTTGGCGCTGAGTGGGTTCGTAGCCCGCATGAGCGAAGCGAAATGCGGGAAATGGCAGTCCCGGATTTCGCTGACGCTCATCCGGGCTACAATCCTTGGTGACCTAATCGGCGAGCCGCAGCACCGCATGCAGCAGCACCGAGGCGCCGGCGTCGAGGTGCTCGGGCTTCGTATATTCGCGCACATTGTGGCTTAGTCCGTCGACGCTCGGGACGAAGATCATGGTCGCCGGGCAGAGGCGTGCCATCATTTGCGCATCGTGGCCGGCGCCAGAGGGAAGCCGCCGGCAAGCGAGACCGAGCTCGCGCGCCGTGGTTTCGATGAGCGACACCATCTCGGTCGCAAACGCGACCGGCGCGAAGCGCGCGAGGCTGCGCGTGGTGATTGCGACTTGTTCCTGAGCGGCGAGGCGATCGAGAAAGCCGGCCAGCTGTCGCTCTGCCTCTTGCAGCAGGCTCTCGTCGGGGTTGCGCAAGTCGACCGTGAGGAGCGCACGTTCCGCGATCACGTTCACGAGATTTGGGTAAAGTTCGATACGGCCGACGGTTCCCTTCTGGTGCCCGCCCATACTTTGCGCCAGGCGGCGCACGAACACGGCGATCTCGCCGGCCGCGCAGGCGGCATCGCGCCGCAGATGCATCGGCGTCGTACCAGCGTGCGCGGAGCGTCCGGTGATCGAGACCTCCGTCCAAGAGAGCCCGGTGATGCCCTCCACCGCACCGATGACGACACCTTCGCTCTCCAGGACAGGCCCTTGTTCGATGTGCAGCTCCAGATATGCATGGGGCGTGAGAAAGCCGGGACTCGCGTCGCCGACATAGCCGATGCGCCGCAACTCCTCGCCGACCGCTGCGCCGTCGATGCCGCGGACCGCATAGGCATCGTCGAGCGAAAGCCCGCCGACATAGACAAGGCTTCCCATCGCATAAGGTGGAAAGCGCGATCCTTCTTCATTGGTGAAGGCGACGAGGGCCAGCGGCCGGCGCGTGGCGCGGCCTGCATCGTTGAGCGCCGCGCATGCCTCGAGACCCGCCAGCACGCCGTAAAGGCCGTCGTAGCGGCCGCCGGTCCCGACGGTATCGATGTGGGAGCCGAACATCACGGGCGGCAAATCCTCGCGGCCGCTGCGCACGCCGACGATGTTGCCGATGGCGTCGACGGTCACGATCAGGCCGAGCTCGTGCATCCATCGCACGAGCAGATCGCGGCCGGCGCGGTCTTCGTCAGTGAGCGCAAGCCGGCAATTGCCCCCGCCGGGCAAGGCGCCGATCTGATTGAATGTATCCAGCCAACGGAGCAGGCGATCGAGGTCTATTCGAGGCGATGTCGTCATTCCCACTCCATCGCTCATTTCGGCGCGTGCACGCCCTTATGCTGGCAATCCTGTGCATAATACCCGTCCTGAAGCAGGGTCCGTGACATGAATTTCGGCATCACGCTTTCGAACCGGGCGGTGCCACTCGGGCTTTGCAGCGCCCGCGATCTGCTCGCGCTCGCCGATGCGGTCGAGGCGTGTCCGGTGCTGGATTCGGTGTGGTGCGGCGATGCGCTGTTCGTCGATCCTCGCCTCGATGCATTGACGCTGCTCGCGGCGGTCGCGGGACGCACCGAGCGGGTGCTCATCGGCCCGGCCTGCATGGGTTCGTTCGCGCTGCGCAACCCGCTCGTCTTCGCCTATGAATGGGCCTCGCTCGACGTCTTGTCGAACGGCCGCACTCGGCTTGTCGTCTGTGCCGGCGGTGGCGCGGGGCCTGTCTGGGAGGTGGAGACGGCCGCGCTTGGCATCGCGCCGGGCGAACGACGCAAACGGATGATCGAGAACATCCATGTCCTGCGGCACCTCTGGACGAAGAACAACGAGCCGTTCATGGGGCAATTCACCAGCTTCTCGAAGGTCACGCTCGAACCGAAGCCGGTGCAATCGCCGTGTCCGATCTGGCTGGCGACGAATGCGGAGCGGCTCGCGCGCGGGCAGGCCGATTCCGGCGGATCGGAGCTTGCGCTCACGCGCGTCGGCAAGATCGCGGACGGCTGGATGACGCATTCGCTCAGCCCGGACGGCTTCAAGCGCTCGTGGGACTTCATTCTTAAAGTCAACCGCGAGAACGGCCGCGACGTGTCGCGCTTCGACAACGTCCTTTACCACCACATCAACGTGAACGCGGACAAGCAGGAGGCGCTCGCCGACTCCAAGAAATTCCTCGACCTCTACTATTCGGCCGACTACACCCAAGCGCGGCTGGAATCCTGGCTGACCTACGGCTCGCCGCGCGAATGCGTCGAGCACATCAAAGGGTTCAAGGCGTCGGGCTGCCGGCGCATCACCTTTCGCATCTCCACCATGGGTGATCCGATGGAGCAATTCCGGCGATTGGTCGAAGACGTGCTGCCCTACGTTGATTAGGCCATGCTGCATTCGTCGCCCGCATGAGCGAAGCGAAATGCGGGATCCCCGGATGTCGCTTCGCTCATCCGGGCTACAAGGTCGGCTAGACAAGGAAGATGATCTGGAGAGACTTGCATGCAGACGCTCGGCCTCGGCTTCACCTGGGAGCAGCTCTCGCCCGGACAGCGCTTTCGCACGCTCAACCGCACCATCACCGAGACCGACCTGGTGCTCTTCACCGGCGTGACCGGAATGCTGGAGACGATTTTCATCGACCGCACGTTTGCTGCCGAGAAGGGCGCGATTCAGGGGCAGTTCGTGCCGGCCGCGTTGACCTATAGCCTGATCGAGGGGCTGCTGTGTCAAAGCATGATCCAGGGAACCGGTCTCGCCATGCTCGAGCTCAACCAGCAGATCCTGGCGCCGGTCCGCGTCGGCGACACGGTGCATGGCGAAATCGAGATCACGTCGGTGCGCCCCACCTCCAAGGGCAATCGCGGCATTGTGGTATCCAGGGTCGATGTGAAGAATCAGCAAGGCGATGTCGTGATGACCTACGAAGCCACCCGCATGCTGGCAGGCCGCGCCGATCAAGGCGCGCCGCAATCAGCATGAGTGCGGGGCCCATATGCGCGGACTGAAGGATCGCACCGTTTTGTTAACCGGCGGCGCCAACGGCATCGGCGCGGCAATCGCGCGCCGCCTCGCGGAGGAAGGCTGCACGGTCGGCATTTTGGATATGGATATCACGGGAGAGGACGTCGCCGGCGAGATCAAGGCGCGCGGGCACCGGGCGAGCTTCCACGCCGTCGATATTACCGATTACGACGCGGTCTCGCGCGCAGTCGAGAGCTTCGAGGCCTCCTTTGGGCCGGTATCGTTTCTCGTCAACAATGCCGGATGGGATCGCGCCCAAAATTTCCTCGATACCGCGCCCGATTTCTGGCGCAAGGTGGTCGCCATCAACCTGTTCGGCCCGCTGAACGTGTCGCACGTCCTCCTGCGCGGCATGGCGGCGCGCGGCTTCGGACGCGTCGTCAATATCGCCTCCGACGCCGGGCGCGTGGGCTCCTCGGGCGAGGCGGTCTATTCCGCCTGCAAGGGCGGGATTATCGCGTTGACCAAGACGCTCGCCCGCGAACTCGTCGGCAAGGGCGTGATCCTCAATACGATCTGCCCCGGCCCGACCGATACCGCCATTCTGCGCAGCTTTCTGGAAGGCGCCGACGGCGCGCGCATCGCCGAAGGGCTCAAACGCGCGATCCCGATGCGGCGGTTTGGCGTGCCGGAAGATTATCCGGGCCTCGTCGCTTTCCTGCTCTCCGATGACGCCGCCTATATGACCGGCCAGACGATCAGCGTCTCCGGCGGTCTCACCATGCATGGATGATTGAGCTCGTCATGAAGATCGACATCTTCAACCATTTCATGCCGAAGGCCTATCTCGATCGCCTCGCTACGCTCATTCCCGGTCACGTGGTGCTCACCGCGTTTCCGCGGCTCAAGACGCTGTGGGATGTCGATGCCCGGCTCGCGCTCGTCGACGAATTCGATGGGTTGCAGCAGGTGCTATCGCTCGCCAACCCGCCGCTCGAGCTGATAGCCGGCGCTGACACAACGCCCGAACTCGCGCGCATTGCCAACGACTCCCTAGCGGAACTCTGCGGCAAGCATCCGGATTCGTTTCCCGCTTTCATTGCATCGCTGCCTATGAACAACATCGAGGCCGCACTTACCGAGATCGACCGCGCGGTGAACGACCTCGGCGCCCGCGGCGTTCAGCTGTTCACCAATGTCGCCGGCAAGCCCCTTTCGGCGCCCGAGTTTCGTCCGATCTTTCGTCTGATAACGGAGCACGACCTGCCGATCTGGGTGCATCCCATGCGCGGGCCGAATTTTGCCGATTACGCGAGCGAGCAGGTATCAGAAGCCGAGATCTGGTTCAGCTTCGGCTGGCCCTACGAGACGACGGCCTGCATGACCCGGCTGATCTATTCGGGGCTCTTCGACGAGCTGCCGGATGTCAAGATCATCACCCATCATATGGGCGGCATGATTCCGTACTTCGCCGGCAGGATTGGCCTCGGCTTTCGCCAGATCTTCTTCGTCACGCCGGAGAAGAACCCGGCGGCGGAGGATGCCGGCCTGCAGCACCGCCCGATCGACTATTACAAGATGCTCTATGCCGATACCGCGCTCAACGGCGACGTTGCGGCGACGCGTTGTGGACACGCGTTCTTCGGCACCTCCTCCTGCCTGTTCGCGACCGATGCGCCGTTCGACGCCGAGCACGGCCGCGCCCTGATCCGCAACACCATCAAGGCAATCGAGGCGCTTCCTATCACGGCGGGCAGGCGAGAGATGATTTTTGCCGGCAATGCGCGCGAGTTGCTCAAGCTGCCGCCGCAGGCTGCGGCACGGGCATCCGCATGAAGACGCAGGCGATCAGGGTCAAGCTGCGCGACGGCGAGATGGGGGCCTATCTCGCGATCCCCGACCGCACGCCGGCCGGCGCCATCATCGCCATTATGGAAATCTGGGGCGTCAACGACACTATGCGCCGCCACGCACACGAATTTGCGCAAGCCGGATTCATCTGCCTGGTGCCGGACCTGTTCTGGCGGCAGGAGCCCGGCGTCGAGCTTTCCGACCACGATCCGGAGCACGTCACGAAGGCGTTCGACCTCTACTATGACTTCGACTACGACCTTGCCGTCCGCGACATGGAGGACACCTGGCATTTTCTGCAGCATCTGCCGGAGTGCAATGGCAAGGTCGGCGCGGTCGGCTACTGTCTTGGCGGCAAGCTGTGCTACCTCATGTGCTGCCGCACCGATATCGACTGCGCGGTCGCCTATTACGGCACTTACATCGAGCACCACATCCGCGAGGCCAAGAACCTGCACCGGCCGTTCGTGCTGCACATGGCGCTGAAGGACCGTTGGGTGCAGGCCGAGGTGAACGAGCTGCTGGAGCGGCGGCTCTCACCCAATCCGCTGGTGACCATCCACAAGTATCCCGGCGCCGACCAATGCCTTCGCGCGCCACGGCGGCAGGACCTACTCGAAGCCGGAGGCGGATCGAGCGCTCGCGCTGACGCTCGAGTTTTTCCAGCAGCATCTCGGGTAAGCGATCAGCCGTCATTCCGGGTCCCGAGCAGCGCAGACAAGTTTACGCAGTCTGCGCAGGCTTGACTGCGTTGCGAGGGAGCCCGGAATCCATAACCACAGTGACGACTATGGATTCCGGGTTCGCGCCACCCAAGTCGGCTTTAGCCGACTTGGGCACTTTAAACTGCCGATCTCGGGTAAACCCGAGATCGGTGGCGCGCCCCGGAATGACGCCAAGAGGAGCTCAATCGTAAACCGTATCCACGTAATGCTCGGAATCGACGACGGCTTCGATCACCGTCGGTCCCTTTGCCGCGAGCGCCGTCGTGACCGCCGCTTCGAGCGCATCGGCGCTGCGCGCTGCGCGCGCGGGCACGCCGAAATAATGCGCCGGCGGCTCGCGATAAGCCTCCGCTTGCAGTTCGGTGCCGTAGAGCGGGAATTGGCGCCGGATCTGCTTCACCTTGATGAGCGCGAGCCAGCGGTCGTCGAGGACGACGATCGGAAGCGTGATGCCGAGCCGTTTGGCGGTCGCGACCTCGCCGCAGGTCATCTGAAAGCAGCCGTCGCCCAGCAGGCAGACCACCGGCGCCTGCGGGCGCGCGAGTTTGGCCGCGATCGCGCCGGGCAGAGCAAAGCCCATGGACGACCAGCCATTGGTGATGTGGAACGTCTTGGGCGCATCCGCGCTCCATTGGCTCGCGATCTGGTGCGTGTGCGCCCCGACATCGAAGGCGAGCACTCCCTCGCGCGGCAGAGCGCGGCGGACCGCGTCGATCGCGGCGTGCGCCGTGAAGGATTTGGCGGTGGGACGCAGCGCGGCGTGAAAGCGCCGCCGGTGCTCCGCCAGCATCGCCTTATCCCAACGGTTGGTGGCGGCGGGCAGCGCGGAGAGCCGCGTCAGCGATGAATCGACGTCGCCAATCACCTGATGCGCCACGTTGACCGAGGGCGCGACGTCCGCCGGCTCGATATCGATTTGCAGCAGCGGCCGATCATCGATCCAGGCTTCATATTCCACCTCGACCGTGTCGTAGCCGAGACCGACGATGAGATCGGCGGAACGAAGAAACTTGCGTTGGATTTGCCGGCAGGAGCGCTCAATGCAACCGAGCGCGAGCGGATGATTATCGTCGATCATCCCTTTGGCCATGGTCGTGGTGGCGAACGGCAAATTGTGGTGCTCGATCACCCTGCGCAGCAGCGAGGGATCGGCAACGCGCATCGCGGTTGATCCTAAAACCACAATCGGCCGCTCGGCGGCCGCCAAGAGCTCGCCCGCCCGGGCGAGCGCGGCGGCAGGCGCGGGCGCGAGCTTTCCCGGTTGCGCCGGCGACGCAACGCGCTCGTTGGTGGCGGCGAGCGCGACATCTTCCGGCAGATCGAGATGCACCGGCCCCTTCGGCTCGGTGAGCGCCAGCGCGATCGCCTGCGTGACCGTCTCGGCGACGCATCCCCGCTCGAGCCTGAGCGTCGCCTTGGTGATCGGCTTGAACAGCGCGTGGTGGTCGATCCACATCTGTATGCGCCGGCCGAGCTGATCGGTATTGAGATTGCAGGTGATCGCGATGACCGGCGAGCGATCGAGAAAAGCGCCGCCCACGCCGGTCGCGAGATTTGTCGCGCCCGGCCCGAGCGTCGCGAGGCAAAAACCCGGTGCGCCGGTCATCCGCCCGGTGACGTCGGCGGCGAAGCCCGCCGAGCCTTCGTGCGCGGTGAGCACGAATTCGATCCCGCCCGTGCGCATCGCCTCCATGAGCGGCAGCACGTTGCCGCTCGGAATGCCAGAGCCGCGGGTCACGCCGTTCGCCTTGAGCGTGGCGATGATCAGATCGGCGTTGTTCATGGTGGACCGCGAGTGCCGTGTCGCATGCGCCGTTCACTCCGCCGGCGCCTCGAGCATCTCCGGGGCGAGCCGCTTGCCAACGTCGGGCGCGATCGGTGCGAGCAGGTGTTCGTCCGGCGCGTGCTGCGAGCATCCGGCATAGGAGTGCGGGATCCAGATCGTGCGCAAACCGAGCACGTCGGTGAAGCTGTCGTTCGGCAGCGATCCGCCGAAATTGGGCAGAATGGTCGGCGCGCGCCCGGTGGTGTGCTCGATCGAACGGGCGACGAAGCCGACCCACGGATCGTCCGGATCGAGCCGGCTTGCTTGAAAAAATCCGCCTCTGCCGCGGCGCACCTCGACTTGCGTGAAGCCGTGGCGGTCGAGGTGGCGGCGCAGCGCCGGAATGATGTCGTCCACGTCGGTCCCGACGACATAACGCAGCTGGCAGTGGGCGCGCGCCTGGCCCGGAATGGCGTTGACCGGGTGCTCCGGCGTTCCCGTGACGAAGGCCAGCACCTCGAAGCTGTTCCAGGCAAAGACGCGCTCCGCCGGGCTGAGATCCGCTTCGCCCCAGTCGCGGTCGACGGTCGGACCATTGCCGCCGCCGTCGACTTCCACCTCGGCAAGAAGGCGCCGCACGGAGGCGGGCAAGGGCGGTCGCCATTCCGGCACCCGAATGGTCCCGCGCGCATCGGTGATACAGGCGAGTGCATGTGCGAGGATGATGCCGGGATTGGCCAGGAGCCCGCCCCAGTTGCCGGAATGATGGGCGCCCTCGCGCAGATCAACGACAAGTTCGATTGGATGCCCGCCGCGCGACCCGAGAAACAGCGTCGGACGATCGGGCGCGGCGCGCGGGCCGTCCGAGGCGATCAGCACGTCCGCCCGCAGGAGGCCGTCCTTGTGCGCGCGACAAAGCTCGCGCAATCCGGCGGAGCCCACTTCCTCGCCCATTTCGATGAGGATCTTCGCGTTGAAACCGAGACCGCCGCGCTCGGCGATCACCGCTGCGAGCGCGGCGATGTTGATGCTGTGCTGCCCTTTATTGTCGGCAGTCCCGCGCCCGTAGATGCGCTTGCCCTCGACCGTCATGAGCCACGGGGAAAGCCCCGGCCGCCACAGATCGTCGAGGCCGCGGATCGTGTCGCCATGCCCGTAGATCAGAACCGTGAACGCGGCTCCTTCCTCGCTCCGCTCGGCCACGAGAAACGGAGGACCGGATGGGTTGTCGAGAACGCGCGACGTAAATCCGAGCGGAGCAAGGCTAGGCACCATCTCGTCGTCAAGGTAGCGGCGCAGTTCGCTCGCGCGTTCCGGTTCCTGGCTCGTGCTGGGGATGGCGACCCGCCGCTGCAAATCGA
>Ga0209239_1001465_pt1 | contig 14078 bp, 13 predicted proteins | sample GraSoi013_2_20cm_FD_185824 | JGI IMG/M metagenome (GOLD analysis project Ga0209239, IMG submission 185824) | Grasslands soil microbial communities from the Angelo Coastal Reserve, California, USA - Sample 10_02_2013_2_20cm (SPAdes) (version 2) | ecosystem: Environmental > Terrestrial > Soil >...
GGGGTTGGCTTGTCCACCGAAGGCCGATCGGATAAGGCGACGGGCTGCAGACGCCGCTCGTAGCAACCCGTAGTAAACATCCAGAAAGGGATGGCTAACGTGGGTTCAACTCCCACCCCCGGCTCCAAGAAAGAAGCCTGGCGTGCCGTTACTCAAACGTGCCCCCAGGGGTAGCATAACACCTCTAGCCCAAGGCGTCCGAGCTTTGCCCAGTCGACGCATTATGGCGTCCGTACGAACAGTAGAGTCGTGGGTTGAGCTACCCACTAGGGTAGCTTCTGTCAGACAGAGAAAGGCTGTAATCAGGAATTGGGTTGTTGGAAACCACTTCCTGGCTGACGTGCCGGATACCCATCCGTTATCGGAAGGAGAAAAGGAGAAAGTTTGGCAGAATGTGTACGAAGCCAGTGAGGGGGGCGTATCTGCACTCCGAAAAGGAACCATCGACATCTACCAATCCATCAATGCCATGATCAATGCCATGCAAGACCGCGGCGCCGCAGCGTCCACCATTTTTGGTCACAAATTCAAGCTAGTCAAACTGTTCCGCTACCTGAAACTAAGAATTGACGAAGACGACCTCAAACAAGCCGTACGACCCATCGATTCTTCAAGAGTAACCGACGACAAACAACCCACACGCGAACAAATCAGGAATTGCATCCTGCACGGCACAACGAAACAGAAGGCAGTGATCAGCTTTATGGTCTCTACCGGAGCACGGATCGGAGAGACAGTTCAAGTCAAACTATCGGATATTGAGTTCGACAAGAAACCAGTTATTGTGAGATTTCCCGCATCGGGGATTCAGCGTGTGATAAGAGAGCAGGAGCTCAACAAGTACTTAAGAAAAGGATGGCATTACGTCGCGGTTCTTCCGACTCAAAAGATCATCATTCAAAGGACAGTGACTTCGGGTTAATGAACGCCTAGGTTGAAGACCGGGTGAGTTCTTTGGGGAATTCGAGGAAACTACAGACTGGTTGTGTTCGGCCGGTAGTATGATACGTGATCCCCCGGAAGACGAAGCCTAAGGATGTTGAACTGCGAAGGATCTTCGAGAAGGAGCTAGACAGGGCTCTTTCTTGGCTTTCTAAGAAGTACAGAGTTCCTAAACCTCTTCTTATGGCAACTTCGTCTGCAACTGTGAAGAGGCTAGGAGGCAAACAGTCACACGCTCTTACCACCACTGTTAGAGAGTTCGCTCTTCTTCTACCAAGCAAGGGGTCCACCGATTCGTTTCTGGAAAACGCATCGGGAGCCTTAGACCACCCAATCATCATAGTCCCAATAGATCGTAGGAACCCCACGAGGAGCATGTTTGCCCTGTTCCATGAGTTCCATCACTGTCTCCACATATTCGAAGACCCAGACACTCTCCAAAGTTTCCAGAGGCACACTGGCTGGAACTCTCCCCTTGAGAAGTATCTGAACAAGAAGGCTAAGAAAGACATCGAGGAGTACGCGAAATCGCTGTAGACTCGCGACCTCTAGTAGTTGTCACCCATCACGTTCTACACTGCCACGCTTTCAGCAGGGGAATCTATCCAAAAGAATTGCCAGCACAAGTTCTCTTCCGACGAGAAATACCCTGTAGTCAGGAGTCTCGCCGCATTTCCTGACTGGACGCGCCCTTCAAGCTACTTCAGGAAGACTGTTCTTCTGCAAGCTACGATTGGACCTCTTTGGGGGCATTGACTTAACGCGTGGGAGTTACCGAATTCCGGATTTGAGCTTCTTACGAATGTGGCCCCACACTTCAATCTGGGCCCCGAGCATCTGCCTGTACGGCCCAGTGAGAGCATTCGTTTGTAATTCCTTGAGACCAGCGACTTCACGATCCACCCCCTTGACCGCCTGTTCAACGTTCTCTTGAGCTTCCAACTTCAACAGTAGATCTTTCTTCTGTCTAATTTTACCCTCCAGAATGAAACTGGCAATCAGGTCGAGGACACCATAGAGTGACCAGAAAGTTTTCGAAGCCTCCTGCTCGCTCCAACGAAATTGAAAAGGCTCGTGAAGAATTTCGTGTCGTGTTAAGAACCAACCCACTAGCGCTATGGGCCACATCGTCGGTTCGTCTAGCATAACTGAGGCAAGTATCACACGGGCGGTTGTAGAATACAGTTTGTCATCTCTCTCCGAGAGAAGAGATTCCAATGCCGATACTGCAAGCGGTATCGCTGCCTCCGGATCGTCGCGCAGTCGACATGCATGTCCGAATCTTCGATAAGACTCTGCTAGAGCGCTTGAAAACTCTGAGTCAGCTGGAAGATCGTACCAGGGGTAAGGGCCACTTCTGTATCGAGAATGTTTCTTCACTAAGACGTCAGGATCGACCGAATAACCTACTCCTCGAAGCCACTCGTTTCTGAAACCGGACCGCAACAACTGAGTCCCGCTCACCACGAATCCGAAAGAGCCGACTCGAAGATCCCCAGGGTGCCCCGTGCTCATGTGATGGCGTTGATGTAGTGTGGCGAGAAGATCTAGCGCAGATTCGACATCACGAGCCGCGGAGTCGGCAACGAGGCTCTCGGAGGGAGCATCGACTCTAAGGGACGCCCACATCTGAGGTGCCTTACCGCCAGAGCTTACAAGGATTTCCTTCGCGGACTTCTCGTCAACCAAGTCGCTTAGAGTCCCAAAAGTAACTTCTCCGATCTTTATTGGGGACTTGGCAGGTCGAAGTCCTTGAATCGCGACCACGGCAGTGAAGCTGGTAAACTTGATTGCTAGTTTCTCGAGGAATGTGTCGACTACTGCTTCAATCTGGTTCTCTTTTGAAGAGTCACCCAAAGCGTCCCAGATGAGTCGACGGAGCATTCGCTGCATCGAACGGTCATCTATAGCCCATCCCGATTCCCATCCGTCATCGACCAATGAAAACAGCTCTCGCTCGACATTTCCGAACTCTGGGTCGGGCCAAAAAAATGGATTTGAGATAGGCTCTCCTCTCTCTCTCACCACTTTCGTTTCTTTCTTCTTGCCGAACTCGGTGAGGGCTTCAACGAGTCTTCGCCTCAGCTCTTCATGTTTCATGGTGTAGGGTTCCGTCTTTCGCTATGAAACCGGGTTCAAAAACCACCCGCACTATTACACGGCATGTGGGATTCGGATGGCAATAGCCACCTATTGGCTTGCAGAGACGCTGAAAACTGGTAAGTTCCGTTCTAACCTTGCCCCTTTTATTTCCACGGCTAACCAACCAAAGATGAGAGAATGGAAACCCCATCTTCAGAATCACCCTTTCAGGACCTTCCTGAAGCACTTGTTGAAGAGATGCTCGGAGAGTACAAGCGCCTTGGTACAGAGCTTTCCACGTCACTTGAGAAAATGGAAAGTACGAGGGAACAAACTAGGGCTTCTCTCTCCAAAGCCGGTCTGCTTAGGAGGGACTCATCTATTCTCCGCTCGTATTCTCATCCGACTACCTGTGGGGTAGATGGCGCATATGCTGTGGAGCGACTTCTTGCAACTGATATTGCTGCACTGGCGGGCGTAGCCGTCGAAGGTCTCAGCCCTCCGACCGAGGTCAGACTTTGGCCTCAACCACACCATCTTTGCAAGGTCCTGACCATCAATCACAACGATGCAACGGGACTCGTCGTTAGAGCCCTAATGATTACAATGGAAATGGAATTAGCCGCAAAGGCCCCGCACGATGTCGTCTTCATGGATGGATCACTGACAACCCCTGTTATTCATCTCAACCAGGCCTTAGCAAGGTTAGGCGAAGTTCCCGCGGAACTCTCACGGAATCTCCTCAGTGAGATTGGATCCGCTCTCGATAACTACAAAGAAATTTTGACTTCCAAGAGGACCGACAAGATTTACGCGGGCGTTCCAAAATACACGAGTCGAAACGAGGTTGCTAGGAAAGTCGGACTAGCAAGCTACGAGGATCGATCAATGCTATCATTCTCGTTGCAAGGAGGAGAATTGGTTGGACCTTTAGATATGATTGAACGCGGAGAAGACTGGCACTTTTCAGGACTACCGGATGAGTTGGTTAACAAGGGCAACGAGATAATCTCGCTAATTCGCGACCTCAACGTGCTGTATTACAGACCCTACGAACATTTTCCTGCTCTAAGAATTGAACTTGCTCCATCCATTGCAAGAAACCAAAGCCGTCTCTCCATTCTATTGGAGTCATTGCAGCTACAGTCTGGAGCAGCAGCAATCATGGAGCCATATCCATTGTACCTAGCCGACAGGATGGTAAAACACCTTGGGACAGCTTTGCCAGCCATAAGAAGAGCGACGACCCAAGAGATAGCGACTACCACGCCACTTGATGTAGGTAGTGTTTTCATGGCGATGCACGGCTACCGGACGGAGTCTTAGGAACCCTTGGAAGACAACCTCAGAAAATCATTCGACAGTTCGGAACGAATCGGAGTAGTTGGTTCACCTTCCTCCACGCACAGCCTGGCTATGGATATTCTTGGAACCGCCGCAGACAAAGGTCTAGTGGGAGGCCTCAGCATGTTCAGATTCACTCAAGACGGAACCGATCATTACGCCCTCGGCCAGATTACAGAGATCAGACTGCGAAACGTGTGGAGCGAAGATCCAACAATGCGTGGGCTCATCAGGCAGAAGGGTCGCGTAGACCCTATCACCGAGCGACAGGACACTCATACAGCCTCTCTACTCGTAAGTGCTGTCTTCGGCAAAACCGCGGACGGGTTCGAACCTAGCATGCTGGGAACCGTTCCAGCGACAGGGACACCCGTAAGACTGGTCAGCGAACAGATAATGAATGATCTCCTGTCCGAGTACTCTAAAGAACTCTTCTTCCTCGGCAGGGCCTACGGGTCCAATGTCCTTCTACCAATGTGGTTCAAACATTTCGGATTCGAGGAAGGCGGGGCAGGAGAAGCATACCACATAGGGATCTTTGGGAAGACAGGCTCGGGGAAATCCGTCCTGTCGAAGATGCTGATGCTAGGCTATTCAAGACACAAGCAGATGACAATTTTTGTCCTGGATCCCCAGGGCGAGTTTGCAAAGATTCGTGACGAGCCAGTTATCGGAGACACTTTGAAGAATAAACTTGGGAAGGAAGTAAAAGTATACGACCTTCATAACCTCGTTTTGACAGGAGACAGCCTATTCAAGAAAGTGCTCATTCTTTCTCGGTTCCTGGATCGCTTAGGCATTATTCACGATGACAACAAGGGCCGGGCAAGTGACCAGATTGATGCGATCTTACACGGACGCCGAACGGATCTGTTTCGTGTTCCTGACGGGACCAAACCCTGGCATTATCATAGGAGAGAAGTCTTCGATGTAGTCTGGCAGGCCCTGCAAAACGAACAGGTCCTCGCGAACATATACACTACGCAAGATCTCCGCGAACGTGTCCGCGCAAACATGAAGGCTGCAAACGTGGACGACCTCTATGACCATTGGGCTAGAGTAGCTCGGCTTTTCACGTACGAGGACAAGGTCGACTCTATGAAAGTCAAAGAGTTGACAAAGAGCGTAACGCAACAGGCTCGCGGGCAGGTGATAATCATCAACCTATCAGAGACTGATGTGCCTTCGGATGTCTACTGGAACGACGATGTGAGGATGATTGTGATCAATGAATTCTTGGAATCGCTGACCGCAGAAGCACAGGGAGCCTTCAAACGAGGGAGGACGTTGAATACTCTTGTTGTCCTAGACGAAGCGCATCGACTTGCTCCACGTGAGAAGCAGGAAAATCCAGAGTTTGAGCTGGTAAAGGCCACTCTAAAGGACGCGGTGAGGACGACCAGGAAGTATGGACTGGGATGGGCGTTTGTCAGTCAAACGCTTTCCAGCTTGGACCGAGAAATAATCAACCAGATTCGTATCTACATTCTTGGCTTCGGCCTGGCCTATGGAATTGAGCTGCAGGCACTCAGAGAGATCATAGGAGGGAACGATGAAGCGATCAGGCTATACCAGATGTTCAAGGATCCACAGAGCAGCCCGAAACAGAAGGAATATTCTTTCATGACTGTAGGGCCTGTTTCACCATTATCGTTCTCTGGCATCCCATTGTTCTTTACAGCCTTACACTATCCGGACGACTTTGCAAAATCGAACAATCTTGGATTTAGGACAATCCTTGCGAAAACGGCTATTACAGTTCCGCCAGATACAACACATTCCTGAGACCTTCGCCGATAATGTGTCGTGTGAGGTCTATTCGTCCATGCATGACACGGATTAGCTAGCTAGACCCCATTCGAGAGCATGATTAATCCACATTACTCGGTACTCCGCACTTGCATAACACACACAAAGAACAAGAGGCCCGAAACGGCTTGAGTGTCTGCAGGAGCAGAGAAGTGGGCGACGCGATACTGTTTCCACCTCGCGCGGTCTCTTTAGTGAAGATTATCTTCCGAAATGAGAAATTGCTCTTTTGTAGGGATGGGCCAGTCGAATATTTCCGCGAGAGACCCTTTCACGAACCGCTCCAAATCCATTAGGAGAATACCTCCGAAGACCGAGGCTGGGATAGGCACGTCCGCGCTGATCATAGGCCCCCGATACTTGATTCCATCATCTCCCTTCATGCTATGAAGGCCTGTCAGCATTAAGCCCCCGTAGTGGGTGACCCAATCGCGAAGAGACATGTTGCCCTCCTCTTCACCCTGAAGAGTCCTCCACACAAATGGGTGATATTTGACATGGTCAGCAATTTGAGGGCCGAACTTTTCCGGACGCTCAGCCAGAACCTTCGCAATCTTCTTCGGCTTAATCCTCGAAAGCTGACAACGAGACGCGACAACTTGGCAAAATATTTCCAAACATGCTCTTGCTTGAAGTAGAAACGCCTCCAGCTCAAAGTCTATCGGTATTGAGATCGACGTCTGCTCGGTAGCGCCGGACAACTCAAGGATCTTGCGGTCCTCGGCAGCAAATTCCTCGTCTAAACGCTTCATGTTTTCCACGTGATATTTCAGCGCTAGCAACTTCAGCTCACAATCTCTAACAGCCTGAACCATCCTACTTCTATGCCTAGGACTGAGCTCGAATTCTCTCTTCAGTAGATCAAAGTAAAGTCCAGTAATCCACTTGTCAACGACATATGCAAGTCTCCTGCTACCCTTGAACAGGTTGGAAGCCTGTTCGTTTCCTTCGGACCATTCCGGTTCCTCATTATCACTCAAGTCTGCTTCTTCAGCTTCCGGCATGCCTAGCAAGACCTGTTAGGAAGTTGGACATACTTTCCTGCCCAATTTTCGAAGTCGCAGAGGTATTTGTCCATGTACAATCGTATAGCCCAGTGAATGCCACTTAGAACAGCGCGGTAGCATTCATCACCGCATAGGGACCTAAGCTTGGCGAGCTTTAGCGCATCATTCATCTCACCAGTTGACTTGAAAGCAACCTTGTAAGCCACATGATCGTTGATAATGATAAGGTCGGAGGAAAGGAGGAAGGCATCCACATAGAAGAGTTTGACAGAAGTCGAGTTCTTCGGGTCCAAGGTTCTAGAGTCTCGTATCAATGAGTTGTACGAGCCTAAGATGGGAAGGAATTGGACGACAATATCACAATTTGAGAGGTCAAACTGGACCACGTGCCCGAAACCGGTGCCAAGGGTGCCGTCCATGTCCTGCAGGACCGTCGCAGTATTCGAGACTAGTTCGGATGCTCCATTACATGACTGATCATTGAGTGTTGGAAGCGTCTTGATCTGGTCTGCAAGACTAACAGCTAGATCCGCTTGTGGCTCTTGTACTGGTGGGAAGAGCTGGGGAACAACAAAGATTCCAACAAAAATCAGAACAAGCAATACCATGGGTACCATCCAGCGCAATTTAGCTCGCTTCCCCTAGCTCCGCACTCCAGACCCAACATCCGATGACCCTTTCGTGTTCCTGAGTTGTCTCCAGGAAAGGTCAACTCCAGTGGGAACTGCGTGCGAATCACCGAGGCCGATCCAACTATGCTTAGCGCAAGTACTGTGGCAACTCTCGGTCGGACCCCAGAGCATCTCTCCTTGATTGACATAGTATCGCTGTTGCCCAAGCCCCTCCCCTGGCGGGAAACCGAGAACCGTGCAAAGAAATCGTTGAGTCATTACAGAAGCTACAAGGCCGTTCGTGCTTATCACACTCGGGGCTCGGGGCACGTTTCGTGTCGATGCGCCACCAGCCACCTGGACGTATGAAGACTGATCTTGCATCCCAGGTTCTTCACGCGCAATGGTTGCCTCATCCCGACTGTAGACCCCTAGACACTCAAGGCAAGGACCTCCTGGGCCCGCCTCTGCGATCTGAGACCTTCCGGTGATCCCTCCATCTTTCGGGTTAACTAGGAGTGTTGTACCACCGTCTATTACCGGAATTAAGTAGGCGTAGGAGGCGTGATCTAGTACTTGCCGCGCAAACGCATTGCCCGTTACACAGAAGACAATGTCGCAATCAAGTACAATTCTTAGCCCATTGAGTTCAGCAACGCTACCGCGGAAAGTTCTGACTGTGAATTTGCTGGCTGTCGCGGCTTGTCGCGCAACGCGACTCACATACTGGACTTTTGGTTTGCCGACATCGCTTCTCCTAGCTCCGAGAGACCGGTTCAGATTTTCTTCTCCCAGTAGATCGTAATCAACCAAGACGAGCTCGCCAACCCCCAGTCTCGCGAGGAACTCGACGAGTATGCTGCCGACCCCGCCAACTCCGACGATTGCCACCCTGACGTTTCCCAACACTTGTTGCCCTTGTTTACCCCAGAGCGCTAGGGTGCTGTCCGTTTCGGTCGCGTTGTGAATGACAGGTGTTTTCGCGTCATCGAATTGAAATCTGAGTTGCTGTCTCTCTATGAGACGGATCGTCATTGCGTCACTATGCTCGAATTTGTCCGTCGGGTGTCTATTTCCTTGAACTCTTGACTTGGGCTGAAAGTGGTATTCGCGAACACGCCAAGAGCCTCCAGGAGAAACTATCCCTGCTGCGAGAGGAGACTCTTCAGGGAGAGCGAGCGACGCGTGATAGAGCAGACGTCTCTCGTGGATGAGGTCTGGTTTGCTTGGTCTTGGTCGTTGGGCTATACTTGAGGAGCCTGGATGGGAATGGACGATGATGATGCCTGCCCCTTTTGGTCTTTCGGCAACATAGTCGAATGCTCCACTGAAGTAATGTGGAGAAAACTTTAGGCCCTCGTCAGTCCATTTTACCCACCCTTTCTCTTGGGGCACGATTTCCCGAAGAAACAGCGTACGACGAATGTCACCCTGACCCGCATGAATAATGCCGAGGAACCCTCGTTCAAGTTCGGATTCGTCGTCATTCTGCTGGGCGAAAAGCACGTTCAAGGCGTCTTGTTGCACTTGTCCGGTGAGAGCAAAGTGCAATTCCTTCAAGCGTTCTTAATCCTCCTTTCGACCCATGGAACAACTAGGAGTATGTCGCGAGGAGAAGTCAGCAGAGGACCGGGTCCGATCTCCCCACTCCAGGTCCAGCTATAGTAATGCTTTCCACCAGATGTTGCGACCGGGTTACACATCTCATGGCCTGGATTGTGTCCTTTGACCGCGTGTCCGTCTAGGGGGACCATGGGATCCGGGGTGACAATTCCGTGAGGATTGGCGTGAGGGAATTGGACAGGGATTCGTACCCACAGTCCCCGCTGGTGAGGTACGGGATATTTCGACTCGTCGAATCTTACATCGGGCAACCAAAGATAGACGAAATTGTCCGCGACCGCGTCTACACGAGCTCCGGGCCCCCACTCGGCCTGTAGAATGCGGATTGCTTCCTCCAGTCCCGCCGGAAGCTGAAGGGTTGAGAAGCTAAGAGAACCCCCCACCGCCAGGCGTGATTCTGAAGAATTTGCGCTCCTTTAAGGTAAGATCGACGGTGTCTCCAGGGTTGAAGTCCTTAACCGCCTTCCCATTAGGACGGTCAAGAGCCTCCAGAATGGAGTTGTCTACTGGGCCCCCAGCCTTCCTCATAATGTCGGACGCAAGAACCTGGTTCTGATCCCACTCCTCCTTGACAGCATTGACGAATATCTCGTGATGTGGAACCGAAGTAGGAGAGCCACCCTCACTAGTCAGCACTCGATCACCTCACGAACCAGCCTATTTCCCCATGTTCTAAGGCTCGGGCCTAGAAATCCTACGAGCAATAATTCCCACCCACGCCACTCGACACTCGTTACCATGCTCGCGTGCTCCTTGTTACTACAACTCTATAGAGCCTGCTTAATAAGACTTGAGCAAACTCGACTATGGCTTAGGTAGGTTACAAGTCATTGCAACTATACACATGGTACTTATCATCTTCGATAGCCTCAAATGAAGCTACGCAGGTATCGAGTAGTCGGTCATCAACGTGTTAGCTTTGGAAGAGAAGGGCCCGCAGCCAGCAAGATCGTCCCCTCAGGTACTGTCGGCACTAGCGAGCGGCACCAGGATCAAGATTCTCCTATCCCTCCATGAAGCTGGAACGATGTCTTTCACAGATCTGATGAAGAAAGTCGGAATGGATGGGCCCGTACTTGTGCACCACTTGGACAAGCTTCAGATTGCCGGACTTGTTGTAAAACGGGCTAATCCAGACCCGAACGCCTCGCAATACCGGTTGTACGAAGTCACTTCGTTCGGCGAAGAGATGCTACAGACCCTGCAAATCCTACCGTAATCAATCCCCCTCTTTTTTGAATCCGTAATTCTTTTTCTCAACTTCGGGAATCGATTTGGTGATCGTGTTAAGCGAGAGGCAGCTGTACCATAGGATCCGCGATTGCAGGGTATTCGTTCCACTCTCTCCCATCGAGAATTCTTCCTCCCGCCTTTGCAGTTTGACCGCCCCATTGCTTGAAGAAGAAAGCCACTCGTTGTCGCTTGCATTGTTTTCTTATTTCACGGACCCATTCCGCTCTTATGGGTCTGTGATCTGATCCACTCTCACCTCCTACAATCGCCCAAGATATGCCACTTAGGTCAACTTGACCAATCGGTCCAAGTAGTGGCTCGAAGCTGATGAACTTCACATTTACTGGAACTTGCCGAAGGATGTCGATGCGAGGTTTGTACATGGCAAGCTCGACTGATGTGCCCAGCCAAACGTGTTCGGGAACCTTTCCGTAGTCTTTTGCGAACGAAAGCATTCTGTGTGGTCTTTTGGTCAGAATCTGGTAAACGTGCCAATCTCCCTTCTCCATCGTGTCAAAGCATGCTCTGAGGAAATCTTCCGGCATAGACTCGTGAAACAAATCCGACATGCTGTTGACGAATATCTTCCGAGGTCTTCTCCATTTCAAAGGCAATTCCAGAGCGTTCTTGTGAAGAGTGAACTCAAATCCACGCTGATACTTCGGGTTGCCCATCTTCTGAAGTCGGCTTGAGAGTCTCTCAGCGTAACAATTCTTGCACCCGGGGGAAACCTTGGAGCATCCGGTCGTTGGATTCCACGTTGCATCAGTCCACTGTATCGGAGATTTATCACCCATTTCTGGGGCCTTCCAGTGCGAGATTCAGTTTTTAAGGAGTAGAGGAAAAGTGAAATTGAATCGTCCAAGTTCTCGCGGAGACGAGCCTAGGAATCATCGGTTCTAAGCTAGCTTCCTCTGCTCTGAAGTTGGAGGCAGAGGAGTTAGTGGAGGCGGAGCACTCACTCCAAGCTTTTGCTCAACCAATCTCCAATTCAACACATATCTCGGTGGATGATTTCCCCACACGTTGTCGTAGTACACCGGCTCCAAGTATCCTTTCTCATGGAGCCAGTCCAGCGCGTTGCGCCTTCTGCCAAAGCTTTGATCCTCTTTTTTGAGGTCTTGACACAGAACATCGCAATAGCCTTCTTCATGTTCCTTTATGACCTTCCAGAGAATTCTGAACTCCAGTGGCTTACTTGGAGGAGCTAACCCCTTGGCCTTTTCCGGATGTTCTTGTTGAAATCTCTTGTAAGCCTCTGAATTGTCCAATGTAAGACGCGGGTTCATCGCCCTTTTTGCATAAAACGATCTAGTGGCACGAATTCCTGTTTCATAGTTCGAGCAGAAGAATAGGTGATAGATCTGGTCCTTTTTTGGTCTAAACGGCAAAGGTAGCACGTACCTGAACCAACAGTGGAGAGTAAGTTTGTAGAGACTCACTAAACGGTCTTCTTTCTCTTTGACTGGTTTGTTTGTCAACAACCGATGACGCCACGCCTTATGTGGGAAGATTGTATCCGTTTTGCTTACAGAATCACTTTCCGCCGAACTCCATTTGGCTGAGTCTTCCGTATCAGGAAGAGGAACAAACTCGTCCCGTCCCAGGAAAAAGTCGGAAGTAAACAAAAATATGATAAACTCGGTTCCTATTTTGTAGAACGTGGGAATCCTTCTCGACGCTACTTTTTGAACAGTGTCCCAAGCAATGCTTCTCAGCGGATCAAAGAGAAAGATCGCGAGACCCAGCCTGGAACGAGTATCGATTGTTTCTATGATATTGAGAGTCTCGTCAAGACCCTTGTTGACAAGATACACTTGAGTTGTATTCTTGTCGATGGGTCCTTCGGCTTCGCTTAGGGGAAATATTGGCCACAATTCTCGAATGACATTCCTGAGCCGTGAAAAGCATTCGGGCTCTTGCTCAACCAAGATTACTTTAAGCCGGCTGGTCCCGGGAGTCTCAAGTTTGAGCTGAAGGGCGTGACCCGCAGATCCGAGAATCTCCTCACCAGTCTCCTCGACGTATACCCTTCCAGTTGCCGCATTAAGGTCGATTATTGCGGTGTCTTTTGGGTGACCTTGATTCTTTCCTCCTGACGCTATTCCCCACCAAAATGGATAGTACAGGCCAAGGATGTCAGACTTCGGTTTCGTCCCTGTTTCTCCGCTTAGAATAATCGCGTTTCCGTGGAACTTAAGAGCCAATACTCAGTTTCCGATAAAATCCCATATCTCATGCTTCTAATAAGTGTCAAAAAGATCAATTCACCCATCAACATAGTGCAGACCATTTGCCCGCCCGACTAGTTGCAATTGAAGGCATAGACCAAGCTGGGAAACAAACTCAAACTAGTCTGCTCGCTGAGCAACTAAGACAGAAGGGACTCCGAACGAAGACTCTAAGCTTCCCGGATTACAACTCATGGTCTGGACATACTATCAAGAACTATCTTGAGGGAAAGCAAAACTATCCGTTTCAGGCATTATGTATATTGTACTCGCTTAATCGATGGGAGCATCTTCACCTTCTGAATGAGCTTATCGAGAGAAATGATTTCCTGATTGCAAATAGATACACGCCATCAGGATTGACTTATGGAGTTGCTGGAGGACTAGATCTGAATTGGCTTAGAAATCTAGACAATGGTCTACCAGAGCCAGATGACGTGTTAGTTATTGATGTTCCAGTTACCGCCTCGCTTGCACGTAAGACGAAAAGACGAGACGTCCACGAGAAAGATACAAGATATTTGGCGATTGTTAGACGGACATACAGAAAGTTGTCCAGCATGTTCGGTTGGCAAGTAATTGATGGAACGCGATCCGTTGAAGAAGTGCGCCGGAGAATAGTTGCCGGGATTGGAAATGTGAACCGGTCCGTCAAAGCTTAAGGGAGTAGCGAAACCCAACGGTCCCCTTCCCTTTTGTCAAATTCCAGAGTGTTCCAAGGGCGGAGTCCATGCTGCATAGGTAGGTTCTCTTCCGTGAAAAAGCTCAGAAAGGCTCGCTTAGATGAAAGCTAGGGCGGGCACCCTTTTTGAGTATGCCTGATTCCTTGTAGGTCGGTCATTGGAGCATGATTGCCGAGACAAGTGAGGTCCGCGAGGGGGATGTCATGGAAGGAGACCTGTGGCCGGAACCTGTCATTATCGTCGCTGTGAAACAGATTGGGAACCTAGTCCAGATTGAGTCACGAGGCCTCGGAACTCGACGGGCGTATTCTGACTTGCTGCCTCGCCAGGAGCTTAACCAAAGAGTCCGGGTCACTAGACCATCGGGCGCTAGATTCTCAGGAGACCCGAGGAAATTCCGACTTGGAATAGAAGCGCTGAGGATACGGCTCGCCTACGAATTCGATCCTCACTTTGCAGTATCAGTTTCGCAGATAGACGCGTTGCCTCACCAACTTGAAGCCGTCTATCACT
>Ga0209239_1001466_pt1 | contig 14076 bp, 9 predicted proteins | sample GraSoi013_2_20cm_FD_185824 | JGI IMG/M metagenome (GOLD analysis project Ga0209239, IMG submission 185824) | Grasslands soil microbial communities from the Angelo Coastal Reserve, California, USA - Sample 10_02_2013_2_20cm (SPAdes) (version 2) | ecosystem: Environmental > Terrestrial > Soil >...
CGCGCCCGCCATAATTCAGCGCCACGCAGAGCACCATGCCCTTGTTCCCTGCCGTTTTCTCCATGGCCTCGCGCACGTCGTTTTGCACGCCCGCGGGAAGCTCGTCGATCCGGCCCAGGAACCGCATGCGGATATGATTCTTCTGAAGCAGCGGCATCTCCTTGCGAAGATATTCACGCAAGAGCGCCATCAGGAAGTCGATTTCCGTTTTGGGCCGCCGCCAATTTTCCACGGAAAACGCATACAGCGTCAGCGCCTCGATTTTCAAACGGGCGCATGTCTCAATGGTGATGCGTGCGGATTGCGTTCCTGAACGGTGTCCCGCGATTCGTGGCAGGTGCCGCTTCTGCGCCCACCGCCCGTTGCCGTCCATAATCACGGCCACGTGCCTCGGCAGCCGCGTCAAGTCCAGCTTTTCGAGCAAGCGCGCCTCTTCAGGTGTAACCGGCCCGAGTGTGCCAGGGCTGGCAACATGCAGCGTCTTGGGAGTGTGGCTGTAGGACACGGTGTATAAGTGGGCTTTCTCAGCAATGCCCTTTACGCCGCAAAGTTAACATACCCTCCGTCTCGGCGCAACGGCAGGTTGCGCAGTCAAACATCAGCCTGGCGGCGGTGGGACGCTTTGTTGGAACAGCGCGGTGTAAGTAAGAATCAGCGTTAGCGCGATCATGCCGATGGCCGTCGCCCAGGCGACGATGTTGAACGTCATGGTGTTCACGTATTCCCCCATCAAATCCCGCCGATTGACCAGCAGCAAAATGAAAATCACAACAACGGGAAGCCAGATGCCGTTGCCCACTTGCGAGAAGATCAAAATCTTCCAAAGGGGCGCATGCGGCAGCAGAACCACGCCTGCCCCTACCACGATCAAAATCGTGTACAGCCAGTAAAAGATGGGAGCCTCTTTGAATTTATGGTCCAGTCCCGCTTCAAACCCCAGCCCCTCGCAAATCACGTGTGCTGTGGAAAGCGGCAAAATGGACGCGGCAAAGAGTGACGCGTTCAGCAGTCCAAATGCGAACAGAACCCCCGCGCCTTTGCCGGCCAAAGGAATCAGCGCCTGCGCCGCCTGCGCGGCATCGGTGATGTCTCGGTGTCCTGAGACGTAGAGCGTGGCCGCCGTGCAAACGATGATGAAGAAAACGATCACCATGCAGCTGATGCTGCCGACGAGGACATCGGCGCGCGCCTGCGGGTATTGGCGAGGCCCCACCTTCTTTTCCACGAATCCAGCCTGAAGATAAAAAAACTGCCAGGGCGCAATCGTGGTTCCGACGAGTCCCGTTAGCATCAACAGGTAACCTGAACTAAGGCTGAGGCTCGGGATCACTATTTCTTTCGCGGCGATCAGCCAATCCGGCTTGGCGAAAAATGCGGAAAATACGTACGACAGATACAGAACGCAGGCGAACAGAAAAATAGTCTCCACTTGGCGGTAAGTCCCTCGAATCACCAGCACCCAAACGAGGATCGCGGCGATCGGCACGGCGACGTATCGGTTGATCCCGAAAATTTGCATCGCCGCCGCCACGCCGGCAAACTCCGCCACCACGTTGGCTAGGTCCACAAAAAAACCGGTGATCATCACGAAAAACGTCGGCCGGAATCCAAATTCCTCGCGGATGAGATCGGAGAGCCCTTTCCCGGTGACCACGCCCATCCGCGCGCACATCTCCTCCGTAACGTACAGCGCAATCGTCATGGGAATGAGCGACCAGAGCAGCGCATAGCCGTATTGCGCTCCGGCTTGCGTATAAACTGAAATTCCGCCAGCGTCGTTGTCCACATTCGAGGTGATCAGCCCCGGGCCCACCACGGCCAGCAGCAGCGTCAGGCGCCGGCGCAGTCCGCGGATTTTTTTCTGAAAATCCGTCTCACCCGTCCTGACGCGCTCAAACTTCGCGGCAATGGCATCCCAGTTCATCGGTCCGCTCGAATTCCCTTCTTAGTCCTTCAGCAGCTTTGACACCACGTCGTCCACGGTGATAACCCCAATCGGCCGGTTTTCCTGATCAACTACCGTCAGCATCCGCAGGTTGTACTTGTCAAAGAGCTCGAAGACTTCTTTATCGTTTGCGTTCGGCGGCAAACTAAGCAAAGGATCCATCTTTAGCTCTGCCATGCGCTGATCGGACGCCGCCAGCAGCAGCCGCGCTACGGGGACGGCGCCGGAGAACTGCGCGGAACTATCCAGCAGAACAATCGTGTCCAGCTGATCGAGGTTGAACTCCTGTTCGCGCATCCACTCCAACACTTCCTCACGCCTTGAACTTTCGCCCACGAAAATGAACTCCGTGTTCATCATGCCACCCGCTGTCGCGGGGTCAAATTCCAGCAACTCGCGGACCTCGTTGGCTTCCTGGCCCGGCATCTCATGCAGAAGTTCCTCGGAAGTTTCCTTGGACAAATCCCCCAGAAGGTCGGCTGCCGCGTCCGGGGCCATCTCTTCCAGAATGTCCGCCGCTTTCTCCGGGTCCAGCTTTTCCACGATTTGCGTAGTCAGCCGCTCGTCCAATTCCGCGAGGACTGCTGCCGCTGTCTCTTCATCCAGCGAAGCGATAATTCCCTGCCGCTCCGCAGCGGAGAGGTCTTCCATAATCTCCGCGATGTCCGCCGGGTGCAGGTCCTCAAGTTTTTCATGTGTGATGCGCAGCTTGAGCCGGCGCATAGGGTCCGGCTCGACAAGATTTACAAACTCCCAGCGAATCGCACCTTGCGGCAATTTACTCTGCAGCTTGCGAATCACTTTGGGAGGCACCACCCCCTGCAGCAGCCTGCGCACCGCTCCCGGGAGCCCCACATCCACTTGCGACAGGCGCAGCTCGACGTTGCCATTCGTTCGAAATGGGGTCAGATCGACGTCATTCACGCGGACCACTTTTCGTCCGCGCGTATCGATAATCTGCTGGTCCAGCAAATCTTTTTGAACCGCCAGCCACGACTCATTCGGTCGGTAAAGTTCCAAGGCCCGCTCGCTGACGTTCAGCTCCAATTTCCCCACGGCCACGGACGCGACCTGATCGTGTTTCGCCACCAGCGGCTGAAAATTGCCGCGCGACAACAAGTAGTGGGACACGCGGTTGGGAGCCTCCGCGGGTTCGATGAAAAATTCGCGCACCCGTCCGACGTAATGTCCCCCAACGTCGTAAGCTTTGGCCCCCATCAATTCTGTGGCGTAGAGATCCATACGCTCTCCTCCTCGCGCGTCACCCGGAATCGTTCGAACGGCTTCCCTTTCGAACTCATTCTGGCAATAAAAAACCCGCGCACCGAAAAACCTCGGCGGCGGGCAAGTGCCTAATAAACATGGACTTACCTTAGCCGCCAGCGAACCCTCCCCACCCGACTGCGCACGCCTTGGCCTGCGTCTCGCGCGAAAAAATCGGGATACCCTGCCGTGGAACCAAGTTCTGGCCGCACTGCTGCCTGGATCTACCGGGGCCAGGTTCGAGTTCGCTGCCCATACTCATTGGGACGAGATTTGCTCCGCAACGTGACCATTTTGCAGTCACATTTGCATTGATAAGCTGCGTGCTTCTCGAAGTCAACAAAAAAAGGACTCACGAAGCGATTTTTTTTGTTCGAATGACGTTGCAGAGCGTCACCTGCGGTTTGGAAAGAGCATGTGACGGGGTTGTTCACCCTTGCGGCGGCAGTCCTCCATGTATAAGCGGAGGTAGTTCTTCAAGATGTAGTTGCGTTTCGAATAGCCCAGTTCTTCCGCCGCCCGATCAATTGCCTCGGCGGGTCCCTCGAGTTCCACAAATGTCCCGATGGGTGTTTGATCGAGCTCGATTAGAAGGCCTTTGGCCCAGGCTTTCGATGCGGGCAGCCGGAAAGTGGTGCGATACTTTTCGTAGCGAAACCAGCCGCTCATCCCGAGCCCCTCGAAAATTCTGGTCAGATTTCCGGACTCAGCAAGCTCGACCTCGATTTCGTCGCGAACTTTGTAAGACCCGTGCGAAACGCCTTCCATCTCCGCTACGGCCAGCCGAGTCGCGGGTTGCTTGAAGGTCAAAATTACACGTTGCCTCGGCACCGCCTTCTTTGATTTCCCATGGGCTTCGGGTGTTTCTGTTCGAATGCGCAGCAATTGACCATGCTTGGCAAGTCCGCCCTGCGGCGTATCGAAAATTACATTTTCCTCATGAACTTTGGGGGTGCTCGGGTCAGCGAGGTGGGCTCCCATGCGCTTTAACGCGCAATGGAACGCAGGCAAGTCACTGATTTTCAGTTTGATTTCGGTCTCTCGCGCCATCGCGTTTTTTCACAGCTCGCTCGGGGCTGCTTTCTCCCGTCGCCGAGTTCCGATAGTATAGCGAACGCACCCGATTCTTATTGCGCGTCGCCCCACCCCGCCGCGCATGGACGTTGGACCGCATTACCGCCCTCGAAGAAGAGACTCATGAACCCGGACGCCAATATCGCGACGCCATTGCCAGCCCAGGAAAAGTCAACTGGTACGATTCCCCAGCCACCGGCTGCCCGCCGTGAACCGGTGGAGCACATTTTGCATGGCGATCGCCGCGTAGATCATTACGCCTGGCTGCGCCACAAAGAAAATCCTGAAGTCATCGACTATCTGAAGGCCGAAAACGCGTATACCGACGCTGTTCTGAAGCCCACGGAACCTTTGCAGGAGAAGCTCTATCAAGAAATGCTGATGCGCATCCAGCAAACGGATCTTTCCGTTCCCTACCGGCTGCGAGGCTATCTCTATTTCACGCGCACGGAAGAGGGGAAGCAGTATGCGTTCTACTGCCGGCGACGTGACACGGAAGACGCGCCGGAGGAATTGTTGCTGGACCTGAATCGGCTCGTGGAAGGCCATTCTTTTCTGGGATTGGGTTCGTTCGAGGTCAGCGACGACAATCAACTGCTCGCCTATTCGACGGATACCACGGGTTTCCGCCAATACGTGTTGCAAGTCAAAGACCTGCACACGGGGACGACGTTTGCCGAGCGATTCGAACGCGTCACCAGCGTTGCGTGGGCCTCGGATAATCGCACTCTGTTCTACACCGTCGAAGACGAAACGACGAAGCGCTCGCATCGACTGTATCGGCATGTTCTGGGCCCCGCCGAACCAGATCCTCTGCTGTACGACGAGACGGACGAGCGCTTTCGAATCGAAGTGGAACGCACGCGCAGCAGCGCGTTTCTCCTTCTGACCGTCGCGAGCCATACGGCAAGCGAAGTCCGCTACCTGCGCGCGGATCAGCCGACCGAAGAATTCCGGCTCATCGCTCCGCGCGAAGACAACCACGAATACTACGCGGAACATCATCCTGGTCCGCTTGCCGCGGAACATCCGAGTCCGCTCGCCGCGGGACATTACACAGGTCCGCTTACCGCGGGACACTCCGGTCCGGCAGGAAGTTCTGATGGAGGCGTGTTTTACATTCGCACGAATTCCGGCGGGCGAACATTTCGCTTGATGGCCGCGCCGGCTAGCGATCCCCGCCGGGAATTCTGGCGGGAAGTGATTCCCAATCGGCCCGAAGTCATGCTGGCTGCCGAGGAGGCTTTCCAGTCGCACCTGGTGCTTTTCGAACGCGAAGGCGGCCTGCCCTATCTCCGTATCGTGGATTTGACGGCGGCCGCGCAGAACGTCCTGGCGGCTTCGCATCGCATTGAATTCACAGAGCCCGCCTACAACGCATCCATTGGTGAGAATCCGGAATTCAGCGCTTCCCACGTGCGGTTCCAATACGAATCTTTCGTAACTCCACGCTCGGTTTTTGACTACGACGTTCGCACGCGGGAACGAAGCCTGAGGAAGCAGCAGCCGGTTCTCGGCGGCTACGATCGAACGCCATACGTCAGTGAGCGATTGCATGCCACCGCGTCCGACGGAACGAGCGTGCCGCTCTCCGTCGTTTATCGCCGCGATACGCCGCGCAATGGCTCCGCCCCACTGCTCCTCTATGGCTACGGCAGCTATGGAATCTCTGTTCCGGTGAATTTCAGCTCGAACCGGCTGAGCCTGCTGGACCGCGGCGTGATTTACGCTGTGGCGCACGTCCGCGGCGGCGGCGAGCTTGGAAAACCGTGGCACGACGGCGGCCGCATGAAGCAAAAGCGCACCACGTTCACGGACTTCATCGCCTCGGCCGAACACCTCGTTACGCAGCGCTACACAAGCCCCGAAAAACTTGTGATTGAGGGCGGCAGCGCGGGCGGACTGCTGATGGGCGCGGTGACAAACATGCGCCCCAATCTTTTTCGCCTGGTCATCACGCATGTGCCGTTCGTCGACGTGCTCAACACCATGTTCGACGCGTCGCTGCCGCTGACCGTCGGCGAATATGAGGAATGGGGTAATCCGCAAATCGCGGAAGATTATTTCACCATGAAGTCGTATTGTCCCTACACCAACCTGGAGCGCCAGGCTTATCCGGCGATATTGGCGAAGACTGGGTTGAATGACAGCCAAGTGATGTACTGGGAGCCGGCGAAGTACGTGGCGAAAATGCGCACGCTGAAAACGGATTCAAATCCGCTGTTGCTGAAAATCAACATGGGTGCGGGGCACGGCGGCGCTTCCGGCCGCTATGATTATTTGCGGGAGATCGCCCTGGACTATGCTTTCTTGCTGACGCACCTGGGCATCAGGGAATGATTCTCTGCTGATGCATTACGAATGAGCGAGCCCACTACACCGCTGATGCAGCAGTATCACGCCATCAAGGCGCGCTATCCGCATGCGCTGCTACTTTTCCGTCTGGGCGATTTCTACGAACTTTTCTACGAAGACGCGATGATTGCCTCGCGCGAACTGCAAATCACGCTGACCTCGCGCAACCGGGAAAAGGGCCAGCCCATTCCGATGTGTGGGGTTCCCTACCACGCCGCTGAGGGCTACGTCGCGCGCCTGATTCGAGCCGGGTTCAAAATCGCGATCTGCGATCAGATGGAGCAGCCCGGCCCCGGGAAAAAGCTCGTCCGCCGCGAAGTTGTTCGGGTGATCACCCCTGGTACCGCGACGGACGTTACCCTTCTCGACGCCCGCGAAAACAGTTTTCTCGCGTGTGTTGCAAAACATGCCTCGGGTTCGCCCGTTGGCCTGGCCTTCGTCGATTTGTCCACCGGTGAATTTCAGGCCACGGAATTCTCCGGGGCGCGCGCCGATGACGATCTTCGCGACGAACTACAACTGCTTCGTCCGAGGGAGACCCTGCTTCCCCGGCCACAGCAGCTTTTTGAGACGGCGAAGACTTCGCTCCTCGAAGGCGTCGGCGGCGTGGAATCACGCCTCGAAGACTGGATCTTTCAGCGCGACTACGCCGAGCGCATTCTGCGCGAGCAGTTTGGCGTTGCGGAACTCACGGGCTTCGGCCTCGACGATCATCCGCAAGCGCTGGCCGCCGCAGGGGCCATCGTCCACTATTTACGGGAAAACGCCGCGCGCGGGGATCGTGTTGGCACGACAAATGAAAACGTGGATGCTTCGGGCGTTGAAGCGTTGCGCCATCTCGACCGCGTCCGCTATTACGAACAGCACGATGCACTGGTGCTCGATCCCGTTTCCGTCCGTAATCTGGAGCTGCTTGCCCCGATCTTCACGGAAGAAGCAGGTCGTACGGGCGGCCCCACTACGCTGATCGCCGCACTCGACGCCACCGTGACGGGCATGGGCGCACGCCTGTTGCGTTCCTGGGTCTTGCGCCCGCTTATTGAACGAGAGGCAATTGAGGCCCGGCTCGATGCTGTCACACACCTCGTCCAACAAACGGTGTTACGCGGCGAAATCCGCAAGGAACTCAAGGGCATCCTGGATCTCGAACGGCTTACCAGCCGCATCACGCTGGGGCTTGCGACTCCGCGCGAGCTTGTCGCGCTGCGTAAATCGCTGGGACAGCTTCCCGTCCTGACAAAGTTTCTCACGCCACCTCCCGCCGGGGGCAGCGAGCTTCTGCATCAACTTCACCAGGAAATCGACGAGCTTGCGGATGTCCGCGACCGGTTGGAACGTGCCATCACTGACGATCCGCCCGCCCTCGCGACCGATCCTGGGATGATTCGGAGTGGTTACCATGCGGAATTAGATGAGCTGCGCGACCTCAGTCAGCACAGCAAACAGATTATCGCCGCGATGGAGGAGCGCGAGCGCAAGCGCACCAACATCGGCTCGCTGAAGATTCGCTTCAATCAAATCTTTGGCTACTACATTGAAATCTCGAAACCAAACCTGCATCTGGCTCCTGCGGACTATGAACGCAAACAGACGCTGGTGAATGCCGAGCGGTTTACTTCTTCCGAGCTGAAAGAATATGAGCGGAAGATACTTGCGGCCGATGAGCGCATCCTGGAAATCGAACGGCAACTTTTTGTGGATGTGCGTTCTTCCGTAGCGACGAAGGCGGCACGGTTGCGCCGTACGGCTGCGGCGGTCGCGCAGCTCGATGTGCTCACTGCTTTCGCGAAGCTGGCCGCGGACCGCGGCTATTCGCGTCCCGAATTCAACTCCACCGGCGAACTCCTCATCATCGGCGGACGCCATCCGGTGATCGAAGAACTGCTGCGCCAAAAAGGCGAACGCTTCGTTCCCAATGATCTTTGCTTCGAGCCCGGGCGTCAGCAGCTACTTCTCATTACCGGGCCTAACATGGGCGGTAAGTCCACATATCTGCGGCAGTCCGCGCTGATCGTGCTGATGGCGCAAATAGGCTGTTTTGTTCCGGCGCGCCAGGCGAAGCTGCCCATCACGGACCGCATTTTCACGCGGATCGGAGCGAGCGATAATCTCGCGCGCGGGCGATCCACGTTCCTCGTGGAGATGAGCGAGGTCGCCGCGATCCTGAATCACGCCACTCCCGCGAGTCTGGTGCTGCTCGACGAAGTCGGACGCGGGACCGCCACGTTTGATGGGCTCTCGATCGCCTGGGCGGTCGTCGAACATCTGCAAAAACACACGCGTGCGCGCACGCTCTTCGCCACGCATTACCACGAACTGACGGAACTTGGCGACCTGCTCCCCGCAGTCAAAAATGTGCATGTGTCAGTGAAAGAGACGCCCAGCGAGATTATTTTTCTACGCCGCGTCGAGCCGGGGAGCGCGGACAAGAGCTACGGCATCGAAGTGGCCCGGCTTGCCGGACTTCCTCGCAGCGTGATCGAGCGCGCCCGCGAAGTCTTGAAAAGACACGAACAGAGCGAACACGAACTGAGCGAAACGCTTTCTCCCGGCGCTTCTGACACGGGGAACAAGAACGGCAATCAGCACGTGCTCTTCACTGCTCTGGATCGCGACGTGCTCGACAAGCTGCGAGGTGCCGACCTCGACCAGTTGAAGCCGCTCGATGCGCTGAATCTCCTCGCCGAATTGAAAAAACAAATTTCATGAGCAAAAAGCCGATGCTTGTCCTTGGCATGATGTCCGGCACGTCTGCCGACGGGATTGACGTGGCCCTGGCGCGCATTTCTGGAGCGCCGCCAAATCTGAACGCCAAGCTGCTCGGCCACACCTCCACGAAATTTCCTGATGCGCTTCGGAAGGAAATTCTTCGCGTCGCGGAACAGCACCCCATCAGCGCGGGCGCTCTCAGTCAGTTGAATTTTCGTTTGGGAGGACTTTTCGCTGACGCCACTCTCGCCGCTTGCCGCAGATTTCGTGTCTCGCCGAAACGCATCTCGCTAATCGGGAGCCACGGCCAAACGATTTTCCATCAAGGAAAACCGGCTCCTTATTTTGGCGCGCCAACACCATCCACGCTGCAGATTGGCGAACCATCGGTCATCGCTGCACGCACGGGCATTCCAACGGTTGGCGATTTTCGCCCCGCGGATATGGCGCTCGGTGGGCAGGGCGCGCCGCTCGTTCCCTACGTGGATTATCTTCTCTACCGCCACGCGAAACTCGGCCGCGTTTCGCTGAATCTCGGAGGGATTGCCAACATTACCGTCCTTCCGCGCGCCGCCAAGCCGCAGCAAGTGTTTGCATTCGACACGGGACCTGCCAACATGCTCATCGACGCGCTGGTTGCGCATTTCACGCGGGGCCGCCAGCGCTTTGACAAAAACGCGCAGCTTGCCGCGCAGGGCCGCAGCAATCCCGCGCTCCTTGACGAACTGATGCGCGATCCCTACTTGAAACTTGCGCCGCCAAAATCCACCGGGCGCGAATATTACGGGCACGCTTATGTGAAGAAAATCCTCACGCTTGGCCTGCGCTATCGCGCCACACCGAACGATCTCATTCGCGCTGCGACCATTTTCACCACGCTCTCGATCGTTGAGGCCTTGAATCGTTTCGTTCTGCGCAAAACGAAAATCAACCAACTGATTGTTTCCGGCGGTGGCGCGCACAATCCGCTGATTCTTGCCCAACTGTCCGCTGCGCTTCCGGGCATCGAAGTCGTGCCTTCTTCCCGGCTGGGGGTTCCAGAAGACGCAAAGGAGGCTTTTGCGTTTGCTCTGCTGGCTTACGAAACGTTTCACCAACGCCCCGCGAACCTGCCATCTGCAACCGGTGCGCGCGGACCAGCAATCCTCGGTAAAATCTCTTATGCCCCGCCGCGCTAATCATGCATTCGCAAAGTCTCTGCTTTTCATTTCTTTCTTACTTCCTTACTTCATTGCTTCGTGCTATCTCGCGTCCTGTTCACGTTGTTTTCCGACGTTGCAAAAGAAAATTTTCAGCTCACTTACCAGCGATGGGTTGGCGCAAACACCGATCCGGACTTTTTTGAATATGCGTTCTCATGGAAGTGCTTCACTCCCGACGGCGCCAATCGCGGACACTATCGCAACGCGCGTATCGACGCGCTGACGGACCAGATTCGCGTGGAGATGAATCAGGAAAAAAGAAAAGCGCTATGCAGTGAGATTCAGAGAATTCTGGCGGACGATCTGCCGTACTTGCCGCTGTGGTTCAACGACGTGGTTTCCGTGCACCGCCGCTCGCTCGGGGAACTCGCTTTGCCTTCCACGGGAAACTACAACTTTCTGGCGACGCTCAAGCAGGCCGGAAACTAATCAGGGAACGGGCCCGCCAATCGCTTCGTCACCACGATTCTGGCTATTCCAGCGCCTTGGCGATCTGCGCCACGGGAATCGCGCCTTCGCGGCCGATTCGCCAGGTGTCGCCATTCAATTCCACGATAGTCGACGGGAGCGTCCCGCCGGTTTCGCCAGTGTCCAGCACGAGCGGCACCCGCAGCCCCAGCTGCTTCATGACCTGCTCCGCGCTGGAGCACGACGGAAACCCGGAAATGTTTGCGCTCGTTCCCGTAACCGGGCCATCGAATTCATCAATCAGGCGACGTACCACGTTGCTATTCGGCCAGCGCAACGCAATGCGCCCCGTCCCCGCGGTCACTTTGAGCGGGATACGCTGTGCCGCGTTCACCACCAGCGTCAAACCTCCGGGCCAGAATGCCTGCGCGAGCCGCAAGAATTTCCGCGGCGCTTCCCGCGCGAGTTGAACGGCTTGTTCAATCGAATTCACCAGGATCGGCAGGGCTCGCGTCTCCGGCCGCCCCTTCACCCGGTAAATCTCATCGACCGCGGCTAAATTGAAGGGATCGGCGGCCAGCCCGTAGAACGTGTCCGTCGGAATGGCAATCACACTACCGCGGGTAATAAAATCTGCCGCATATCGCAGCAGGTCCGGTTCTGGAGATTGTGCATTGACGCGCAGCAGTTCAGCTGGCAATTTTTTGGCCTTTGGCGAAGTCGTGACGCCACCCTGCAGCGCCCCGCCGGTGCTGCCCTTATTTGGGCGACGCTACCACACCCTTTGTGGCAAGAGCAATATAAGCCTGCACCCTCGCGCCGCGGGCTCACACCAGCGCTTGGTTTGGCAAGTTGAGTCGTTTCGTCGGCAAACAACCTTTCAGAAGGGCTTGACTTCATAGAAAACTGCGTGCCGGGCCGCCTTTGTCCACTAGGCGAAGGGGGCTTATCACTGTTGATCAACAACCGAATTAAACCGCTTTATGATTTCATTAAGCTCGCAAGCAACGATTTATCCCGAAGGCATCCATTCGCTGGATGAGGCGGACCGGCGCTGCAGACATATGCTATGTATTCGCAATTGCTCTTTTTTCCCAATCCTCGTTCTTCTCTCTCTTTTGGTTCTTTTCGCCGCCTCAGCCGTCGGGGCCGACGTTCATGGAACGGTCACAAATGCCCAGGGCGGCGAGCCGCTTGGGAAGATTCAGGCAGCGATCGTCGGAACAGGCTTCATCGCTGCTACGGGGGCGGATGGTACGTTTCACATTTCCCAAGTACCAGCGGGCAGTTATGTGCTCCAGGTCAGCGGCGTGGGATACCGCACACTCTCCATACCCTTTCAGCTTGCAGCCGCGGACGATAGCAAAGAATTTTTACTCACGCTTACGCCGGATAACTTCCGCCGAACCGAGCAGGTCGAAGTACGCGGCGACCTCTTCGAAGCCAAGGATTGGCCGGCCGTCGGAGATCTGACACTCACAAGCAGCGAATTGCAGCAAACCGCAACGGTTCTCGTGAATGATCCGTTTCGCTCGCTGCAGTCACTCCCGGGCATCTCCGCGTCAGCCAACAACGATTTCTTTGCGCAATTCTCCGTCATGGGTACGCCCTATCCCGCATCATTCGTGAAAGCTGACCTCGCGACGAATTTTTTGTCACTGCGAAAGGATACGCGACGAGAGAAGAATTTGTGTGAAAAGAAAGACTGATTCTAAGGCTGTTAGCGAGATTCGCAATCAGATTTTGACGCCAAAAGAGACACCTCGAGTTGAGGCGTGGCGAGTAAAAATTTCCTGGGCAGCGCTGCGGGAGAACTTAGCCAGTTTGCGCGCCCAAGCTCAAAGCAAGGCGATAGAAGTGATCGCAATACGGGAAAGCTTGCGGCAGATGCAGCACGATACGGCGTACCGAGGCGACCACCTGAACGCCGAGTTTCAAGAAGCGCTCGCGTAACGTTGAGACTTGTGCCCGAGCACAGTCCGTGCGGGCCAGGCGCAAGCGCAGCTCCTGCATCAGTACGTAGGCCGCAGCGGTCATCAGAACGCGGAACTGATTGGCCCAGAAACTGGTGCAGCTGGTGCGGCCAATCTCCATGCCGTAGTGTAGTTCCTTGATGCGATTTTCTAGATCCCCCCGTTGGCAGTAGACCTCCTCATAGAGCCATTGGGGACTCTGTTTCATGTTGGTGACCACGAAGCGCGGATTATCTTTCGGATCGCGGTTCGGATGGCGAGTGACTTCCGCCTTATAGAGGATGCGACGTTTGTACTTCCAAGTCTTCTTGGTCTTGTAGCGGAACTGTCCATAGACGTGTTCGGTCTCTCCACTTTTCTTCGACAGCCGCCGAGCGGTACGCATGGCCGGCTCGACCAAGCGATCCAACACTGCATTGGAAGCCAGGTTCACGACATATTCCACTCTTGGCTGGCCGTCCAGAAACTCCAGAACCTCCGGCGCCGCGAACCCTCCATCCAGCCGCACCCGGAAGACCACTCCGGGAAAAGCAGCATTCAAACGCCGCAGTAACCGGCGCAAAATGCCGATCGCGCCGCAGGAGCCGGAAACATTGCCCGGGCGCAACACCGCCGCGACCAAGTATTGTTCCACCTCGTCGTTGAAGGTGAGGAAACAGACGACCGGCAGATAACAGTAGCAATCGTAGTGGCGATTAAAAAAGGTGAATTGCTGCTGGCCGTGGGTCGGATCGTCCGTGGGGTCCAGGTCAATGGTGATACGGCGGGCACGGCCATGCAGCCGTTTGCGATGGCGCTCGATGACGCAGTCGGCCAGGGCCTCGCCCGTGCGAAACAGCTCTTTGCGATCCGGGGCATTTTCAAAACGCGACAAAGTAGGCTGAGAGGCTAAATCCTCACCGTCGATCGGTTCGCGACCTACCAAAAGCTTGTGCACAGGATCGGAGGCCAGACGTGCAGCATCATTGGCATCTTCATACCCTAAGGCGATACCCATCACCCGCTGCGTGAGCAGCTCTTCTATTTCATGCAAGATTTTGCCGGATTGCCGCTCCTCTTTCAGACAAGCCGCTAATGCGGAAGTTAGACCCAACCTTTGGTTGGCAGCTTTCAGGAGGATCGCGCCGCCATCGGAGCTGCCTTGCTC
>Ga0209239_1001469_pt1 | contig 14066 bp, 10 predicted proteins | sample GraSoi013_2_20cm_FD_185824 | JGI IMG/M metagenome (GOLD analysis project Ga0209239, IMG submission 185824) | Grasslands soil microbial communities from the Angelo Coastal Reserve, California, USA - Sample 10_02_2013_2_20cm (SPAdes) (version 2) | ecosystem: Environmental > Terrestrial > Soil >...
CCGCCGTATCGCCGAGCTGCTCGAGGTCTTCGAGCTGACGAGCTGGAAGGACGAGCTGGTCGAGGCCTACAGCCACGGCATGCGCCAGAAGCTGATCATCTCGAGCGCGCTCATTCACCGACCTGAATGCATCGTCGTCGACGAGCCGATGGTTGGGCTCGACCCGAAGGCGGCGCGACTGCTCAAGGACATTTTCCGACAATTCGTCGGCAAAGGCGGCACCGTGTTGATGAGCACGCACACGCTCGAAGTCGCCGAAGCGATGTGCGACCAGATCGCGATCATCCAGCACGGCAAGATCGTCGCGGCGGGAACGGTCAGCGACGTGCGCCGCCAACACAAAGCCGGCGACGCGAGTCTCGAAGAGCTGTTCCTTAAGCTGACGGGCGGCGTGCAAGTCCGTGAATTAGCCGAGGTGCTCGGCAGATGAAGCAGCCGTCGCTCGCGCACGTGCTCCAGCCCAAATGGCGGACTGCGCTACAGCGGCTACGTGAGGAGCGCGCGAACGGCGGCAGCGGGAAGCTCGTTGTGCTCGCGCTGGTCGGCGGCGCCTTCTGGGTCGGTGTCTTCGGCGTGCTGTATCGGATTCTCAAGGCCCTGCGCGCGGTCGAAGAGCTGGGTCCGCTGATTCCCGGCAAGATCCTCGGCCTGATCCTCCTCTCCTTTATATCCATCCTGGTCCTGTCGAACGTGATCACGGCGCTGTCAAGCTTCTTCCTCGCGAAGGACCTCGATCTCCTGGTGTCCGCGCCAGTCGACTGGCTGCGCCTGTATCTCGCGAAACTGGGAGAGACGCTGTTGCACTCCTCCTGGATGGTCGCGCTCATGGCGGTGCCGATCCTGACGGCGTACGGCGTCGTGTTCAAGGGAGGGGTGCTGTTCGGGGCTTATGCGATCCTCGCCATCGTGCCGATGCTCATCCTGCCCGCGGTACTCGGCTCGGCCGTCACGCTCATTCTCGTGAACATCTTTCCGGCCCGACGCACGCGCGATCTGCTTTCTATCATCGCCTTAGGCGCGGCCGGTGGCGTAATTTTGCTGTTCCGTCTGATACGGCCGGAGCAGCTGGCGCGGCCCGAGGGATTTAGAAACCTGCTCGACTTCGTGATCCTGCTGCGCGGACCGACGTCGCCCTTCCTGCCGAGCGAGTGGGCATCGCAGGCGATCATGGGATACCTGCGGCACGAGATCGATCTGTTGCCGCTCATTTTGCTGTGGACGACGGCGGCTGCCTTCGTCACCGGCGGGGCGCTGCTGCATCGCGTACTCTATCCCACAGGATTCACGAAGGCGCAGGAGGGCGCCGAGCGATTCATTCGCGGCACGCTGTGGCGGTGGACGGTCGGCTCGATGCTGGGCTGGCTACCTGTGGCGAAACGGGAATTCGTTCTCAAAGACATCAAACTGTTCTTCCGGGACACGACACAGTGGAGCCAGCTGATCCTGCTCGCGGTATTGGTCGTCGTGTATCTGTTCAACATTCAAGCATTGCCTCTACATCGGGGCGAGCCGGTGGGATTTTTCTACGTCAACCTCGTCTCGTTCCTGAATCTGGGATTGGCCGGCTTCGTGCTCGCGTCGATCGCGGCGCGGTTCATCTTTCCCGCCGTGTCGCTCGAGGGCCGCCAGATGTGGCTGCTCCGCTCCTCGCCACTCGATTTGCGCGCGCTGCTGTGGTCCAAGTACTGGGTCGGCACGGTGCCTCTGTTGGTTTTGGGGCTCTTGCTGACGGGACTCACGAACGCCCTGCTCCAAGTCACCCCCTTCATGATGCTGTTGAGTCTCGCGACGATGGCGGCATTGACGCTCGCCATCGGCGCGATGGCGCTCGCGTTCGGCGCACTGTATCCACAGTTCGAGACGGAAAACGCCGCGCAGATCCCGACGTCGTTCGGTGGACTCGTGTTCATGATGGCGACGATCGCGCTGCTCGCCGCGGTCCTGGGCGCGCTGGCGAGCGCGGTCACGACGTATGTGCGCGCGGCGTGGGAGGGCTCGCCGGTCGGCGTGACCCCGGCGATGCTGGGATGGTTTGTCGCCGCCGCCGCGTTGTGCGCGACGGCCACGATCGTGCCGCTGCGGCTGGCGCTGCGGAAGATGGAAAGCTTCGAGTTCTAGCTTAGCGCCAGCTCAGTCCCCCGACCAACTGAAATGCGCTGCCGTTGCCGACGATCAGCTTGGCCTCGACGTACGGCCGCGTGCGACCGCGTCGCGCTTCGAGGCCTGTCAGCAAGTTGAGGTTGGTGCTGCTGTTGCTCACCCCGCCGGAGCTTGAGTGCGAGTAGTTCAACCCACCCCCCACATACCACGCTCGATAGGTCGTGGGAGGCCGGTACTTCACGTCGAAATTCAAGGCCCAGAGCGACCCGCTCCCAAAGTAGAAGTCGAAGCTCGGATACAGATCGAGCGCCGGAACGATCGGCCACGACAGCTGCGCGCCGAGGAGCGCCTTGCTGGCGTCGAAATTGTAGCCAACGTGCGCGCCATAGGTTGGGCCTGAGGTCCCGGCGCTCACGCGCCGGTAGCGGCGCTGCGCTTCGGCTCCGGATGTGATGACGGCCAGCACCAACACGACGAGCAAGGTCCGCCCGGCCCATTTCTTCACGACTGTCCTCGAAGTCAGGGATGGAGACTGATAGGAAACGGCGGGGAAAAATGCAATAGCGCGCGGGCGAAACTCACGCCGCGACGCGGGTGCCGCAGCGATTGCAGTAGCGCGCGTCGTCTGCGAGTGCGCTGCCGCAGCGGACGCAGTAGCCGGGGGCGGCGCCTAACCGCCGGCCGCATTGCGAACAGAATTGAGCGTCGCTCTCCGGGCGGACGCCGTGCTCGGGACACGGGAAACGGGAAACGGGAAACGTGGTGGCGTCTGAAGTTACGTGTCCCGTTTCCCGTTTCCCGTTTCCCGTTTCGCCGCGCATGGCTGCGAGTGCTTCGGAGGTGTACTTCGCTTTGAGGCTTTCGTAATCAGCGTCCGAGAGTTTCCCCGTCGCCCGATCGAATTCGATCTCTTTCAGCGCGCGTAATGCGACAGTCTGCGGGCTCAGATCGTCGTCGGGGTCTTCGCCCTCGTCGACGGTGCTCGAAGCGCTCTCATTGGACGACGGGCGAAGAATGGGGAGGAGCACGAAATAGGTCGCCCCCGTTGCCAGCACGAGGCCTGCGATCAGCTCGAGCAGCTCCAACGATCAGCCGGGCAGCCGGTCGAGCTCTTGACGCAACCGCTCGAGCTCGGCCGCGGACGCATTGGCAGGCGGGGCGCTCTCTGCTGTAGGTGAACTGACCTGCACGTCGCGAGTTAAACGCCGCAGCCTGAGGAAAAGAAATATTCCGGCGATCAGGACTACGACTGAGGGCACAAAGTAACCGGCGAGGTTGAACCCGCGCCGCGGCGGCGACATCAGCGCCTGCTCGCCGTACTGCGCCACGAATTCATCGGTGATTTGCTGCGCCGTCTTCCCGGTGGCGGCGAGCCGCAGCACTTCTTTGTGCATGGCCGGGCTGTACGTGCAGCTGAAGTCCGTCGTGCGGCACGTGTAGACGTCGAGGCCGCAGCCGCAGCTACACCGAATGCGTTTTTCGATTCGCTGAATGGCGGCGTCGTTGTCTGCGGCCGTGACCGGTGGCAGCGCTCGACCCGCCCGGCCGGGGTCGTAGACGCGGCCCGCGCTCGTGGTGTCCTGAAGGACAGCCCCCACGGCTGCCGCGGCCGCGACGAAGAATCCCCGTCGAGTCACGTGACCGTTCATCGCCCAGCCTCGAGTTTCACGGTGTATCCGGCCTGCGCTCGCTGCGTTCGTCCTCTCGCGCCCGGCGCTGATCCGCCACCCGGCCAGAGCACGATCAAGCCACCGATCACGAGTACGAACCCGCCGAACCACACCCACCACACGAGCGGATTGATCGTGAAGCGATAGACAGCTTCTTCGGTGCCGTTTACGAGCCCGCCGAGGACGACGTAGAGATCCTCGCGCACGTCGCTCCGGATGCCCACGGCGGTCGAGGGCTCGAACGTCGGCCGGCCGAGGGCGTCCACGTGCTGGCGTTTCTCCGTGCGCAAGCGGCCGATGGGTTTGCCGTCGCGGCGGATGTCAACGAGCGCGGCGGTGATCTCACGATTCAATTGGTTGTACTGGGAGACGCTGACGTGCGTAAACGTATACATGTGGCCGTAAGGGCTTTTCAACGTGACCGAATCGCCGGGCCTGAGTGTTGCCTGCGTCTCGGTCTTGAAGGCCATCCCCGCGAACGCGACAAAGAGCAGCACGATCCCGACGTGGACGATGTAGCCACCGTAGCGGCGGCGGTTACGGGTGAGCAACTGCACGACCGCGTACGCAATCGGTTCGCCATACTGACGGTGACGAGCGCGGGCGCCGCGCGTGAACTCCTGAATGACTGTCGCAGACACAAACGCCCCGATGCTGATCGCGAGCAGCGGGCCTAGATCCCGCATCCCGGCCACGAGCAGAATCAGCAGCATGAACACGCCGCTCGTCACCGGCACGGCGAACTGCCGCCGCAGATTCGGCAACGATGCCCGCCGCCAGGCGATGAGCGGCCCGATCCCTGTGAGCAGGAGCAGCACCAGACCAAGCGGGATATTCACGAAGTTAAAGGTCGCGGGGCCATAGGTGATTTTGACGCCGCGCACCCACTCGGTAAGAATCGGGAACAGCGTCCCCCAGAGGACCGAAAAAGCGAGCCCGATGAGCAGCAGATTATTGAAAAAGAAGCTGGCCTCTCGGCTCACCATTGACTCGAGCCGCGCTTCGGTTGCGAGCAGGGGGAGCCGTATCACGTAGAGCGTGAAGCTCGCCACGGCTGCGAGCACGAGGAATGCGAGGAAGAAATAGCCGACGGGCGACTGCGTGAACGAATGTACGCTCGCGATCACGCCCGACCGGGTGAGAAACGTGCCGAAGATCGACAGCAGCCACGCGCCGATGATGAGCCCGAGGTTCCACTTCTTCAGCATGCCGCGCTTTTCCTGAATCATCACCGAGTGCAGGAAGGCTGTCATAACGAGCCACGGCAACAACGCCGCGTTTTCGACCGGATCCCACGCCCAGTACCCGCCCCAGCCCAGCTCCACGTACGCCCACCACATGCCGATGAGCAGCCCGATGCTGAGAAACAGCCACGACACGAGCGTCCATTTGCGGATCGCGGTGAGCCATTCGGTATCGAGCTGTTTCGAGAGCAGCGCGCCGATCGCGAACGCGAACGGAATCGTGATCGAGATGTAGCCGAGGTAGAGCATGGGCGGATGAAAGACCATCCCGGGATTCTGGAGCTGCGGATTCATCCCGCTGCCGTCGAGCGGCGCGAAGGCCAGTCGCTGGAACGGATTCGCGGCGAAGAGCATCACCGAAATGAAGAATGTCGCCACGAGACAGGTGACTGCGGCGACATACGGCAGATACACGCGATGGCGGCGGCTGGTGAGCAGCTGCGCGAGCGCTGCGAACAGACTCAGCACGGTCGCCCAGAACAGCAGGCTGCCCTTTTGTCCCGCGTAGAGTGCCGACCAGAGATAGAAGGTCGGCAAGTTTCGGCTCGTGTAGGCCGCGACGTATTCAAGGGAGAAATCGTGGCGGAAGATGGCGACCTCGAGCGACACGACGGCCACAACCAGCGCGGCGAACAACGCAAACGTGGCGTGGCGCGCGCTCTGCTGCAGATCGGCGCGTCCCTGGGCGCCTCCCACGAATCCCGTGATCGCGCCCCACAGGCCCACGAGAAACGCGAGCCAGAGGGATAAGTGGCCGAGCAGCGTCATTTACGCTTTGGGAACGGCTTCGTAGCGCGACCCGCACTTGGCGAGCACGTCGGTCGCGTGAATCACGCCATCCTTCTGGAGTCGCCCTTCGACGACGACTTCGACGGAGTCGGTGAATGTGTCGGGAGGCAGCCCACGAAAAATGACCGGATAACTGACGGTTCCATCCGTGATGTGGAAGCGCAGCGTCTGTGTGGCGATCTCTTTCTGAACCGTGCCAGGGACGACGCGCGCGCCGACCTTCAGCCCAAGGTCGTAGAACGACGGGTCCGCGGAGACCCGCTGGGCGAGCTCGCTGGGCGTGAGAAAATACTGACCGGTCTGCTTGATCCCGGAGGCCATGAGGTAGCCGACCGATCCAACGATCAGGACCGCGCCCAATGCGAACTTCGTGCCTGCTTTCATGTTGGTATTATACCACTCCGCTCCGCGCCCGCTCCAGCGCCCACGTGACGGCCTCCGCTGCGGTCTTGACACGCGGCATGTCGACCGCGTTCCTGAAGGAATCGTGAAGGCCCACCACCGGTTTGCCGATGCGCTGAGCCAGCGCGATCTCCGACAGCGTGCCGACTCCGCCACCAATCGCGATGAGCGCGTGAGCTGAACGGACGATCAGAAAGTTCCGCATCTCGCCGAGTCCGGTGGCGAGCGGAACTTCGATGTACTGATTGGCCGCCGTCGGATCGCCACCAGGTAAGATGCCGACGGTGATCCCGCCGTTTGACTTCGCGCCTTTCGCGACTGCTTCCATGACGCCGGTGAGGCCACCGCACACGACGACGGCTCCCTGCTGAGCGAGGCACCGGCCGACGTCCTCGGCGAGCGCGGTTTCCTCGGCGCTACAGGTACTACCACCGATCACCGCGATGATGGGCTTCACGATGCGGCTCGAGCACCTAGGAAAATTGACGCGACCTGCCCCAGGGATACCTTGGAGGGTTGGTCAAGACCGCATGCTGCGTCCGAGGTGCCATGGAAGAGGCTTGGCTCGTTCCGCTTGGCAAGGGCGACTGCGAGAAAGCTTGGGACCTTTTTCTCAGTAGTCACCGGGGCCTGATTCTCGCCACCGTCAGGCGCTATCTCCAAGACTACGATGACGTGATGGATGTCTTTGCCCGCGTGTGCGAACGACTGCGCGATGACCGTCTCGCTCGGCTGCGTCGCTATACCGACAAGCCGCAAGAGAGTCATACAGCCCGCTTTTCCACCTGGCTCGTGGCAGTGTTACGCAACCTCATCCTCGACTGGTTCCGCCAGCGCGACGGACGCAAGCAACTTAGCAACGCCGCCCGCGCGCTGCCGCCCCGACAGCGACACATCTACGAATCCGTCTTTCTCGATGGCCGGTCACACGTCGAAGCCTACGAGCTCTTGACCTCCCGCGGCGAGCACACGTTGACATTTGGTCAATTCTTGAAGGAACTGACAGCCACATATCGGATCGTGAGCGCCGGGCGACGCGGCTTCCTAGCCGTCGAACTCGCAGGTCCCGTCGCAATTGAGCCTGAAGCACTCGCCGAACAGGACTCGACTGCCCCGGAATACTTCGATGATTCCCCAGCCCTCTTGGAGGCGTTCCATACCTTACCGCCTGACGAACAGCTGGCGGTGCAGTTCTTCGTGATCGAGGAGTTGCCGGCTGCCGAGGTCGCCCGACTTGTGGGATGGCCGAACGCGAAGGCGGTCTACAATCGCGTCACTCGGGCGCTGGTGGCACTGCGGGGACAGCTTGAAGCGCAAGGCATCCACCGGCAAGACCTTTGATCGCGGAGTAAAGGAGCACCTAACATCCGTTAGAACGAGCGGTTTGGAGGTCGAGGCCATGACCGAAGAGGAGCACTTGGACGACGACGTGCAGCCGATGGCGCAGTGGGTGCGGACACAGGCCGCGCTACGGCAAGACGCAGCCAGCGGTTGCCTTGATGAGGAGGCGCTTGCGGCATTCGTGTCGGGTGCGGGCGCAGGCCGGGCCGAGGCATTGGCCCACCTGACGGCCTGTGCGCGTTGTCGACACGCAGTGGCTATGCTCAGCCGACTCGTAACAGACGAGCGCATTGTATCCGAGGTGCGACTCGCGCGCGGAGCGGCGTGGCCACGACGCGTCAGATGGACGGTGGGTGTCGCGGCTGCCGCCGCCATCGCGGTCCTCTTGCTGAGGCCTTCGCGCACAGACGATCTGGTGCTTCCCGGCTCCGAGCTTCGCGAACCGCCGATCACCGTCGTCGGCGGGCCCGCCCTCATTGCCCCACGCGGGCGCGTCGCTGCCGTCACAATTCTCACATGGAGTCACGTGCCGCGCGCCGCGCGGTATCGGCTCCGGCTCTACGACTCCGTTGGTACGGCTGTCTGGGAGAATGAAACAACGGATACGACAGTTACTGTGGCATCCGCGATCCCCCTTGCCAGCGGGGCGACTTACTTCTGGAGAGTAGAAGCCAAGACTGGAAGGAACCGCTGGGTGGCATCCGAGCTCGCGCAATTCACTCTCGCCCACTCCGGACCGTAGTCCATGTTGGCGTCACTGCCGCTCATGGCCGCACTCGCCGGGTTCATACAGTCCCCCCCCACGGTCGACGAACTCACGTCACTGGCACGCGTGGGCCCCGAAAGCGTGCTGGCGGCGAGGGCCCGGGACCGACCCAACGATGTGCGCGATGCGTTGCGGCGTCTCTTCATTCAAGCAGCAAACGACCCTTCTGACACCATTCCGTTGATAATCTCGGGGCGTTTAGTCCAAGCCTACACGCTGGCGTGGCGCGACTCCTTTTTGCTGCGACAAGTCGCGTGGTTTGCTGCCCGTTCCCCGAGCGAGCGACGCTCCAAAGTGCGAGGAGACAGTCTCCGGCGCGCTGGCAACGACGCCTTGAGTCGCGTCGGGGTTCAGGCGGCGCTCCTGGATTGGCGCGAAGGCCTCGCGCGCTACCAACACCTCGCGGATTCGGCTGGGACAGCGGCGACATTCGGCAACATCGGCGCCGGTTTCTACGAGGCGAATACCCCCGACAGCGCTGAGGATTACCTCCAGCGAAGCCGACAACTCGCCGAGCGAATTGGTGATTACCGCACCCTGGGCAATGCCATCGGCACCTTGGGGGCGATTCGAATGGATCGCGGCGATTTACGCGGTGCCAGCGAGTTCTTCTCGAAGGCGGCTGAGCTGCGCAAACGAACGGGAGATGACCGTGGAGCGGCGGCTGATCAAAACAATGTTGGCTTGATCGCGCAGGAATTGGGCGACTGGAATTCTGCCCGTCTCGCCTTTGCCGATGCCTTGGCGTTGAACCGCGCTGCCGGCCGCGATGAGCCAGCCGCTGCCAATCTCATGAATCTGGCGAACGTGGACCTGCTGGCGGGTGAGTACTCCGAGGCCGAGACCCGCTACGACGAGGCGCTGGCGCTGTATCGCGCTCACGATAACCACGTGGACGAGGCGCTGGTGTTGCACAACCTCGGTCTTCTGAACCTCGCTCGAGGGGACTACCGCGCCGCGCTCAGCCGCTTGCGTACGGCTCTGGCGCTCTATCAAAAAACGGGGCCACCCAGCGAGGTCATCGCGGTGCGGCGTCATCTCGCAAGCGCTCTTTCCGCGATGGGCGACTTACAGGGCGCCCTCGGGCAGCTAAACCGCGCGGCACCGCTCGCGGGAACGAGTCGCGTGACTCCCGATCTGCGCGCGTCGCTTGCCATGTCCCGGGCCGATCTGGCGACCGAATTCAACGATCTCGGGGAAGCCGAACGGTACTACGGTGAGGCCGGTCGTCTATATCACCAGCTCGGGGACGCCGCTGGCCAAGCCGCGGCGCAACAGGGAGCGGGAGTCGTGTTGCTGCTGGACGGCGAGTACATCCAGGCGCAGGCGGTCTTGCAACTCGCGCTGCTGACAAAGCAGACAACGGGAGATGTCCGCGGTGCTGCACTGGCACGGCTCCTCGTCGGGTACGCGCTCCAGCACAGCGGGGACACTGCGTCGGCCAGGGCCGCAGTCACACAAGCGCTGGACTCGTTGCGAGCCTTCGGCGATCTGGTGGGGGAAGCCTCTGCCCTTCAGGCGTTGGGCGAGCTCGAGGCAGACGCGGGGCTGACGCTCGCCGCAGAATCGCTGTACCGACGTGGGGTCGCGCGCTTGGCCAATCGCCCCGTCCCCATACTCTCGTGGCAGTTGCATGCCGGTCTGGGGCGTGTCCTACACATCAGGGGCGCCTTGGCGCAGGGGGCCACTGAGTTCGAGACGGCGATTGCGGCGCTAGAACAAGTCTCCGGCAGGATCCCGTTCGCTGAGCGGCGTTCCGCGTTCCTGGCAGATAAGTGGGATGTCTATGCTCAGCTCGCGCTCATAGAAGAGGCACAGGGACACACGGCGGCAGCCTTCCAGGCGAGCGAACGCCTGCGCGCCCGCGAGATGCTCGACCTCCTGGCGCGTGGGCGCGTGGGACCCGTTGCGCGGGACTCAATCGGCGGTGACGTCCTCACGCGGGAGCAGGACCTGCGGCGCCGGATCGCGTCTCTGACGCAAATGGTCGCGAGCACTCAGACCGGCTCGCTGCTCCGCGGATCGACGCGTAACGGCGACTCATTGGACGCCGCACGGGAAGCATTGGCGCGTGCGCAGGAATCGTACGTCCAGCTTCTGAGTGAGGCACGCGCGGCGCAGCCGGAGTACGCGGCGTTAGTGAGGGGCGACGTGACCCGGCCCGCCGACCTGGCGCAGCGACTGGCACCCGACGAAGCGCTCGTGGAATACCTCGTGAGCGACTCGACCACGCTCGCTTTCGTCGTCACCGCCGAGTCGCTGGCCGTCGTCGATCTCAATGTCGGCAGACACGCGTTGGTGACGCTGATCGACTTCGTGCGTGGCACACTCACTGGGGCACGCACCGGCATAACTCCAAGCGTGTGGCGCGCTCCGCTGCGGCGGCTGCATCAGCACCTAATCGCGCCTCTCGAGAGCGCCGGTCTCTTGCGCGGCGTGCGGGCGTTGCTCATCGCGCCGCACGCCGAGCTGCATTATCTCCCCTTCGCCGCGCTCCTCGAGAGCACGCGACCCGATCACTATCTCGTCGAGCGGTATCTCATCACGTACGTCCCGTCCGCTTCGGTATTGGTGCGGCTGCGGCAGCGGGTAACGGATCCGGCACCCGCGGGCGTTCTGGCGTTCGCTCCCCGCGCCATGCTACTCCCTGGCTCGGCTACAGAAGTCGCCGCCATCGGCCGGATCTTTGGTTCGCGGGCGCGCGTCCTCGTTGGCAGCGCCGCATCGGAGCTGGCCTTCCGCGAGCTCGCTCCATCGCAGGGCATCGTGCACTTGGCGACATTCGGCGTGCTCAACAAGGACAATCCGCTGTTCTCGTTCGTCGAGTTGGCGCCACACGGCGAGGACGACGGCCGACTCGAAGTGCACGAAGTGTTCGGCTTGACGTTACGCTCGCAGCTCGTCGTGCTGAGCGCCTGTCGCACTGCACTCGGCGCGGGGGCATTGGGCGATGTGCCTGAGGGCGACGATTGGGTCGGGCTCGTCCGCGCGTTTCTCTATGCCGGCGCCGGCAATGTGATGGCCACGTTATGGCCGGTGGAGGACCGTTCGACGGCGCAGTTGGTGGAGAAGTTCTATACGGACCTTGCCGCGGGGCGGCCCGCTGCCGAAGCGCTTGGCGATGCCCAGCGTGCGATCATGAGTAATCCCGTGACGTCCCATCCGTTCTACTGGGCGGGATTCACCATGAGTGGTCGATGAGGACACGTCGGGCAGTCATCTCTATCGTGGGTGCGGGTCTCGTCGCCGGATTTGCCGCCTGTTCGGACAGTCCGACGGGAGTTACATCACATCCCTCCCAGAATCTCATCATCTCGAATCCGCTGCCCTCTCCGAGCGGTGCCCTGGTGGCGCATAGCGGCACTATGTCAGCTCGGGCTGAGACGACGAACCCCGACAGCGTCGCCTTCGTGTCGCTCCCGGCGGGCACCGCCCCGGACGGTGTGCGTGCGACGATGAGGAACCGCGCAACTGGCCTGTCTGCCACGACAGTCCTCATCGATGGCGGGTTCGACCCCGTGATGCTCGGTGCGCATGTCGGTGACTCGATCCAGGTCGCAGTGACCGATGCGCAGAATCACGTCGTGCTGCAGTTGGTCAACGTCGTCTCGAGTCGTCGCCCTCCAGTCGTCGTGCGGACCGAGCCGCCGCACAAGAAGGTGGATGTGCCGCTCAACGCGGCGATCGTCGTCGTGTTCAGCGAGCCCGTCGATCCCGCGACCCTGGGGACGGGCACGGTGCAGCTCCACAACGGAGCAACACCCGTTAGCGGCACGGTCCGCCTGCTGCCGGGCACGAACGATCTCGCCGAGTTCGTACCGGCTGTCGCGCTCGAGCCTGCCACGACGTATCAGCTCACCGTGACGGACGCGGTGCGGGACCTCAGCGGGGACCCACTCGCAGCGGCCGCGAGCGCTGATTTCACGACGGGCAACGGAGTCACCGGGAACGTCGCCTCCGTTACCGTGTTGCCGACGAGCGCGGACTTGCCGCCCGGCGGAGGCATTGTGCTCACGGCACTCGTGCGTGATAGCGCTGGCAATCTCCTGACAGGACGGTCAATCGCGTGGGTGAGCAGCGACTCCTCGACGGTCCGCCTCTTCGTGACCGATTCGACACCGACGATCGCGCGAGGAATCGCGGCCGGAACAGCAACCGTGACCGCGACGAGCGAGGGCCACAGTGGCACCGCGACGATCAGCGTGCACACTTCGCGGGTCGCGTACGTCCTCCTGTCCGATGCGCGGGTCCCGCTCGGCTGGCCCGTCCGCCTGCACGTGGAGGTGCTGGACGAACTGCAGCAGCATCTGGTCGGGGTACCGGTAACGTGGACCAGTCTGACACCGGCGGTCGCGACGGTGAACTCCAGCGGTGAAGTGACGGGCCAGACGCTCGGGCGGGCGCTCATTGTAGCGGCGAGCGGCGGCAAGAGCGATACCGCCAATGTGACGGTCGCAACGCCGGGGGGGATACGACTGTTCCCCAACTTCCCTGTCTTTCAAGACTCAAGCCTACTCGCCGGCGAAGTGATAGGGGTCGGTGCGGTCGTGGGTGATGTGGACGGAAACGGTTTCTACCCCGATCCCCCGATGACGTGGAACAGCAGCGACAATGCCGTGGCGCTGATCGTGGACTCTGTCCCGGGTCTCTGCTGCCCGAAGGTCGTCGTCCGCGCCCTTGCGCCTGGGTCAGCGACGATCACTGCGACGTCCGCTGGTCTCAGCGCAAGCTTCGCCGTCGCGGTTGATCGAGTGGCATCGGTGGTGGTGACCCCGTCGGCCACGACGGCCGTGCCCGGCGGCACGGCGACGCTCATCGCGACAGTCCTCGGCGCGACGGGTAAAGTGTTCCCGGACCGTCCGGTCACATTCGTGAGCAGTGATACGACGGTCGCGTCAGTGCCGTCTGGAGCGCGAGTGCAAGGGACCTCCGAATGGACCTCCGTGACGGCCCGCGCCCTCGGCTCCGCGACAGTCTCAGCGACCTATTTGGGGGTCAGCGGGTCGGCTTCGGTACGGGTTCAGAATGTCAATTTCACTTCGATCAGCACCAGCGCATACCACACCTGCGCCATTGCGGTCAGCGGGGGGACGTTCTGCTGGGGGTGGGATGGTTCCGGCGAACTGGGAACGCCGACGCTCGCCACATGCAACGGCGGCTCCAATCCGTGTAGCCTGATGCCAGTCGCCGTCGCGAGTGACGTGCGGTTCGATTCGCTGAGTGCTTCATATGTCAGTACGTGCGCGCTGACGGCGGCTAGCCAGGGGTACTGCTGGGGTGCCAACGGGATCGGGCAGCTCGGGATCGGTGATTCGACGGGCCCGGAACAGTGCGGCTATCAAGGCCCGTGCAGCACCGTACCAGTCCCGATAGTCGGAGGCCTCACGTTCAAGGCCATCAGCGGCCTGTGCGGCCTTACGACGAGCGGGGCAGCGTACTGTTGGGGCGGGAGCGCAACCTGGGGTTACGGCCCAAGCCCGCAGCCCGTGTCAGGCGGCCTGACGTTCGCCGCGCTGAGTACCCCGTGTGGGCTGAGAGACAGCGGCGCAGACAGTGGTGCGTACTGTTGGGGCGCCTACGGCACAGTACCGGTCGCCGTTCCGGGCGGTCTCGCCTTCGCCCGCATTAGCGCCACTAATTATGCCTACACGTGCGCGCTTGGAGGTGCCGGAGACGCGTACTGCTGGGGTGGCAGCTACGGCTCTTCCCCCGTTGCCGTCCCTGGCGGCCTCACCTTCGCTTCCATCAGCAGCG
>Ga0209239_1001470_pt1 | contig 14066 bp, 11 predicted proteins | sample GraSoi013_2_20cm_FD_185824 | JGI IMG/M metagenome (GOLD analysis project Ga0209239, IMG submission 185824) | Grasslands soil microbial communities from the Angelo Coastal Reserve, California, USA - Sample 10_02_2013_2_20cm (SPAdes) (version 2) | ecosystem: Environmental > Terrestrial > Soil >...
GGGCGATCGATGCCGCGCGGCTCGAGGGTCGTCCACTCGGCCCGCTCGCCGGCGTGCCGTTCGCGGTCAAGAACCTGTTCGACATCGCGGGACTGCCGACGCTCGCCGGCTCCAAGATCAATCGCGACCGGACTCCGGCTGAGCGCGACGCCACCCTCATCGCGCGGCTCGAAGCAAGCGGCGCCGTGCTCGTGGGCGCGCTCAACATGGGCGAATACGCCTACGACTTCACGGGCGAGAACGTGCACTATGGACCCTCGCGCAATCCGCACGACGTGGCGCGCATGACCGGGGGCTCCTCCGGCGGTTCGGGCGGCGCGGTCGCGGGCGGCCTCGTGCCGCTCGCGCTCGGCTCCGACACCAACGGCTCGATTCGCGTGCCCGCCTCGCTGTGCGGGATTTTCGGTCTCAAGCCCACCTATGGGCGGCTCTCACGCGCGCACACCTTTCCGTTCGTGGCAAGCCTCGATCACGTCGGGCCGCTGGCGCGAAGCACGCGCGATCTCGCGCTGGCCTACGACGCCATGCAGGGCCACGATCCCGACGATCCGGTCTGCGTGGACCGTCGCGTCGAACCGGTGGCGCCGCTCATCGCGTGCGGCAGCGAGGGCCTGCGCATCGCGATCGCCGGCGGCTACTTCCGCGCCGGCGCCTTCCCCGAGGCGCGGACCGCGCTTGATTGCGTTGCCGCCGTGCTCGGCGTTGTGGACGAAATCGAACTTCCGGAAGCCAAGCGCGCCCGCGCCGCCGCCTATGTCATCACCGCGGCCGAGGGCGGCGCGCTTCACCTCGCGCGCCTGCGCACGCGCGCGCGCGATTTCGATCCTGCCGTGCGCGACCGCCTGATCGCCGGCGCGATGATCCCCGCCGCGCACGTTGTCAAGGCGCAGAAATTCCGTCGCTGGTATCGCGAGCAGGTGCTCGCGCTCTTCGGCAAAGTGGATGCGCTGCTCGCGCCGGCGACCCCGTGCACTGCGCCGCTGATCGGCCAGCAGACCTTCGTGCTCGACGGGGTCGAGCTTCCCGTGCGCGCCAATCTCGGCATCTACACTCAGCCGATCTCGTTGGTCGGCCTACCGGTGGTGACGGTGCCGGTGCCGCTAAAACCGCTGCCGATCGGCGTGCAAATCATCGCGGCGCCCTGGCGCGAGGACGTCGCGCTGCGCATCGCCTATGCGCTCGAACAGGCGGGGGTCGTCGGGGCGAGCAGACCGTCGCTCAAAGGAGGAGAATGATGGATATCGACTTGCCGGAGATCGTAGACGAGGTGAGGGCCGCCTTCGAACGTTACGAGCGGGCGCTCGTTTCGAACGACGTCGGCACCCTCGATGCGTTGTTCCGCGATGATCCGCGCACGATCCGCTATGGTGCCACGGAAAACTTGTACGGCTATGACGAGATCAAGGCGTTTCGCGCGGCGCGGTCTCCCCTTGGCTTGGCGCGCACCCCGTCGAAGACGGTCATCACCACCTATGGGCGCGATTATGCGGTCGCCTCGACGCTCTTCCGCCGCGATACCGCGCCAGACAAGCTCGGGCGCCAGACCCAGACATGGGTGCGATGTCAAGGTGGCTGGTGCGTGGTCGCGGGCCACGTCAGCGTGATCGACGACCCGGGCGAATCATGATCGCTCGCACCGTCGATCGTTCGCACCGTCGATAATGTCTCTTGGCAGTGCATTAGTTCGACTTGGATGGATGATCGGGTTGTGGCTCAAACTGAGGCACTACCCGGCGCTTTCGGAACATAACGGAAACAATTGAGGCGCATCACCCATGTCCTGTGGCCCAGGCTGACAGCCAATTCCGCGTTTCTCTTAAAATTCAGGGCGAAAAGGCATAATCCCCTCGACCGGGCAAAGTTCCGCGCGCGGGCAGAAATAAATGACTGGCGTCGCGCGTGGGCGCGGCACACCCTTACGCGGTCACCGTCAGCCTTACGCGGTCACCGTCAGCGGAACAGCAGCGGTCATGCCCCGTCCTCGCCAGCCCGATCCATCGTCTCCCCCGCCTATTTGGATCTGCCCTTCCTGCCAGAAACTCATGCGCTTGCGCGAAATTGAAGTCGCGAATGGCGAAGAACAGATCAAGCTTACCTGCGCGGCCTGCGGCATGGAGGCGGTGCAGACCAACGCATTGTCCGAGTAACTCATTCAAACCGGTGCCCCGGCCGCACGCTCGGTAAGCCGCGCGCAGCCACCCCGTGGCCGATTTTGTTTTTTGCAAAGAGCGGATGTCGTTTTCGCGCTTCGGGCGGATCGTTCCGACCGGTCACGCAGGCTTTGTCATAAAAACTTTAACTCGGGTCGATAGGCCTTGGGCAACCCAAAATGCCAATTGCGAAGCAGGATTGTCTCCGGATCGAAGGATGTTCGCTCGTCTATCCGAACGGCGTTTGCGCACTGGACGGGATCAGCCTCAGCTTTGAACTCGGCCGATTTATCGTGCTGCTCGGTCCCTCCGGGGCCGGCAAATCCTCGCTGCTGCGATGCCTGAACGGGCTCACCCGGCCGTCGCGTGGCGCCGTCATTGGCAGCGATAACCAGTCGATCTTCGCGAGCCGAGCAGCGTTGCGCCGTCACCGCCGGCAGACGGCCATGATATTCCAGCAGCATCATCTGATCGCCCGCCATACGGCGTTGAAGAATGTGCTGCTCGGCCGGCTTGGGTTCCACACCTCCCTGCGCTCGCTGCTCCCTCCCGGTCGAGCCGAGCGCCGCCTGGCGCTTGAGGTTCTCGATCGGGTTGAATTGCTGGACCGGGCGCTCAGCCGCGCCGACGAGCTGTCCGGCGGCCAACAACAGCGCGTCGGAATCGCGCGCGCGCTGATCCAGGCTCCGAACACCATTCTCGCTGACGAGCCTGTCGCAAGCCTCGATCCGGCAACCGCGAGTCGAGTCCTTGAACTGATCCATCGGATCTGCCGGCAGGACGGCATCACCGCCATCGTCAGCCTGCACCAGTACGAGTTGGCGCGCCGATTTGCCGATCGCGTGATCGCATTGTCGACCGGACGCGTCGTCTTCGATGGATCAATCAGCGAGCTCGACCGTTCCGCATTGCAACGCATTTACACGACGGACTCGCCCGATCTGCTGTCGCCCCGGTCCAAAACCGTCCCACCGCAAGTCGAAAAGGAACATCGGCATGAAACGCCGCCATCTTCTGTCTCTTCTGGCCGCAGCAACGTTCGTCACCACCGGCACCGTCGCTCTGGCGCAGGATAACCCTGCGAAGCTCCGCGTCGCGCTGCTGCCTGACGAGAATGCTGCGACGATCATTCAGAACGCCCAGCCACTGAAAAACTATCTTGAGTCCAGCCTCCACAAAGACATCGAGCTCGTGGTCACAACGGATTACTCATCGATGATCGAAGCGATGCGCTTCGGACGCATCGAGATCGCCTATTTCGGGCCGCTGTCCTACGTGCTGGCAAAATCGAAGGCTCCCAACATCGAGCCTTTCGCTGTCGGCGTCACGAAGGGATCGCCAACCTACAGAAGCGTCATCATCACCCAAGCCGACGGTGCGGTCAAAGCGATCGAAGACATCAAGGGAAAGACCGTCGGTTTCGGCGATCCGGCCTCGACGTCGAGTCATCTCATTCCGCGCGCCCTTCTCGCCAAGCATAACTTGATAGGAGACAAAGACTACAAATTCGTGCATCTGGGGGCACACGACGCCGTCGCACGTGCGGTGCAGTCTGCCCAGGTGCAGGCCGGTGGGCTTTCCCAGGAAATCTTCAACAACCTGCTCGCCAAAAAATCGATCGAGGCGGCAAAACTCAGAGTTCTTGTCGTCAGCGACCCGATTCCGAACTACCCCATGGTGATGCAGGGCAAGCTCGATCCCGCGCTGAAAACATCGATCCGCAAGGCGTTCCTCGAGTTGAAGGATCAGGCGATCCTGAAGCCGTTCCGCGCCGAGGGGTTCGTCGCGACTGACGACGGCGCCTACGACATCCTGCGTGAAACGGCCAAAGTGCTCGCTCTCGATTTGACCCAGTTCAAGGGATGAGCGAGCAAGTCCGGCTCCAATACCACGAGATCCTTCGGCCCGATGACGCCGCGCGCCTGAAGCGCGGCGTTGCCGGCCTGGGCCTCGTCGCAGCTATCTTGTTGTCGTGCTGGATGACGGGCGTGTTCGACCTCGCGCGTTTCGCGGATTCCTGGCCGGCGATCAAGCAGCTGTCATACGAGATGGTCCCTCCCGACTTCGGTCGTTGGTGGGATTTGGGGCGCTCCCCGGCGTGCTCGCGCTCGGCCTGCATTCGATCGGCATGGTGGGCAAGTTTTTCGCCGAGAGCATCGAGCACGTCGATGCGAAGCCGATCGAAGCCGCGCGCGCAGCGGGAGCAACGCCATTCCAGGTGATCTGGCACGCGATATTGCCGCAGGTCATGCCGCAGCTCGCCGATACCACGATTTACCGCTGGGAATACAATTTTCGTGCGTCGACCGTTCTCGGCGCGGTCGGTGCCGGCGGCATCGGATTCGAGCTGATCGCCGCGTTGCGGATTTTGGAATACGCCCAGGTCGCGGCCATTCTCATCTGCATCCTCGCCTGCGTGACCGTCGTTGACGGCTTGGGCGCGGCCTTGCGCAAAGCGCTCAAGTAGCTGCCATGGGTAAGATCGTCGTTACCAATCGGATTTTTCCCGAGGTCGAGCGGCGGCTTCGCGCGCTGGGCGAGGTGATCATCGATGATCGTGGCGCACCCTGGAGCCGCGACGAATTGATTGTGCAACTGCACGACGCCGACGCCATGCTCGCCTTCATGACGGATGCGGTCGATGCCGAGCTGCTGAGCCACTGTCCGAGGCTCAAGATCGTGTCCGGTGCGCTCAAGGGCCATGACAATTTCGATGTCGAAGCCTGCACCCGGGCCGGCGTCTGGCTGACCGTGGTTTCCGATTTGCTCACGATCCCCACGGCAGAGCTCGCGGTCGCACTCACCCTCGGCCTCAACCGAAATTTGCTCGCCGGCGACGAGCGGGTGCGCTCCGGCCATTTCGACGGCTGGCGTGCGGAGCTTTATGGCTTCGGATTGAACGGTGCGGAGGTCGGCATTGCCGGACTTGGGCGCGTGGGCCTAGCCATTGCCGAGCGCCTGGCCGGCTTCGGCGCGCATCTGCGCGGCTTCGACAAGCGTTCGATTTCCCCGGCGGAGCTGGCAAGTCGTCGCATCTTGCAGGTTGAATGGGACGAATTGATCGCCGCAAGCGATGTCATCATCCTCGCGCTTCCGCTGAACGAACATACCTTTCATATGATCGACGCCCAATCGCTGAGCCGCATGCGGCGCGGTTCGCGCTTGGTCAACGTCGGCCGGGGCTCGGTCGTGGACGAGGAGGCCGTGACGCAATCGCTCGAACAGCGCCACCTCGGCGGCTATGCCGCCGACGTGTTCGAGATGGAGGATAGGGCGCGCGACGAGCGGCCGCGCGCGGTTTTGCCCCGCCTGCTGGCGCTGCGCGAGTGCACCTTGTTCACGCCGCACCTCGGCTCGGCGGTCCGCTCCGCCCGCCTTGCGATCGAGCAAGCGGCGGCCGATGCGATCGCCGCAGTCTTTGCCGGACGTCTTCCGGCGAATGCGGTCAACAGTCCTTCTTCGGTACGCGGTCAGCTGATTGACGCACGCGCGGGGCAGTAAGCGATCTGCTCCCCGAAGAGGCAATTGCTCTTATTCAGCGATCACCTTCCGATTCGTTGCCGACCGCGGGGCGAATGGATTTTTCGCAAGCTCGTCACGCCGAAGTTCCCGCGGCGGTTTCATAGTACTGCGAGCGACGCGGAAAGTTCCGTGCGCTGCTGCAAAAAGCATTGGGGTTGTCACCGCGGCGTTACACGCTTGTCAATCAACCCCATTACTGACGCGATCCTTCCTTCACTCAATGCGGGAGCCGTCAATGGCGAAAAAATCTCGAGTCAAGTTCGGAACGAGCGGCGACGACACATTCACTGGAACCGACGACGGCGAAATCTTCTTCGGATTCGGCGGGAACGACGCTATTTCGGCCGGCGGCGGAAATGACCATGCGTTCGGCGGGCGCGGCAACGATGCCCTGGTTGGAGAGGCGGGCAAGGATCACCTCTTCGGCGGCAGCGGCCGAGACTTGCTGCTCGGCGGTCCGGGCAAGGACGTGATGGTCGGCGGCGCGGACAACGATACCTTTCTCATCCGCCAAGGCACCGGCGTCGACACCATCGCGGACCTGCAAGCCGGTGACCGCATCGACATTCGCGACTTCAATTTCGCGTCGTTTCAAGCGGTCCTCAACGCCGCGCACCAGTCCCACGGCGACGTCGTCATCAATCTCGGCAGCGGCGATCAGCTGGTGATCGATCATACCAAGCTCTCCGATCTTCATTCCGAGCAGTTCATCATTTCCAGCCAGATCACCGGGCCGTCGAGCTCGCAATCGCCCTATCTCGTTAGCACCAACTCCCACGTCACCATCGAATCGATATTGACCGCCGGCGACAGCATCGGCGGCTACAAGATGGCCGGCATTCCCGACGGCCTCGGCGCGTTCGACAACGGCAACGGCACGTTTACGGTGCTGATGAACCATGAGATCCCCGGCGGTCTTGGCGCCGTGCGCGCACATGGCGCCAATGGAGCCTTCGTGTCGCAATGGGTGATCGACAAGACGACGCTGCAGGTCCAGTCGGGTCACGATCTGATCCAGCACGTCTTCGTGGCCGCCGACGGCTTTAGCGTCGATCACAGCGCGGCCAACGGCAACGGCATCACCTTCAGCCGGTTCTGCTCGGCCGACCTCGCCGACGCGAGCGCCTTCTACAATGCGGCGAGCGGACTCGGCTACAACGAAGGCCGGCTGTTCCTCGACGGTGAGGAATCGGGCGTCGAAGGCCGCCCGATGGCACACATTGCCTCCGGCCCGGATGCGGGCAAGAGCTACGAGCTCGCCGCCCTCGGCAACATGGCCTACGAGAACCTGCTCGCCAACCCCCATACCGGCGACAAGACCGTAGTCGCCGTGACGGACGACGGCCAGAACGGCCAAGTCTATTTCTACTACGGCGACAAACAGTCGACCGGCAGCGCCATCGACAAGGCCGGTCTCACTGGCGGCCATCTGTTCGGCATCAAGGTCGCCGACTTCGCCGCCACCAGCCAATGCGCCGAACTCCACGACCCCGCTGGGTGCCGACGAGCAATCCGCGTTCACCTTGGTCGATCTCGGCGATGTGAGCGGCATGACCGGCGCGCAGATCGACCAGGCGAGTGAAAACGCGGGGGTTGCGACGTTCCTTCGGCCGGAAGACGGGGCATGGGATACGATCAATCCCAACCGCTTCTACTTCGTCACCACCAACGCCTTCAATTCGCCCACCCAGCTTTGGGCGGCGGATTTCGTCGACGCCGCCAATCCGGCGCTGGGCGGCACCATCAAGCTGCTGCTCAACGGTAGCGAAGGCCAGCAGATGTTCGACAACATCACCGTCGATGGCAGCGGGAAGGTGACCCTATGCGAGGACGTCGGCAATAACGCTCACCTCGGCAAGGTCTGGCAATACGATCCGGCGGCCGACTCGTTGACGCAGCTTGCCGTCCACGACTCCAGCCGGTTCCTGGCGGGCGGCGCCAATTTCGTCACCCAGGACGAGGAAGCCTCGGGCGTCATCGACATCTCCAACATTCTCGGCAACGCCGGCGAGCACGTGTTCCTCATCGACACCCAGGCGCACACCACGCAAGGAATCCCCCCCGATCAGGTCGAGGGCGGGCAGCTGATGGTCATGCACCAGTATCTGGTGTAGGCGCGGCGCTCATGGGACAGCGGCTGCTCACAGCCGCAATCTTGAAGGCATCGGGGGACATCCCCCCGGTGCCTCGTTCCGTTAGCGGCGTGTCTTATCGGCGCAAATGATGAAAACGACGGCGCACGGCAGTCCGAAATCCGAGCTGCGTGATGCGCTCGGTTCGTGTGTCGCCGCATTCATCGGGATCGGCATATTCAGCGGGTTGATCAACCTCCTGATGCTGACCGGGTCGTTGTTCATGTTGGAGGTCTACGACCGCGTCCTGCCGAGTCGCAGCGTGCCGACGTTGATCGGCTTGTCGGCCCTGGCCGCCGTGCTGTTCACCTTTCAGGCCTTGCTGGAGATCACGCGCGGCCGGCTGCTGGTGCGCATCGGCAATCAGCTTGATTGCAAACTGGGGGCGCGCGTTTACGATCTCGTCGTGGGGCTGCCGCTGCGGGCGCGGCCCGGCAGCGACGGGCTGCAGCCGGTGCGCGACCTCGACACGGTCCGGTCGTTTCTCTCGGGGCTTGGTCCGACCGCGTTGTTCGACCTGCCTTGGATTCCGCTCTACGTCGCCATTTGCTTCGCCTTTCACGTCATGATCGGCGTCACCGTGCTGTGTGGGGCGATCATCCTGGTCGCGCTGACGCTCACGACCGAATTCTTGTCGCGCCGCCCCATCAAAGCCGCCACCACGCAGGCAGCCTTGCGCAGCCGGCTGGCGGAAATCAGCCGGCGCAACGCAGACGTGCTCACCGCAATGGGAATGTCCGAATCGCTGCGCGGCCGCTGGCTCGATCTCGGCCGCGAGCACCTCGCGCAGCAGAAGCGGGTGAACGACGTCGCCGGTGGCCTGGGCGCGACCGGACGCGTGCTGCGCATGGCGCTGCAGTCGGCGGTGCTCGGCATCGGCGCCTATCTCGTCATCCAACAGGAGGCGACCGCCGGCATCATAATCGCGGGCTCGATCCTGGCGGGTCGTGCCTTGGCGCCGATCGACCTCGCCATCGCCAATTGGAAGGGGTTTGTAGCCGCGCGCCAGAGTTGGCATCGGCTCGGCCAGCTGTTCGCGGCGATGCCGGCAGCGGCCGTGCGGCTCGAGCTGCCCGTCCCGGCGCATGCGTTGACCGTCGAGACGTTGGGCGTCGCGCCGCCCGGCGCGCAGAAGGTCGTCGTGCAGGGCGTCAATTTCACGCTGAAAGCGGGCAGCGCGGTCGGCGTGGTCGGGCCCAGCGCCTCCGGCAAGTCGTCGCTGGTTCGCGCCATCGTCGGGGTGTGGCCGCCGGCGCGCGGCTGCGTCCGGCTCGACGGCGCCGCGATCGAGCAATGGACGCCCGAGGCGCTCGGCCGCCACATCGGTTACCTGCCGCAGGACGTGGAGCTGCTCGAGGGCACCATCGCCGAGAACATCGCGCGCTTTTCGCCCGATGCGCCGGCCGCCGCCGTGATCGCGGCGGCCAAGGCGGCCGGCGTGCACGACCTTATTGTCAACCTGCCCGCCGGCTACGAGACGGAGATCGGCGAGCAGGGCGCCGCGCTGTCCGCCGGCCAGCAGCAGCGCGTCGCGCTTGCGCGCGCGCTCTACCGCGACCCCTTCCTGGTCGTGCTCGATGAGCCCAACTCCAATCTCGACGCCGAAGGCGAGGAGGCGCTCACCCGCGCCATTCTTGGCGTGCGCGCCCGCGGCGGGATCGTCATCGTCGTCGCGCACCGGTCGAGCGCGTTGGCGGCGGTCGATCACCTCTTGGCGATGGTGCGCGGGACCCAGCAGGCGTTCGGGCCGAAGGAGGAGATTCTGCCCCGGCTGGTCCGGCGCGAAGGCCCCGCGCCCGGGCCGCTCAAGATCGTTCCCCAAGCCGGCGGGTGATGTCATGGCAGCGGGCAAGCCGCCGGACGAAGGACCGTCGCTCCGCCGTCATCTTCTCGGCGGCGCGATCATCGCGCTGTTGCTGACCGCGGGCCTTGGCGGCTGGGCGGCAACCACGGAGCTTGCGGGTGCGGTGATCGCGTCCGGCTCGGTCGTCGTCGATTCCAACGTGAAGAAGGTGCAGCACCTGACCGGCGGCATCGTCGGCGAGTTGCTGGTGCGCGAAGGCAGCAGGGTACGCGCCGGCGATGTCGTGGTGCGGCTCGATGAAACCATCATGCGCGCCAACCTGGCCATCGTGGTGAAGGGCTTGGCTGAAATGAACGCGCGACAGGCTCGCCTGGCGAGCGAACGCGACCGAGCGGACGAAATCACGTTTCCGGCGACGCTGCTGGCGCGCCAGAGCGACCCCGACGTCGCGCGCGCGATCGACAGCGAGCGCAAGCTGTTCGAATTGCGGCGCACCGCGCGCATCGGGCAGAAGGCTCAGCTCAGGGAACGAATCGGCCAGCTCGAAGAGGAGGTCCGCGCGCACGTCGCGCTCCAGCAGGTCAAGGCCGAGGAGATCGAGCTCATCCAGCGCGAGCTCGATGGCGTACGCACGCTGTGGAACAAGAATTTGATTCAGCTCACGCGCCTTACGGCGCTCGAACGGGAGGCAGTGCGGCTCAAGGGCGAACGCGCGCAGTCGGCCTCGGCGGCGGCGCAGGCGCGTGGCAAGATCACCGAAACCGAGCTGCAGATCATCCAGATCGATCAGGATCTCAGCAGCGAGGTGGCCAAGGAGTTGCGCGAGGTCGACATGAAGATCGGGGAATTCATCGAGCGTCAGGTGACCGCGGAGGATCAGCTCAAGCACGTCGACATCCGCGCGCCGCAGGACGGCGTCGTACATCAGCTCGCGGTGCATACCGTCCGCGGCGTCGTGTCTCCCGCCGACCCGATCATGTTGGTCGTGCCGGAGGCGGATTTGCTGGCGGTCGAAGCGAAGGTCGCGCCCCAGGACATCGATCAGTTGCACATCGGCCAGGCAGCTGGGCTGCGCTTCTCCGCTTTCAACCAGCGCACGACGCCGGAAGTCACCGGCGCGCTCACCCGCATCTCGGCCGACGTCTCGCAGGATCAGCGCTCGGGCCAGAGCTACTACGTCGTGCGCATCGGCATCAGCCCCGAGCAGGTCGCGCGGCTCGGCAACAACGCGAAACTCGTGCCGGGGATGCCGGTCGAGGTATTCATCAAGACTTACGACCACACCGTCATCTCCTACTTCACCAAGCCGCTGCACGATCAGATCCTGCGCGCCTTCCGCGAGCGGTGAGCCGGCAGAGCGCGCCGTTTCTGAGACTGAATGCCACTGCGCCGCCTACACGCTTGCCTTGTCGGCAGCGAGGAAAATAGGCATTCCCGAATTCGGGCAGTCGGGGGACGAGCCGTCGGGAGTTGCTCAAATGCTGGGCACCATTCTTCTCATCATCCTCATCCTGATCCTGCTGGGCGCCCTTCCGCGCTGGCCGCACAGCGCCAGCTGGGGCTACGGTCCGTCCGGCGCGGTCGGCGTGATTTTGATCATCGTCCTTATCCTCGTGCTGTTGGGCCATGTTTAGGGCTGCTGCATGCCGTCGTAGCACAGCCGCCGGCGGTTCAACCTCTTGTCACGACAGGAGCTGACAATGCTTGATTACGTTCCCGGATGCGTCATGCTTGGCGCTAGAGCGTCGATTTTCTGGACGGGGCAGCGCGGCAATCCGGGTGGTGCATCCTTGATAGGCCGGCCCCTCGGCAGGATCTGCGCCACGGCGCTCCTCTGTGCGGCCGCGACACTGATGCTTTCGGATGCGGCGCTCGCTGCGAAGCGCTCAAAGTCGCGCGCTGCTGCGCCACCACCGACCCTCGACGCACAGGCCGTCAATGATGCCCAGCTGGCGGCGCCGTCCGGGAAAGGACGCGCTTCCGCTCCCAGCGCGGCGGCGCTCATAAAGGCGGAAGTGCTGCTCGATCGGGCGGGCTTCTCGCCCGGCCAGATCGACGGCAAGAGCGGGAGCAACGAGCAGAAGGCGCTCGCCGCGTTTCAGGACGCAAACGGGATCAAGCCCAGTGGCAGTCTCGACGCGGAAACCTGGGCTCGCTTGACCGCGGCATCTCCCGAGCCGGCGCTGGTCGAGTATGAAATCCAAGAGTCGGACGTGAAAGGCCCTTTCAACAAGACGATTCCGCCGTCGTTGGAGAAGAAGGCCGAGCTGAAAAATCTCAACTTTACCGGGGCGCGTGAGCTGCTTGCGGAAAAATTCCACATCGACCCTGGCCTCTTGACGCGGCTCAATCCCAAGGCGTCGTTTGACACGGCTGGCACCAAAATCATGGTGCCGAACGTGACGAAGAAGCCGTCAGAAGCGAAGGTCGAAAAACTCGTAGTGGACAAATCGGCACGCACCGTGCGCGCTTTCGACGGAAGCGGAAAGCTGATCAGCTTTTACCCCGCGTCGGTCGGCAGCGAGGAGCGGCCGGCTCCCAGTGGCACGCGGCAAATTCGTTCGATCGCGGACAATCCCACCTACCACTACAGCCCGAAGCTCAACTTCAAGGGCGTGAAGACACAAAAGCCCTTCACGATCCCGCCCGGGCCCAACAATCCGGTCGGCAGCACTTGGATCGATCTCGGCGACGGCTACGGCATCCACGGCACGCCGGAGCCGCAGCGCATCAGCAAGAGCGAATCGCACGGCTGCGTGCGCCTCACCAATTGGGACGCGCATGCGCTCGGCAAGATGGTTCACAAGGGAACCAAGGTGGAGTTCATCAACTGAGCGCGGGCGATCCTGTAGCCCGGATTGAGCGAAGCGAAATCCGGTCTGCGAAACTGCTCAGTAAGAGGACGGACCGGCCCTGCGTTCGACAGGCGTCGAACTCAATGTGTAGGCGCTCGGAAGTGGGCTCGAGGCCTTGGCGGCCACGCGCGGCGTGCGGGCCGGTGCCGCTTTGGTGCTCGCGGCCAGCGTTGGCGGATTGGCTGCAGGTTTTGCCGCTAACAGCCGCGGCCGTGGAATGGGTACCGCATCGACCTTTGCCTCCGCCGCGGCCGCGTCACTGTCGCCCATCGGTGTTGCCGCCGCCTTCAGAGCTGCCGGAGCGACGGCGAGGACACGCGGCCTCTCCTGCTGCGCAGGATCATCGACTTCCGCGACGATCGGCGCGGTGCGCACCGCCGACGCGCGAGCGATGTGCTCTTCGATCAACTGCCGCATGCGGGCGTCGCGCGCGCCGTTCGAGGTGCCGCCCAGGACGACCGCGACGATGTGCTTCTCGCTGCGGCGCACCGACGACGTGAGGTTGTATCTGGAGGCCTCGGTGTAGCCGGTCTTGATGCCGTCCACGCCTTTCACGTTGCCGAGCAGGTTGTTGTGGTTGCGCATCTCGGCGCCCTTGTAGCGGAAGTTCGCCGTCGCGAAGTATTGGTAGTAGACCGGAAAGCGATGTTGGATGGCGCGGCCCAGCACCGCCTGGTCGCGCGCGGTCGTGATCTGCGCCTCGGCCGGCAGCCCCGAGGCATTGACATAGGTGGTGCCGCTCATGCCAAGCGCTCGTGCCTTGAGCGTCATGAGCGCGGCGAATTCCTCTTCACTGCCGGCGATCGATTCGGCGACGACGACCGCAGCGTCGTTCGCCGACTTGGTGACGAGGCCCAGGATCGCGTCCTCGACCTTGATGGTCTGGTCGGCCTTGAGCCCGAGCTTGGTCGGGTTCTGCAGCGACGCCCGCCGCGTGACCGGCAGCGGCGTATCGAGCTTGAGCTTGCCGGCTTCAAGCTGCTCGAAAAGAAGGTAGAGCGTCATGATCTTGGTCAGCGACGCCGGATGGCGCGGCTCATCCGCGCTGGCCTCGTGCAGCACGAGGCCGGATTTGTCGTCGACCACGATCGCGGCATAGGGCGGATGGTAATTGGGACCGTGGATCGCGCGCGGACGGGCATGATCGCGCTTGGACTTGGCACGGGCTTGCGCCTGATCGGCGCCGGCAATGGTAATGGTCAGCGCTGCCACGACACCGGCAAGCGCGAGCCAACGCCAGCGCGAGATCCGAGCCCCCATTTGCAGCCCCCGTGATCCGAATCGCGAATCGTGCGAACCGCAGTAAACCGCGAAACCGCGGCGCTGGCTGTAATCGGAATGCCACAGTCGGCGGAAATTTGCTTATGCTAACTGGCGCGTCGCAAATCCCTCCCGTCACCCGCGGGCTTGACCCGCGGGTCCAGCTTCTTCGTAAGAATCTTTTGCGAACAGGATGGATTGCCGGGTCAAGCCCGGCATGACGAGGTCGCAGGTTCAGGCGCTGGTCGCGCGGGCAGTCCGCTACTACTCTATGATCTCCAGCCGCGCCGCAAATCACCGGGAGTAATGAGCCATGCGAATGATCGACTTGAGCCGGGAGCTC
>Ga0209239_1001472_pt1 | contig 14060 bp, 10 predicted proteins | sample GraSoi013_2_20cm_FD_185824 | JGI IMG/M metagenome (GOLD analysis project Ga0209239, IMG submission 185824) | Grasslands soil microbial communities from the Angelo Coastal Reserve, California, USA - Sample 10_02_2013_2_20cm (SPAdes) (version 2) | ecosystem: Environmental > Terrestrial > Soil >...
GCGTGAGCACGAGGGGCCGGTCCTTGAGGTACGGCAGGAGGAAGGGCGCGATCCGGTCGTAGTACTCCACGAGGTCGGCCTTCGTGTAGCCCTCGTCCGGCCAGAACACCTTTTTCGGATTGGTGATGGTGACGGTCGGAGATGCCTCCGGGTGCGCGGCGGCGCGGGGAGCCTTCCGAGACCCGTGGCTTCTGGGCGTCGCCTCCGGCACCAGCCGATCGGACTGAGCTCGCGCATCGAGAGCCAGCGTGGTCGAGGAAGGCTCCCCGCGCCGCCGATTCTCCGGGACCTCGCGCACGCAGTCTTCGGCCCGCTTGTCGTCGCGCAATCCCAGGAAGGTCGGGTGGCGGATGCCACCGTCTGCGGTCCACTCGGTAAACCGCACCTCGCAGACGAGCTTCGGCTCGACCCACCGGTGGCCGCGGCCCCCGGGTGTGCCGATGTCGAACGGCGAGGTCGGGCGCGCGAGCGGTGCGAGCCGTTCCGCGACGCGCGCGAGCGTCGCTTCGTCGAACCCCGTGCCGACCTTCGAGACATAGACGAGCCGGCCGTTCGCATAGAGCCCGAGGTGGAGCGCGCCGAAGTGCGCGCGCGAGCCCTGCGGCGCCGTGTAGCCTCCGATGACGAACTCCTGGCGGAGCTGGCACTTGAGCTTGAGCCAGTCGCGAGACCGTTTGCCGACGTACTGGCTGTCGCGCTTCTTCGCCACGACGCCCTCGATCCGCTCGGCGCACGCCGCGTCGAAGAACGGTTGGCCGTGTTCGAGCACGTGGTCGCCGAACTGGGCCACCCCGCGCGCCGGCAGGAGGAGCCGGAGACACGCCTTGCGCTCCTCCAGCGGCTCTCGCCGGAGGTCGCGTCCGTCCAGCGCGAGCGCGTCGAAGAACACCGCGCCGACGGGCACCTCGAGGGACGCGCGCTCGATGTCGGCCGGGCGCGTCAGGTTCATGCGCGCCTGGAGGCGCTGGAAGCTCGCCCGCCCCTCGGCGTCGAGCGCGACGATCTCGCCGTCGAGCAGGAACCGATCGAGCGGCAGCGTCCGGAGCGCGCGGACCACCTCGGGATAGCGGGCCGTGACGACCATCCCGCTCCGCCCCCGCAGCTCGACCGCCTCGCCGTCGCGGGAGGCCAGGACGCGCACACCGTCGTACTTGATCTCGAAGAGCCACGCGGGATCGGAGAACGGGCGGTCCCCGAGCGTGGCGAGCATGAAGAGCCCGGCGCGCGGCGTCACCGCTCCGCGCGGGGCGTTCGAGGCCGCGAGCCGCGCGCGGAGCGCGTCGAGCTTGCGCGGGCCCTCGCGGAGCTCCTCGACGGTGAGCCCCGAGAGGACCGACTCGGGGAGCTTCTCGACCGGCTCGTCGCCGTCCGCGAACGCGTCGGCCTTCTTCAGCAGGAGCCACTCCCGGTCCTTGCCGCTCATGCGCGCGAGCACCCATCGCCCACGGAGCTTGAAGCCGAAGAGCTCGAACTCGAGCTTGCCCCGTGCGATCGCCTCACGCGCCGGCCGGTCGCCGAGCACGCGGAACCAGCCGCGATCCCAGACGATGGACGGTCCCGCGCCGTAGCTGCCCTCGGGGATCACGCCCTCGAAGTCGGCGTATTCGACGGGATGGTCCTCGACGTGGACCGCCAGCCGCCGCTCGCCGTGCCGGACCGATGGCCCCTTGGGCACCGCCCAGCTCACGAGCACGCCGTCGATCTCGAGCCGCAGATCGTAGTGGAGCCGCCGCGCCGAGTGCTTGTGGACGACGAACAAGTGGCCGGTCGCCGGCCGCCGGTCGCCGAACGGCTCGGGCGTCCGCGTGGGGTCGCGCTTGTCCCGGTACTCGTCGAGGCCGCGGCTAGACACGGAGCACCAGGATCACCGAGAGCGACGCGGAGAGATTGTCGACGGCGTGCGCGGTGACGGCCGGCACGAGGCTCCCCGTCTGCTCGTACGCCCACGCCCAGAGCACCCCGCTCCAGAAGACGGCGGCGAACCCGAGCACGCCGTAGCCGTGGGCGAGGGCGAAGACTCCCGCGCTGACCACGGCCGCCGGTGCCGGCCCGAGCCTGCACCGCAACGTGCCGAAGAGCAGTCCCCGGAAGACCAGCTCCTCGAAGACCGGCGTGAGCACCACCGTGTCGACGAGCGTGCCGATCACGACGGGCCGGGCGCCCCAGACCAGATCGCGATCGAACCACTCGGTCCAGTGCGACGTGATCTCGAACGCTCGACCCATGGCACCGAGCGTCCAGTCACCGAGCTGTCCGGCCGCCACGAGCACCAGCGCGACGCCCAGCAGCCGACCCGTGTTGGCCCGCGTGAGCGCCAAGCCGAACCCGCGGACGAGGCCGAGCCCCGACGGCCGCAAGAGCCGCCGTCGGGCCATCAGGATGAGGGGGAGGAAGGCGAGGGTCGTCGCGGCGCCGACGACCACGCTCTGGTACGGCTGTGCGCGACCGCCGAGGAAGGCCGACGCGCCCTGGGAGAGCGCGACGAGGAGGATCGCGCCGAGCGCGCCGCCCCGCACGAGCACGCCGAGCCCCTCGTGGACGCGCCACGGCGGCGGAAGCGGCGCCGCCCCCGACCGCGCGCGCTCGCCCCGGTGGCCCACCCACGACGCGAGCGTCACGAGCGCCGCCGCCAGGATCGTGACCTCCACGGCCGTGAGCGCGCGCAGGCGTGCCAGGAGCACGTCCGCGCGCGGGTTCGGCGCGTCCGCCCGCGTGAGTCGCGCGACGAGGCGGTCGTGGAACCAGCCGGGCTCGAGCGCTGCGTCGACCTCCGCGACGAGGTCCTTCACGTCGGCGCCGTCGGATGCCAGCGCGAGGTACGCGCGACCGACGAGGCGCCCGAAGGTCTCGAACGGCTCGCCGCGGCGCGTCCACTCGTCGAGCCGGCGGCGGACGTCCGCGCGGCGACCCGCCTCGCCCTCGAGGATGGCCAGGTGCAGATCGACCGTCGGCTCGAGCGACAGGGCCTCCAGCTCTGCGTACCAGCGGAGCGCGTCCGCGAGGTCGTCGGCCCGACGCCCGACCAACCAGCGATAGAGGCGCCGCTCCCAGGCGGGCGCTCCGTCGATCCCGTCGTCCAGATCGAGCGAGCGGCCGACCACCACCGCGAGCGCCCGCTCGGGCTCCGCCATGTCGCCGACGGGCGAGCCCGTGAGGTGGAGCCACGTCATCAGGAGGACGAACGTGAGGAGGACGGCCGCCGCGGGGACCGTGAGGACCCCGAGATGTCGCCTCTCGGCCGCCTGGGGGACGCTATCCATGGGAGGTATCGAGCCTTTGCGCATCATAGGAAGCATCGTGCTATCGTGCAAACGATGCCGGCACACTCTGTCGGGTCCGGGACGATCTCGTTCGGGCTGGTCTCGATCCCGGTCAAGCTCTACACGGCCGCCGCGCCGCAGTCCGTCTCGTTCAACCTGCTCCACGCCAAGTGCGGCTCCCGCATCAAGCTGCAGAACTTCTGCCCGGTCTGCAACGAGGTCGTGGACCGCTCGGCGCTCGTCCGCGGGTACGAGTTCGCGAAGGACCAGTACGTCCGCGTCGGCGACGAGGAGCTCAAGGCGCTGGAGGGCGAGGCGTCGAAGGTCATCGACATCACGGAGTTCGTGCCGCTCGCGTCGGTGGACCCGATCTACTTCGAGAAGACGTACTACCTCGGCCCGGACAAAGGCGGCGAGAAGGCGTATCGACTCCTCGCCGACGCGATGGGCTCGCAGGGGCGCGTCGCGCTCGCCAAGTTCGTCATGCGCGGCAAGGAGAGCCTCGTCCTCGTCCGGCCGGCGCAGGGCGGGCTCATGCTGCACACGATGTACTTCGCCGACGAAGTGCGGAGCTTCGGCGAGATCGACAAGGGCCAGTCGGCGAAGATCAGGGACGGCGAGCTCCAGCTGGCTCTCCAGCTCATCGACGGGCTCTCGAGCGACGCCTTCAACCCCGAGAAGTACCGCGACGAGTACCGAGAGCGCGTGCTCGAGCTCGTCAACCAGAAGGTCGAGGGCAAGGAAGTCACGGCCGCCGGCCCCCAGGCCCAGCGGGCGCAGGTCATCGACCTCATGGAAGCCCTCAAGCAGAGCCTGGCCAAGCGCGTGGCCGCCCAGCCGGCGGCGCAGCCCGCCGCGCCCGCGGCCGCCGCCGAGAAGAAGCCGCTCGCGAAGGTCAAGCGCGCCGAACCCGCCCCATCGAAGAGGGCCCAGGCCGGAAAGAAGTAGCCCCCTCCTCAGGGGATCAGAACGATCTTCCCGTAGGCTCCCGGCTTCAGCACCGCCTCGTGGGCGCGCGCCGCCTCCTTGAGCGGGAGCTCCTGACCGACGACGGGCCGGAGGGTGCCGCCCGCGAGCCCGGCGCCGATCGCCGCGTGGATCGACGCCATGTCCTCCGGCGAGGCGTTCCAGAGCGCCAGCCCGATGATCGCCGCGTCCCTCCCCATCGTTCCGCGCGGATTGATCTCGATCGTCCCGCGATTCCCGATGACGACGATGCGGCCGAAGCGCGCGACCACGTCGAGGTCCTTCTGCAAATTGACGTTCGCGAGCATCTCGAGAATCACGTCGGCGCCCCGCGTGCCCGTGAGCTCCATGATCTTCTGCAGATAGTCCGGCGCCGTGTGGTCGAGGACATGGTGGGCGCCGTGCTCGGCGACGAGCTTGCGCCCGCGCTCGGTTCCCGCGGTGCCGATGACGATCATGCCGTGGGCCACAGCGAGCTGGACCGCGGCGATGCCGACGCCGCCGGAGGCGCCGTGGACGAGGACCGTTTCCCCGGGACGGGCGTGCGCCTTGTGGTGGAGGCCCCGATACGCGGTGCCGTACGGGACGCTCACCGCCGCGCCCTGGGAGAATGAGACCGTCGCGGGGAGCGGGTGGACCATGGACGCGTCGCAGACCGCGAGCTCGGCGTAGCCGCCGCAGAGCGGCGTGGTGGTGCGCACGACGTAGACGCGGTTGCCCTTCTTGACCCGCGTGACCGCCTCGCCCACCGTCTCGATCACGCCGGCGCAGTCGTTGCCGGGAACGTAGGGCAGCGCCGGAAGCATCGGGTAGTTTCCCGACCGGACGTAGGTGTCCACCGGGTTCACGCCCGCGGCGCGTACCCGCACCACCACCTGACCCGGGCCCGGCTTCGGGTCGGGCACGTCGTCGAGCTGGAGCACCTCGGGGCCGCCGAACTTGTGGACGCGGATCGCTTTCATGACTCCTCCTATTTCGCGAGCGCTTTGCGCTTCCAGAGTTCCCACGGTCGGCCGAGCGTGCCGGCGATCGAGGCCTCTGCGCGGCGCGCCTCCTCCGGATCGAGGTAGGTCACGTTCACGCCCTGGGCCATCGCCTGCGCCTGGAGCTTCGCGTTCATCTCGAGGTAGACGCTGCGGAACACGGCGTGCGGGAGCGACGGGCCCACGACGACCGCGCCGTGGCCGCGCATGAGGGCCGCCGTGCGGCTCCCGAGTGTCTGGGCGAGCGCACGACCGAGCGCGGGATCGCGCACGAGCATGTCGCTCGGGCCGCCGGCCGCCTGCCGGATGTCGAAGACCGGCGCGCCCTCCCCGAGGAACGCGCTCATGTGGTAGAGGGGGCGGAGCGGCACGCCGGTGACGCCGAACGGGATGACCGAGGGCGAGTGGTTGTGGACGATCGCCCGCACATCCGGCCGTACCTTGTAGATCTCACCGTGGATGAAGCGCTCGAGGTAGGAGGAGCGGCCGCGCGCGTCCACCGGGTTCGAGTCGAGGTCGTACTCCATGATGTCGGGCGCGGCGACCAGCTCGGGGGCGAGCGAGCGCGACATGAGGTAGCGATTCGAATCGCGATCGTGGCGCGCGCTGACGTGGCCGTAGCCGTCGAGCACGTTCTGGTCCACGAGGATCCGGTTCGCGGCCACGAGGTCCTCGACGAGCTTTGCGTCGCGGTCGGGCTTGCGGCGCGCGCGAGGTCAACGGCGATCACCGCAAGCCCGACCGCGCCGCCGGTCACGAACCGCCGTCGCGTGACGTTCGCCATCGGTGTCCCTCCCACGGGCCGGAACCTTCGTGCCACCCGTTGATTATCCACCAGGAGTAAAATGAATGCGGACCGGACATGCCGAGACTCATCCTCGAGCCGCGATTCCACGTCGAGTACCTGTCGATCCTCGACAGCGAGGGCAATCTCGACGCCTCGCTCGAGCCGAAGCTCCCCCCCGGCGACCTGAAGGCCCTCTACCGCGCGATGGTGCTCGGGCGCCGCCTCGACGAGCGCATGGTCCGCCTGCAGCGCCAGGGCCGCATCGGGACGTTCGCGCCGATCAAGGGCCAGGAAGCTTCGCAGATGGGAAGCGTCTTCGCCCTGCGGCCGACCGACTGGATGGTTCCGTCGTTCCGCGAGACGGCGGCGATGATCTGGCGCGGCTGGCCGATCGAGAAGATCCTGCTCTTCTTCGCCGGGTACGTCGAAGGCGGCCAGCCCGCACCCGATCAGCACGACCTGCCGATCACGATCCCCGTCGGGACGCAGCTCCCCCACGCCGTGGGTCTGGCTTACGCGGCCCAGTACCGCGGTGACGACGCCGTCGTCATGGCGTACTTCGGCGACGGCGCCACCAGCGAGGGCGACTTCCACGAGGCGCTGAACTTCGCGGGGGTCTGGCACGTCCCGGTCGTGTTCATCTGCCAGAACAACCAGTGGGCCATCTCCGTGCCGCTCAAGAAACAGACCCACTCGAAGACGATCGCCCAGAAGGCGCTGGCCTACGGCCTGCCCGGGATCCAGGTGGACGGCAACGACGTGCTCGCGGTGTACGTCGCCGCGCGCGAGGCGGTCGAGCGTGCGCACGCGGGCGAGGGGCCGACGCTGATCGAGTGCGTGACGTATCGCCTCGGCGTCCACACCACCGCGGACGATCCCACCAAGTACCGGGCCCAGGAGGAGGTGGCCGCCTGGGAGCAGAAGGACCCGCTCACGCGCTTCCGCGCCCACCTCGAGAAGAAGGACCTCCTGGAGGACGGGGTCGAGCAGCGGGTGGACGAGGAGATCGCGGAGGCGGTCCGGCGCTTCGAGGCGACACCGCCGGCCGACCCGCTCGCGGTCTTCGACCACGTGTACGCCGAAATGCCCCCTCACCTCCGCGCTCAGCGCGAGGATCTCGCTCGCTGGCTCCGCGAGGGCGCCGCCCCCGGTCCCGCGGCGCCCCCGACCCAGCCGGGCGCCACCCCCATGCGCGGCCAGCGCCTCACGCGGCGGTAAGAAAAGCCACACGTGACGCCACCCAAGCTCACCATGGTGAAGGCCCTCAACCTGGCGCTCCTCCAGGAGATGGAGCGCGACCCCGACGTGCTGATTCTCGGCGAGGACGTGGGTGTGGACGGCGGCGTCTTCCGCGTCACCGACGATCTCCAGCGCAAGTTCGGCTCGCAACGCGTGATCGACAGCCCGCTCGCCGAGGCGGCCATCATCGGCACCGCGGTCGGCATGGCCCTCTACGGCCTCAAGCCCGTCTGCGAGATCCAGTTCTCCGGGTTTGCCTTCCAGTGCTTCCACCAGATCGAGAATCATGCGGCGCGCTATCGGATGCGCTCCCAGGGCCGCTTCCACTGCCAGATGGTGATCCGCATGCCCTACGGCGGCGGCGTCCGCGCGCTCGAGCACCACACGGAGTCCGAGGAGCAGTTCTACGCGCACGTTCCCGGGCTGAAGATGGTAATCCCGTCGGGTCCGCGGACCGCGCGCGCGCTCCTCACGAGCGCGATCCGGGACCCCGACCCGGTGATCTTCTTCGAGTCGAAGGCGCTCTACCACGCCGCGAAGGAGGAGATCCCCGAGGAGTCTGAGAGCTTTCCGATCGGCCGAGCGCAGGTCGTCCGCGAGGGACGCGACCTCACGCTCGTCGCCTACGGCGCCATGCTGCGCGTCGCGCGAGAGGCGGCCGACGTGCTCCAGGCCGAGGACGGCGTGGAGACCGACGTCGTCGACCTCCTCACGATCGCACCGCTCGATCGCGAGACGATCGTGACGTCGGTCGGGAAGACCGGGCGGGCCGTCGTCATCCACGAGGCCCCGAAGAGCTTCGGGCCCGGCGCCGAGATCGCCGCGTCCATCATGGAGGGCGCGTTCCTCCACCTCGAGGCGCCTGTCCGCCGCGTGACCGCACACGACGTGTCGTTCGTCGGCTTCGCGCGCGAGAAGGCGAACGTCCCCGACGTCGCGCGCGTCGTCGCCGCGGCCCGCGAGACCCTCGCCTTCTAGCCGCGATGGCGCGACCCTTCGTGCTCCCCGACCTGGGCGAGGGCCTGGCTGAGGCCGAGATCGTCAAGGTGCTCGTCCAGGAGGGCGATCTCGTCCGAGAGGACGCGCCCCTGCTGGAGGTCGAGACGGACAAGGCCACGGTCGAGATCCCGTCGCCGGTCGCCGGGCGCGTCGCAAAGATCCACGTGCAGGCGGGGCAGACCGTCAAGGTCGGCGCGGTGCTGGTCACGTTCGAGGACGAGGGCGGCAGGGAGGGCGCTGCTCCGCTCGGTACTACACTCGCCCGCAGCGCCCCCCCTGCCGCCCACACCGTCGGCGGGCGCCAGCCCGCGGCGGCGGCGACGGCTGTCGCGCCCACGAGGGAGGCCGGGCGGGCGGCGGCGACCCCGGCGACACGACGGCTCGCGCGCGAGCTCGACGTCGACCTCCAGATCGTGCGCGGCACGGGATCCGGCGGACGCGTGACCGACGACGACGTGCGCTCGGCCGCCGCGGGCGGTCGCCCGCCCGCGTCCGCTCGGCCCGGCGCCGAGCGCGTGGCCCCGGAGCAGCCCGCCGTCGCGAAGCCTCTGGCGCCGGTGGGCGTGGAGCCGCCCGCGCTGCCCAGGTTCGAGCAGTGGGGCCCGGTCGAGCGCCAGCCGCTCTCGCACCTCCGTCGGACGATCGCCGAGCGCATGGCGCTCTCGGCCACGCTCATCCCGCACGTGACGCACTTCGACCGGGCCGACATCACCGAGCTCGACGCGATCATCCGCCGCAACGTCGAGCCGGCGCGGGAGCGCGGCGTCACGCTCACGCTGACGAGCTTCCTCCTGAAGGCGGCGGCCCTGGCGCTCCACGAGCACCCGCAGTTCAACGCGAGCCTCGATCCGGCGGCCGGTGAGCTCATCCTCAAGCGCTACTATCACCTCGGCGTCGCGGTGGCGACGGACCGCGGCCTGATCGTCCCGGTGATCCGCGACGTGGACGGCAAGCCGCTGCTCGAGCTCCAGCGCGAGCTCGCCGCCCTGGCCCAGCGCGTGCGCGACGGCAAGGCGACGCTCGAGGACCTGCGCGGCGGGACCTTCACCATCACCAACATCGGCGCGCTCGGCGGGACAGGGGCGATTCCGATCATCAATTATCCGGAGGTGGCCATCCTGGGCGTCGCGCGCGCGCGGGAGGAGCCGGTCGTGCGCGAGGGCCACATCGTCCCCCGGGTCCTCCTGCCGCTCTCGCTCGCCTTCGACCACCGGGTCGCCGACGGCGCCGACGCCGCCCGCTTCGCCGCCGCCATCGTGCGGCGACTGGAGCGCCCCGAGCAGCTTCTCCTGGACTGGTGAGCGCGATGGCCGGTCCCCGCCAGTCGCCATGGTGATGGGCGACCTCGTGCGCGAGGTGGACGTGGCCGTCGTGGGCGGCGGCCCGGGCGGCTACTCGGCGGCGTTCCGCTGCGCCGAGCTCGGCCTCGAGACGGTCGTCGTGGACGCGAGCCATCGCCTCGGCGGCGCCTGCCTCTGGGAGGGGTGCATCCCGTCAAAGGCGCTCCTCCACGTCGCGGCCGTCCTCGGCGAGGTCGAGCGCGCCAAGGACTTCGGCGTGGATTTTGGCGAGCCGCGGATCGCGCTGGATGCCCTTCGCAAGTGGAAGGCCGAGCGCGTCGTCGGCAAGCTCGCGCGCGGGCTCGCCGCGGTCGCGAAGTCGAAAGGCGTGGAGGTCGTCGGCGGCCGCGGCGTCTTCGAGGACTCCCGCGCGCTCCGCGTGGAGGGCGACGCGCCGCAGAAGATCCGCTTCACGCACGCCGTCGTCGCGACGGGCTCGGCGCCCGCGCCCCTGCCCGGCCTCGCCCTCGCGCGCGACCGTGTGATGGACTCGACCGCGGCGCTCGAGCTCCCCGACGTGCCCGAGCGCCTCCTCGTCGTCGGCGGGGGCTACATCGGTCTCGAGCTCGGCCAGGTCTACGCCGCACTCGGCAGCAAGGTGACGCTCGTCGAGATGACCGACGGCCTCCTGCCCGGCGTCGACCGCGACCTCGTTCAGCCGCTCACGCGCCGCTGCGAGCAGCTCTTCGTGAAGATCCGGCTCGACACGACGGTGGCCTCGCTCTCCGAGCGGGGGTCGCAGATCGAGGCGCGGTTCGCCGACGGCGATACGATCGCCGTCGACCGCGTGCTCGTCGCCGTCGGGCGGCGACCGGTCAGCGCCGACCTCGGTCTCGAGACCACGCGCGTCCGGCCCGACGCGCGCGGCGTCGTCGCCGTGGACGAGCAGTGCCGCACCGCCGACCCGCGCATCTGGGCCGTCGGCGACGTCACGGGCGAGCCGATGCTCGCCCATCGCGCGATGCGCCAGGGCAAGGTCGCCGCCGAGGCGATCGCGGGTCGGCCCGCGGCGCTCGACAACGTCGTCGTGCCGGCCGTCGTCTTCACCGACCCCGAGGTGGCGTGGTGCGGGCTCACCGAGGCCCGGGCCCAGCGCGAGGGACGCCGGGTCAGGATCGCGAAGTTCCAGTGGGCCGCCTCGGGGCGCGCGGCGACGCTCGGCCGCGCCGATGGCCTCACGAAGCTCGTGGCCGATGCCGACACCGGGCGCGTGCTCGGCGTCGGGATCGTCGGCCCCGGGGCGGGTGAGCTGATCGCCGAAGGCGCCCTCGCGGTCGAGACGGCGCTGACCGCCGAGGATCTGGCGGCGACGATCCACACGCATCCCACGCTGTCGGAGACCCTCATGGAGGCGGCCGAGACCCTCCTGCGGCCGGCGTGATGTCCCCGTGAGCGTGATCCTCGTCACGGGCTTCGAGCCGTTCGGCGCTCACACCGTGAATCCGTCGGAGGGTCTCGCCAAGGCCGTGGACGGCCGGCGCTTCGGCGCGTGTGAGGCACGCGGCGCGGTCTTGCCCGTGCATCATGCCGACGCCGCCCGGCGGGTCGAGGCGCTCCTGGCCGAGACCGACCCGATCGCCGTCGTCCACCTCGGACTCGCGGCCGGCCGTGCGCGGGTCGCGCTCGAACGCGTCGCCGTGAACGTGATGGACTACGGCGAGCCCGACGGTGCGGGCTTCCAGGCGTCGGGCGAGCCGATCGCGCCGGGCGCGCCGGCGGCGTACTTCGCGACGCTTCCCCTCGCCGACATCCTGAGAGCGCTCACCGCCGAAGGGATCCCGGCGTACGTCTCGAACACAGCGGGCACCTACCTCTGTAACCAGACGCTCTACACGACGCTCCACGCCGTGCGGGAGCAGCCAGACCCGCCGAAGGTGGGCTTCGTCCACCTCCCGCTCCTTCCGGCCATGGTCGCCACGACGGGGCTCGAGCAGCCGAGCATGGACTTCCCCCTGATGCTTCGCGCCGTCGAGCTGGCCCTCGGCGTCGTTGCGAGCGGCGGGCCCTGAGGAACGCAGCCAGGCCGCACCTCGTCTCAGGCCACCCACCGATCGCGCCGGCCTCGCGGACCCCGGTACAATAGTCGCGTGCGGGCGCTTCTGCTCGATCTCGACGACACGCTGCTCGACTACTCGAGCGGCGCGGACGCCCACTGGGAGGCGGCGGTGGTCGCGTGCGCGCCGCCGAGCCTCGATCGCACGCGCCTCCTGGCCGCGCTCGCGGAGACCCGGCGCTGGTTCTGGGACGACCCCGAGCGCCACCGCCGCGAGCGCGTGAACATGCTCGGCGCCTGGCAGCACATCGTGGAGTTCGCCCTCGAGCGCGCCGGCGTCGAGGCCGACGGCCTCGCCCCGGCGATCGCCCGCGACTTCGCGGCTCGCCGGCGCGACGCGATGCGCCTCTTCCCCGACACCGTCGAGAGCCTCGAGGACTTCCGGCGCCGCGGCGTGCCGCTCGCGCTCGTGACCAACGGCGACGCCTCCCAGCAGCGCGACAAGATCGAGCGCCACGGGCTCGCGCGCTTCTTCGACGTCATCTTGATCGAGGGCGAGTTCGGCGTCGGCAAGCCGGAGGAGATCGTCTACCGTCACGTTCTCGGCGCCCTCGGCGCTCCGCCCGAAGGCGCGTGGATGGCGGGCGATCACCTCGAGTTTGACGTGGACGCCCCCCAACGGCTGGGACTCTACGGCGTGTGGATCGATCGAGGAGGACACGGCCTGCCGGCGGGCAGCCGAGTCCGCCCGCACCGGATCGTCCGCTCACTGCGCGAGCTGATCGCGGATTGACCGCGCTTCGAGCGCGGGGTTCGAGCGCCGGCTTTGCGTTCGAGCGCGGGCTTCGAGCGCCGGCTTCGCCGGCGCAACCGATCCTGGGGGGAGGGTTCGGAAGGGGGGCAAAGCCCCCCTCCGAGTAAAACTAGCGGCGGCGCCGGTGAAGCACCTCACACCAGCGCCGGTTGTCGTCGCCGCCCGCCTCCGCGCTACCGGAGAGATAGGCCGCCGCGGTCACCACCTCGTCGTCAGCGCCGTCGCGCGGAGGTGCATGGGACTCGCACCAGCGCACGTCGAGGACCTCCAGGCTTGGGTCAGCGTCGGGTTCACAGCCTGGACAGTACGCGCGGGCGACGGACGGGGTGTCCGGAATGAACTCCGTCACCGGTCTCTGGCGAGGCTACGCATCGCCATCTCCCTCTACTCTAGTGTACCCTCGGCCACATGCAAAACTTATTGAACCGTGCGGTCCTGCTCCGGAGCCGCCCCAGGGGGGAGCCCAAGCTCTCCGACTTCGAGCTCGTCGAGTCGCCTGTGCCCTCCCCCGGGGAGGGCGAGTTTCTGTGTCGGACGATTTACCTCTCACTCGACCCGTACATGCGCGGCCGGATGAACGACGTGAAGTCGTACGCCCAGCCCGCCGAGCTCGGCAAGCCCATGGTCGGCGGCGCCGTCAGCGAGGTCGTCGCCTCCAACAATCCCGCGTTCCCAACGGGCAGCTTCGTCGTCGGCTCCACCGGCTGGCAGGCCTACGCGGTCTCCCGGGGCGCCGGCGTGCGGAAGCTCGATCCGAAGGCAGCGCCCCTCTCCACCGCGCTCGGCGTTCTCGGCATGCCCGGGATGACGGCCTACGTCGGCCTCCTCGACATCGGCCAGCCCAAGCCCGGCGAAACGATCGTCGTCTCGGCTGCGGCCGGCGCCGTCGGCTCCGTGGTGGGGCAGATCGCCAAGATCCGAGGGTGCCGCGCGGTCGGCGTGGCGGGCTCGGAGGCGAAGTGCGAGTTCGTCGTCAAGGAGCTCGGATTCGATGCCTGCGTGAACCACCGGAGTGAACCCCTCGTGCCGGCGCTCCAGAAAGCGTGCCCGAAGGGGATCGACGTCTACTTCGACAACGTCGGCGGCGACGTCCTCGCCGCGGTCCTGCGGCTCCTGAACCCGTTCGCGCGCATCCCGCTCTGTGGCCTGATCTCCCAGTACAACGCCGCAGAGCTACCGCCTGGGCCGAACCTCTTCCCCCTCCTCGTCAACCGGGCGCTCGTCCGAGGCTTCATCGTCTCCGATCACGGGGACCGCTTCGCCGACTTCTACCGCGATTGTGTGCAGTGGCTCCGCGAGGGCAGGGTCCGCTACCGCGAGGACGTCGTCGTCGGGCTCGAGAACGCGCCGGAGGCGTTCATCGGCCTCTTGCGCGGGAGGAACTTCGGCAAGCTCGTCGTGCGGGTGGGCGCCGACCCGACCGCGAAGAGCTGCTGAGGCCGGCGATGAAAATCGTCGAGCTCCGCGCGTCGCCGACGTCCTTTCCGCTGCCGCCCGAGGCGAGCGTCACGCTCGGCATCGGGCGCGCCGTCAAGCGTGACGCCGTCGTCGTCAAGGTTACGACCGACGACGGCCTCGTCGGCTGGGGCGAGGCCCACCACGGGCGCGCCCCCGGCGCGGTTGCCCACCTCATCAACACCACCCTGCGCCAGCTCGTCCTCGGCATGGAGGCGGCGGAC
>Ga0209239_1001480_pt1 | contig 14007 bp, 14 predicted proteins | sample GraSoi013_2_20cm_FD_185824 | JGI IMG/M metagenome (GOLD analysis project Ga0209239, IMG submission 185824) | Grasslands soil microbial communities from the Angelo Coastal Reserve, California, USA - Sample 10_02_2013_2_20cm (SPAdes) (version 2) | ecosystem: Environmental > Terrestrial > Soil >...
AACAGGCGAACGGCTGGAGCGCCCGGGGGAGTGACGGAGCCTCTCAGGACAGCGGGTCCATCGAGCGTTGGTGCATTCGTGAGAATGAAGCGAACGCCGAGAGCGCCCAATATGTCGCGATCGAACGTGAAGGCCCGCAAGTAGTTGACATGCGCCCGCCCGGTATCGGCTTTGAGCAGCCGTTGGGCGAATGCGTGGGCCTGCGCCGAGGTCCACTGACCATATTCCTCCAAGGTGGGGATATTCGCTCGCCAGAGGTAAAACGTCTCGTCGAAACGATTGAGATAATATTTGATCGGGTCCATTCCGTGGATGAGCTCAACCGGACGGTTGGCACCACCCCCCTCGCGATCGTCCACCCAAATCGTGGCGGCATAGCCACGAAAGGGCTTTCCGAGGTCGATCGCGATCTGCTCGCGCAGATACCGCTCCAGCGACGGATCACGCGGAGGAGAGGCCGCAGCGCGCATCCCGAAGGAGAGATGAACCAGCGCCAGGATTGGAAATACCGACAGGGCGATGGCGCGGCGCCATGCGGCTTTGGCCGAGGCCGCGCACCCGTTGATTGCGTAGACGCGAAGCAGATACAGTGTCACGACCACAATCCCGATGGCTGCAGCACCAACGAGAAGCTGAACGGGTCGATAGCGCTCGTGCACGTAAGGATCCCGCAATAGGTTGACCGCGATCGCGAGCAACAACGCGGCAAAAGCGATACTTCCCAAGAAACGTGCGACTTGTCGGTAATCGGCTGCACCTGCATATGCAGCCTTGATGGAGCGGAACAGCTCGAAAAACGGCACGACCGCGAACATGCAAACAAACATCCAGCACGACAACATCAGGAAATGGGGCGAGAAGACAGCCACCGACCCGAGCCATCCGGCCTGATAGGCGTAGGCATAGATGTGCGCGAAACCGACATACGCGATCAGGGCCGCAGCGGCGCTGCGCATGTCGCCCCGTCGCGTGACGATGGCCGCCGCGGCGCCGAGCAGCGCGGCAATTTCCAACCACGCGCCTTTGGCGCTGGGGCATAGTAGAAATCGCGAGTCCTGGCACAGCGGATGAGTCTTGAAGAGTTGCAGCCAAGCACCGAGCGAGAGAATTTTCTCCCACGCAATTGGCGTGCCCGGTGTGCGAGCGGCTGTCGCGACGGTTCCGAGATAATAGGACGAAAGCCCCGATGCGAAAAAGAAGATCAGGCACAAGAGCAGCGCCGCTGCCTTCCAAGCCCATTCGGCGCGCGGCGGTCGTCGCGCCAGGATGACCACGGCAGCGATCGCGATATAAGCAGGCGCGGCAAAAATGAAGCTGATGGGCGCCGACAGCAACCCGGAAACGAATAGGACGAGAAAGGCGATGCACAGCGCGACGTTGCGTCGCCAATCACCGGTGCGCCCGCATGCCAGCAGCACCGCGGTGGCGGCGTTCAATACCGCCGTCAGGTGCGCATAATAGGGTGCGAGCGTGTATTGCGGATAGATCTGAAACACCTCCCAGAACGGCGGAAACATCAGGTAGAGGTAGAGCTGCGCGGCGGCTGTGGCCATCAGCCAGGAAAATCCGATCACCCGAGCCAGAAGAACGATGCTCACTGCCAACTCAGCGGCGTAGATCGCGTACGACGCGATGTTCTGTGCATTGCCCGCAAGCGGAAGGGCGAGTGCCAGTGCTCCGGGATTGAGCCAAGGCAGATTCGGAAGATAAATCGAGCCCATGCCGGCGAGCATGTTGTAGGGGCTGAGATCGAACATCTTCGAGAAATGAAGAATGGCCTCGACATTCCACTTTGCCCAGTCGCCGTCGACCGGCCCGTAAAGGCCGAAAGGCAATCGATTCATGCCGACGATCATCAGTACCGCGAGCACGGTCCACGAGAGCGCATAAGGCAGGATACGGGCAGACATCGCCGTCAGCGGGGCGACGCGGTCGCCCCAGCTCGCGCTCGGCCGTGCGGGAATCGCTCTAGACAATCGTTCCACCTCTCGCGACGTGATTATTCACAATCCAAGCGCCTTGTTGTCGAGCCCATCCCGAAGCCGGCAGCTGTTGTCGGCAAAGAGCCCGAAGCGAAACTCGATGCGGGCGTCGACCATGCGGTCGAACGACATCAAAGTCTGGAAAAGATTGGCGCGGGCAAGGCGAGCGGCAGCGCCGTTGACCACCACGAGACAGTGGGAGAACTGCACCGGCAGCAGGACATGGGCGGGCCCATCGCTTGCGGCCTGTACTCGCAGCCCGTCACGCTCGACGATCATCGCCACGTTGCGCGCCTTGGCGGTGGTCGGTGGCACGGCGTCTGACACCACCGCGACCTGGTCGAGCCGATGCTTGTTCTCCCGTATCCGCTGCACGATGTCGTCGGCCGTCATCGCCTTGACGAACTGCGTGGGGCTATACGTGCCCAAATTGGGATTGCTCAGCTCGAACAGGCGAACCGCCGGAGTGCGGGGAGAATTTGCAGCCGAGACGGAGCCGCGCAGGACGGCGGGGTGATCGAGCGTTTCGGCATCGGTGAGAATGTAACGCACACCGACGGCGCGCAATATGTCCGGATCGATCGTGAACACCCGCAAATAGTTGCTGTGGGTCGCGGTTCCGGCGGGGGCGAGCAGTCGCAGCGCGAAAGCATGGGCCTGCACCGAAGTCCACTCGCCGTATTCCTCGAAGGTCGGAATGTTCAAATCCCACAGATCGGTTTCCGTGAAGGTCTCGCCGTAACGAGCGCTGAAGTACTCGCGCCCGTAGTAGTACAATTTGGCGTCGCGCAGAGGCGTGTCACGAGGGCCGACGCCGATCTCGCCATACTTGTCGACCCAAATCGTGGCGGTGTAGCCGCGAAACGGTCTGCCCACTTCGATCGCGGCGTTTTCATGCAAATAGTTGCGCAATGACGCGTCACGCACCGTCGGGACGTTCTGGCGAGGAGCAATGGACAAATGAACCAAGGCCAGGATCGGAAATATCGCCAAGACGATCGCCTGTCGCAGCGCAGTTTCGCGACTAAGGACTGCGCCTGGTTTTCCGCGATACGCCCGAATGATTTCGACCGCCAGCACGACAGTGCCGAGGGCCACAACACCGATCATTAATTGCGCGACTCCATAACGGGAGTTGTCGAAGGGATGCCGCAGCAGCTTGATGACCATCGCAGCGAGCAAAGCAGCGACCGCGATGCCGGCAACGAAACTTGCCAGCCGTTTGATCTTGGATCGCTTTGCAGCGCCGGGTGCCTTGAGTTGCAGGCGGCTCAACGGCTCGAAGAAGGGAACGACTGCAAACATGCAAATGAACGACCAGCACGACAAAATGAGAAAGTGCGTGGAGAGAACGCCCACCGGCCCGAGCCATCCCGCCTGATACGCGTAGGCATAGACGTGTGCGAGGCCGATATATGCGATCAGCGCGGCACCGGCGCTGCGCATATCCCCGCGGCGCGTGACGATGGCGACCGCCGCACCGACAAGGGCGGCAATGTCGAGCCACGCCCCCCTGTCCTGGATGCACAACAGCAGCCGCGGATCCTGGCACAGCGGATGATTCGCGAACAATTGCAGCCAAGCGCGCAGCGATAGGATCTTGTCCCACGCCACCGGCGACGTCGGCGTACGTCCCGATGTGGCAATCGTTCCGAGATAGTAAGAGAGCAGGCCGGAACCAAAAAAGAAGATCAGGCACAACAGCAGCGCCGCTGCCTTCCAAGCCCATTCGCTGCGCGGCGGTCGTCGTCTCACGATGATCGCAGCGGAGATCGCGACATAAGCGGGCGTGGCAAACACGAAGGTGAAGGGCGCCGACAGCAGCCCGGACACGAACAGGGCGAGAAAGGCGCCGCACAAGATGATGTTGCGCCGCAGATCGCGGGTGCGCCCGCACGCGAGAAATACCGCGGTCGCCGCATTGAGCGCCGCCGTCAGATGCGCAAAATAAGGAGCGAGTCCATACCAGTCGTAGATCTGGAACACCTTGGCAAAGGGCGGAAACAAAAGATAAAGGTACAATTGTGCGGCGGCGGTCGCCATCAGCCACGAAAACCCGATGCTGCGCGCCAGCAGAATGAGACTGATCGCGAGTTCTGCGGCATACACGGCGTAGGAAACGATATTCTTTGCCTGATCGTCGAGCGCAAGCCCGAGGGCCAGCGCGCCCGGATTGAGCCAAGGCAGATTCGGAAAATACATCGATCCCATGCCTGCAAGCATGCTGTAGGGGCTGAGATCGAAGGGCGTGCCGAACTTGAGAATGGCCTCGATGTTCCATTTGGCCCATTCGCCGTCGACCGGGGTATAGAGCGCAAGCGGCAGGCGTTTCATGCCGACAATCATCAAGCCGGCAAGCACGGCCCAAGACAGAAGGTAAGGCAGTGCTCGGGCAAAAGCCGCCATCAGCGGGAGAGCCGTTTTGGACGGTCGAAAGTACACGTTGCATATTCCCTTTGCGTCAGATACACGCCGATGTATCCACCTGTCCAATTGAAGGCGCGGCGGGCGACAAGATCGGCGTCGTCGTGAACGGGCAAGCACAACAGGGCATTGCTATGGAAACGAGTCAGGAACCAACGTCTCAGAGCGCCGAAGCAGGTCTCGGACCCATCGGTCGCTTCTTGCTCAAAACCGTAATTGTTTGCGCTGCTATCATCGTATCCGGATGGATCATGCTCGATCTGCTGGATGACTTTGCGACTCGACGGATGCAGCAACTGGAGCGTTCGGTTCGCGCCGCGACCTCGCTCGGCGGCCACCGATTTTGGACCAAGCTCGAGAACGAGCTCGATCGACTGGCCGATCCGAGAACGGATCTCTCGCCGGAGAAGAGACAAAAGATTCTATCGCAGATCAAGGTCGTCTCGGATCGGTGGCGGCCGTTTTTTACCGAAGCGGCCGCGGCGATCGAAGGAGAGTCCAAGAAGGCCGAGAGGTGACGGGGATCAATGCGTCAGCGTCAGGACGCAAATCCAAATGTCCATGAAAGCGGCTGGTGCTGCCGGTAAGGATTGAACTTACGACCTCCCCCTTACCAAGGGGGTGCTCTACCACTGAGCTACGGCAGCGCCGGGCCGGAGGCGAAAACAGCAAGAATGGAACGCGGCCGCGAGCGCGCCGATCCTTGCCACAAGGGCGAAAATGGCGCAAGCGCGCGCCGTCGAATGGCCGATCAGTGCGCCAAAGGGCCTTCCGTCGAGCACCGCCGGTTCCTAATCTTGTCCCATGAACGATGGTTCCAAGGGCGCAGACCGGATGCGGCAACGGCGGCGTTTGAGCGCGGCACTGCGGGAGAATCTTAAGCGTCGCAAGGCCCAGGCGAAAGGCCGCGCGGCTCCTTCCCCCGCGAGCGGTGATCAGTCCCACGATTCCGCCGGAATTGCCGACAAGACTAAGCAAGAGCGCTAGAGCCCAAGACTAAGCAAGAGCGCTAGAGCCAGCGTGCGGGCGCTTCTGATTGGTTGCCGCGTGCAATAGCGGCGTTTGCGGAAAGGGGAGCGGCATGGATCGCATTCGCATTCACGGCGGCCAGCGCCTCAATGGAACCATTCCGATCTCCGGAGCAAAGAACGCCACCTTGCCCTTGATGATCGCGAGCCTGCTCACAGACAAGACGCTCATCCTCGACAATGTTCCCCGGCTCGCCGACGTGGCTTTGCTCCAGCGCATCCTCGGCAATCACGGCATCGATATCATGGTGAGCGGCAAGCGTACGGGCGAAACCCAATACGACGGCCAAACGCTGCACATCTCCGCCGCCAATATCATCGACACGACGGCTCCCTATGAGTTGGTTTCGCGCATGCGCGCGAGCTTCTGGGTGGTGGCTCCATTGGTCGCGCGCATGGGTGAAGCGAGGGTGTCGATGCCGGGCGGCTGCGCCATCGGCACGCGGCCCGTCGATCTTCTCATCATGGCGCTCGAACGGCTCGGCGCCGACATCGAGATCGATCGCGGCTACGTCATCGCCCGCGCCAGGAATGGCCTCAAGGGCGGCGAGATCAAATTCCCCAAGGTGACCGTCGGCGGTACGCACACTGCGCTGATGGCGGCCTCGCTCGCGCGCGGCACGAGCGTGATCGAGAATGCCGCGCGCGAACCGGAGATCAGCGACGTCGCCGATTGCCTCAACAAGATGGGCGCCAAGATCAGCGGCGCGGGCACCTCGCGCATCATCATCGAGGGCGTGCCGAAGCTCGAGGGCGCGCGCTACCGCGTGCTGCCCGACCGCATCGAGACCGGCACCTATGCAATGGCCGTCGCCATGGCCGGAGGCGACGTGCTTTTGGAGAATGCACGCGCCGAACTGCTGCAGGCGGCACTCGACGTGCTCGTGCGAGCGGGGGTCGAGATCAGCACGACCAACACCGGCGTGCGGGTCCGACGCAACGGCTCGGGCCTCGCCCCGGTTGAGGTCACTACCTCGCCGTTTCCCGGCTTTCCCACCGATCTGCAGGCGCAACTCATGGCGCTGATGACCCGGGCGAAAGGAACCTCGCGCATCACCGAGACCATCTTCGAGAACCGTTTCATGCACGTGCAGGAGCTGGTGCGGCTGGGCGCGCATATTCAGCTCGACGGCGAATGCGCGACCATCGAGGGGGTGAGCACGCTCAAGGGCGCGCCGGTGATGGCGACCGATCTGCGGGCCTCGGTCTCGCTCGTCATTGCCGCGCTTGCGGCGGAAGGCGAGACCATCGTCAACCGCGTCTATCACCTCGACCGCGGCTTCGAGCGGCTCGAGGACAAGCTGGCGACATGCGGCGCCGCCATCGAGCGCATCAGCGGTTAGTGTTCGAGTTCAACCGGACGGACTTGGTCATTTCGGGGCGCCGCAGCGCAGGCAGGTTTACGCAGCCTGCACAAGTTTTGGCTGCGCTGCGGCGAGTCCGGAATCCATAACCGCGGCCAGCGAGTATGGATTCCCTCACTGCGCTCGGGACCCGGAATGACGGCTGAGGGACGACATCGAACGATCGGCGGCTATCAAAAATGGCAACGTTCGTTCCAGTCGCTGCGGCCTTGACGCTCGTCCTGGCGCTCGGCGGCGGCGCCGACGCACAGTTGCTGGATTGCCTCGGCGGTCAAAGACCCACCCAGGTGGCCGAACTGATGTTCGGCCGCAACATCGGCGGCCGCCTCGGCGTGAACGAAGCCGATTGGAGCCGTTTCGTCGATCGCGAGATCACATCCCGCTTTCCGAACGGGCTCACCGTGCTCAACGCCGCCGGCCAGTGGCGCGACGAGGCCACCAAGAAGATCGTTCGCGAGCCCGGCAAGCTCGTGCAGATCGTGCTCCCCGGCCAGGTCGGGGACATTGCGCGCCTTAACGAGATCGTCGCGGCCTACAAGACGCGATTCAAACAGCACTCGGTCGTCATGATCGTGCGGCCGGCCTGTGTGTCCTTCTAGCCGGGGGGTACCGGCTACGGGTCGGATCGGCGCTCGCCCCCGCTTGCGCCGCAGCCGGCCGCTTCCTAATTACCTTGCGACCATCGAATGTGTCGATGGGAGGGAACGTGCGTCATGGAGACGGTGAAGTTCGTCGCCCTCGACCGGGACGACCTGGAGGTTGTTTCCACCCATTTGCAGGATGCGCTCGTCAAAGTGGCCGACGTCATTTGGCGTCCGCAGGAAAAGCGCCTGGTGGTCGCGCTGAGCCGCTTTGATTGGCTCTCGGCAGAGGGGACAAAACCCGAACTGCGGCGCTGCCGTTCGGCGCTGCGCTTCGAGCGCGTGAATTGCTGCAAGTGCCGAAACGTCGATCCCGCCGGAAAGGCGGCAGTGCTCAACCTGCTTGCCGTCGAATTTCACGAGACCGACCCGCCGGCCGGGGTTGTCAATCTCATTTTCTCAGGCGGGGGCATGCTGCGGCTCCAGGTCGAGTGCCTCGAAGCCGAGCTCGCCGATCTGGGGCCGTCCTGGCCGGCGGCCGCGCGCCCAATCCACACCGACGACACCCCCGAGCTGCGGGGTTGACGCCTCATCGCGGCCGCGCCATTGAGCGCGGATCCGGCCCCTATGGTCCGGTAGGACAGGGCCATGCCGATCCGCCTCGACCGCCGCGCTCCTGATTTCGCCGAGCGTTTCCGCGCTTTTCTCGCCACCAAACGCGAGGCATCGGCCGACGTCGAGGCGGCCGTACGCGCGATCATTGCCGATGTCGCTGCTCGCGGTGATCGCGCCGTCATCGAGCTCACGCGCCAGTTCGACCGGTTCGATCCGGATCGAAGCGGGCTCAAGGTGACGGCCGATGAGATCGATGCCGCCTATGCGGCTTGCGAACGCCGGGCGCTTGATGCGCTCGCGCTCGCACGCGATCGCATCGAGGCCTATCACCGCCGTCAACTCCCGGCCGACGACCGTTTCACCGATGCCCTCGGCGTCGAGCTGGGGTCGCGTTGGAGCGCCATCGAAGCGGTCGGCCTGTACGTGCCCGGCGGAAGCGCCGCCTATCCCTCCTCGGTGCTGATGAATGCGGTCCCGGCCAAGGTCGCCGGCGTTCCGCGGCTGGTGATGACGGTGCCGGCACCGGAGGGAAAGCTCGTCCCGCTCGTGCTGGCGGCGGCGAAGCTTGCGGGCATTGACGAGATTTATCGCATCGGCGGCGCGCAAGCCGTGGCCGCCCTCGCTTATGGCACTGAGACGATCGCGCCTGTCGCCAAGATCGTCGGTCCCGGCAATGCCTATGTTGCAGCCGCTAAGCGCCTCGTCTTCGGCAAGGTCGGCATCGACATGATCGCCGGACCTTCGGAAGTGTTGATCCTCGCCGATAGAACCGGTCATCCCGACTGGATCGCGGCCGACCTGTTGGCACAGGCCGAGCATGATGCGAGCGCCCAGTCGATCCTGATCACGGACGATGCCGTGCTTGCGGAGAATGTCGAGAAGGCGGTTAGCGCGCAGCTTGGCTCGCTGCCGCGCGCTTCCGTTGCCGCAGCCTCCTGGCGCGATTTCGGGGCCATCATCCTGGTCGGCGAGCTCGAGGAAGCGGTGCCCCTTGTCGACGCCATCGCGCCGGAACATCTCGAGATCGCGAGTGAGCACGCCGAGCGTCTCGCCTCCCGCATTCGCAACGCCGGGGCGATTTTTCTCGGAGCCCACACCCCCGAGGCGATCGGCGATTACGTCGGCGGCTCGAACCACGTCCTGCCGACCGCGCGCTCGGCTCGGTTCTCCTCCGGACTGGGCGTGCTCGACTTCATGAAGCGCACGTCGATCCTCAAATGCGGGCCCGATCAGTTGCGTGCGCTGGGCCCGGCCGCGATCGCGTTGGGCGAAGCGGAAGGACTCGACGCGCACGCGCGCTCGGTGATGGTGCGCCTCAACCCGCAATGACACGCCCGCCGCGCGCGTCCCCTCCGAAGAAGAATCGCCTCGTTGCGGTGACCCTCGACGAAGCGTCGATCGGCCGCTCGAATCCCGACGTCGAGCACGAGCGCGCGGTCGCGATCTACGATCTGCTCGAAGACAACACCTTTGCGCCAAACGACGACGAGGACGGGCCCTTTGCGTTGCATTTGAGCATTACCGGATCGCGCCTCGCGTTCGACATCCGTCGCGCGGACGGCACGCCGGTGGTGGCTCATCTTTTGTCGCTCACGCCGCTGCGGCGCGTCGTAAAGGACTACTACACGGTCTGCGACAGTTACTACGCGGCAATTCGCACCGCGACGCCCGACCGCATCGAGGCGCTCGACATGGGCCGGCGTTCCCTCCACGACGAAGGCTCCAAGGTCCTGATGGAGCGGCTGTCGCGCAAGGTGAAGGTCGATTTCGATACTGCGCGTCGCCTGTTCACCTTGATTTGCGTGCTGCATTGGAAGGGGTGAAACGAACGTCGACGTCCCGACCGCAGGCGGTGCTGTTCGCCTGTGGAATGAATTCCGTGCGCTCGCCCATGGCCGCGGCCCTGCTCAAGCAAATGCTCGGCACCTCGCTTTACGTCGGCTCTGCCGGCGTGCGCAAAGGCGAGCGCGATGCGTTCGCCGCCGCGGCAATGGAGGAGATCGGCATCGACATCAGTGCGCACCGGCCGCTGACGTTCGAAGAGCTCGAAGACTTGGAAGGTCTGAACTTCGATCTGATCATCACGCTCTCACCCGAAGCGCACCATAAAGCGCTCGAGCTGACCCGAACGCTCGCCGCCGACGTCGAGTATTGGCCCACCGCGGATCCGACCGCCGTCGAGGGCAGCCGTGAGCAGCGGTTGAACGCGTACCGAAACGCGCGCGATCAATTGCTGCGACGGATCAGGGAGCGCTTTCCTCCGCGACCGAGAGCCAACGAGTGAGCAAGCCCGAACTCGGCAGTTGTGGGGCGGCGGTGATTCCGCTAGCTTGCGCGGCTTCGGGCGCGCTCGTCCCGTTTTCGCAGACGCCAAGGTAGCGGATGGCAAAGGAAGAACTCTTGGAATTTCCCGGTGTGGTGACGGAATTGCTTCCGAATGCGACGTTCCGGGTCAAGCTTGAAAACGAACACGAGATCATCGCCCATACCGCCGGCCGCATGCGCAAGAACCGAATCCGTGTGCTAGCCGGCGACAAGGTCTTGGTCGAAATGACTCCCTACGATTTGACCAAAGGTCGTATCACCTATCGTTTCAAATAGCGGTGCTTTTCGAAGCTCACAGCCCTGGCCATTGAGTTGCGGCGCAAGCAAAGATGATCGGCCGTCCCAAGCTCGTCCTCGCTTCGGGCTCTCCCCGCCGGGTCACGCTCGTCAATCAGGCCGGCATCGAGCCCGATGCGCTGCGTCCCGCCAACGTCGACGAGACGCCGCGGCGGGGAGAATTGCCGCGCGCGTGTGCCAATCGACTCGCGCGTGCCAAGGCCGAGGTTGCGCTCGATTTGGTGCGTGCCGACGAAGAACTTCAGGGAGCGTATATCCTCGCTGCCGATACCGTGGTTGCCGTCGGTCGGCGCATCCTGCCCAAGCCCGAGCTGGTCGATGAAGCCTCGCAATGTCTGCGCCTCCTGTCCGGCCGTAATCATCGCGTGCATACGGCGATCTGCCTGGTGACACCGAAAGAGGCCTATCGTCAGCGGCTGGTGGAGACGCGCGTGCGCTTCAAGCGCCTGTCGGAGGACGACATCGAGACCTACCTCGCCTCGGGCGAATGGCGCGGCAAAGCCGGCGGCTACGCGGCGCAAGGGATCGCGGGGAGTTTCATCGTCAAGATCGTGGGTTCCTATTCCAACGTCGTCGGGCTTCCGCTCTACGAAGTGACCACGCTGTTGTCCGGCGAGGGCTATCCGATCCGCGCCGGCTGGCTCAACGCCGTATGACGCTTGGCGCCGCGTGCGCCGATGACCATATTCACAGGCATGTCCGAGCGCGATCTTCGCACCAAGCCTTGCCCGGTCTGCGGCAAGCCGGCGGTGGAAACGTTTCAGCCGTTCTGCAGCCGGCGCTGCGCCGATGTCGATCTCAACCGCTGGCTCAGCGGCGTTTATGCGGTCCCGGTCAAGGAAGAAGAAGATGAAGACGGGGCGCCCGCCGCAAAGCCCGGCAATGAGGAATCCGGAACGTGAATTGCGCGGGCGCAGGGCTGTTCTGGACAGCCCGGAATCGAGCCTCTATAAACCCCGCGCTCCTCTTCGTCCGCTCGGCGGGCGCGGCGCCCAGGTAGCTCAGTTGGTAGAGCACTGCACTGAAAATGCAGGTGTCGGTGGTTCAATTCCGCCCCTGGGCACCACGACCAATGCTCCCAACAATATTTTCAACTAGTTAGACGCTGAAATTGTCCCACCGCCTCGAGCCATCGTAAAAAGTGGGACACTTTTGTTCGCTTTGCGTGCTCCGCTTTGACAGTCCGAACACTCACTTCTGCTCGATGGAAAGAAGCGTCATCGCGCCGCCGGCGAGCACCTTCTGCTCGGCGGCGCGCGTGTAGAGCACGGCCTGCTTGCTGGTCTGCCATCCGAAGATCGCCATGAGCTGTCGCTCGCTCGCTCCTCGCTCGGCCGCGATGGTGGCGCCAGCCTTGCGCAAGCCGTGAGCCGTACAGTGGGGGAGCCCCGCCTGATCGCATCGGACGCGGAACCAATTTCCAAAGCCCGGGCTCGTGAACGGCTGGCCGAACTGCGTTACGAGCCACGTCAGGTCTCCGCACGGTGTCGCGGCGATGATTTCCTCGAGCTCCGGCAGCAACGGGACCATCAGGGAAATGGGCTTGCGTTTCTTGTTTTTGCGCTGGGTGAAGGCGAGCCAGCGCCCGCGGTGAACCGTCCGCAGGTTCGCTGGAACGTTCTTGGCTTCGCGGACATGCTGCTTGCCGAATGTGATGATATCGGAGCGGCGCTGTCCGGTAAGAAGGAGTAGGGCGAGCGCGAGCCGGGCCTTACTGCCGATCGGGTGGCGCTGTTCGTATTGCCGAACCTCCTCGATCGTCCAGGTATGAAATCCAGTCCCCGAGCCCTTGAGGTAGGGCACGTCCTTCGCGGGATTGCTCTTCGCATGCCCGGCTTCGATTGCCCACGCGAACACCTGCCTCAGCGCTTTGACCCGTCCGTTAGCGGATTCCGGCCATTCCGCCTTGCGGTCCCGGCATTTGCGGACGTGCTTGGGCTCCATCAGGCTGTAGCGCGCCGCGCCCATCCCAGGCGTGCGAAGATCATCTGTGTTCAATAGCTCTTCGCACAGCGCATCAAGGATCAAGCGCCGCGCGTGCTGCGTGGTGTCTTCAAGGCCCCTGAATTCTGCTGATCCGTAATACTGCTCGATCAGCCAGCGCAGCGAGCCTGGCTTGGCCGGGCCGCGGCGCGGCACATCTGCCGCAGCCAGGTGTTGTGGGATGCCTGCATGGGCTTGTCGATATTGCGCGATAAATTCGTCTGAGCCGAAGGGCGCGTGTAGACGGACTTTCGGCAGCCCCTTGCGGCGGTAGTAAACGCGGACATTGCCGTGCCGGTCTACATCCTCAACCAGATGACGTAACTCGATGAAACCACTGCCGTCCGCAAGCCTGATCTTCACGGGCCAACTCTCAATTCATGTCGTCCCATTCGTTGTCATTAGCCGTTACAAGTGTGGTGATCGTTTGTTCTTTAGTGGGTAGCGCCTCGAACGCGGGGTCAAGCTGATGGCGATCCCAAACGACTCTTGAGTTGATGACCTTCGGCTGCGGCATCCTACCATCCCTGACCATCTCGTCGAAGAGGGTAGGGGAGACCCCGATATACGCGGCTGACTCCAGCCGCGAGAGTCCCCGTGGTGGACAAGATGTGGGGAGAATGTCGGGCCGGGCACGCTTCATGGGAACACCACGCATCCTCGGCCGAGGTCGCTGGACCACAAGTCGTCACGTCAAGCGGCCGCAGTGCATGAGTCCCACCGCGCCCAGGCATCGAAGCGAGTGACGGCTCACTGATCAGCAGCGCAGCAGCTTTCTTTAGAGCGTTGACGCCAGCTGACAAACGCAGGCCACCCCGAGCGAACGATGTCAAACAATTCGTTCGGCTGAAAGATGCACGGCCTAGTAATCGCACAAACGGCGCGATAATCGCGCGCAGAGGCCGGTCCCGTCTCAATACGCCGCCTAGAATGCGGAGGAACGCGCACCGGTACTACGAATCTGGGGGGCGGGAGTTCGAATCTCTCCGGGCGCGCCATTTAATCTCCTGAGATGATTAGAACCTATCTCAAAATTGCCGACTGCTATCGATCCGATATAAATGTCGAATGATTCGGCTCACGGACGAGCAGTGGAAACGCATCCGGGATCATTTTCCGGAGGAGAATATTGCCGATGGACGTCCTGGGCGCAAACCGACTCCGACACGTTGTGTGCTCAAAGCGGTCCTGTGGATTCTCAACACAGGAGCGCAATGGCACATGCTGCCGCAGAGCTACCCGAATTACAAAACTGTGCATCGGCGCTTTCAGACTTGGTGCCGCGATGAGGTTTTGCGTCGCGTGCTGACGGATGTTGCCAACGAGCTTCGCGATAGAGGCGCACTGAACGAAGAAGAATGCTTCATCGACGCAACGTTCGTCATGGCCAAGGGCGGCGGGTCGGAAA
>Ga0209239_1001483_pt1 | contig 13992 bp, 14 predicted proteins | sample GraSoi013_2_20cm_FD_185824 | JGI IMG/M metagenome (GOLD analysis project Ga0209239, IMG submission 185824) | Grasslands soil microbial communities from the Angelo Coastal Reserve, California, USA - Sample 10_02_2013_2_20cm (SPAdes) (version 2) | ecosystem: Environmental > Terrestrial > Soil >...
CGTCGCTCCAGGTGATCGCGCCGGTGATGCCGTTCCTCGCCGAGCAGCTCTGGCGGAACCTCGTGCCGAAGGAGAAGTCGATTTTCCTCGAGGGTTGGCCGGAGCCAGGCGAGATCGACGAAACGCTGAACGCGGAGGTGGCGGCGGTACGGCAGGTCGTGGAGCTGGGCCGGCAGGCGCGCGCGGCATCGAGGTTGAAGCTCCGGCAGCCGCTCCGCCGGGTCGTCGTCGCAGGCGCGGACGGCGCGCGCTCGCATGCGGGCGAGATCGCCGACGAGCTACGCGTGAAGCAGGTCGAGTTCGGCGACGTCGAGGCGAGCGAGCTCCGCGTGAAGCCGAACCTGCCTCTGCTCGGCCCTAAGCTCGGCCCGGCACTGCGTGACGTGCGCGAGGCGCTCGCGCGCGGCGAGTTCGACGAGCTCGACGGCGGCCGCTTCCGAGTCGGCGAGCACGAGCTCTCCCCAGACGAGGTCCTGGTCGAGCGAACCGGCAAGGAGGGGTGGGCCGTGGCAAGCACCGACGGCGTCACTGTCGCGCTCGACACCGCGCTCGATCCCGAGCTCGAGCTCGAGGCGCTCGTCCTCGACCTGATCCACCAGATCAACGCGATGCGCAAGGAGCAGGGACTCGAGCTGACCGACCGGATCCGGATCACGCTGCCGGCCGCGCAGAGCGAGCTGCTCCGGCACGAGGACTGGATCAAGCAGGAGACATTGGCGGTCGAGATCGAGATCGACGGCGCCTCCGCAGAGCCCCGGATCGCGAAGGCGTAGCGCCCTTCGGGGGGTGTCCCGGCTCTGCCACCGGGACACGGCTCTTTCCGAACCCAGTGCGGCGTTGTAGCCTTCGTCCGAGAGGAGGCGCGGATGCGCGACTGCCCGGAGTGCGGCGGCCCCGTCGAGGCGAGGTTCCACTACTGCCCTTGGTGCTCCACGCCGCAGCGACGGAAGCTCGTCGAGTTCTTCCGACCGCACGAGGAGCTCGAGAGCGATGACGGCAAGGCCCTTCGCGTCTCGCGCTACTTCGGCAGCACCGAGGCCGAGCGGCACGTTCGCTTCAGCGTCTGGAACGAGACCGGCAGCGCCGAGGCCGCGGTCTCGCTCGACGAGGAAGAGGCGCAGCGGCTGGCGAGGTTCATCCTCGCAAGCGGGCCGCCCCGGCCGGCACGGCCGAGCCTGCTCGAGACGGTGCTGGGCTTAGCGAGCGGAGGCCGGCGCAGGTAGCGCCGCCAGGCGTTCGCCGAAGGCTCCTGCAACCCTCGCGGCGCGCGCGACATCGTCCTCGTCGAAACGACGTCCGTTGACATAGATCTCGGCGAGGCCCCACGGCCCCGTCGGCCCCGGCAGGGGAATCATCAGCAGCGAATCGAGCTCGAGCTCGCCAAGCAGAACCCCCTCTCTCGGATCCGGGTCAGGATCGAGCAAGGACACGAGCTGCGGCCGGCCCTCGCGAAGCGCTGAGTCGGTCAGGGGAAAGTCCGAGATCAGATACCCGTGGCCGAGCACGAGCGTGCGCCCGTCGCGCGAATGCTCGGCGACCTGGATCAGGACGTCGCCGACCACCCGCGAGATCGCGCAGGCGAGCCCGTCCACGACCTCGACGAACTCGCGCGTCGCCGCATGCAGCAGGCCTGGCAGCGTCTTCTCGTCTTGGAGTGCCTCGACGGCTCGTCGTTGCCGTTCGTCCACGCGCGGATTATCCCCTCCGGGACGGAAGCCACTCCTTGGCGCGTACCAATTTACGTGAAACGCGTTTTGCCAGTCCTCGCCGTGGCAGCGTTGCTCGCGCCGGCGTCCCAGGCCCGGAGCGAGGGCGGCGGGGCTCCGGTCGCGTTCGTTACGGCGGAGACGATGAACGAGCTTCTCGCCATCTCGCTTCCGGACGGCCGAGTACTCAAACGCCTGCGCATGCCGGCGGACCCGGAGAATGTCGAAGCGAACGATCGGACCGCAGTGGTCGTCAGCACCCGAGGAGCAGCCGTGACTCTCGTCGACCTCCGCCGTCTGCGGATAGTGAAAGTGCTGCGGGACTTCGGCTCGCCGCACATCCCGTTGATCGGCCGAGACGGACGCTTCGCGTACGTCACCGACGACGCCCGCGGGCAGCTCGTCGTGATCGACCTCGAACGGCGGCGCGTGACACGCCGCGTCTATGTCGGCTACGGAGCCCATCACATGACAGAAGACGGTCCGGGCAACTGGCTCTGGATCGCGCTCGGCGAGCGAGCCCGGTCGATCGCAGTCGTGGACGTTTCGAATCCGGCACGTCCCCGCCTGAGCCGCCACGTCGACCCGCTCGGCAGCGCCCACGATCTTGCCTTTTCTCCGGGCAGTGCGCGTGTCTGGGTGACTTACGGCGATCGCTCGCAGGTCGGAGTCTTCTCGGCGATCACCGGGAAGCTCGTCCGTCTGATCCGTGCCGGCTCCGCGCCTCAACACGTCCTGTTTGGCCCGGCCGGCAGTGGAGGCCATGCCTACGTCACCAGCGGCGATGAGGGGACGTTGCGCATCTTCTCAGCCAGGACCGGACGGCTGCTCCACCTCGTCCACACCTCGTATGGCTCGTTCAACCTGGCCACGTACGGAAGCTTCGTGGCAACGTCCTCGCTGTACCGCGGCATCCTGATGGAGTTCGACGAAAACGGACACCGCCGAGTGACGAGGCACGTCGCGCCTGCAGCGCGGGATGTCGCCGTGGCGACATTGCCGTAAGCTCGTCCCATGCTCGACGTCGGCGACCAGGTTCCGGACGCAACCGTCTGGTTTGCGCCGCGGGAGACGATCTCGCTGCGCGACGTCGTCGAGGACCGCCCCGCCCTGTTTCTGTTCTATCTCTTTGACTGGTCCTCGACCTGAACGACCGAGGTGGAGCTCCTGCGTGACAGGAGCGCGGAGTTCGAGCAGGCCGGCGTCCAGAAGTTCGGCGTCTCGCGCGACTCGCCCTGGACGCACATCGCCTGGACGCAGGCGCTCGACCTGAACTTTCCGCTGCTTTCGGACTGGAACGCGGAGGCGATCCACGGGTTTGAAATCGCCCATGAGTTCCGCGGCTTCAAAGGCGTCGCCCGCCGCTCGGCCTTCCTGGTCGACCAGACCGGGACGATCCGCGGCACCTGGGCCTACGAGGATGCCGAGGTGCCCGACTTCGACGTGCTGCTGGCCGCGGCGAAAGAGATCTAGATCACATGCCCATAGCGTGATACCCGGAGTCCACGTACAGGGTGGTCCCGGTCACGTTGCGAGCATCGTCTGAGAGCAGGTACGCAGCGGCGGCACCGACGTCATCTGCGCTGATGTGGCGACGAAGCGGCGCGCGCTCCTCGACGATCGCCTCCATCGTCGGGAAGCCTGCAATCGAGCGGGCCGCGAGCGTCCGTACCGGCCCTGCGGAGACGGCATTGACGCGGATGTTCTTGGCCCCGAGGTCCCAGGCGAGGTACTGCACGGACGAGTCGAGCGCGGCCTTGGCGACGCCCATGACGTTGTAGTGAGGCACCGCCCGCTCGCCGCCGAGGTAGGTCATCGTCAGGATCGAGCCTCCGCCGGCGGCCTCCATCAGCGGCTCCGCCGCCCGCGCCGCGGCCACGAGTGAATAGGCGCTGACGTCGAGCGCCATCCAAAAGCGGTCGCGCGGCGTATCCGTAAAGCGGCCCTCGAGATCCTCGGCGGCCGCAAACGCGACCGAATGGACGAGCAGATCGAGCTCCCCGCCGAAGATCTCCCCCGCCTCGGCGACGACGCGCTCGATGTCGTCGTCCGAGCGGACATCGCACACGGTCACGAGCGGAGAGTCGACGGTCCCGCAAAGCTCGCGGACGCCAGCCTCGATCCGCTCCCCCTGGTAGGTGAAGGCAAGCTGGGCGCCGCCGTCGGCAAGGCGCTTCGCGATCGCCCAGGCGATCGAGCGTTTGTTGGCGACGCCGAGGACGAGGCCACGCTTGCCTGCGAAATCAGCCACGGCGGGCGAGTTTACGGTTTCTCGGCTACCCTGCGATGCTTGCGCCGCGTCGTTCTTCTTCCGCTCGCTGCGGCGCTGATCCTCACCTCCGCAGCATCGGCAACCCTGCAGCCGATCCGCCGCAGCCACGGCGAGTTCAGCCTGCCGCGGGTGCGCGCGGGGACGCTGAAGATTCCCGCGGCCTCCTCGCGCGGGCGCCTGACTGTCCTCGTCGGCCTGCGCCTCCCGCCCCTCGCTGCCTACAACCGGAACCTCTTCAGCGCGGTCGGCACCTCGCGTTTGAACGTCCACAGCTCGAGCTCGCGCCTCTATCTCGCCCAACTCGCGCGCGCCCAGAGCGCCGCCGCAGCCGAGCTCAAGCGTGCGATCCCGTCGGCGCGCATCTCCTATCGCTACCGGGTCGTGCTGGACGGCTTCTCCGTCTCGCTGCCGGCTCGCAAGCTGCCGGCCCTCGCGCGGCTCAAAGCCGTGACCAAGATCTACCCCAGCGTCCGGTACGCGCTCGACACCAACCAGAGCCCGGCGATCATCGGCGCCGACCAGATGTGGGCGACGACGGGTGACCGCGGCGACGGCATCAAGATCGGCGTCGTCGACGACGGTATCGACCAAGGGAACCCGTTCTTCAGCCCGACTGGGTTCAGCTATCCAGCCGGCTTTCCCCGCGGGCAGACCCGGTTCACGACACCGAAGGTGATCGTCGCTCGCTCCTTCCCGATCCCGGGCTCGGGCGCGCAGGGAACGCTGCCGCTCTACCGGCAGGGCTCGTTCCATGGGACGCACGTGGCCGGGATCGCCGCCGGCGATGCGGGCACGACGGCCCCTGCCGGCCCGGACCATCCGACGGTCACCGGATTGAGCGGCGTGGCACCACGGGCCTGGCTCGGCAATTACCGCGTCTTCAACACGCCGACCCCGACGGGGTACGACGCCTTCACGCCGCAGATCGTCGCCGCGTTCGAATCGGCCGTGACCGACGGCATGGACGTGATCAACTTCTCCGGCGGCGGCCCTCAGGTCGATCCGATCAGCGACGCGCTCGTCGAGGCCGTCCGCAATGTCGCCAACGCGGGCGTCGTGCCGGTGATCGCGGCCGGGAACGACCGTGACGACTGGGGTCTCGGCTCCGTCGGCTCTCCGGGAACCGCGCCCGACGCGATCTCGGTTGCGGCTGTCTCGAACAGCCACGTCTTTACGCCTTCGCTCAACGTGACCACGAGCGACGCGCCGGCGACGTTGAAGAACATTCCGTTCCAGGATGTCCTCCCGATCCCCGCTGCGTGGACGAGCGCGGACCAGACGCTTACAGACGTCGGCACGATCGTCGGCACCGACGGCAGCCCGGTCGAGCGGCACCTCTGCGGGCCGGCCTCCAACCCCAACACCCGCGGGTCGCTCCCGCCGGACTCGGCTCGCGGGACGATCCTGCTCGTCTCCCGCGGTGTCTGCGCGTTCACGACCAAAGCCGCGAACGCCCAAATCGGAGGCGCCGCGGGCATCGTCCTCGCCGACAACCGGCCGGGCGAAGCAAACTTCATCCCGCTGCAGCTACCGCTCGACGCGGGCATGGTCTCCGACCTCGACGGCGCTCGCCTGCGGGCGTACCTCGACTCGAAAGGCGGACGCGCGACAGTCCGCTTCGTCAGAGCGTTCAACCAGCTGAACACGGGCCGGAGCGGCATCATCACGAGCTTCTCGTCCGCAGGCCCGACCGACTTCGGACACCAGCTCAAGCCCGATCTCGCAGCGCCGGGAGGGCAGATTCTCTCCGCCACGCTGCCCGAGGCCCTGGGCGAGCCATTCGCCGTCTTCGACGGCACGAGCATGGCGACTCCCCACGTCGCCGGCGCCGCCGCGCTGCTGATCGCGCGGCATCGAAGCTGGACGCCCTCGGAGATCAAGTCGGCGTTGATGTCAACCGCAGGCGCGGCCTGGGCTGACACCGCGCGGACGCAGGAGGCCTCCGTGCTGCTCGAGGGCGCAGGGCTCGTCAACGTCCCGCGCGCGGACAATCCCAAACTCTTCACGACGCCGGCCTCGCTCTCGTTCGAGGACCTGGACGTCACCGCGGGCAGCGCGCGGCGCTCGCTGCTGTTCGAGGTACAAGACGCGGGCGGCGGCGGGGGGACGTGGTCGCTCGGGCTCCAGACCCAGGCGGCGACCTCCGGCGCGTTCGTCGAGCTGCCGGCGACCGTCGCCGTGCCGCCCGGAGGAACCGCGGAGATCCCGGTCGTGGTACGGGCAAACGCCACCGCCGCGACCGGCGACAACGGCGGCTTCATCACGCTGACGCAGGGGTCGGACGTTCGGCGGGTGCCCTACTACTTCGCCGTCGAGCGACCCGGCGCCGAGATCACACCCGTGGTGCCGCTGAAAAAGGTGCAGACCGGCGACACCCGCACAGGCAAGTCGAACATCAGCCAGTATCGCTTCCCAACCAGTCCATTCGGGCCGCCGCCGACCTATACCGGCGCACCGATGGACGAGAGCGGCGGCGAGAAGCTCTACTCGTTCCACATCAGCCAGCCGGTCGCGAACGCCGGCGCAGCGATCGTTGGTGTCTCGGCGGGTGCGCTCGTGGAGCCCTGGTTGCTCGGCTCTCGCGACGAGAACGACGTGCAGGGATACCCCGGCACCCCGGTCAACGCGAACGTGCTGACGAACGGCTACCGGCTCGACGTCGGCGTCGCCGGCGTCGTCTTCCCCCGTGAGAAGCGCTACTACGTCGCCGTCGACTCGGGTCGCGACATCTTCACCGGCCGCTCGCTCGCAGGGGCCTACGAGCTCCGCTCCTGGGTGAACGACGTGACGCCTCCGAAGTTCAAGCTGCTGACGAAACGTGTCGCCGCCGGCCGGCCCCTGCTCGCGGCGAGGGTGACCGACCTCGGCTCCGGCGTCGATCCGCTCTCGCTCGTGATCGAGTACCGGAACAACGTGCTGCTCGGAGCCTCGCTGTACGACCCGGCCAGCGGGCTGGCGCTCTTCGGCATTCCGCGCTCGGCCCCGCCTGTCCGCCGAGGCCTCTTCAAAGGCGCTGCGCTGGCGGCGGACAACCAGGAGTCGAAGAACGTCGACCAGATCGGCGCGAACGTCCTGCCGAACACGACGATCAAGCGCGCCAACGTTCGCGGCACGACGAGGCCGACAGTGACGTGGCTCCTGCCTCTCGGAACGTCCTGCGTGAAGGGCAGCGCGTCGCTCGCCGTCGCCGCTTCGGCGCCGTCGAAGATCAAGGCAATCCGCTTCTACGACGGCAGGCGGCTGATCAAGACCGTCCGCAAGGGAACCATCGGTCTCTACGGCGCGAGCTGGCGCACCCGGGCCGCGAAGCGCGGCCCGCATAAGCTCCGCGTCGTCCTGCAGGCCCGTGGGCGTTCGGTGCAGGCGCGGCGCAACGTTCGGGTTTGCCGCTGAGGCGTCGCTTGCGATGCCGTCGAAAAGGCTGCCCGATTCACTCGGGCAACCGCTAATCCCGGCCAAGACGCCTTGAGCGCTGAAAAGGCCGTACCAAAAGAGCTAGAGACACAGGTCGCCGTGGTCACCGGCGGCTCGAGCGGGATCGGCGCCGCGATCGCCCGCACGCTCGCGCGACGCGGTTGGCAGCTCGTGCTGCTGGCCCGCGGCGAGGAGCGGCTGGCCGAGGTCGCCGGCGAGCTCGGCGCGGAGCAGGAGGTCTGCGACGTCGCCGACCGTGCCGAAGTCGAGCGCGTCGCCGCAGCGGTGCGCGAACGGCACCCGGCGATCCGCCTGCTGGTCAACAACGCCGGCATTCCAGGGGGCGGCGGTTTCCTCGACCTCGAGCCGGACAAGATCGAGGCGCTCGTACGGACGAACTATCTCGGCTCGGTCTGGTGCCTGCGGGCGTTCCTACCCGCGCTCGAAGCGGGTGCTCCGGCCGACCTCGTCAACATCGCTTCGGTCGCGGGCACGATCGCGGCCGGGCACTCGGGTCCCTACAGCGCCTCGAAGCACGCGCAGCTCGCCTTCTCCCGCTCGGTGGGCGTCGAGCTCGCCGGCAGCGGGATCACGGTTCACACGGTCATTCCCGGCTTCATCGACACACCGGGATTCCCGAACCGGGCGCGTTTCCGCAGCCGCCTGCTGCAGGCGTTGGTCGCCGACCCCGATCTCGTGGCCGAGCAGGTCGTCCGCGGCATCGAGCGAAACCGGCTCGAGCAGTTCGTCCCGCGCTGGTACCGGCCGGCCGCGATCGTCCAGGCTGCCGCACCGGGACTGCTCGCCCGCGCCGCCCGCGCTAGTGGCGTGCGCCGCAAGCAGAAATAGAATCGGCCTGAGCATGGATCCTTCGCCTTCGTCGAGCGAGATCGCAAGCGTCGCCGATTTCCGCGCCGCGTTGCGTGCCTTCCTGCGCAAGAGCGAACGAAACGCCCGGCAATCTGGACTGACGCCTCAGCGCTACCTGCTCCTGCTGATGATCAAGGGCGCCCCCGACGGCAGCGGGCAGTCGACCGTGACTGAGCTCTCCGAGCGCCTGCAGCTCGCCCAGAGCACCGTGACCGAGCTCGTCCGCCGGGCGGAGGAAACCGGCCTGGTCGCGCGCGAGCAGTCCGCCTCGGACGGACGTGTCGCCCACCTTCGACTAACCCCTGAAGGCGATCGTCGCCTGATGAAGGCGTTCACGAGCAACGAGCAGGAGCGCCAGGAGCTCCGTGCGGCGATCGCTCACATAGAAGACTAGGAGCGCAAGGCCGAAAGGATTTCGTCGTGCTCGGGGAACCGTCCTTCGGACTGCTTCGAGAAGACGAGCCGCCCGTCGGCGACCACGTCGTACTGGCTCTTCGCGCCCTCGATCGCCTCCGCGTCGTAGCCCTGGTCGATCAGCTCAGCCGCGAGACTCGCGGCTCGTTCGTCATAGCCGTTTCAGACGGGGCAATAGAAGATCTCGACGCGCACGCGGCGCATCGTAGCCGTACAGCCTCGTGATCAAGATCACTACGCGCGCCGCAGCAGGTACCAGCCGAGCTCGGCGGTGTAGTCCCGCGGCGCCAGCGCTTTTGCCTGCTCTCGCTGCTCGCCCTCGCAGCCGGCGAGATCGAGATATGGCTCGAGCTCGCGTTGCTCGGCGCACGAACTCCGCCCTGAGCAGCACGAGGCTGTTGGCCTCGAACAGCTGGCGGAGATCGACGTCGGCGAGCGTCCGCGTGTGCGTCGGATCGCGGGTCCGCTCGAACGTGTTCAGCTCGCCCGCCGCGAGTGGGTCGTTCGGCGCAATCTGGTCGGCGACGAGCACGGTCCCGCCCGGTCTGGTCACCCTGGTCAGCTCGGCGATCACCAGCTCAGGCCGCGGCACGTGATGCAGCGTCCGCAGCGTTCCCGCCAGGTCGAAGGACGCGCGCGCGAAATCGAGCTTCTCGATGTTGCCCTCGACGAAGGTGACATTCGGAGGCGCCTTGGCCCGGCCGCGCTCGATCAGCTCCGGAACGAGCTCGACCGCCACGACCTCCTGTACGAGCGGCGCCAGTGCGAAGGCCAAGGCGCCGGTGCCCGCGCCGGCATCGAGCGCTCGCTCCTCGCCGGTCAGCGGCACGAAGTCGCGGATGCGCGAGGCGAGCTCCTCCGCGCGGCGCTCCTGCAGCGCGGCGAGCCGATCAGCCGTCGCTGCGAACCGAGCCCGCGTTGCGTCGTGCGTACTCAAGTGCTTCCTCCTTGGTCGTGATCGTGCCAGCAGCGCGCTCTTCGGCGATCTCCTCGAGCAACCTGCCGACCTCGGGCCCGGGCGGAAGCTCGAGCTCGCCACCACGGACAAGCGGCTTCCTGGGCTCCGTCTCCCTGTCGCGGATTACGGCGTCGTCGAACCCGCGTGCGCCCAGGAACGCGAGCGCCTCGAGCGCCCAGGGCTCGGTCGCGCGACGGAAGCGGTGGATCGCCCGCGGCGAGTCGTTCGCCGGCGGCTCGGCCCGCAAGAGTGTGCGGGCAAACCGCCTCGTCTCGTTCGAGATCGGCAGCTTCAGCAGGTTCTCGCCGAAGACGACGACAAGGTCGTAGTCGGGATACCCTGCGGCGCCGCCACGTTCGATGCTCGTCAGCGAGCCGCCGAGGGGCTCGAGCAGCCCGAGCTCGTCGAGCCTCCGGAAGCCGTCAACAGACAGCCGTCGGAGCTCGGCGAGGATCCGCTCCTTGGACGGCTGCGTGACGAGCGCGGAGTCCCTACGGATGAGCTCCTCGGTCTCCGGAACGAGCCGGAAGCCGAACGGCAGCTCGTCTTCCAGCCGGGGGCCCCTCAACAGCCGGAGCGGGTCGTCTCGGAAGACGGACTCGCCGATCGCGCGGAGACGTTTCGCCGCCAGATCGTCGTAGCCGTTGAACGGATCCACGCTCTCGCCGGTGCCTGCGCGTTCTGCGATTGCGTTGATGCTGAAGTCGCGGGTCGCCAGGTCGTCCTCGATCGGGCCGGTCAGAGGCGTGAAATCGACAGTGCGGCCGTCGTCGAGCGCAACCCGCCAGGCTCCGTGTCGCTCGGAGAGAGGAAAGGGCGCGCCCCCGGACGCCCGGGCGTACCGCCGAGCTGCCCGCTCCGGGGCGGCAACAGCGACGTCGACGTCGACGATCGGCCGATCGAGCGCCTCGTCGCGAACCGCGCCGCCTACGATCCAGGCCTCCTCGCCGGCGAACAGCTCTTCAACGAGCTCACGAATCGACGACCACCCGCCTGGAGCGGGCGGGATTGCTGTTGATCCCGCAAACCAGCTCGTAGTTGATCGTGCCGGCCACGCGGGCATGATCTTCCGCCATCACCCCGTCGCCGAGCAACGTCACCGGCGTGCCGGCGGGGAGCTCGCGATCGAGCTCGACGGCGAGCGCGTCCATCGAGATCGTGCCGACGACGCGGCGCGGCTCGCCTTCGATCCGCACTTCGGTTCCGGTCAGATCCCGGCGAAAGCCGTCCGCGTAGCCGACGGGGACGATCCCGATCCACGTCGACCGCTCGGCCACGAAGCGGCGGCCGTAACCGGTGCTCTCGCCGGGTGCGAGCTGTCGAACCTGCGCGAGCAGGCTCGACCACTGGAGCGCTGGCTCGAGGCCGTCGTCCCCCGGAGCGCCTCCGAAAGGCGAGAGACCGTAGATCGCGACGCCGCAGCGGGCGGCGTCGAAGCGGGCGTCCGGAAAGCGGAGCGCGCCGGCGCTGTTCGCGAGATGCCTCGTCAAATGCCGGTACGGGTCCGTCGCCTCGCGGAACATTCGGATCTGGGTCTCCGTGAACTCGGGATCGCAGTCGGCGCTCGCGAGATGGCTCATCAGCCCGACGACCTCGACCGGCGGCTCCGGCAGCTTCGTGAGGCCCCAGCGGCCCATGCCGGTGTCGACCTTGAGGTGGACGCGCACGCCCTCGGGGATCTCGCTGTCCGAGATGGCGAGCTCGAGCGCGGCCTCTCGCGCCCACGCCACCTCCCGGCTGGTCGAGATCGGCCCCATCACGAGGATCCGCGGGGAAGCGAACTCCTTGCGGAGCTCGAGGGCCTCGGCGACCGTGGCGACGCAGAGCACGCTCGCCCCGGCACCGAGCGCCGCGCCGCCGACGTCGACCGCCCCGTGCCCGTAGCCGTTCGCTTTCACGACCGCCCACAGCTCGGCGCCGTCGAGGACGTCGAGCAGCCGCGCGACGTTGCGGCGGATCGCGCCGAGATCGATCGTCAGCTCAGACCGCTGCATAAGGAGCCGGTGTACGAGAAGGCGCCGGTGACGACGTCCATCAAGCGCGCTCGAGGACAAGCGGTAGCGCGGCGATCACGTCGCTTGCGATCAACCCCCGCGCCTGCGGCGCGGCGAGCGCGGCATCGGCGTGGACTCGGGCGGCCGTGGTGGTTGCGAGCTGTCCCTCCATCCCCTTCGAGAGAAAGGCCCCGATGATTCCGGTCAGGACGTCGCCCGTGCCGGCGGTCGCGAGGCGAGGTGTGCCCGCGCTGATGAGCGTTCGGGCGCCGGGCGCGGCCACGATCGTGTCGCTCCCTTTCAGGAGAACGACGCACTTGAAGCGCTCGAGCGCGCGGTGGACGGCTTCGAGACGATGCGAGTCCACCCACGCCGTCTCGACCTCGAGCAGACGGGCGAGCTCGCCGGAGTGCGGCGTCAGGACGGTCGGGGGCTCCCGCTCCACCGGCTCGAAACCGAAGAGCCCGTCGGCATCGACGACCGCGGGCAGGTCGGTCTCCTCCAGCAGGCACCGGACGAGCTGTCTCGCCTCGTCGCCGCGGCCGAGGCCGGGCCCCAGCGCGAGCGCGTTTGCGCGCTCAGCCGCCTCGAAGGCCTCCTCGAGCGGCCGCTTGACCGCTTCGAGCAGCCGCATCTCGACAATCGGCAGCGACTCGCGCGGCGCGCAGACGGTCACGTACCCAGCGTCCGCGCGGAACGCCGCCTCGGCGGAGAGGCAGATGGCACCGGTGAGCCCGGGTGCCCCGCCGACCACGAGCACGGAGCCCGAGCGGTACTTGTTGCCGTCGCGGTGGCGCCGCGGAAGGCGGTGCACGATCTCACTCGTCACCAGCGCGTGTCTCGTCTCGGCGGGCTCGAGTCCGATGTCGACGAGCTCGATCCGGCCGGCGTGCAGACTCCCTGGCGCAACCGCCAAGCCGACCTTCTCGCCGTGAAAGGTCACGGTCGTCACCGCGTCGACGCAGACCCCCGAGACCTCGCCCGTCGACGCATTGACACCGGAAGGGACGTCGACGGCGACCACCGGCACGTTCGCGTTCCGGATCGCCTCGATCGAGCGCGCCGCCTCCTCGCGCGGCTCGCCGTGAAAGCCGGTGCCGAAGATGGCGTCGATGACGACGTCGGCGGGCGGCAGCTCGGCGCCGATCTCGACCACCTCCGCGCCGAGCTTCTTCGCGGCGATCCGGCCGTCGCCGCCGTTTGCGCCCTTGCCGCAGACCGCGACGACGCGCGCTCCTGGGTAGTCGCGCGCAACCGCAGCAGCCACGGCGCCGCCGGCACGCTCCATCAGCGCCTCGACGTCGTGCCCCGCTTCGGCCGCTTTCATCTCGTCGGCTGCGTAGAGCGGCTCGAGCTCAGTCACGCTACGCGTTCTGGGATCCGCCTTCGGCAACTGCCACCGCCGTCGCCAGCTCGCGCGAGTGCGACATCGAGAGGTCGATCGCGCCGGCGCCGACTCTTTCGGCCCGCGCCTGCAGGCGTCCCGAAAGCGTGACCCCGGGCTTCGGCCTGCCCGCGATCTCGACCTCGCGCCACGCGAAGGCGCGCGCGACCCCGAAGCCGAGCGCCTTACCGATCGCCTCCTTGCCGGCGAAGCGAGCTGCGTAGTGCTGCGGCGGGTTCGGCCGCGAGTCGCAGTAGGCACGCTCGGCCTCGGTGAAGCAACGTTCGCGGAACGACGGGTAGCGCTCGAGCGCCCGGCGCACCCGCGCGATTTCTATCAGGTCGATCCCGACGGTCACAACGCGGATTCTAGGAACGCGGGCACGTCCGCGATCGAATCGAGCACCGCCTCGGGCTGCGCGCTCCAGGCGCCCGCGTCGTCGCGGAACTTGCCGGTGCGGACGAGGATCGTGTGCATCCCGAGCGCGCCGGCGCCGCCGATGTCGGCGTCGACGTCATCGCCCACCATCCAGGCGTTCTCGGGGTCGGCGTCGAGCACCTCGAGCGCGGCCTCGAAGTAGGAGGCGCTCGGCTTCCCGAGCACCGTCGCCTGAGCGCCGGTCGCGTACTCGAGGCCGACGACGAAGGCCCCGGCGTCGAGGAGCGGCCCGCGCGAGGTCTGCCACCACGGGTTCTTGTGCAGGCAGTAGAGCTCGGCGCCGGCCTCGAGCTCGGCAAACGCGCGGCCGAGGTTCATGTAGCTGAAGACCCGGTTCGTCTCGGCGGTCTCGTCCGCGCCGCCCAGCAGGACGGCATCTGCGCTCTCGCCGACGAGCTCGACGCCTTCGAGGTCGTCCCGGATCGCCGGCATCGTCAGCGCCAGGACGCGCCGGCCTTTGAGAACCCGCGCCGCCGCAACCGGAGTCGTCTGCAGCTCGCCGTCCTCAAGCTCGATCCCGAAGCCCCGGATCACCGTCGCGA
>Ga0209239_1001484_pt1 | contig 13989 bp, 18 predicted proteins | sample GraSoi013_2_20cm_FD_185824 | JGI IMG/M metagenome (GOLD analysis project Ga0209239, IMG submission 185824) | Grasslands soil microbial communities from the Angelo Coastal Reserve, California, USA - Sample 10_02_2013_2_20cm (SPAdes) (version 2) | ecosystem: Environmental > Terrestrial > Soil >...
CGGATGAACAGCCCGCTCACGGGATTCGTCTGGCCCCGGCCCGGAGAGGTCCACAACATCTTCTGGGGCGGATTCAACACGATCGTCCTCCTCACGAGCGGGCTCACCATGGTCTTCGCCCTCACGTTCGCCCGTCGCGGATCGTATCGCGGACTGCAAGCCTCCCTCGTCGCGACGTTCGCCCTCGGTGTGTTCTTCATGGTCAACAAGGCGTTCGAGTGGAACGAGCTCTTCGCGAACGGTTTCACGTTTTCCACGAGCTCGGCGTCGAGCATCTACTATGTCTTGACGGGCGTCCACGGGGCGCACGTGGTCGCGGGCCTGACGGCGCTGATCTACCTCATGGTGAAGGCGCTCAAGGCGGGCTCGGTGAAACAGGCGAGTGGCGCTGTAGAGATCTTCGGGATCTACTGGGGAATGGTCGACGCGGTCTGGGTGTTCCTGTTCCCCTTGCTGTATCTGCTGTGAGGTGATGAATGGTGATCGACGAGGCGAAGTACGCGGCGGTGTACGTCATCCTCATGCTGGGGCTGATCGTCGAGATCCTGATCGCGATTGCCGGGGGCACGCTCGGGTCGTTCGCCGCCCCTGCGATCCTCGCCATCGCATCCCTCCAAGCGATTTTCATTTTTCTCGTGTACATGCACGGACGATTCGGTCCGCGTCCCGTCGCGGTCTTCGCGGTCATCTCACTGATAACCGTCGTTCCGCTGTTCATCGCATTGCTGTACTCCGTGGTGATGCCGCATCACGGTTCTCTTCCGTAGGAGATGAAAGGATTGGCTGGCAAGTCAGTGCGCGCAGATGTAGTCGCGGGAATCGTGGCCGGAATCGTCGGGCTCGTCGTGATCGTCGTCATTTGGGTGAGCCTGGTCTTCCCAGCGCCCATCGTTTCAGGCGGTGGGGGCATCTTGAGGGGAAACGACATCGTGCTTCGGGAGCACGAGTGGGGGTTCGCCGGCGGCGGTTATGCGCTCGCGAAAGGGGGCCCCGAAATTTGTGCGGACCCGAATAACGCCACGCTGAACATCACACTGACCAACACGGGAATCAATTTTCATGGATTCCAGATTGTGAAGGCCGACACCGGAGCGTTCGTCGCCGGCTTGAACAAGACGGACCTCCTGAGCCGAGGGGAGACCCGCCACATCAAGATCGACGTCGGCCGCATCGCCCCCGGGAGCTACTACTACATCTGTCCTGTCGCGGGGCATCGGCAGAAGGGCATGATTGCGCCGTTCATCGTGCAGTCCGGGTGCTGACGTTCGACGACCCGCCGAAGTCACGGACCGTTCGCGGCGGATGGCAGGGGAACGTCCCGCTCCGCAGCGGTTCGCATGACGGAGATCAGTAACACGCAGATCGCGACCTCGACCGCCTTCGAGAGGATCCCGAGTAGATCGACTTCCTCGACGACCCCGATCGGCCAAATGGCGACCGTCCTCGTGACGACGAAAGCGACGATCAGGAAGAGGGTGAAAAGAAGCCACGCGGCGTCCCACCGACGCTGGAGATAGGGGAATGCAATACCCCCGAGAATCTGGAGTGGGGCGACGACTTCGAAAAAGAGGGCGGCCGGCAGAGTCCCCAGGTGTTGGTTCAGGGCCAGGAGGTGGAGCCCTCCATCGGCGATAAGCAGGAAGCCGACCACATAGGGCTTCCCTAGGTTCGGGTTCGCGGCGAACTCGCGGTAATGGGCTCCGACGACACCCACCGTGGAAAAGGCAAGACCCTGGAGCATCAGGAAGAGCCACAGATAGATGTCGCCCGCTCCGTGGCCCGATGATGGGTCTCCGGAAACGACCCCGATCAGGTTCAGGGCCCACGCGACGATCATGATGAAGACGCCGGACAGGAGGAAAGCAAACTCCGTCGAGATGCGGATGCCTCGGACCATCGAATGGGCTTGTGACGCAATGTTGCCTATATCTTTGTGTCCCTCTCGTGGGGCTGTCGGTCCAACCTCCGGGATGCGATTGTCAGTTGCGCCCCGGTGGTATGCGCAGCTCGACACGACGGCATGCGGTACAGGCGCGGACCTCGAACGAAAGCATGTCCTCTCCCAGCTCCGCCCATTCTCCCACGAAGAAGTTCCATCCTCCCGTCGTCCCTCCGACGCGGAACGGCTCGACGCCGATCGAACGCATCGGACCTTGGCAGGCGATGCAACGATCCTCCGGTGACCCAACCGATGTTGCCATGCGCAGGAGAAGTCATTCGGTCTCATCTGGTTCTCGACCGCGAGGGTTTATTACGCGAGGCGAGGCTTCCGACGTGTGGGGCGCCTCAGCGGGCTCGTCTCGATCGTCACGGGGGGAAGCGGGGGCATCGGTCTGTCGACCGTCCTGGAACTCGCGAAAGAAGGCTCCGATGTGGCGGTGCAGTACAACCGCGGGAAGGAGCTCGCCCTCTCGGCCGTGGAGAAGGTGCAAGGCCTCGGTCGAAAGGCCGTCGCGATCCAAGCCGATGTGACGGATCATCGTTCCTGCCGCTCATTGACGTCCCAAACGCTTGCGTCGCTCGGTCGCATCGATCTTGTCGTGTGTTTCGCGGGTCATCCTTTTCGGTCCGAGGAGTGGTACAAGGATTTCACTGAACTCGAGCCCGAAGAATTCCGGCGACCGATTGAGGTGGATCTGTTAGGTTCCGTATTCGTCGCCCAGGCCGTCCTCCCGTCGATGGTGAAGGCAGGCCGCGGGAGCCTCATCCTGATTGGGTCGACGCCTGCGATCACGGGCGACAAGGTTGGCATAAGCTATCTCACAGCGAAGGCCGGAATCCTGGGTCTAACGCGGGCCCTTGCCCTCGCGTATGGGCCGAAAGGGATTCGGGTGAACGCCCTCGCCCTCGGGAGCATCTCCACCGGACCCATGGAGGCCGTCTCCGGCGAAGAACGGCGCGCGCTCGCGGAGGAGTCTGCCTTGAAACGTTGGGGCACGCCGGAGGAGGTAGCGCGGGTCGTCGCGTTTCTAGGTTCACAGGACGCATCCTACATCACCGGCCAAACGATCGTCGTGGATGGCGGCTACGCCCTTCGGTGATTTCTCATGGGGTGGGCAGCTTCACGCCTTCCATCACGAACGTGCCTCGGGTCCCGCAGCTGTGGCAGGTGACCGAGAGGGAGACGATGCCACCCGAGAACTGTTCCCGCACAAGCCAATGACTGCGACCGCATCGGCACACGAGTCGGACGTCCTCAACGTGTCCTCGAACTCGGAGGAAGAGGCCTTCGGCGCCGCTCTTCCAACCCAACACGATAATTCCGGAGGCCGAGTCGATTCGAACGTCGCGGTTCATTCGTTCTCGTGGACAGTGTCTGCGGAGGCTTAAACACCTTTCTGAGGACCGGGATAGGTCACGCGACTCCCCTCGACCTTCGCGAACTTCGTGAGGCGATGTTCCTCGGTCTGACCTGAAGTCAGGATGTGCTCCACACGAACCCCGCGGACGACGAGAGAATCCGACAACAGAGATCGATGGCACTTCCAAGGCACGGCCTCCGCGCACATGATGGCGGTCCGCGCCTCTCTCGCGAGCCGCATGAGGTAGTCTAACGCCGCGAGGAATTCCGGCGAATCCATGTAGTCCGCGTATCCTTGAAATCCGGCGTTACGCCACCCCGTGTTCACGCTCGCAACCATGGGTTTGCGAAACCCGCCCAGGTCTTCGACGTGGTCGTACGAAACGCCTCGCTCGTGAAGCTCAACCGCGAGGGTCGATTTCGTGGCCCACGGAACCCGCCTTGATGTGGCGTAGTGACGAACGTCCGCGAGCCGTTGGATTCGATTCTCCGCGAGAAGGTCGAAAAATTCTTCGAACGAGCGCGTCGAGTGTCCGATGGTCCAGATCACGAGGTGCGTAGTCGCCCGTAGATCACTCCATGCCTCCATATCAGTCTCCTTGTCAAGCGCCCGCGCCCACTTCAATCAGGATCGTATCGATAAAGGTCCGTCAATTGGCCCGCAGCGGTAAAGCACAAATCTGCGACGTCCGTTGTCCAGAGTCATGGGACGTGGCGACGCGAAATACGTCGGTCGCGAGGTCGGAGAGCATCTTGCTTCGAAAACGCCGCCGGGATCGTTCTACACCGACGAGACGATCTTTCGGAAGGAGCTCGAGGAATTCTACGACCGCAGCTGGATGAACCTGGGCCGCGAGGACGAGATCGCTCGACCGGGGGATTTCTTCACCCGTGAGATTGGCGGTGAGAGTGTCATCGTGGTCCGTGGCACGGACGGTATCGCAAGGGCCTTCTACAACGTCTGCCGCCATCGGGGGACGCGCCTCGTGGAGGAACCTGCGGGGTCGAAGCTTCGTTCCATCGTCTGTCCGTATCACGGTTGGACCTATTCTCCGGAGGGTCGGCTTGTCGGAGCACCGCACACGGAATCCCTCGTGGACTTCCAGAAGGAGGAGAGCAGCCTGTACGGGATTCGGCTCGAACCGTGGGGCGGTTTCGTGTGGGCGAATCTGGATGCGCAGGCCGCCCCCCTTCAGAACGAACTCGGGGCTTTCTTCGCGAAGTTCGATCGGTTCCCGCTCCAAAAGCTTCGACTCGCCTCTCACAAAACGTACGACGTCGACGCGAATTGGAAGATCCTCGTCGAGAACTACCAGGAGTGCTACCATTGCGCACCTGTCCATCCGGACCTGAATCGGATCACGCCGTACTTCAGCGGCGAGGTGCACGACTACTTCATCGACGGCTCGTCCCGGGCGCCCTTTTCCGGCGGCTGGATGGAATTCGCGAAAGACTACTCGTCGATGACCTGGACCGGGTACACGAAACGGCCCCTCCTGGAGGGAATGACGGATGACGATCGGCGCCGCGTGTATTATTACGCCGTCTTCCCAAATCTGTTCTTCAGCCTCCATCCGGACTTTTTGATGGTCCATCGGACGTGGCCCGTCACGCCCACGCACTCCCGCGTCGAATGCGACTTCTTCTTCGACCCCGCGACGATGGCCCGGCCGGACTTCGATGCGAGCGATGCGGTCGATCTGTGGGATCTCATCAATCGCCAGGACTGGGCGGTCTGCCAACGCTCGCAGAAGGGGATGGGCTCGCGGGTGTGGAAGGGCGGCCGATACAGCGACCAGGAACCGCAGGTCTTCGACTTCGATCGATATGTGATGGAACGGCTCGGCATGAGCTGACCCGATCCTCGATGATCGAACGGCGACGGGCTGCCGCTAGAGCGGCTTTCCACACTTCCGGCAAAACGCGGCATCCTCCGCCTCCAAGCTGCCGCAATTGCGGCACTTGATGCGAACGACCTCATTCGCCGGAGCCGGGGAATTCAATGAATTCGGCGCGACACGATTCGCGGCGAGCGCCTGTTGCATGTATGTGTCGATCATGTCGGGGGAGGCCATGCCGGTACCCCCCGTCATGCCGCTCATCATGCTGGCGCCGGACGCACCTCCCATCGGTGACATCAGCGCCCGGCGCAGCATGGCTCCACCGGAGCCGATGAGAGTGAAACCGAATCCCCAGATAATGAAGGGAAGGTATCCCTCCGAGAATCCGGATCCCGTGAAGTTGCTCCCTCCGGGAGGCGGCGGACTCACGTAGCCGCCCACTTGGAGAGCGATGTCGGAGGCATACCGGAAGACAAACAGTCCGGCTCCGATGGACACGAGTCCTGCCACGATCAATCCAATCCTCCGTCCTCCCGTTCGAGGTCTGGACCGCACGCTACCCATGGACAAGTGAGCCCGTCTCCCCCTGATTCCGGATGTCCAATAGTCCAGGAGGGAATAAAGGTTCCATCAGGACAACGAGGCACATCCCTCGACGAGAGCTTCCCGCAGGCCCAAGGTTCACATCCGCTGAGGATAGATTCGTCCTCGCTCGTCCCTCGGCGGGGCAGGAATCGGCCTGGCCAGGCAGGGGAGGCCTCTGCTGTGAAGGAGTGAGGTGGCCTGCTCCAGTTGATTGGGTCCGTCCGGATTTGAACCGGAGTCGCCAGCACCCCAAGCTGGTAGGATTTCCTGTGGGCCGGATGACGCGAGGTCCCCGCGCCCAAACCAAGCTACCCCACGGACCCGCGGGGCGACTCGAAGGACTGCAGCGGTAAAAACCCTTCCGTGGAGCTCGGACCAATCAGCCGAACGGAAGGACCTCGTCGATTAGCTCGGCATGCGACAGAATCATCCGGCGGCAGCAGTACCGCTTCAGCCCGAGTGTGTCGAGCACCAACCGCGGGTCTTCCCCTTGGCGGGTGCGCTCAACGAACGCCGGGAATGCGCTGCCAACGACCTTGCCGCACGTGAAGCATCGGACGGGGATGATCATGGACTCACCGGTACGACTTCTGACGCTTCTTCCGCGCACCGCGGCCGAGTGGCTTCTTCGGGAGCTTGCGGCGGGTGTCAGGGACGATGAGCGTGCGGTCATATTCTCGGAACAACGTCTCGAGCTCGTTGTCGTTGAGGAATTGCACGAGCCCGCGGGCGATGGCGGTACGCACGGCATCCGCCTGACCCATCACGCCGCCTCCTTGCACGTTCACGTCGATGTCGATCGAATCCACCTTCCTTCCCGCGAGCTTCAGCGGTTCCAGGATCTTCAGCCGCCCCAGCTCGAACGGATACATCTCCACGGGAACGCTGTTGATTCGAACGAGGCCGCGCCCCTTCGTGACCGTCGCCCGCGCGACGGCGGTCTTTCGCTTCCCGCTCGCGACGATGGCCTTCATGCGTCGACCTCGAACTTCGAACCCAGGAGCCGCGCGATCTCGCCCAGACTGATGAAGGGGCCTTGCGGCGGGCGCTTGGCGACCGCGATCGTCTCAAGGGCCGTCTCTTTGAACTCGTCTGGCACGGACAGGTACACGCGCAGGCGCTTCAAGGCAGTTCGCCCTCGCGGTTGCTGATAGGGCATCATGCGAGAAATCGTGCGCCGGAGGATCATGTCCGGACGCCGCGGGTAATTGGGCCCCTTGCCCCGCATGCGGCTCGCGGTACTGCCCCGGTGGTGCGCCGCCCGGTATTCCCCGAACACGACACTCTTCCGCCCCGTCACAATGGCCTTCTCCGCATTGACGACGACGATTTCCTCCCCGTTCAACAGACGTTTCGCGACGACGGAGGCCAGCCGGCCTACCACATGCCCCGTTGCGTCCACGACCGGCATGTTCATCCCATGATTCGCACGCCGGATCCTTTCGGATTCTGAACCGCGAGTTCCAGCAACGACAAGGCCTTCCCGCCCGCCGCCTCGATCTTCTTGCGCGCTGCCTCAGACGCCCGGAACGCCGCGACGGTCACCGCGGTCGAGATCTCCCCGGTCGCCAGGACGACGCCAGGTACGACGATCTGCTCCCCCTTGGCGGCGTACCGGCTCAGGCGGGAGAGGTTCACCTCGGACCAGTTCTTCCGAGAACGCTCCAGACGGTCCGCGATGTCCCGCCAGATCGCGACGCCCATCTCCCTGGAGACCTCCCGGAGTTCCCGGACGACACGTTGGAGTTGAGGGTTCGTCTTGGAGGTCTTGGCCATGAAAAGGGCCTCGGTGCCGCGCCAAAAGACCTGGCCGATTTAAACATTTGGGTGCCCACCTCCCGTCAATCGCTCCGGACTCGGTCATTCGAAAACTCGATGAACCGCGCCGCGTTGTTGTCCCTCGTGGAGGACTCGGCCCGTCCATCGCCTCCCGATTTCGGGTTCCTCGGCTCCCGAGCCCGCAAAAGTACTAATATCAGGGCTTACCAAATAATAGTCGAGCGGCGGCATTCGTCCGTTCGGTGAGCGCGTGATTCGTTTTGGGCCTTCGGGCATCCCTCTGTCCTGCAAGGGGCGGACCCTTCGGGACGGAATCGAGGACATCCACAATCTCGGGTTGACGGCGATGGAAGTCCAGTTGGTCCGCGTGAACCTGAACGAACGGTACGCGGGCGACGACGACATTGGTCGAACTCCGCGAGAGATTCCCGGGGAGCTCATCGTCCAGATCGGGCGGAAGGAGGAGCGGAAGGAGGTCCTCACGTCCGCCTTGGACGGGAAGATTGAGAAGGGCGACGTCCTCTACAGCCTCGCCTCCGGCATCGCCGGGGACTACCACGAACTCGAAGAACTCGGCGAGCTGGCACGGGAGCTCGACATCGAGCTCACCCTGCATACGCCGTATTACATGGACCTCGCGGACGCGGATGGCCTGGCGCAGAAGAGCGTCCAGAGCGTGATCTGGGGCGGCATGCTCGCGGAGGCGATGCGTGCCCCGATCGTGATCACGCACCTCGGCATGTTCGGAGAACTGGATCCGAAGGAGGCCCTCAATCGGATCGCGAAGAACCTGCGGACGGTCCGGGACGCGTACAAGAAGGCCAAGATCCATTCTCGTCTCGGCATCGAGGCGAGTGGGCGCACCGAGGTGGTCGGCAGCTTGGACGAGATCCTGACGCTCGTCAAGAACGCGAAGGGCGTCCTCCCGGTGTTGAACTTCGCCCACGTGCATGCCCGCGGCTTCGGGCTCTTCAAGCGACCGGAGGACTTCGACGACGTCCTCACGAAAGTCGAGAAGGTCTCCGATGGCGGTCACATCCACGCGCATTTCAGCGGCGTCGAGCACGCGGACGGCAACGAGCTCCGGTACACGCCGATCAAGAAGGGCGACCTCCGATTCGAGCCGCTCGCGGAATGTCTCTTGGATGAGGACTATGATCTGACGATCGTGTCCTCCTCACCCCTCCTCGAGCACGATGCGATGTACATGAAGGTCATCCTGGAGAGGGTGCTCGCGAAGCGGCTCATGCGTCCGACGAAGCCCGAGAAGGAGGAGAAGGAGGAGAAAGAGGTGCGGCGTCGGTGAAGCGCGCGGTCGCTCCCGGAGGGACGGCCGCGGCCTCCACGGCGTACCTCCTGGACCATGTCGCGAAGATCCTCTCGGTCGATCGTTCGAAGGAGATCGGCGAATCCGTTGGAATGCTCACGTCGGCGAAGAAGCTCTTCGTGTACGGCGTCGGCCGGAGTGGGCTCGCCGCCCGCGCGTTCGCGATGCGAATGGTCCAGCTCGGGATCGACTGCTACTTCATCGGTGAGACGATCACGCCGGTCGTGAGCGATGGCGACGCGGTGTTGATTGTCTCGAACACCGGCTCGACGATGAGCGCGATTCAGGTGGCGAACATCGCGCGTCGGGTCGGGGCCAAGGTCATTTCCGTTACGGGACATCCCACTTCGAAGCTCGCGCATGCGAGCAACGTCGTCCTCCTAATCCAGACGAACGGAGGCTCCGCCCAGGGGAGACTGGCGCCGTTGGGCACCCTCTTCGAAGCTGCGACGGTCCTTCTGCTCGACGGCGTCGTGGCCCAGGTGATGGAGCGACTCGGACAGACGGAGGCGGACATGCGCGGCCGTCACGCCATCATGGTGTAACGGCTCCCCTTGAATGCCCCACGTTCGCGGATCCGGAGAGAGGCCTTAAGTACAGCCGGCTATATGTTCGCTATAGGTGGACTATATGTCCGTCACAACGATCCAGGTCACGCCCGCGACGCGACAGAAGCTTGCACGACTCAAGTCGTCGTCGGGTGAGACGTACGATGACTTGATCAACAAGCTGCTATCGCTCGTTCCCGAGGGGGACGAGGAGGGGCCATACACGCACGCCTTCCGGTTGGGCCTCCTTCAGGCACGCCTCGATGTGAAGGAAGGCCGGGTGCTAACCCACGAAGAAGCGAAGCGGCGATTGGGGCTGTAACGGATGCCATGGTCGATCCTATGGACCGACCAAGCCGTACGTGATATGAGTCGGATTGGCCCTCCGATTGCGAGGCGAATCCTTCGAAAGGTGGAATCAACCGCCGTGAATCCTATGCGCTATTTCTCTCGTCTCGTTGCGACGGACGAGTACAAGCTTCGCGTGGGTGACTATCGCCTCCTGGCCGCGTTCGACGGCGTTTCCGAGACAATCCTGATTGAACGAGTCGACCACCGATCCCGGATTTACGCACGTAGGTGACGACGAGATGGTCGGATCGAGGCCGCCGGGATGCCTTTATCTATCGGCCGTTGCTTCCTTTTGAGGATGCCCGAAGACTTCGTCGTCACCCCATGGGAAGTCAAGGGTTCGATTGACTACGATCGCTTGATCACCCAGTTCGGGACCGAACGAATTACGCCGGAACTGCTGGACCGCCTCCGGCGGATAGCGGGCGACCTGCATCCAATGCTACGCCGTGGCGTTTTCTACAGTCACCGGGACCTGAACGGAATCTTGGACCGTTTCGAGAAGGGAGACAAGTTCGCGCTCTACACGGGCCGCGGCCCATCGAGCGGGATTCACATCGGCCACATGCTCCCGTGGTTCTTCACGAAGTGGCTCCAGGAGAAGTTCCGGGCCACGTTATACTTTCAGATCACGGACGACGAGAAGTTCCTCTTCAAGGATTTCGATAACCTCGAGGAGGCCACGAAGGTCGGGTATGACAACATCCTGGACATCATCGCGATGGGATTCGACCCGAAGCTCACGCGGATCTTCCTCGATACGGAGTACATCAGGCACCTGTACCCGATCGCGGTGGAAGTCGCGAAACGGATCACCTTCTCGACGACGCAAGCAGTCTTCGGGTTCGAGAACTCGAACAACATCGGCGAGATCTTCTACACGAGCCTCCAGGCCGCGCCCGCGTTCCTGCCGACCGTAGAGGCAGGTCGCGACGTCCCTGTCCTCATCCCCTGCGGTATCGACCAGGATCCTCACTTCCGAGTCGCTCGGGACGTGGCACCGAAGCTCGGCTATCCGAAGCCCGCCCTGATCCACAACAAGCTCCTTCCGAGCCTGCTCGGACCCACCGGCAAGATGTCCGCTTCGATTCCGGAGTCGAGCATCTTCACGACGGACACGGAGGCCCAGGCCCAGAAGAAGATCATGAACGCCTTCACCGGTGGCCGCGCGACGGTTGAGGAGCAGCGCCGGCTCGGGGCGAACCCGTACATCTGTTCGATCTTTGCTCAATACAACTACATCTTCGAGCCGGACGACGGCCACCTCGCCGAGGTCGAGCGGACGTGCAAGAATGGCGAGCGGCTCTGCGGGGACTGCAAGACCGAGCTGTGGGGGAAGGTACGGACATGGCTCAAGGCCCACCATGCTGCTCGCGAGAAGGCGAAGGACCGGGTCGAAGAATTCGTGGTCCGCGACTGATCACGCGAGGATCCGCGTGACTCTCAGGCCGTTGTCGAAGACGAGCGCGTGGTACCCGGTCTCATGCCGGGTGCCGCGCATCTTCACCACGCGAAGCTGGCGCTGCATGCCGAAATCACCCTGTCGCGCGAGGCGCAAGTGAAGGATTCCGTCCGCGAGGTATTCCTCTTTATGCCTCGCGTACGCCGTCCGGGCTCCTCCGTTCGGGCCGGAATCGGTCGGCAGCTCGCCCAGGAGGAACGCGGTGCAGTGGAGGTCCCGCAACCAGTGAATGAGGGAGAACGTCTCCCGCCGCGGCTCGCGGAACTTCGCCAGGATTTCCAGGGCGTCGAGGGAGTCGAGGACGAGAAGACGATAGTCGAAGGACTTGCGGATGCCTTGCGTGTACAACTTGAATAGATCCATCCAGGGCTGTGCCGTTGGGCCGGTCAGCTTCTTCCGCAGCGTCCCGAGGTCGAGGATGCTCAAATTCCCGCCCGTGTCTTCGAGACGATACCCGAGTCCTTCCGTGTGATCGACGAGGCTCGCACGGCTCTGCTCCAGGGAGACGTACAGGCCACGCACCCCGTCGAGGGCATTCTCGTGAAGGATGTGGTACGTGAGCGAGGTCTTCATCGTCCCCGGGGCGCCGGACACCAGGACGACGCTTCCCTCCGGGATGCCCCCTCCCAGGACGTCGTCAAGTCCTTCCATCTTCGTCGGGACACGGTTCATCCTTCTCCCTCCGCGATCAACTCCAGCTTCTGGCGGATCGACTCGATCTGTTGCTGAATCCGCTCCTTCTCCTGCGGAACATCGACGACATCGGCGAGGCTTCCCAGATCCACGGTCGCGCGGTCCGCGATCCGGACGAGGTCGATCCTATCGAGTTCCTCCGGTTTCTTGCCCAGTCTCGCGAGTTGCATGCGGAGCACGCCCTCGCCCGCGTCCCCGAGCTGCTCCACGAAGACAAGGCGGGCCTTCTCGAACAGGGGCTCTCGCTCGCTCACGGCGTCCGCGGCTGCGAACAGCTCCTCCATCTCCTTCCCTTTCCAGTAGTCCGCGGCGGTGACGACCAAGTCGACGTCCGATTCGGAGGATCGGCGCGATGCCCATTTCCCGCGGGCGATCTCCACAGCGCCTTGGGAGGCGAACGACCGGAGGACGCTCGCGGCGGCCTCATACTGGACTTGGAGACCGTGGGCCGCGGGGCCGCCGACGACGCCGGAGAGTTCCGTGAGGGCCCGGGAGAGGAAGTCTTGGAGTGCCTGGATATGGTCCGTCGTCACGTCGTCGCGGCGGATTCCGTGCGCGCGGCAGAAGGAATCAAAGAGACGGCCTGCGCCGGTTCCGAAGGATTGGGCCAAGATGGCGACGATCTCGGTCGCGGCATCCGCCATCGGCCACCAAGGTAGGTCCAGGCCCTTCAGGGCCTTTCGCTCGGACTCAGTGAGGCGGGAGGGGCAGAGGACCACGGTCGATCCGGAGTCGCGGGCCACATGTCGCAATCGCACGACGACCTCGAGCACGGCCCGCCATCCGGAGAGTGCCGACAAGTCGGCGGGATCTTCGAGGACGACGAAACCCCCCGGCGCGGACGCGAGAAACTCGGAGACGGTGGTCAGCGTCCGCGAGGCCGCATGCCGATCGGGCGTGAAGGCCGCGGAAGCGACGCTACTCGTCGTGATCTTGGCTCGTTCGCGGGCCACGATCAACGTCGGCCGGCCGGAGTTCGCTTCCTGCTCCGCGGTCCGGAGTGCGTACTTGGGACGTCGTTCGTCGAACACGATGGCATCGGCCGCTCGGATCCCACCGGTCGTCGTTCGGCCCTTCGGGGGACGCGGCGAAATCGGGAACGGATCCGTCTGCAAGGCGACTCGGGCGAAGCATGCAAGGGCGAGAGGGGCCGCCAGGTTCGCCCCTGCGAGGGGCGTTCGTCCAAGGAAATCCAATTCATAGGTGTAGATGGGGCCCGCGACGATCAGGGAGATCACGCCAAGGCTCAACCAGAACGCATGCGTCGCGAACATCGGACTGGCCTGTCGGGCGTAGATCGTCTCCCCCAGCGCAATTCCGAGACATACGACAAGGAAGCCACCGAGGACGTTCCCCTCGTAGGCGGTCGCGACGGTCCATCCTTCGATCGGAGCAAAGTAGGCGAGGAGCGGGATTGGAGCCAGGAGGAGAAACATGGCCGCGCGCCGTCGCGGGAGAGCCTCTCCGCGGATGAGGCCTAGGACCAGGATGGCGGTCAAGGCATGCGTGAGGAGCATGAGGCCGAGGACCAGATTGTCATCCACCGCGGAGAGCAGGCCTTCGATCCGGCCCACGGACCATGCGCCCACGACGAGGAACGACAACGCGCATGCGGCGAACGTGGACTGAAGCCACGGTCTTTGCCCTCGAATCGACATGAATGCGATGAGCCACCCGTCCGCGGCGATGCCCACGAGGACGACCACACTCGACAGGTTCATCGGCTTCCCCCCAAGGCGCGCACGTGGAGGATGGTCACGACGTCCTCAGGATGCCACCGCCACCGGGATGTGCCCGCATCGCGGAGATCGGCGGCGGACCGGAAACCCGCCTGACGGGCATCCTCATCCGTCAGGTCGGAGAGAAACGCGCGGCGGGCGTCCTCGATGAGGAGACGCGCGAATTCGGTGCCCGTCTCGTACTTCGCCCGGACGACGTGGCCGGCGGCCGGGGCACCGAGATCCTGCGAGGGCCGCACGACGAACCGTGCCACCCGCTTCAGGAGCCGGTCTCCTTCCTCGAGTGTGAAGGCGAGCTCGCCGCTCGGACGGCCGCGCGGCAATTCTCCTGTCATCGCGAGCCGGGCCGCCCAGATGACGAGG
>Ga0209239_1001485_pt1 | contig 13987 bp, 11 predicted proteins | sample GraSoi013_2_20cm_FD_185824 | JGI IMG/M metagenome (GOLD analysis project Ga0209239, IMG submission 185824) | Grasslands soil microbial communities from the Angelo Coastal Reserve, California, USA - Sample 10_02_2013_2_20cm (SPAdes) (version 2) | ecosystem: Environmental > Terrestrial > Soil >...
CTGTACGGCCGCCGTCACCCGCTGCACGAGCCCGAAGTATCCGGGAAGCGAGGCGGAGGGTAGATCAAGCAGCGTCGGGATGTGTGGCAGAGGCACCACGAGTACGTGCCCGGGGAACACCGGCCGGGTATCGAGGAACGCGACGCCGGCCGGCTCCGAGGCGACGAGGAACGCCGGTACCGAGCCGGCCACGATTGCACAGAAAACGCACTCCGCCACGGGGGATGCCACAGAGGAAGCCACGACCGAAGGCTAGCCTCAAGACCATGACCTTCGGCTTCGAGACGCTCGCCATCCACGCCGGCCAGGACCCGGACCCCCGTACCGGGGCGGTGGTGCCGCCGATCTACCAGACCTCCACGTACGCGCAGGACGCGGTCGGCGAGCCCCGGCTCGGGTACGAGTACAGCCGTACCGACAACCCGACCCGCGACGCGTTGCAGGAGTGCCTGGCGGCGCTGGAGGGTGGACGGCGCGGACTCGCGTTCGCCAGCGGGCTCGCCGCCGAGGACACCCTGCTGCGCGCCGTCTGCCGGCCGGGCGATCACGTGCTGATCCCGAACGACGCGTACGGCGGCACGTTCCGCCTCTTCGCCAAAGTCGCCGAGAAATGGGGTCTGGAGTTCGGCGTCGCCGATCTGTCCCATGTGGACGAAGCGAGAGCCGGCATCCGAGACAACACCCGGATCATCTGGGCGGAGACGCCGACCAACCCGCTGCTCGGCATCGCGGACATCGCCGCCCTGGCCCAACTTGCCCACGATCGCGGCGCGATCCTGGTCGTGGACAACACGTTTGCCAGCCCGTACCTCCAACAGCCCTTGGCTCTTGGCGCGGATGTCGTGGTGCATTCGACGACCAAGTACCTCGGTGGCCACTCCGACGTCGTCGGCGGCGCGTTGATCGTGAACGACGACGAGCTGGCCAAGGAACTCAAGTTCCACCAGAACGCGATGGGCGCGGTCGGCGGCCCGTTCGACGCCTGGCTGACGTTGCGCGGCGCGCGGACCTTGGGCGTACGCATGGATCGGCACTGTGACAACGCCGAGCGGGTCGTGGAGTTCCTGACCCGCCACCCGAAGGTGCGTCAGGTGCTCTACCCCGGCCTGCCCGAGCACCCCGGCCACGACGTCGCCGCCAAGCAGATGCGCCGCTTCGGCGGGATGGTCAGCTTCCGTACCGGCGACCCGGACCTGGCGATCGCCGTCTGCAACAGGGCGAAGCTGTTCATCCTCGGCGAGTCGCTCGGCGGCGTCGAGTCGCTGATCGAGCACCCGGGCCGGATGACCCACGCGAGCGTGGCCGGTTCGCTGCTGGAGGTACCGGCTGACCTCGTCCGGTTGTCTGTCGGCATCGAGACAGTGGATGATCTCCTGGCGGACCTGGAGCACGCGCTCGCCTGAGTTTCGTTGAACCATCGAAGCCACGGCGACAGGGGAGGTTGCCATGTGGGACGAGTCCGGTGGTTGGGTCGGCGCGTCCGCGCGCGAGATCGCGCGGGCGGTCCGTCGCGGCGACGCCTCGGCGACCCAGGTGGTCGCCGACCATCTCGACTACATCCGGGGGTACGAGGGCACGGTCAACGCGTTCCGGGTGACCCGGGCGGGGGCGGCGATCGCCGAGGCCGAAGCCGTCGACGAGCAGGAGGACCTGGCCAACCTGCCGCTGGCCGGGGTACCGGTGGCGGTCAAGGAGAACACCGCCGTGGCCGGGCTGCCGACGTGGGGCGGGTCGGCGGCGGTACGGGGTGACGTCGCCGAGGCCGATCACGAGGTGGTACGCCGGCTGCGCGGCGCGGGCGCCGTCGTCGTCGCGACCAGCCGGATGCCGGAGCTGGGACTCTGGGCGCTGACCGACGACGACACCGCGGTGACCCGCAACCCGTGGCGGTCCGACCGGACGCCGGGCGGTTCGTCGGGTGGGGCGGCCGCCGCCGTGTCCGCCGGTCTGGTGCCGATCGCGCACGGGAACGACGGGCTCGGCTCGGTACGCATCCCGGCCGCGTGCTGCGGCCTGGTCGGGATCAAGCCGGGGCGCGGGGTGGTACCGGTACAGATGCCGGTGGAGGGCTGGCTCGGGCTGACCGAGCACGGGATCCTCGCGACCACGGTCGCGGATGCGACGCTCGGGCTCTCGGTGCTGGCCGGCTGGGCGCCGTCGCGCCTTGCGGAACCGGGCCGGCTGCGGGTGGCCGTCTCCGCCAAGAGCCCGGCCCAGGGGGTACGGGCGGACAAGCCGGCCCGCGACGCGCTGCGCTCGGCTGCCCGGCTGCTCATCGGGGCGGGACACGACGCGGTGAGCGCGAGCCCGCCGTACTCGACGCGTCTGGGTCTGCGCGGCCTGGCCACGTGGTTCGGGGTGGCGTACCGCGACGTCGAGGCGGCCGGGCTGGACCGCGCGACGCTGCAGCCCCGGTCCCAGCGGCACATCGCGATCGGCGAATGGGCCTGGAAGCGCGGCCTGGTCCGGGAGCAGGACCGGACGGCCTGGCGCACCGACTGCGAAGCCTGGTTCGCAAGCGGGTACGACGTCCTGCTCACCCCGGCCCTGGCGACGACGCCCCCGCCGGCGCTGGACTGGCACGCCCGTTCCTGGCGGGCCAACTTCCTGACCTGCCTGCGGTACGCGCCGTACGCGGCGCCGTGGAACATCGCCGGCTTCCCGGCCATGGTGGTGCCGATGGGGGTACGCCCGGACGGGCTGCCGGTGGCCGTGCAGCTCGTCGGGCCGCCCGGGTCCGAACTGACCCTGCTGGGCGTCGCCGGCCAGCTGGAACAGGCGTCGCCCTGGCTCCGGCATGCGCCCGGTTGGCCCAAGGTACGCGGAGTTGGTGCGACGATCGGGGCATGACGATCCCCCTGGTCAGCCTCGCCGACGTCGAAGAGGCCCGGAAGCTGCTCGACGGTGTGGTCCGGCACACCCCGCTGGAGCCGTGCCGGCCGCTGACCGACAGGCTCGGGGGCCCGGCCTGGCTCAAGTGCGAGAACCTGCAACGGGCCGGCTCGTACAAGGTGCGCGGCGCGTACACCCGGATCTCCCGGCTCACTCCGCAGGAGCGGGCGCGCGGGGTCGTGGCGGCCAGCGCGGGCAACCATGCCCAGGGCGTCGCGCTCGCGGCCGGGCTGCTGGACACCTCCGCGACGGTGTTCATGCCGGCCGGGGCAGCGCTGCCGAAGATCGCCGCGACCAAGCGGTACGGGGCGACCGTACTGACCGCCGGCTCGACGATCGACGAGGCGCTGGTCACCGCCCAGGAGTTCGCCGAGTCGACCGGAGCTGTGCTGATCCACCCGTTCGACCATCCGGACGTGATCGCCGGGCAGGGCACCGTCGCGCTGGAGATCCTCGAACAGTGCCCGGACGTCAAGACCATCATCGCGGGGATCGGCGGCGGTGGACTGATCTCGGGTATCGCGGTGGCCGCCAAGGCGCTGCGGCCGGACGTACGGGTGGTCGGCGTACAGGCGGATGAGGCGGCCGCGTACCCGCCGTCACTGGCCGCCGGGCACCCCGTACGCGTGTCCCGGCTGACCACGATCGCCGACGGTATCGCGGTCGGCTGCCCCGGCGAGCTGACCTTCGCGCACGTCAGCAAGCTCGTCGACGAGGTCGTCACGGTCACCGACGAGGACATCTCCCGGGCGCTGCTGATGCTCGTGGAGCGCGGCAAGCTCGTCGTCGAGCCGGCCGGTGCCGTCGGCGTGGCGGCGCTGCTGGCCGGCGTGGTGACCGTACCGACCCCTGCCGTCGTGGTGCTCACCGGCGGCAACATCGATCCGCTGCTGCTGCTGCGGGTGATCGAGCACGGGCTCGCCGCCGCCGGCCGGTACCTGCGGCTGAGCGTGCGCTGCGGCGACCGGCCGGGTCAGCTCGCCCAGCTGCTCACGTTGATCGGCGAGCACGGCGCCAACGTGGTGGACGTGGCACACCGGCGGCACGACCCGGAGCTGAACCTCGGCGAGGTGGAGATCGACCTGTCCGTCGAGACCCGGGGCGACGAGCACGCCGACCGGCTGGTCGACATGCTGCGCGCCGCCGGGTACCCGGTGACGGAGTGGGTGAACAGGTAGCTCTGCCGGCCGGCCCGGCTGCGGCGCCCGCCGGGCGCGGCCCGGCGCCGGTGGCTCAGCCCTCGAAGGGGGCGAAGCTGACCACGGTGACCTTGATGTCCGCGCCGCTCGGGGCGGTGTAGGTCACGGTGTCGCCGGTACGGGCACCGAGGATCGACCTGCCCAGCGCCGATTCGGGGCTGTACACGGTCAGGTCGGTGGTCGACGCGATCTCCCGGGAACCGAGCAGGAAGGTCTCGGTGTCGTCCTTGTCGTCGTCGAAGTAGATCGTCACGACCGTACCGGCGACGATCGAGTCGGCCTTCGGTGCGTCGCCCACGTGCGCCTTGCGCAGGAACTCCTGCAGGTACCGGATCCGGCCCTCCTGCTTGCCCTGCTCCTCGCGGGCGGCGTGGTAGCCGCCGTTCTCCCGGAGGTCGCCCTCCTCCCGACGCGCGTTGATCTCCACGGCGATCACCGGCCGGTTCGCGATGAGCTCGTCGAGTTCGGCCTTGAGCCGGTCGTACGCGTCCTGGGACAGCCACGTCCCCTCGCGATCGGTGGTGGACACTATGGGATCTCCTCGAGTGGGAAAGTCGGAAACTACCAAGCTATCAAAGCCGGTGTTACCCCGGCATTACTGAATGCACGCCTACGCGACGCGGCAGCTTAAGACGTCGATCACGGCGGGCCGGGCGGTGGTCGCGAGCGTGTACCGGACCGAGACCGAGGTACCTTGCCCGACCGGTACCTCGGCGTACCCGACCTCGGCGCCGGAGCTGTCCCGGGCACGGAGCCGGCACAGGGCCGGTCGACTGTCGCGTTTGCGCACGGTGAGCGTCACCGTCGCGGAGGACCCGGTCACCTGCTCCGTACCGGCGACGCTGGCCTGGTACGGCGGGTCGCCGTACCGGCCGTACAGGCGCAGGGCCAGGGCGAGGGTACCGAGCAGGACCAGCACCAACAGCGCGACGGGTACCCAGCGCCGGGCACGGCGGGGAGCGCGGCGATGCCCGTACCGGCCGGGCGGGAACATCGGCGCCGTCGGTGCGTTGGTCACGATGCGTGGTCCTCGCAAAAAACCTGTCGGAGGGGTGCGCAAGAATGGTCAGGTTCCATGATGGCAGGCGACAACAGGGGGCTTGGTATGGCCGAGCAGTTGCGGCTCATGGCCGTACACGCACATCCCGACGACGAGTCGAGCAAGGGCGCGGCGACCATGGCGAAGTACGTCGCCCAGGGCGTCGACGTGCACGTCGTGACGTGTACCGGCGGGGAGCGCGGCAGCGTGCTCAACCCCAAGTTGGACCGGCCGGAGATCTGGGAGCAGATCGCCGACCTGCGCCGGCAGGAGATGGACCGGGCCCGGGAGATCCTCGGCGTACGGCAGGACTGGCTGGGCTTCGTCGACTCCGGGCTGCCCGAGGGCGACCCGCTGCCGCCGCTGCCGGAGGGCTGCTTCGCGCTGCAGGACGTCGACGTCGCCGCCGAGCGCCTGGTGAAGGTGATGCGCGATTTCCGGCCGCACGTCGTCCTCACGTACGACGAGGAGGGCGGCTATCCGCACCCCGACCACATCATGACCCACAAGATCTCCGTCGTCGCCTTCGACGCGGCCGGCGACCCGCAGCGCTACCCCGACGCCGGTGAGCCGTGGCAGCCGCTCAAGCTCTACTACCACATGTGGGCCAAGGCGCGGTGGTTCGCGCTGCACGAGGGGATCCTGGCGGCCGGGCTGGAGTCGCCGTTCACCGAGATGCTGGAGCGCTTCGCCGAGTGGCCGAGCAAGGACCACCGGATCACCACCCGGGTCGAGTGCGGCGACTGGTTCGAGACCCGCGACGACGCGCTGCGCGCCCACGCGACGCAGGTCGACCCGGACGGGTTCTGGTTCAAGGCGCCGCTGGACATCCAGCGCAAGGTCTGGCCGACCGAGGACTACGAGCTGGTGCGCTCGTTCGTGGACAGCCCCACGCCCGAGGACGACCTGTTCGCGGGCATCACCGAGAAGGTGTGCGCGTAGGCTGGACGCACGGTAGGGAGGCTCGGCGTGGAACCACATCTGTACGCGCAGAACAACTTCGGCGACACCATGTCCGACGGCCTGGCCGGGCCGATGGGGCTGCTCATCATCGTGCTGCTGGGCATCGCGACGGTCCTGCTGATCCGCAACATGAACAGCCGGCTCCGCCGCCTGCCCGACCGGTTCCCGGGTCAGGAGGGTCCGCAGGGTGCGCCCGGTGGCGCCGGACCTGGGACGACCGGTGCGGTGGCCGGCACCGGAGGGTTGTCTGACGATACGACCAGCGACGGATGATCCCCCAACGGTCCAAAATATCTACTCTTCGCGACATCTATAGGGCATACGGCCGAGCTGGTAGCTGACGCGCCCCCGGTGCGTGGCTTAGCCTTCGCGCGGAGGCCTGTGTGCCTCTCTCCATTCGTGGAAGGGGCGGTGCCGAGATGCAAACAACAGCGGCCCATCTCGCCACGATGTCCAGCCCCGCCGCCACGACGCCATCGACCGGCGCAATTGTCGTGATAGCTGTGGGCCGGCGATGACGGTACTGGGTCGGATCGGGTTCGTGCTGGGTCTCGCCGAGGCCAACCGGCGGCTGCGGCTGCTGTACGCGCTCGTACTGCCCGCGGCGGTACTGGTCGCGGTACTCGGTGTCGGGCTGTACGGGCCGTGGCCGGTACGGTCCATGGTGGCCGGGAAGCTGGTCCTGGCAACGGGTGCGGTGGTGCTGGCCCAGCTCGCCCGGGTACGCGTCCGGGTCGGTCCGGCACAGATCTCGCTGGGTTGGGGCGAGGCCGCCCTGATCGTGGTGATCTACCTGTTGCCGTTCGGCTGGGTACCCGCGTCGGTACTTGTCGGGGTCGCCGTCGCGCAGATCATCCTGCGGGTCGCGGGCGAAGTCCGTACCCCCCTGAACATGGCCTACAACGCGGCGATGATCGCGATCGCGGCCGCGGCCGCCGCGGGCCTCGCGGCTGTGGTCTTCCCGGCCGTGCACAACCTCGGCGACCCGCGCATCGCGATCGCGCTGATCCTGGCCGCCGTCGTCTACACCACGATCAACCTGGCGCTGTTCGCGGCGGTCGTCAGCTTCCACACCGGTACGCCGTTCGCGCTGGTCGTCAAGCGGTCGATCACCGGCAAGCTGTTCATGATCGTCGGTAACATCGCGGTCGGTCTGCTCGTCGTCGTGACCAGCAACGAGGACCCGCGCTGGCTGCTGATCCTGCCGCCGGTGCTGTGGCTGCTACGCCAGTCGTACGCCAACCGGCTGCGCGCCGACGACGAGCGGCGCGGCTGGCAGGAGTTCTCCCGGGCGACCGAGGCGCTCAACCGGCTGGAGGAGCGGGGTGTCGCCGAGGCGGGCGTCCACGGTGCCGCGCGGTTGTTCCCGTCCGCCGTCGCCGAGGTGCGGGTGCTGCGGTCAGCGGACGTGGAGTGGAGCTACCGGGGCGGGGGCGAGACGGCCGTCGCGAGCGGTCCGGCCGCCGACCTGCCGCCAGGCCCGCTCGCCGTCGTCCGGCAGCTGGAGGTCGGCGGTACGGCAGTGGGCGAGCTGCGGCTGCACTTTCCGGTGCCGGTACAGCTGGCGACCCGCGAGCAGATGCAGCTCTCCGCGTTCGCCGATGCGCTGGCCGCCGCGCTGCACGACGCCGCCTCGCACAAGGAGCTGCAGGAGCTGTCCGTACGGGCGCTGCACGCGGCCTCGCATGACGCGCTCACCCAGATCGCCAACCGGGACGCGCTGCTGGCCAAGGGCGGCGGGGCGCTGCGGGTACTGGAACGGGACACGCCGGTCGCCTTGCTGCTGCTCGACATCGACCACTTCAAGGAGGTCAACGACACTCTCGGGCACGCGGCCGGCGACGAGCTGCTGCGCATCATCGCCCAGCGGATCAAGGGGTACGCGCGCGGCGACGAGCTGTGCGCCCGGCTGTCCGGCGACGAGTTCGGACTGCTGGTCACGTCGCTTCCCGGGCTGGCCGCGACGGACGAGGACGCGCCCGGCGTGACCCAGGCGCTGCGCCGCGCCCGGGAACTCGCCGATCTGGTCGCCACGCCGACCGAGGTGGCCGGCGTCCAGCTCGCGGTCGAATGCTCGATCGGCGTGGTCGTCACGACGGCGGGCAGCGTGGACATGATCGAGCTGCTGCGCCGCGCCGACATCGCGATGTACCGCGCCAAGCGCGGCGGCGGCGCGGTCGGCTACTACGACGGTACGGGCGACGAGGGCAGTACCGACCGGCTCGCCCTGCTCGCGGAACTGCGCGAGGCACTGAACTCCACGACCCAGCTCGTACTCGCCTTGCAGCCCGCGATCGACCTGCGTACCGGCGGCCCGACCGGCGTCGAGGCGCTGATCCGCTGGCAGCATCCGCGCCGGGGCGAGCTGCCGCCCAAGGAGTTCATCGCCGTCCTGGAGAACAGCGACCTGGTCGGCCCGTTCACCCGGTACGTGATCGACAAGGCGCTCGCCGTCGCCGCCGAGTGGGCCGCCCACGACGTGCCGGTACCCGTCTCGGTCAACCTCTCGCCGCGCAGCCTGCTCGACGCCGACCTGCCCCGCCAGCTCGCCGAACTGCTCGCCAGGCACCGGGTACCGGCGAACCGGCTGGTACTGGAGATCACCGAGACCGTCGTGGTACCCGAGCACGACGCGATCAGCGCGGTCCTCGACGGGTTGCAGGCGCTCGGCGTACAGCTCGCCGTCGACGACTTCGGCACCGGGTACTCGTCGCTGAAGTTCCTCACCCGCGTCCACGTCGACGAAGTCAAGATCGACCGTAGTTTCGTCGCCCGGATGGTGGAGTCGACCGAGGTCACCGCGATCATCAAGACCACCATCGAGCTGGCGAAGGAGCTGGACGTACGGGTGGTGGCCGAGGGCGTGGAGACCGCCGAGCAGCGCGCCGCCCTGCTCAAGCTCGGCTGTGCCTCGGCTCAGGGGTTCCACTTCTTCGCCCCGATGCCGGCCGAGAAGATCACCGGGGTACTCGCCAACCTCGCCCGAGCCGCCGGTGCCCGGGTGATCCCGCTGCGCGGCGAGGACGCCTCGTAGGGTGGCCCTTATGGCCAACCGACTCGCCGACGCGACCTCGCCCTATCTGCAGCAGCATTGCGATAATCCGGTCGACTTGTGGCCGTGGTTGCCTGGGAGGACCGGTCATTGCGCCTGATATAGGCGATGGAGATCGACAAGGAGGATGTGGTTGTCCTGGGCGGCGGTCGCCGCCAGTTCCGGAGTGAAGCCGGCGCCGCCATAGCAGGCTAAGACCGTATCGTTCGTGTCGTAGCCCTTGCGGGTCAGCAGTTCGCGCGCTCTGGCCAGGCGCTCAACATGGCGATGACCGATTGTCTCTCCCCATTTGGCCTCGCCTAAGGAAAGAATGCGTCGGGGCCTGTTCGGCTCATGTGCGGCAAGCACAACCGTATCGATCTCAATCTGCGTACGCTGTACCGGGTCGGTGACCGTAGCCGACCCGACCTCTGCCGGGAAGTCGCCGAAGAGTGCCGCTCCATTGTGCAACGCGAACTCTCGGCAGATGGCCTCGAAATGAGGACCGATGACTTGGGCGAGGAACGTTTGCCGCATTCCGGCCCACACAGACTCCGCCCTGTGGATCTCCAATTCCGACCACCGTCTGCGCATGATGGCTTCATAGAACGTGATCAACGGTTCGACAATACGGTACCGGGACCGGCCCGGCCTGAACAGGTCGGGCTCGCGACTGATCAGGGCGCTGTCTTCCAGGACGTTGAGGGGGTGGGTGATCTGATCGGATTTGCGGCCGATATAGTTCGCGATCCCACCGTTGGTTCTGTTGCCGTTGGCGATGGCGGCCAACACGGAATGGTATAAGGCAGGATCGCGGATGTCGGATTCCTCTGCCAGCAGGTACCGCGCTTCCCGGAAGAGCGGCATCTGTGGATTCAGCACGGTTCGGATGACCCACGGGTCGAAGTCGTCAAGATTCTCCGGAGCGTCGCCTTGGGTGAATTCATAGCGATAGGCCGGAGTTCCGCCGACGATCGCATGCACCAGCAGGGCTAGCCGAGGGTCGGTAATACCCCAGAACTGCGCGGCGTCGCGGTACCGGAATGGCTGGACAATGAGCTCCAGGCCGGCCCGCCCCCGCAATGGCGCCTGCCCCGCGAGCAGGTCGCCCATCACCGACATGGCCGAGCCGCACAGCACCAGCCGGGCCGAGCTTTCTTGTCCGCTGCCACCTGGGCCGAGTTCCCGCTGAATAATCGATGGCAGCGCGGGAGACACTCTGGACAGGAAGGGGAACTCGTCGATGACAAGTGGAACGGGCCGGTCATGGAAGCTGCGGAACATGTGGGCCGTAGCATCGTTCCAGTCGCGAAAGGGTGGCTCCACGAACTCACGTGTGAAGCGAGTGAATGCTTCGGTGAACAATCGCAGGGACTCCGCCTCGGTGGCCTCGGTCGCGGCGAAATACATTCCCCCGGAGACTTCGCACAGCGCTTGGAGAAGAAAACTCTTGCCCTGGCGCCGTCTCCCGCTGACCACGCCAAGCGTCGCGCCGGCTTGCCGGCCACGGGACCCGCCGGCGAACGAGGCGAGTCCCTGCCACTCACGCGTCCGGTCGAAGACCCGGCTGGGCTTGTCCATGTCCACTCCATCTGACGCCTTCTTTGCGGAATCCTACTTCCGGGAACTGTAGTTCCGCAAATGCGATCGCCCCGCGTCCGTGCCTGGCTCGGGGACCCGCGACCTCGCGGCCTTCGACTGGGAGGCCGTCAACCGGGCCCTGCACCGCATCCGCATCCGTATCCGAGAACGTCACGGAACCCTGACACCGGTACATCGGTGGCTGCCCGGACGTGTGAGAGGGTTGTTCTGTGAACCGGCTCGGTGGTGCGACCTCGCCGTATCTCCAGCAGCATCGCGACAATCCGGTCGACTGGTGGCCATGGTCGCCCGAAGCCTTCGCCGAGGCCCGCGAGCGCGACGTGCCGGTACTGCTCTCCGTCGGGTACGCCGCCTGCCACTGGTGCCACGTCATGGCGCACGAGTCCTTCGAGGACGACGACGTCGCCAAGCTGGTCAACGAGCACTTCGTGGCGATCAAGGTGGACCGCGAGGAGCGCCCCGACGTGGACGCGGTCTACATGACCGCCACGCAGGCGATGACCGGCCAGGGCGGTTGGCCGATGACGGTGTTCGCCACGCCCGACGGGCGGCCGTTCTTCTGTGGCACGTACTTCCCCCGCGTCAACTTCATCCGCCTGCTCCAGTCGGTGGACACCGCGTGGCGCGAGCAGCGCGAGGCGGTGCTGCGCCAGGGCGCCGCCGTGGTCGAGGCGATCGGCGGGGTGCACGGTCCGAGCCCGTCCAGCCCGATGAGCGCGGGGGTACTGGACGCCGCCGCCGCTGAACTTTCCGACGAGTTCGACGAGGGGTACGGCGGCTTCGGCGCGGCACCCAAATTCCCGCCGCACCTGAACCTGCTCTTCCTGCTGCGCCACTACCAGCGCACCGGCAACGAACGGGCGCTGGAGGTCGTGCGCCACACCTGCGAGCAGATGGCCCGGGGCGGGATCTACGACCAGTTGGCCGGCGGCTTCGCCCGGTACAGCGTCGACGCGCACTGGATCGTCCCGCACTTCGAAAAGATGCTGTACGACAACGCCTTGCTGCTGCGGGCGTACACCCATCTGTGGCGGCTGACCGGCGACCCGCTGGCGCAGCGGGTGGCCCGGGACACCGCGGTCTTCCTCCAGCGCGGCCTGGGCACGAAGGAGGGCGGGTTCGCCTCGGCGCTGGACGCGGACACCGACGGCGTCGAGGGCCTTACCTACGCCTGGACGCCGGACCAGCTCCGCGAGGTCCTCGGCGGCGACGCGGCTTTCGCGGCCGACCTGTTCGGCGTGACCGAGGAGGGCACGTTCGAACACGGCGCTTCAGTCCTGCGGATGACGCGGGACATAGACACCGCCGACCCTGCGATCCAGCGACGGTGGCATGCGGTGGCTGGACGCCTGCGCCTGGCCCGAGGACAGCGGCCCCAGCCCGGCCGCGACGACAAGGTGGTGGCTGCCTGGAACGGGTTGGCGATCACCGCACTGGTCGAGTTCGGCTTCGTCGCCTGGGCGACGTCGGTTCCCCGAAGCGAGGCCGACGGGCACCCCGACGTCGCGTGGGACCTCGCGAAGGGCGCGGCGGAACTGCTCGCCGAGCGGCACCTGGTCGACGGGCGGCTGCGCCGGGTGTCGCGCGACGGCGTCGTCGGCGAGGCCGCCGGGGTACTGGACGACTACGGGTGCGTGGCGGAGGCGTTCTGCGCGCTGCATCAGTTGACCGGCGCGGGCCGGTGGCTGGACCTGGCCCGGCAACTGCTGGACACCGCGCTGGCCCACTTCTCCGATGGGCGGGGCGGGTTCTACGACACCGCCGACGACGCCGAGACCCTGGTGACCCGGCCGGCCGACCCGACCGACAACGCCACCCCGTCGGGGCTGTCCTCGATCGTGGCGGCGCTGGTCGGGTACACGGCGTTGACCGGGGAGACGCGGTACCGGGAAGCGGCGCAGGCGGCGCTCGCGACCGTGGCGCCGATCGCGTCCCGGCACGCCCGGTTCACCGGGTACGCGTGCGCGGTCGGGGAGGCGCTGCTGTCGGGGCCGTACGAGATCGCAATCGTGGGGGACGGGCCGCTCGTCGAACTCGCCTGGCGATACGCCCCGCCCGGTGCCGTGATCGTCTCCGGTACGCCGGACCAGGCGGGCGTACCCCTGCTGGCGGACCGGCCGATGATCGGCGGCGCGCCGACGGCGTACGTGTGCCGGGGGTTTGTCTGCGACCGGCCGGTCACCGACCCGGGCGACCTGCGCGCGCTGCTGCACCCCTGATCCGCCCTCAGCGAACACCCTCGTCCTTCCTCTTGCAGCGGTGTAAGCATGTAATCAATGAAACATGTGCATGGGGAGGAAGACATGAAGCAGCACTTCACGGGGCATTGGGGGCGGGGTGGACGCAGCGAACCGCCCTCCGCTGACGAGGCGCCGGCCTGGATCATCGGGGCGCTGCCGGACGACTGGTTCACCACCCGGCCCGACGTCACCGTCGACCGGGACGAGATCCTGATCGTGGGTCGGCTGCCCGAGCCGGCACTCGGCGAGGACGCGACCCCGGCCGAGCGGGCCAGCGCCGAGGCCGGCCGGATCGCGAGCTGGCGCGAGGCGACCCGGGACCGCCGGGTCGGCATCGCCAGGCAGGCCGAGCACCGGTACCGCCGCAAGGTGTCCTGGGGTGCGACCTGCGGCGAGACCACCGAGCTGTTCACCACGTACTCGGCGCCGGCGATGACCCGGCTGCGCCAGCCGGAGCGCCAGGTACTCGACACGCTCGTCGACGCCGGGGTGGCCCGGTCGCGGTCCGAGGCGCTGGCCTGGTGCGTACGCCTGGTGGGGGAGCATGCCGACCAGTGGCTCGGGCAGCTCCGCGAGGCCATGGGCGCGGTCGACGAGCTGCGTAAGCAGGGCCCGACGCTGTAGCCCGGGCTTCCCGCCCCGGCGCCGGTCGCGGCGCCGGGGCGGCTAGGATCGCGGCCGAGATGGATTCCCGTACCGGTCTGCCCGTGGTCGGCATGGTGGGCGCCGGCCAGCTGGCCCGGATGACCCATCAGGCCGCGATCTCCCTTGGCCAGTCGCTGCGCGTGCTGGCTGTCTCGCCCGACGACGGCGCCGCGCTCGTCGCCGCCGACGTCCACGTCGGGCACCACACCGACCTCGATGCGCTGCGCGCCTTCGCCAAGGGCTGCGACGTGGTGACGTTCGACCACGAGCACGTACCGACGGAGCACATCGAGGCGCTGGTCGCCGACGGCATCACCGTCGCACCGGGGGCCGCCGCGCTGCGGTACGCGCAGGACAAGCGCGCGATGCGGGTACG
>Ga0209239_1001487_pt1 | contig 13980 bp, 16 predicted proteins | sample GraSoi013_2_20cm_FD_185824 | JGI IMG/M metagenome (GOLD analysis project Ga0209239, IMG submission 185824) | Grasslands soil microbial communities from the Angelo Coastal Reserve, California, USA - Sample 10_02_2013_2_20cm (SPAdes) (version 2) | ecosystem: Environmental > Terrestrial > Soil >...
ACTGACGTTTCAGACTTTACAGAGCTCCTGAAGACTATCAACAAGGTTGTAGAGGGAGAGAACGTTCGCCGGATTGCATTGGACCCGGTTACCTCTCTAATGCTTCGCTACGTAGAGGAGTTGAAGAAGAGGAGAGCGACGGTCGCGTTTTTTGACGCCCTAGCAGATTCCGGCTGCACCTCACTGATAACGAGCGAGTTGAAGACGTCATTGATGGATAGACGATTCCAGTTGGAGGAATTCTTGTCCCATGGAGTCGTCCTCCTTCATACTCTTTTCCATGAGGGCAATGTGGTGAGGGCGGTCCAGATTGAGAAGATGCGAGGAATATCTCACGATACACAGATACGGCCATACCAGTTTGGGGTCACGGGGATAGAAGTCTTCCCGCGAGACAAGGTGTTCTAGCGCTCAGGATCTGGATTTCCTAGAGTAGAAAATTATTCCCTTATTGTCTTCCACAGTAAACGTGACCCAGCCCTCGTGAAAACGTCTATTCCTGAACTTGACAATGCGCATCCTCCGCTTTCTCAGACCACCTTCTTCAAAGGCTTCCATCTGAATTATGCAGTCCGAGGCTTCCTCGAGCTGTCGCAAAATTAGCTCGTCGAGGCTCGATCCAACCGTAAAGAAGATCTTGCCTCCGCTTCCCCTAGCTTTCGCTCCTATGGTCTGAGCAAAAGAAACGATGCTTTCGGACTTGGATCGTGGAGCAAGAGGAGTGAGAGAGTCGAAGTACACGCTTACACTTTCCCCGGGACTGGATATTGCAGACGAGATCTTGACGCCAAGAGACGTAAGGTCTCCACTAGAAGAGACGTAGAATTTTTCTTGGGATGGTTGACCGGCTTCCACAGAGTAGGAATCAACAAACCTAAGGGTCTCCTTACTCTCATAGGACTCTGTCTCTAATCCCAGAGACCGCATTCCGCTTCGAATCTTTTCGGGAAAGTCGGCGGTTGAGACGAAAACGCAGGGTCGTCCAGCCTTCAGGTCGTCGTACATGAGCTGTTCTGTTAACAGAGTCTTGCCAGCCCCTGTGTTACCTTCCACCGTAACCATGGTGCCTTGAGGGAAGGTGCCTGCCGTCAAAGTGTAGAAGTGGTCGAACGGCGCCAGATACTCTTTCCTTCTGCGTCTCTTTACGTAGAACGCACCCGCGGTGATTCCACCAGCTGCACCTACAACGTAAGGTATCAGATCGATGGCATGAAGGCCGGGTTTGAATAGCCCGAAGCCGAAGGGTCCGTGGAGATTGTAGGCCACGTTGCCCTGTATATCGACAATGTCGATCCAAACTTGGTAGTTTCCTTCTGATAGGTTTGAGGGATATGTCCACTCCGCAACGAAGGGATAGGTCTGTTGCGGTTGAGAGATGGGAGGGATCTGCGAAAATGGAATATTGGCTGCGTTGGAAACGGGTCGTCCAGAAGAATCTACAATCGTGAGATTTACGCTACGAACGTCCTCTTTCCCGAACGCTGATGTCACCGGTGCTTCCACCAGGACAATATTTTGTCCTTTGGTTGCGTTGAGATTGAAACTCGCCGCAGCGTTGCCCGCCCAATCTAGAATCTGGACCTGGCCTATCGAAGAATAACCTGACAATGGAAGCAGCAGGAACGAAGGAGTCGAAGGTTCGCCCCAGTACATCGTTACGAACATCTTTGCCGGAATTGTGGCGTTAATACCAACGCGAATCTGAGTGCCGAACGTGAGGGAGAGTGCGAACGGCTGGACGTAGTTTAGTGTGCACCCAGCTGGTGAACGACCGATGGGGCACGGGACTGGGAGAGTGGTGGAATTGGACCATGGGCCGTTTAGGGGCCTCCAACTGAAGACGCCTTGAACCTGGACTGATGTGGGAGTTGAAGAGTTTCCAGATAGCCATATTGTGAAGGTCGGTAGACCTGACACGCTGAGTGAGGAGAGCAGGAATGATGGGAGGATGAAGAATGTAGGAGCGCGAGAGAGATTATCGCTGATTGTGGGTCCGGTGAGGGGAGTGTTGCTGAGAGTCCCAGGGAGTGTGGAGTTGGGACGCGATGTGCCGGAGAAGTAGAAAGATCTGTTTACTGTTGGAGTGAGTGCAGTGGCCTGGGCCTCTTTTGGCAGTGAAGCGGCGATTGTGAAAAGCAGGACGAGTAGTATGACAATGATTGACTGTTGCGGGGCCAATCTATTTGGAAAAAAGTCGGGTTCGAAGTTAAAAGGTTCTGTTGCCAAGAGAGGCTAAATTGGGGGTGTGAGAGGAGTAGGGCTCGGGGTCTAGGCTAGGCTTTCCCTATGCGGAAGACTGAGGTTCCGCAGTTGGGGCAGACGCCCTTGACGGCTGGTTTGCCGTTCTTGAGCGTCACGTTCTGTGGGTCCTTGATCTCAATGCTTGTCTTACATTTTACGCAGTATGCTTGTGGCATTTCGTTCTCAACTGAGCGTGGCTGAGCGTGGTAGAGGTATAAAACACTCACGCAGAAAGGCGATGACGCCACGAGGGAGGATGCTCAAAAGGCTGGTGTTCCAGGCTCATAGATGTGATTTGAGTGTGAAATGCGGACATCATTGCGAATACGGGTGATTCCACAGTCCTATGCTCAATATTACTCATAATCTGAGTGAAATGGTTGTCGACAAAAAGGGTCTCTATTCGACGACTGTTCTTCACGAGGGCAGGTCCGGGTCGAGAGGCTCTTCAGGAATCTCTCTTTGAACGACGGACGAGAGCGTCGTATGCATCTTTGATTTGTCTCTGAATTGCATAGTTGCGGAGCTTCTGAGACCAGGTCTGTTCGAAGAGTTCTTTCAAGCTCAGGTTCCGTAGACGGTCCAGATCGGCTCTCTTCCCATTCTCCATTAGCTCATTCACGAGGGCCGAGAACTCTTCGAAGCTCGGAGGCTCTTGATGCATTCCCTTCTCTCGTGCCTCTTTCTGACGCTCATTCACCAGCCTCGAAGCGGCCCTCACCGACTTTTGAAGAAGAAGGTCAATTCTCTCGCCAAAGTTATGCTGCACGCTAGGCTTCCCTTCGACCAGTAGTGATTGTGCGTGCTCGTGGTTTGAGAGTCGCGAGTTGCCTCACGTGGGAGCCGCACAAGGGAGGAGTACATCCTCTTGATTGGAACTTTTAGAGCCTTTTGGTGAAGACGAGAGTGGGTCAGGGAAGGATGATTGTCTTGATTGCGGTTTTCGATGTTCTGGCTGACTCCATGGCTTTCTCGGCGTCTTTGAGCTTGAACCGGTCGGAGGTGAGACTCTTCAAGTCTAGTCTCTTCTCTGAGACGAGTCTTATGGCTTCCTCCATCTCAGCCTCGACGCAGGAATAGCTGGAGAGCAGTGTGATTTGGCGCGAGAAGAGCTCGCTTACGTTCAGCTGGTACGAGGCTCCCTGAGAGGGTGCTCCGAACAGGAGTATTCTGCCTCCCTTCTTTACTGAGCTGAAAGCTTGGCTGAGCGCTTTCTCGTTGCCGGTGGAGACGATTGCGAGGTCGACTCCGTCCATAGTGATTTTCCTAACGTGGGCAGGTACGTCTTCCGTAAGGGCGTTGACTGTCTCATCGGTGCCGAGCCTCTTGCCGAGTTTGAGCCTTGCTTCGATTATGTCACTGCCGATTATTTTTCCGGTCGTTGTGTTGCGTAGTAGTTGGATCTGGGTTAGTCCTGTTGGTCCGAGCCCGACGACGAGGACGTTGTCTGATTTCTTGACATTGGCTCGTCGTATTGCTCGGATGCAGCATGCTGTGGGTTCGATCATCGCGCCTTCTTCGAACGAGAGTTCTGGCGGCAAAGGGATCACTGCTCCTCTCGTCACGTTGTATTGTGGGACTCTGAAGTATTCTGCGAAGCCGCATGGGTCGATGTTGGTCTTCTTGAATTCATTGCAGAGTGTGAAGTTGCCCGCCGAACAATCGGAACACTCGTAGCACGGGACATGGTGGTGTGCTACTACTCGATCGCCGGGCTTTTGGTCAGTTATGTCGTCTGCGACTTTTTCGATTGTGCCGCTGACTTCGTGTCCTAGAATGCCTCCTGGGCCGAGCTGACCCTCGATCTTCTCGAGATCGGTTCCGCAGATGCCGCTGGCTTCCATCCGGACGAGAATATCGCCTGCTCCTAGTTTTGGGATAGGGACGTCTTTGACTACGACTTTCTTTGGGGCTTCTAGGAAGTATGCTAGCATGGTTGTGGCGATTGTTGGTTGGTGATTTAATGGATTGCCGGGATTGTACGTTATTCTATAGGAAGAGTAGGTGAGCCATGTATAGCGGGAGCGTGTTGGGATGGTTTCGGGCGTTGATCGCAGGTGCGCGACGGTAAAGAGTCAGTGAAATTTATGCAGGTTCTTGATCGCGGAATATTCCTGAAACTGAAAGCTCTGGCGAAGAGCCGCGGTGTTACTGTCCAGGAGTTGATTCGTGTTCTTGTGATTCCTGACTGGATGCGCAAGTCCCAGGAAGAGATTCGTAGGACTGAGGATAGGAGACGGCATCGGCGATTGGCGGGTCCGGCTCGCGGCACGGTTCACGCTGTCGCAACAGTTCGGCCCGAGCGTCGAAAGCGGTAGGCCTAAAGAATCCTCGGCGCGCGAAAAGCACTCTCGTGTCACGAGAAAAAAAATTCCTGCCCCCCTTTTTTCTGGAGGGCTCTCGCCAGCTGGAACGTTTCTCGGCGAGGATTCTGGTTTAGAACGCAGAAATAGGCTCGGATGGTGATCTTCGATGTCGGGTTTCTACCCTAGGGTCAAGCGTGAAAAGTCGGGGTCGCAGAATCGGCGCGCTTGAATTTGTGATCTGGGCTCGTTCTGAACGATTTCGATCGCTTTTGCGATCGATCCCTGAAGCCCTTATAGAATGGCGTGTCGCGTCCCCGACAAAGGCTTAGTCGGATGAAGGCTTTCGTGCTTGCAGGCGGAGCGGGAACCCGCCTCTCTCCCCTGACCAGCTATGTTCCCAAGGGGATGATACCGATCGGTGGAAAGCCGTTCATCGACTACGTTGTGAGCTATCTTTCGAAGCATGGCATCAAGAACATCCTGATGCTCTTGTCGGATGCCCATTCCGAGGTCTTCAGGAACCACCTGGATGATGGTTCGAAGTTCGGCGTGAATATCGGGTATAGCATTACGCCTCGTATGGGGACGGCTGCCGCGTTGAAGGAAGCGTCGGCACACGTTGATGGCACTTTCGTCGTCTATTATGGGGATGTTTTCACAGAGCTGGATCTGAGCGAGATGATACGATACCACAAGTCGAAGGGCGCGGTATGCACCTTGGCATTGAGCACGGGTGTCAAGATCGACTATGGTGTCGGTAGAGTTGATCGGGAGGGTCGAATACAGTATTTTGCGGAGAAGCCGATCCTTCCCGAATACCCGGTCTCAATCGGCATCTACGTTTGTGAGCCGGGATTCTTGACGTACTTGTCAGCCGGTCCGGACCTAGCTGCGGATGTCCTACCCCAAGTTATCGCGAAGGGTGAGAAAGTCTACGGATTCCTGACGAAAGAGCGACACTACGATATCGGCTCATTCAAACAATTAGACGAGGCAAAGGATATTCTCAAGCCCGAAAAGGGTAGAAAGAAACAACCTGCCATCTACTGACTTGCCTATCACTGCGCCTCGTCTTCAACCGTCACACCTGCTTTCTGCATTTGCTCTCGAATGCGATCAGACAACGCGTATTCATGCTTCGCGCGAAGATCATTCCTAAGCGAAGTAAGCAGATTCACAAGCTGGAGAAACTCCTGTCTCGGGATTGACTCAGTCTCCAACAGTCCGAGTACGGAAGCAAGATCTTTCATGACATTGAGAAGCATTGAAGCGGATTCGGTGCTTACTGATTTTCCGTGTTCCTCGGCGATTCCAACGATCTTGATGTAGGCTGCGAGAGCACCGGGCGTGTTGAAATCGTCATCCATGGTCGAGAAGAACTCTATTCGAGCTTCATCGACCTTCTGCTTCAGCAATTCCTTCGAGGCTTTACTTTCAGCTTTGACCCCTGTCATCCTTTGCAACTGGTCGTAGGCTCGTCGGAATCGGCGGGAGAGACTTGCTGCCTGGACAAGCGTGTCTTCTGTGTAGTCTAAAGGGCTGCGGTAATGGGTTGATGCGTAGAGAACACGGAGCGCTTCGACCCCTACCTTCTGGATCGCGTCTTGTATTGGAACAAAGTTGCCAAGTGACTTGTGCATCTCCTGACCTTTTATGCTCAGCAGCCCTGTGTGCGCCCAATATTTTGCCAATGGCTTCTTTCCGGTCAGTCCCTCAGCCTGTGCAATCTCTGCTTCATGATGCGGAAAGATCAGCTCGGTTCCTCCGCCGTGGAGATCATAGGTTGGACCAAAATGCGTCAGTGTTATCGCGGTGTCTTCGATGTGCCAGCCTGGTCGTCCCTTGCCCCATGGACTGTCCCAGGCAATCTCTCCCGGCTTCTGGCTCTTCCAGAGAACAAAGTCGCCAGGGTTCTGTTTTTCGGGATCTGGATCCACTCGGTGAACTGTTAACTGTTCTAAGTTCTGCCTTGATAATTTGCCGTACTCTGGAAACTTGGAAATGTCGAAGTAGACTCCTCCTGTTATCTTGTACGCGATTCCCTTGTCGACCAGTCCTTTGATCTGGTTGATGATCTCGGGAATATAGTCTGAGGCTTTCGCGTAGAGGTTTACGCTGTCGACGTGCAGGTCTTTCATGTCCTTGTAGAAAGCTTGGGAGTATCTCTCGGATAGTTTGAGAGGGTCTTCCTTGGTCTCCTTTGCTCTGTTGATGATCTTGTCGTCGATATCTGTGATGTTTAGGACGAAGAATACGCTGTATCCTCTCTTTCGGAGATATCGGGCGATGATGTCGTAGGCGACGTAGCTCTTGCCGTGTCCAATGTGTGATACGTCGTAGACTGTTGGGCCGCAGACGAACATGTTCACCCTTCCCGGATGGATGGGGTCGAATTCATCTAGGTGGCGCGTTAGCGTATTGTAGACTTTCAGTCGCGACTGCTTTGTTTGGGACATGTTCAGGGTCCTAGGGAAGGCTCTTGGTTATTCTCGTTACGCGGGGGGCGGGGTCTTGGGCTGGTTTGCCTTCGCCTGTATCATGTTCCAAGCTTTGGTCAACATATCCTTCTCGTTCGGATATGAGAGCGTCGGCAACGCCTTCTCGTAAGGCATCCATTCCATAGCGTCGTGTTCTGTTCCCACTTTCGCATCAGCCTGGTCTGTCTCGAAGAGGAAGAAGTGGACTGTCTTATCGAATGTTTTTGCACGGAATCCGAACTGGTACTTGATCTGCCCGACCTTTCCACGAAGCTTCACTCGACTTACTCCAGTCTCCTCTCTAACCTCTCTCATAGCTGTAGTAACCTCGTCCTCGTCCTCCTCGATTAGTCCCTTGGGCAAACACCAGACTCCTCGCTTGTTACTTGTCAGCAGAAGAAAGAGAGGGATGCCGTTCTCGACCCGGTAGACTACTCCTCCTGATGAGATGACCTTGATTCTGGGTCTGGGTTGCATCCCCGTCCAGTCTGCCATCTATGATGTTCCTTCCTTGATCATATCTGCAGTTCTTTTGGTAAGTGTGTTAGATTCTCTGAGGGTGAGCCGACTACGACGATGTCCTCGATTCTCACTCCTCCGACCTTCGGATCGTAGAGTCCAGGTTCGATGGTGACGACCGAATTCTTCCTCAACCTCTCCTTGCCGTAAAGACTGAGGTAGGGCCTTTCGCCGATTGTCAGGCCCACTCCGTGGCCGAGACCATGCATGAATCCCCTTACCCGCGCCTCCTTGTTCCCTTTAGCCAAGAGTCGAGCTGTCGGGTATCCTTTCTTTTCGAAGAGCTTGCAGACCCCGATCATCATCTCACTACAAGGTACTTGTTCTCGTACCATATCTAGGGCCGAGGTCTGTGCCTCAAGCACTGCGTCGTACATCTCCTTCACTTTCTTCTGGGGTGATGAGAACGCATAGGTTCTGGTGCAATCGTGCCAATACCCGTCAGGTTCGGATGGGAATATGTCGAACACTATGGGTTCTCCGGTGCGGATGGTGTCGGCGGCTTTGCCATCATAATGGGGGTCGCTCGATTTTCTTCCTGGCGCGAAGATAGTGTCTTCGGGGGCGATGATGCCTTCTTCAGCCAGAAGACCGTTGATGACCCTCTTGACTGTATGAACAGTCAATGGCTTCGACTTGAAAGTGACCTTCGTTCCTCGGGGTGTGGCCTTGGATAGAAAACGAATCGTCCTCTCGACGACTTTGCTCGTCTTCTTGCCCATTTCCCGCAGTTTCTCGATTTCACCCGTCTCTTTTGTCTCTCTGGCAACTTCCAAGATCGTCGGTGTCTTCTCGCCTACGACCTTGATTCCCTTTTTGCGCAAAGAGTCGATGAGCAAGAGCGAATTTGACGTCTCGTTTCGTCCGGCTAGAACTATCGGCCCGCTCGCACCTGTGTCTCTGATTATTCTCTCGTAGAACCTGGCTCTAGCCTCGTCCCGATCGTATCGTCCCGAGAGACGTTCAAGTCCGTAATCAGAATATGTTCTGATGCTCCGGACCCGGCCTAGGCGGGCGCTCCCAACATCAATGTTGCTAACAATGAGTGTGGGATCGTGCGACTTCCGTTTGACATAGATTCCTCCCCTCGCCAGGGATGCTCCAACAACATAGCGAAGATCAGGGTTTCCTACCGTCGCGTCGCCGAATACCAGAATGGACTCGACTTTCTTCTTCTCCATCTCCCGGTCGATATCGGCAATCAGGATGATGACCCGCTTCTCGCTAGTTGCCGGGAAGGCTATATTACCGTTGAGCGAGGTGCTTCCGACGCTTCAGTCCTACGAACGGTCGAAGAAAACGAAAAGGAGGGAGATCAGGGCGGTTATGGGAACATACCTAAGATACAAGCCCATAGAGGAGCTGAAGCATTGGCATTACTGCGATGAATAACAGTTACGACTTGTAGCTCGGCTGGTTTCTGACGCGCTCTCAGGGGTCAAACGCCACCACCTTTCAACTTTCTCACTAGTCTAACAACGTCTTCTCCCTGAAACAGGACTGCGCCTATCATGGTTAGAACGGCTCCCGCATAGAACCCGGTGACGAATGTTCGAAAATCGTAGCCAGACTGATACGGCTCGTGAAACGCGTCCCAGCAATTCCTTTCTGGGAAAAGGCTCGAGCATTGCAGAATATTTTGGGCTCCAAGAACCAAGAGAAAAGATGCTATGAAAATCAGAAGAAGACCGAATGCCGATCCCAAAGGAATGGTAACTACCGTGTCTGACTAACCGTGACTCTTGAGGGCAAGACCTCTTCGAGGGTCTTCAACGATCCAGCCAAATCGTTCCTCTCGGCGATCAGAGGATGCAGGGTCGGCTCTATCGATCCTTGAGCCAGTTTCAAAGATTCTTCATCAAGCTCCCCACTCTTGTGATCCAATTTAGCGTTCACAAGATACCGTGTCAAGCTAGAAATCTGACCGCCTACCTCTGACAAGCGATGCTTCATCGATGCTGACAGGGCTTCGGCTGTTTTCACTTTGTCGTAATAGCCTGCTTTTTGTGAGTCCAAAAGTTCCCTGTAGATCTCTCCCTCTATCTCCTTCGTGTCCTTCAACGACTCCAGAGCGCTGATTCGCTTGCGCAACAGAGAAAGCTCGGAAATAATGTCGACCGCCTCCAGTTTCCAGTCAGGTGTCAGCGTGATGATCTTCGGCGTGAGCCCCAGCTGCCTAGCCTTCGCGCTAACAATAAGCCCTCCCGCAGCTTCAACTTGAACCCCTTCGAGTTCACCGAAGGCATTTCTCTCGATTCCGATTACTCGCCCGAGGCTTCTGCCGTAGATATCCACTACGGGACGCCCAAGAAATGCTCTAGTCTCAAGCTCTGGAGAGAGCATAGTTTTAGATTACCTCACCCTGTGGGCGTCGATGGGAATCTGCGGAATCTCGGGGAACTTTTCTTTCATCTTCTGCTCTGCCATGAGATCCGCCTCTTTGAGAATCCTGGCAGAGTCGTCGCTGGGAAGCACGTAGGTTCCATCAGAGTCTACTACCTCGCCAATTTCGGTTGTGAGGTTCTCCAAGGAGTCCTCGATGTCGTGTATGCCAGTCGAAATCTCGGGAAGCTTCCCTTCCAGCTCGTTCTTGACGTTGGTCAGAATGCCTCGTACGCTTCCCATGCTATGGACCATATCTCCGAATTGTTCAACAGTCTCCAAACGGAGGAGTACCTGTTCCAAGGAGATCTGGCTGCTGAGCGATGTTTTGATCAGCTTGCGAATCTGGACGCATTCGTTAGCGAACAGGGTCGCGCTCTGAGTATCTCTGACTTCGAGGGCTTTGACACATTTGTCGTGCAGTATTTTGTCTCTGGACTCCATCTGACCAATCGTCTTTTCGAGTCTGTTGGTCTGGGTGCGCAGTTTGTAAGCTGCCATCTGAATTCTCCGCTTGACAGGCGTCGGCTTGATTGCCTCACGAAGCCTGTCCGTGATTGAAGGATTGTCTCGAAACATGATTCTCACCTAGCTATCGGTTGCTCCGTCTGAAATATTGGGGGCCTGAGGTGGATCATGTGCTTTGCCGTGGACGCATGCCGAGCGAGCGCTGTGGTCATCAGTATTGTCATGCGGAGATCCTTGTTCAGTCCCCTCAGCAAGGGCATTACCAAGTTCGCTACTGAGGAGTCGAGATCTCCCGTTGGCTCGTCCAAAACGAGGAAGCGGGGTTTCGCTGCAAGTGCTCGTGCGAGGTCGATCCGCCTCTTCTGTCCCGCGCTTAGCGAGTCTGGGTAGGAGTGTGAGAGCTTCTCGAGTCCAAAGAATGTCATTGCCTCTTTGATCCTCTCATCCCTATCACGTTTCGGAATCCCCATCATTGAGAGTGCGAGGTGAAGGTTCTGCAGAACTGTTAGTTGCGGGAGCGCAGTCGGTCGCTGGAAGACGGCGGCCGTTTTGACTCGTGCGGATCGTTTTACGAATGATTGCTCGGTCATGTTTTCTCCATCTAGCTCGACGATTCCGCGAGTTGGTTTCTCTAGGCCAAGTACTATGTTGACGAGGGTCGATTTGCCCCAGCCGGACCCTCCGACGACTGAGAGGAATCCTCCTTCTTCGAGGGTGAAGGATACTCCTTCGCCGTAGAGTCTCAGAACTCCGTCTGCGATTGGGTATGCGACAGTGATTGATCTGCATTCCAAGAGAGGTTTCATGTGGTCAACCCTTGTATTGTTCAACGAACGCTAACGAGCGGGTTCGTTTGAGAGCGGGGGCAGCGTAGGCTAATCCTCCGACAATTGCGGAGCCGAGGAGCAAGACCAGGTTGGTTGAGAGAATACTCTCAGTCGCCAAGAATCTTAGCCAAAGAGGGGATAGCCCGATGATTGACACGACAACTCCCCGTAGAATGTACCGAAGCTGAATTTGCAATCCTGATCCTCCATATGCGAATAGTGCAAGTTCCTCCTTCTGGGTCCTCGATGAATTAGAGAGAGCTGCTAGAGCGCACGTCAATGGTACAAGAACCAGCAACGTTGCGAACCAGGCGAGCTGATTGAATGGCTGGAGCTGGGCGAACACGCTTTCGAGGCTAGCGAGAGCTAGAATCGATATTGCAATCAGGTCCGATAGTTCCCTGGGAAGTGCTCCTGAGAACACGACTGGAGCCCAGCTGGGTCTCTCCAATAGCCGGCTACCTCTCGTCAGTCCCGGCCATAGCCCTGAAGTAAGTTCCTAGACGGCCCTCATCGTAAGTCCGGATTACGGAGGAGGCGAAGTCGATGTCAAGATTCATCGATCGAAGCTTCCCGAGCACCGCGTTGACATCCTCCTTGTTTCGAGCCACGATGAAAACTAGACCTTCCGGAGTTCCGAGAGAACTGATCACGTTGACTGTCTCTGGAATCTCACAGATCTGCTTCATGATGTCCTCTCTCGACGAGTCAGAGGGGAAGTTTGCCGCCACGACGACCTGTTCGGATAATCCGAGCTTCGAGAAATCGACAAGGGTCGTGTATTCGCGTATGATGCCTTGATCCTCGAGTCTGTTGACTCTGTAGGCTATGACGTTAGGATGGAGAGCGAGCTTTCGACCGATCTCGACGTAGGACTGTTTGGAGTTCTCTACGAGTTCTGCGAGGATTCGAAAGTCTGTTCCATCCAGGTTCACTCTTGCACTCTCCTAGCTTGCCTTGAACGATTCGTCCCAGTCGTAGTATCGCTTGAGAATTCCTGGTGAAACGCTGGGTCGGCGGCCGGTGATTATTGACTGGAAGTCTTCCATTGTGATCGCGTCTGGGACGGAGTTGAGATCGTTCACGTTTCCGTGGGTGAAGAAGTTTCGAACTACTCTCAGCTGGGTTGATTGGAAGAGGTCTCTGATGTCTCCACCTGAGTATCCTTCAGTCATTCGGGCAAGTTCGACGAAATCGACATTATTGTCCAGCTTTAGATCGTGAGCGTAAATCTGGAACATGTCCATTCGCGTCTTGATGTCTGGAAGTGGGATGTAGATTCTCTTCTGGAATCTGCGGATGAAGGGCTCGTCGAGGACCCATGGCTTGTTCGTTGCTCCGATTAGGTATACGTGGAATTTCTTGTTCTTGTCCAGAATCCCGTCCATTTCCTTGAGGAACTGGTTCCGGACGCGGACTTCTCCGCCGACCTCTTCTCCTCGAACTCCCATTAGGGAGTCTATCTCGTCGATGAATACGATTGCGGGCTGACCCTTCTCGGAACTCTCTCTCGCCTTCACGAAGAGCTGAGAGACGTTCCTCTCTGATTCTCCAAGCCATTTGGACATTAGAGAGGCTGCGTCTGCGCAGAAGAAGACTCCCTTGATCTCACTCGCCACTGCAGCAGCGAGCAGGGTCTTACCACATCCTGGCGGACCAAAGAATAGGATTCCGCGAGGCCATCCGAGCGGAAAGAGATCTGGACGCCGCACCGGGAAAACAACTGATTCCTCTATCGCGCGCTTCGGCTTTTCGAGACCTGCGATATCGTCCCAGCTGATGTCAGGCTTCTCGGTTAGCACCCACTGGTCGAACTTGATGTTCTTCGAATCTTTTGTCTCAATGGAGTCAGATGGATGTGCGATTGGTTCGGAGTCGGATTGCAGTTCTTGGACTCGCTTGCGGTAGGCTTCTGCGTGCTCCAGGTACACCTTGTTCTGCGGAGCGTTGGGGTAGAGTGAGCAGAGTTTCAGGAGGACCTCGATGGCTCTCTGGTACTTTGTCCCGGCGATTCGTTTGGAGCCTTTTCGCTCCAGTTCGATCGCTTCATGGGCGTACTTCACTGCAAGGGATTCTAACTCTTCTGAAGCTGAGATCAGCCTTTCCTCCATGTGATCCTAAAGGGAGAGGGCGTTTGCTGGCCTCGCCCTAGTCCATGACTATCTTGCCGTCATCCTTCAGCTTCTGGAGAGACCCGCGAATGTCATCGGCGGGGACAGCTAGTTCCTCCGAGGCGGAATTGACGCTCAATTCACCGTTGTGGCTCTTGATGTAGTCCAGGACCCGCTCTTCCAAAGGCAACTCTGGCTCTTCTTCGATTCCGCCTGAGGTGACTGCGATTGGAATTCTGGGTTCTGGGGCTTGAGGTTTGGCGATGGAGGTAGTTTGTCTCGACTCAGGCGAGGGTAGTTCTGGGAAGCGTTCTTTCATTTGTTGGGAAGCGATGGCGCTGGACTCTTCGAGGACCTTTTTCGCTTCGTCGCTAGAGGTTTGAACGTCGGATCCTTGGTCCGGGATCTCTCCTGTCTCGAGTTCCATGTCGCTAAGCATGTTGTTCACTTCTCCGAGTTCGGTAGCGACTTCGGGGATGACTCCTGCGATTCTTCCTCTGGTTTCGCGAACGACTCCGATGACGGGGGCGATCTGGGCCATGATGTCTCCGAACTCCTCGATTGTCTGGAGTCTGAGAACGACCCTTTCAAGTGCGAGTTCGCTGCTTAGTGTGATGTGTGCCATCTTTCGAATCTCTGCACACTCGTT
>Ga0209239_1001491_pt1 | contig 13952 bp, 10 predicted proteins | sample GraSoi013_2_20cm_FD_185824 | JGI IMG/M metagenome (GOLD analysis project Ga0209239, IMG submission 185824) | Grasslands soil microbial communities from the Angelo Coastal Reserve, California, USA - Sample 10_02_2013_2_20cm (SPAdes) (version 2) | ecosystem: Environmental > Terrestrial > Soil >...
CACCCCGTGGAGCTGCTCGACGAGTCGTACCGCGCGGCAGGATATTATGCTTGAAGGACGATGACGGAAGCACTGCTGTTCGACTACAACGGCGTGATCACGGACGACGAGGAGCAGCATCGGGCCTCGTTCGCCGAGCTGCTCGCCGAGGTCGGAATCCCCCTCAGCCGCGATCAGTACTATGCCGAATACCTGGGGTGCGATGACCGGACTGCGTTCGTGGACGTGTTCCGACGCGCCGGCAAGCCGCTCGATGCACCCACCCTCGAAGCCCTCGTTGCACGCAAATCACAGATCTACACACGACTGATCGGAGCGGCGCCGGTGCTGGTGCCGGGCGTGGCGGACTTCGTGCGCGCAGCGAGTGGCCGGTTCCGATTGGGACTCGTGTCGGGAGCTCAGCGGCGCGAGATCGAGCCTGGCCTGGTGGGCACGGGGTTGGCGGACTGCTTCGAAGTCATCGTCGCCGCCGAGGACGTCCCGCGCTGCAAGCCGGACCCCGGGGGCTATCTCGCCGCCTGCGCGGCCCTGGCCCGCGGCGTGCCGCTCGACCCCCGCCGCTGCGTGGTGATCGAAGATTCGCTTGCCGGCCTCTCGGCCGCGCGCGCGGCCGGGATGCGTTGCGTGATGCTCACGACCAGCCATCCCGCCGCGGCGCTCGCCGCCGCCGATCTGGTGTGGACCTCGTTCGCCGGGCACGACCCGGCGGAGCTGACCCCGTTGGGGGACGCGTGACCGGAACACCCGCTCCCCCCCCGCCCCCGCCCCCGCCCCCCGTCGCCCGGCTCGAGCCCGGCACCGTCTCACCCGCACTCGTCACGGCGCTCTACACCGGTGCCGTGATGTCGCGTGCCGATGCCGCCCTGATCACGCTCACGGGCCCCGGAGCCGTGACGTGCGCCCAGGGGCTCCTCACCAACGACCTCGAGCAGGCGGGGGAGGGCTCGTTCGTGTACGGCGCGCTGCTGACCCCCAAGGGGATGATCGTGGTGGATGCCTGGGCGGCGCGCCTCGGCACCACCGTGGGATTCACCGTGCCGGCCGACGGCCGCGATCGCGCGGTGGCGATCTTTACCCGCTCCGTACCGCCCCGCCTGGCCCGCCTGCAGGATCATGTGGCGGACGTGGCCATCTACCGGCTGGCGGGCCCGCGCGCGCTGGCGGCGGCCGTGGCCGCCGGTCTGGAGGTGCCGCCCGCGACCGGGCGCGTTCTCCAGAACGCGGCCGACGTCCTGACCGCACGCGCCACGGAGTCGGCGCCTTTCGCGCTCCAGGTCACGATGCCCGTGGCGCAGCAGGAACGGCTCGCCGCTCGGCTTGCGGCCGCGGGAGCGATCGAGGCCGAGCCTGCCATGCTCGAGCTGGCCCGCATCCTGGCGGGGTGGCCGCGTCTCGGCGCCGAAGTGGACGAGAAGACCATCCCCCAGGAAGTCCGCTTCGACGAAATCGGCGGCGTGTCGTACACGAAAGGCTGCTACACCGGGCAGGAGACGGTCGCGCGGCTGCACTTTCGCGGGCATGCGAACCGGCAGCTGCGGGGCCTGCTGTTCGATCCGGAACCACCGGCCGCCCCGGCCCAGGGGTGGACCGCCGTGATGCATCTGGACCGCGAAGTAGGCCGGGTGACGAGCCTCGCCTTCGTGCCGGAGTCGGGCGTGGCGGGCGCGGGACGCTGGATCGGGTTGGCGGTGATCCGGCGGGAGGTCGCCTCGGGCGCGATGGTGCGCGCGGCGGGACGCGACGCCCGCGTCGTCGACCTCCCCTTCGCCTTCCCCGTCGCCGCGCCGGCATGACCGGGCGCCGGTAACGAAAAGCCCGGGCACGAGTCCCGGGCATCGTCACCGATCCGAGCGGAGCTGCCTACGGCCTCTTCTTTTTCGCTGCCGGCTTGGCTGCGGGCTTGGCCGCGGGAGCGGCCATCTTCTTCGCCGTGTCGGCCATCATCATGTGCTTGGAGGTGTCCGCCATCGGCATCTGCATCTTCGAGGTGTCGCTGCTCATCTGCATCATGTTGTGGGACGTGTCGGCGGCGGCCGCGGCGGGCTTCTGCTCGGCCTTTTGACACGCACCCATCGCCACGACGGCGAGGACCACTGCGAGACGCTTCATGCGTACTCCTGATAGAAAGTAGCTGACGGGGGAGTTCGGCGGGGGAAAACCTAGCGGCCAGCCCCCCGGAGTCAAGGGCGCGGAACCCCGCGGGGTATACTAGCCGAACCATGCCCACACATGACTGACCGACGCAGCTTTGTCGCCTGGCTTGGAACCCTCGCCACGGCACTCCGGTGGCCCCGCGCGGGCTCCCCGACACCCGTCCTTCGGGCCGTTCCCACCGTCCTGTATCGGCAGCCCGAGGGTCGCAGCAACCTGGTGCGTGTCACGGTCACCGGGCTCGACGCGCCCGCCGCCCGGGCGCGCGTGACCGACCGGCGAGGCGCGCTGGTCGGCACGGCGGGGCTCTTGCCCGACGCGGGCGCCACCGGGCTCGCCGGCGAGGTGTGGGTACCCCTGGCTGAGCCAACGCCGTACCAGATCGACCTGGAAGTCGGCAAGCAGCGCGTGGTCCGCCAGCGCGTGCGACTCGTGCCTCCGCGCCGGTGGACGCTGTATTGGATCGCCTCGAGCCATACCGACCTTGGACTCACCGACCTGCGAGAGCGCTGTGTCGAAGCGCACCGCCGCAACCTCGACGCGGCACTGGCGCGCCTGCCGACCCATCCCGATTTCCGATGGACGGCGGAGTGCGCGCTTCCGCCGGTCTCCTACGGGGAGCATCGCGCGCCGGCGGCGGGTGACGCACTGGTGCGCGCGATCCGCGACGGCAAGATCGGGTTCACGGCGCTGTTCGCGAACCTCCTCACGGGACTGCTCGACCACGAGACGCTGGCGCGCGCCGCCTGGCCCGCCGGCTTGTTCGCGCGCGCGCACGGGCTGGGGTATACGGTCGCGCTCATGGCCGACGTGCCCGGACAGACGCTCACGTTCCCCACGCTGCTCGCCGCCAGCGGCGTGCGGTACCTCGCAAGCGGGGTGAACCCGGAGCGCGCCGTGCCGCTGCTCTCCCCCGCCGCCGCGGCGGCCGCGCAGCTCACCGGCGCATGGACGACGTACCCCCAGCTGTACTGGTGGGAGGGGCCGGATGGCAGTCGCGTGCTGCACTGGCGCACCGATCGGTACGCCGACGGGCCGCGGTTCGGGTTCGACGTCGGGGCAGCGGAGATGGCACACCACCTCACCGATTGGCTGCTTTCGGACCCCGTGCTGGCGGCGCCGGGCTACCCGTACGACGTGGCGCTCCTGTGGGGCGCGGCGCCCGCCAACGGGGTGGTGGACGAGCGGGTGATCGCGAACGTGGAAGAGTTCAACGGGCGCTACGCGTATCCCCGGCTGCTGGCGGCGCGCCCCGAGGATTTCTTCCGCGACGTGGAGCGCCGCTACGGCCCGAAACTGCCGGTGCGGCGTGGCGACACGGGCTGCTACCGCGAAGACGGCGCGGCCTCCACCGCGCGAGAGCTCGCCCGTTACCGCGCGGCCCAGCTCTCCGCCCGCGCGGCCGAGCTGCTGGCGCTGTGGGACGAGAAGACCGAGCCCCCATCGAGCGGTGCGTCCGAGCGGATCGAGCGCCGGGCGGAGCAGCGCCGCCAGATGTGGCGCGACCTGTTGCTGTTCGGGGAGCACACCTGGGGCGCGGCGACAAGCGTGTCGGATCCCGACGGGGAGCAGACGGCGGCACAATGGGCGTCCAAGCGGCGCGTCCTGGAGCGCGCCGCCGACACGGCTGGCGCCCAGGTCGCGGACGCGCTGCTGCGCATCGGCCTGAACGCCCCGGCGGGTGCCGGACGCGTCGTGTTCAACGCTTCGAGCTGGACGCGGAGCGACGTGCTTCACGTGCCCGACGGCGCTGGACGGCGGCTCGGCGTCGAGGGCCACGATTGGCCCGCGGTGGACCTGCCCGACGGCTCGGCGCTGGTCGTGGCGCGCGACGTTCCCGCCCTGGGCTACGTGGTGGTGGCGGAAAGCGAGCGGGCGGCGAACCCGCCCCAGGACGATGGCACCACGCTCGAGGCGCAGGCCGGGACCTACCATGTGGTGCTCGATCCCGCGAGCGGCGCCATCCGCTCGCTCACGGCCGGGGACGGCAAGGAGCGCGTGCGGCCCGGGATCTGGTCGGGGTTGAACCAGCTCGTGTACGTCCAGGGCGGTGCGCACAGCGCCCTCTGGACCGATCCGACACCCGACGGGCTGCGCGCCGCCGCCGACCTCGCGTTGAGCCAGGCCGAGCTCCAGTCGGCCCGGCGCGAGCGACTGCCGGGGATCGGCGTTCGCCTGCTGATCGAGCGACGGCTGCAGGGCTGCACCAGCGTCGCGACCGTCGTCACGCTGTACGACGAGCTCCCGTGGGTCGACATCGAGAACCGGATCAGCAAGCCGCCGACGCTCGAGAAGGAGGCGCTGTACGTCGCCTTTCCTTTCGCACTCACGAAGCCCAGCGTCGAGGTCGAGGTGCCCCTGGGCCGCATGACGGTGGAGCGCGACCAGCAAGCGGGCAGCGGCCGGGACTGGTACTGTCACGCCCACTGGGTTTGGCTGCGCGACGCCGCGAACGGAATGCTGTGGAGCGGGCCGGACACGCCGCTCGTGACGCTGAACGACATTTTCCGCGGCCAGTGGCGCCGTACGCTCGAGCCCGACGGAACGCTGTTCGCCTACGTCCTGCACAATTACTGGCCGACCAACTTCGCGGCGCGCCAGGGCGGCGATTTCGTGTTCCGCTTTCGCCTCTCCGCGCTCGCGCCCGGGAGCGATCGGGCCGAGCCCGTGCGGCGCGGATGGGCCGCGTGCGACCCGCTGTACGTCAGCGCCGGTTACACGAGCGCGGGCGCCGGGCCGCTGCCCCGCACGGATGCGGCGCTCGTCGTCTCGGATCCGGGCGTGGCGGTGGTAGGCGCGAAGCCGGCCGACGACGGCACGGGCGCGGTCGTGAAGCTCGTCGACGTGGCGGGCTCGGCGCGGGCGGTGGGCGTGTGGCCCGCGGCCTACACGTTCCGCGCCGCGCGGCGCGCGAACTTCGTCGAGATGACCGGCGATGCGCTGCCGCTCGCGCCCGACGGTCACGCCGCGGTGGATGTTCCCGCGTGGGGCACCGGCACGCTGCGACTCTTTACACCGCAGCAGCGGGTCGGTTAACTATCGCCATATGACCAAGCCAGCCACTCTCGGCGAGCTGCGACAAACCGAATGGGCGAGTCCCGCTCGCATTCACCGTGCGGTCAAGGACGAGCTGCGGCAGAACCTCATCTGCCTGCTCGAGAACGGCTCGGCGCTGTTCCCGGGCATCGTGGGCTACCAGGACACGGTCATCCCGCAGCTCGTGAACGCGCTCTTGTCGCGCCACAACTTCATCCTGCTCGGCCTGCGGGGCCAGGCGAAGAGCCGCATCCTGCGCCAGCTGGTCACGCTGCTCGACGAGGAGATCCCCATCCTCGCGGGGAGCGAGGTGAACGACAACCCGTTCGCCCCGATCTCCAAATCCGGGCGCGAGCTGGTGGCGGAGCACGGCGATCGTGCTCCGATCACCTGGCTGCCCCGCGAGATGCGCTACGTGGAGAAGCTCGCCACGCCCGACGTGACCATCGCCGACATCATCGGCGACGTGGACCCGATCAAGGCCGCGCGCGGGGGCCACCTGCTGTCGGACGAGCTCACCATGCACTTCGGGCTGCTGCCGCGCGCCAACCGGGGCATCTTCGCCATCAACGAGCTCCCCGACCTCTCGGGCAAGATCCAGGTGGGGCTGTTCAACATCATGCAGGAAGGCGACGTCCAGATCAAAGGCTATCCGGTGCGGTTGAACCTGGACGTGGCGCTCGTGTTCACGGCCAATCCCGAGGATTACACCGCGCGCGGCAAGATCATCACGCCCCTGAAGGACCGCATCGGCTCGGAGGTCGTCACCCACTATCCCCACACGGTCGAACTGGGAACCGCGATCACGGGTCAGGAGGCCTGGCTCGAGCGCGAGGGGCGCCCGGTCAAGCTGCCGCCCTTCATCGCCGAGCTGATCGAGCGCGTGGCGTTCGAGGCCCGGGAGGACAAGCGGGTGGACCGTCGCTCCGGCGTGTCGCAGCGGCTGCCGATCAGCGTGCTCGAGAACGTGGTGTCGAGCGCAGAGCGGCGCACCATCGCCACCAAGGAGAAGACGGTGGTCCCGCGCGTGTCCGACATCTACGCCGCGCTTCCCGCCATCACCGGCAAGCTCGAGCTCGAATACGAGGGCGAGCTGCAGGGACCCGAAGTGATCGCGAAGGACCTGATCCGGCGCGCCGCGGGCAAGACGTTCGAAGCCCGCGTGGGCGGGGCCAACGTGGACGACATCGTCCACTGGTTCGACGAGGGCGGGGCGCTCAAGATCTCCAGCGACGAGCGCTCGGAGACGTGTCTCAAGGGATTCAGCGTCGTGCCGGGGCTGCTCGATCTGGTGGATCAAGTCGGCCTGGCGGCGAAAAAGGACCCCGGGACGATGGTCGCGGCCTGCGAGCTCGTGCTCGAGGGCCTCGTGGCCGAGAAGCGCATCTCGCGCAGCGAAGAGCTCGGCTACACGCGCGCCCGGGCGGAGACCAAGGGACCGGGCTACGGCAAGCCGGGGAGCGGGGGACCGAACCTCTTTTCGTAATCCCGCGTAGGGGGCATGTTCTCCCATCCCCCACCGGAGCTCCCATGGGTAAGCTCATCGCCGCCGCCGTTCTGCTGTTCATCGCCTTCTCCCTGCTTCTGACCGCGGCCACGGTGCGCGCGCAGCGCCCCGGACCGGCCTCCAACCTGCTGCGGGTCGGCGGCTACGTGCTCGGCGCCCTGGCAATCCTCCTAGGCCTGGGGTCGACGATGGTCGTGATCGACCCCGGAGAGGTCGGGGTGCGTCGCGCCTTCGGCTACGTCGAGCCGTCACCGTTGCTCGCCGGGATCCGGTTGGTCTCGCCCTGGTCGGAGATCGAGCGCTACTCCACGCGCGAGGAGCAATGGCCCACGCGCGGCGAGCAGATCGAGGCGATCGAGGCGCTCTCGAGCGAGCAGATGGGCATGCATGTGGAGGTCTCGATCCGCTGGCAGATCGACCCGATGCAGGCGCCCAAGATCTTCACCGAGATCGGCGACGAGAATCAGATCCGGGGAGCCGTCCTGAACGCGATTCGCAAGGGCGTGCGCGACGGCATGGTGCAGTACTCGATCAACGACATCGCCAAGCGGACCCAGATCGCCAACACGATGGAGGGACTGGTGGACTCGGCGCTGGTGACCACGCCGCGCGCCGGGGGCGGCAAGTTTCGTATCGCCACCGTCACCGCCTTCTTCCTGCGCGACCTGCAGCCGCCCGCTCAGGTCGTGCAGGCGATCAACAACAAGATCGCGCAGGAGCAGCAGATCGAAACCGAGCGGCACCGCGTGGAGGTGGCCCGGCTGCAGACCGAGCAGCAGCGGCTCTTGAACCAGACGCTGTCTCCCGAGGCGCTCACCAAGCAATGGATCGAAGTGCTGCACGACATGAAGAGCTCCAACAACCTGATCATCTTCGTGCCCACGGAGGGCGGCATGCCGTTGCTGAACATCAGTGAGCTGCGGAAGAACCTGAAACCCTGAGATGGCGCCGCCGGTCATCACCATCACGCGGCAGTACGCGTCGGGCGGGGCGGCCGTGGCGCAGCAGGTCGCCGCGGCGCTCGCGTGGACGGTGATCGACAACGAGTTCGTGGACGAGGTGGCGCGCCGGGCGGGACTCGCGCCGGCCACGGTGGCGGAGCACGAGGAGCGGGCCCCGGGACTGCTGGAGCGGCTGGCCCGCACGCTTGCGGTGGCGTCGCCCGAGATGTTCATCACGACGGACGCCGTCCCGCAGGCCGAGCAGGACGAAGCGACGATCGTGAAGCTGACCGAGCGGATCATCGCCGAGGCGGCTGCCCACGGGCGGGTGGTGTTGGTCGGGCGGGGCGCGCAGGGGCTCCTGGCGCAGCGCCCCGACGCGTTGCACGTCTACGTGGTCGCGTCGAAACCGTGGCGCATCCGGCTCGCCGTGGAGCGGCTCGGCGTCGACCCCGCCAATGCCGAGAAGGTGGTGGACGACACGGACCGCCGGCGCGATCAGTACGTGCGGACCTATTACGGACGGCACCGCCACGACGTCGTGAACTACGACGTCGTCGTCAACACCGAGCGCCTGGGAATCGAGGGCGCGGCGGCGCTGGTGGTGGCGGAGGCGCGCCGCCGGCAGTGGCGATGACCGCGGTGGCGCGTCCGGCCGCGCTGCTGGCCTGCCTGGCCGGCTGCTTCCACGGCCCCGTGACGCCCCCGCCCGCCGTGGCCGTGATGCCGTTCGATCCCTACGGCGGAGCGATCTACGTCCCCGCGATCGTCAACGGCGACTCCGCGTGGCTGATGTTCGATACCGGCCTGTCGCGTACCGGACTCGATCGCGACTGGGCGAAGAGTGCCGGCGCAACGTCCCTCGCGGACACGGGCGCCACGGCCGTGCTTCGGTCCCTGCGGTTGGGCGACCTCCGGCTCGACGACTACCGGACGGCGCTGTATCCCCTCGCGGGCCTGAGCGAAGCGAGCGGGCGCCTGCTACAGGGCCTCCTGGGGCACGACGTGCTCCACCGATTCGCGGTCGAGATCGACTACCCGACCCGCCGCGTGCGGCTGCTCGACGCGGCCTCGTACCGCTACGGGGGCCCCGGGACCACCGTGCCGTTCACGCCGGACGCGGACCTGCCCCTGCTGCGAGCCAAGATCAAGGCCCGTGGCCGGCGTGCCATTCCCGCCCGGCTGCTGCTCGATACCGGCGCCTCGGGCCTGTGCCTGATCCTCACCGCTCCGTTCGTGGAGCAGCACGGTCTCGCGAGCGTGGCGCCGGCGATCGAGGCGCCGATCGGCACGGGCCTGGCGGGCGAGCTCCACGGGACGATCGTGCGCCTGCAACAGCTCGAGCTCGGCCGCCTGCGGGTCACGTCCCCGACCACCGGGTTGGGGAGCGAGAACAAGGGCTTTCTCGGACGCACGGACATCGACGGGGTCATCGGCAACGCCGTGTTCGAGGGGTCTCGCCTGATCGTGGACTACGCCCGGCGCCGCGTCATCATCGAGCCCCCCGTCGCCGGCGGCCCCCTGTGCGACTACGACATGAGCGGGCTGCGGCTCGTCGCGCGCGGGCCGGGACTGCGCCGGGTGGTGGTGGATTATGTCGTGCCGGGGAGCCCGAGCGCGGACGTGGGCATCCGGGCCGGAGACGAGCTGCTGCTGATCGACGGGCACGGCCTGGGGGAAGCGGACCTGAGCGACGTGCGGAAGGTCCTGCGCGTGGACGGAGCGACCCACCGCCTCATGCTGCGGCGCGACGTCGACACGATCCGCGTCGCGCTGAAGCTAAGAAGGCTGTTGTGAAGGATGGTGGAGGTTGGTGGAGGTTGCTCCCGTGTCTCACCTCCACCGTCTTCCACAACCTTCACCAACCTCCACCGACCTTCGCTACGGCGTCAGCCGTAGCGCAGGCACCCGCCACGTCGCCACCGCGATCGCGGCCAGACACACCGCGCCACCGAGCGCCACGGCCGCCGGCGCGCCCACCTGGTCCGCCAGGAGCCCTGCCTGGAACGCGCCGAACGGCGCCATGCCGACGAAGACGAACGCGTAGAACGCCATCACCCGGCCACGCATCTCGTCGGGCACGAGCGTCTGCAGCATCGTGTTCGCGAGCGCGGTGGTCACGATCATCGCGCACCCGTCGAGCGCCAGCAGAACCAGGTCGGCGCCGAATCGCGGGACGGCCGTGAATGCGATCAGCAGTACGCAGAAGTGCAGCATCGTGTTCGCGAGCGCGGTGGTCACGATCATCGCGCACCCGTCGAGCGCCAGCAGAACCAGGTCGGCGCCGAACCGCGGGACGGCCGTGAATGCGATCAGCAGTACGCAGAAGGCGCCCGCGCCGACGAGCATGGTCGATCCCTTGGGCACGCGCCCGCCCGCGATCGCCAGGCCGAGCGCCCCGATCATCGCGCCGACCCCGACGGAGGACATCAACGCCCCGTAGCCGCCCGCGCCGCGGTGCAGCACGTCGCGCGCGAACACGGGCATCAGCACCAGGAACGGATATCCGAATACGCTCATCACCGCGACCAGGAGCACGAGCGAGAGCACGCGGCGGTCGCTGCGGATGAACCGCACGCCCACCCGGAACGCCTCCCACCCCGACTCGGACGCCGGCCGCCGCTCGAACGGCGGCAGGCGCATCGCGACGAGCCCCCAGATCACCGCGAGATAACTGACCCCGTTGGCGAGAAAGCAGGGCCCCACGCCCGCCACCCCGATCAGCAGGCCAGCCACGGCCGGGCCCACGATCCGAGCCGCGTTGAACATCGAGGAATTGAGGGCGATGGCGCTCACCAGGTCCCGCTTGCCCACCAGCTCCACGAGGAACGCCTGGCGCGCGGGAATGTCGAAGGCGTTGACGAGACCGAACCCGAGCGCCAGGACCATCACCTGCCACACCGCGATCACCTTGGCCAGGACGAGCACGCCGAGCGCGGTCGCCTCCGCCATCTGGAGCGCCTGGGTGAGCACGATGAGGCGGCGCTTGTCCACGCGGTCGACCACGATGCCGGCGTACAGCGTGCACAGCAGGACACCGAGCGAGCGGAGGGCCTGGTTCAGGCCGACGGCGAACGCCGAGTTGGTGAGGTCCAGGACGAGCCAGCCGAGCGCCACCGACTGCATCCAGGAGCCGATGAGCGAGATGCCCTGCCCGTAGAAGAAGAGACGGAAGTTGCGGTGGGCCAGCGCCCCGATCCGGAACGTGCGCGCAGCTCCGTCCATTGCGGGAAAGCTCGCCGCGGTCGGATAATTCGGGTAGGGACCACCAGATGGCCGTCCGGATCGTGCGACTCGGGACGCCGCGGGAGCGTGGCGAAGGCTTGCGCATCGGCACCGTGCGCCGACCGCCGCGCGGCGTGCGCAAGGACCAGTACGCCGTGCGAAACTTCTTCGACGTGTGGCTGCCAGAACTGGCACCGAGCCAGACGCTCGTGCGATGGATCATGGCCGCGCCCCTTACTCCGAAGCGGTGGGCCACGTTCGGCAGACGATATCGCCAGGAAATGCGCCAGCCGCCCGCCGGACGGCTGCTCGCCATGCTCGCAGCACTCTCCGCCGAGGCAAACTTCGCCGTTGGCTGCTACTGCGAAGACGAAACCCGGTGTCACCGGTCGGTGCTGCGGCAGTTATTGGTCGAGCAGGGCGCGCGGATCGCTCGCTAGCAGCACGTCACCGGAATGTCCCCGGACTCACCTCGTACACTGCGTGATACCGCCCGACGTCGTCGTCGGGGCCCCAGAACAGCATTTGCTCGGCCCAGCGCACGTCGGCGCAGCGTCGTCCACCGATCGTCAAGAACCCGGCCGCCCGCGTGGTCACGACGCCCAACCGGCGCAGGTCACGCAGGTCACGCAGTACCGTCCCGGCGCGCTCGGTGACGATCCGACGCGCGGTCGCCGGCCCAATCCCAGGGACGCGCAACAGCTCCTCGCGCGAGGCCGTCCGCACGTCGACGGGAAACCGCTCTGGACGCGTGAGGGCCGCGGCCACTTTCGGATCGAGCCCCAGCGGCAAGTTCCCCTCGGCGTCGAACACCACGTCGCCTGGCGCGAAGCCGTAGCGACGCAGCAAGTAATCCGCCTGGTACAGCCGGCGCTCACGCACGACCGGCGTCTCGGGCGCTGCCTCGAGCGGCGTGTCCCGGATCGGCCGGAATGCGCTGAAATGCGTGTGATGAATCCCGGGCCGGGCGTACAGCTCGGTGACACGGCCGAGGATGGCCCGGTCGCTGTCGGGAGTGGCACCGACGACGAACTGCATGGTCATCCCAGACGCGCCGTTGGGCCGCAGCGCGTCGCGCGGCTTCCCGTCGGCTGCTTCCTCGCATCCGCGGCGCACGCAGGACCGTATGTGCTCGAGGCTCGCGAGTGAAACGTCGAGGCTCTTTTCCGGAGCGATCTGGGCGAGCGACTGGCCGCAAGGGGCTTCGAGGTTGAGCGAGACGCGGCTCGCCAGCTGGGTCAGCTGCTCCAGCTGCGCCCGCTCGGCACCGGGGACCGCCTTGACGTGGATGTAGCCACGGAATGCATGCTTGAACCGCAGCAGCTCGAGCACCTGGATCAGGTCGTCCATCACGTTTGCCGGGCGCCCCGGGATCCCCGTCGTGATGAAGAGCCCCTCGCACCAGCCGCGGCGGTGCGCCGCAAGAAACACTCGCACCAGCTCCCCCGGCTTGAGGAGCGTCCGCGGCAACTCGCGGTCTCGCCGCATGGGGCAGTAATGGCAATTGAAGCTGCACGCATTGGTCATCAGGACGCGCAGCAGCGAGGTATGGGCGTTGCTCGCGCCCAGCCGAACATCTCTCAAGTTGAAAGGCTGAAGGGCTCCCCCCTCCCACATATGGCGGAGCCGTGGGGGAACGCGCTGGGGAGGGCCGTCATGGTCGTCGACCGCCAGGTCCATGAGGAGCTTCAGGCGGCTGTCGAGGTCGGTGGAAACGCGCATCGCGGGCTCCGGCGGACGTGACCGGCCAGAGCATACCCGAACAAAAACCGAAAGTCAACCGGGCTCACGCTGCCCAGGTCCGAAGCTAGATTTGGTAGACGGCCGATGAAATACACGACCTACACGCGCTACCTCCCCGAGCTGGCCGACACGCTCAATCTCCAGGCCCTGCTCGATCAACTCGCCGATTTTCTCCTGCAGTCGGGGTTCGCCGGAGGCGCATACTCGCATCCCTTCTGGGGCGAGTTCGGCGAGGACGAGTCCGACCGCTCGCTCGATGCGCTGCGACAGGCGATCCTTCAGGCCCTCATGGACTCGGGGCAGCTCACGCCCGAGATGCTCAAGCTGCTGCGCGGCGAGTCCACGGGCGACGCGGCCCGCGACGCCGATCTCGAGCGCCAGCTTTCCGAGCTGCTCGACAAAATCGTCCAGAAGCTGATCGACGAGGGGTACCTGAACGTCAGCGAGGCGCCCAAGGTGCCCGCGGGGCAGCAGCCGCTGTTCGGCCCGGGGGGAATGGCGAAAGAAGCCGCCCAGCAGGTGCAGTTCAACCTCACCGAAAAGGGCATCGACTTCCTCGGCTACCGCACCCTCAAGCACCTGCTCGGCAGCATCGGCAAGTCGAGCTTCGGGGCTCATGAAACGGAGCACCTCGCGACCGGCGTCGAGGCCGAAGCGGTCAGCAAGCAGTACGAGTACGGCGACACGCTCAACCTCGACGTGAACGCCACGCTCACGAACGCGCTGCAGCGCGAGGGGCTGGGCGTGCCGATCAACCTCGAGTACGACGACCTCATGGTGCATCAGGCCGAGTACCGCTCGTCGTCGGCCACCGTGCTGATGCTCGACTGCTCGCACTCGATGATCCTGTACGGCGAGGACCGCTTCACGCCGGCCAAGAAAGTCGCCTTGGCGCTCACCCACCTGATCCGCACCCAGTTCCCGGGCGACACCCTGCGCGTGGTGCTGTTCCACGACACGGCGGAGGAAATTCCCCTCGCCCAGCTGGCGCGCGCGCAGGTCGGGCCGTACCACACGAACACGGCCGAGGGCCTGAAGCTGTCGCGCCGCATGCTGCTGTCGCAGCGCAAGGACATGCGTCAGATCATCATGATCACCGACGGCAAACCGTCGGCCCTCACGCTCCCCGACGGGCGCATCTACGTCAACTCGATGGGACTCGACCCCCAGATCCTCCAGGCCACCTACCGCGAGGTGGCGCTGTGCCGGCGCTCGGGCATCCTGATCAACACGTTCATGCTGGCCCGGGACCGCAGCCTGGTGGAGTTCGTGAAGAAGGTGTCCGCGATTTGTCGGGGCAAGGCGTACTTCACCAACACGATGACCCTCGGGCAGTTCATCCTGATGGA
>Ga0209239_1001496_pt1 | contig 13939 bp, 10 predicted proteins | sample GraSoi013_2_20cm_FD_185824 | JGI IMG/M metagenome (GOLD analysis project Ga0209239, IMG submission 185824) | Grasslands soil microbial communities from the Angelo Coastal Reserve, California, USA - Sample 10_02_2013_2_20cm (SPAdes) (version 2) | ecosystem: Environmental > Terrestrial > Soil >...
CGTGTCCGGTGTGCACCGACCATGCGATGAAGGAGATCGCCGAGGACGAGGCCCTCCTCGCGGAGCACAACCTGCACACCTGTTTCGCCGCCGTCCGCGAGGTGCGTCGCGCCATCGCGCATGGGGACCTGTGGGAGCTGGTCGAGCGTCGCGCCCGGGCTCATCCGACCTTGCTCGTCGCGCTGCGAGAGCTTCGTCACCACAACGAGTTCTTGGAGGAGTTCGAGCCCGTCGCGCGGCGTGGCGCTCTGTACTATGTGGGCCCGGAGACTGCACACCGGCCGGTCTTGCATCGGTTCCGGCAACGGCTCATGGAACGATATCAGCCGCCGTCGGCCAAGGGACTCGTCGTCCTCCCGGAAAACCGCCGACCCTTTACGGAGGCCTACGCTTCCGCGGTGGCGCGCGTCATGGAAACCTCAGACGTCCACGCCGTCGTCAAGTCCATCTGGGGTCCCGTTCCGCTCGAGCTCGACCACGTCTGGCCCATGGCCCAATCCGTGGTGCCGGATTCGCTGGACGTCGAATCCCTCGAGGCCGCGGAAGTCTTTTTCCGTGAATGGGCCGCGGGCGCAGGCTATCCGTTCGGCCTCTTGTGGGAAGGCGAATCCAGCCTCGACGAACTTCGCGCCCGGGCCCCCGGGAAGCGGACTGTGGACTGGAATGCCGCTCGGATTCGCGCGACCGCGGACTATCAATTCGGTCGGGGGGCGGCGGACGCGCTTCTCCTCGGGACAGTCTCCTATGTGGTGTCGAAGAACACGGGGAAGGTCCGCAACGTCATGGTCGACGGGGTCCACATCCTTTCCCTGCGGGCGGAGGACGGCCTATTCACGCTGAAGGCGGCCGGCGCACGACGCCTTCATCGGGCGTTCCGCCCTCCCCATCTTCGCATCGTCGTCGACGCGGATGCCATCCCGTTCGTTCGGGAAGGAAAGAATGTCTTCGCGAAGTTCGTTCGGGAGGCGGATACGGAGGTCCGGCCCGGGGACGAGTCGCTCGTCGTCTCTTCTCCCGACGACGAGCTGTGCGCGGTCGCCCAATCGTCGATGAACCGGCGGGAAATGCTCGCGTTCAAGCGCGGCGTCGCCGCGTACGTCCGGGAGGGCGTGCCGCCTTCGACGTCCGCTCCGCCACATTGATGCACGCGAGGTATTCGTCCAGCGTATGGAGGAGGCTCATCGGTCCGTCCGCGGCCGCCTCGGCGATCAGGGTCCGTCCGCGTCGGGTCGTCCGAATGTATCCGTCATCGTCGACGGCCACCGCGTCGGCGACGGCCCGGGCCTCCTTGACGTCGTCGAATCCCACCGTGAGGCGCGCCGAGGACTTCATGCGGATAGCCCCGGGCAGATTCGAACTGCCGTCGCGGGTTCCAAAGACCCGAATGCTTGACCACTACACCACGGGGCTGCGGTGCACGGATTTCTCCTGATGTATAAAGCCCATTGTGTCGGAGGAGAACGTGGGATTGCAAACGCGCGATGCGACGACTTACTGGAGACCAGTCGGCTCGTCCTTCACGCCGCCGACGATGACTGTGCGAATTCCTGTGGGACTCCGAGGAGCGTGCCACGGAGGTCCGTTGCGTGAGCCGCGTCGATTCGGACACGGGCGAAGGCTCCGAGGGGCAGCGGTCCCTGCAGGACGACCTGTCTGTATTCGGGCGTGCGAGCCAAGACGGTCGACTCCTTGCCCGGCTCGGTCAGGAGGACTTCGACCTCCTCGCCGACGAAAGCCTCGTGGATCTGCTGCGCGATCTCGAATCGCATCCGCGTCAGCCGGCGCGAGCGTTCCTTCAACCGCCATCCGACGATGGGGTTCTGCATCCGGGCCGCGGGAGTGCCGACGCGCGGCGAGAAACGGGTGACGTTCACGATGTCGGGACGGATCCGCTCGATGAGTTCCATCGTCTTTCCGAACTGATCGTCATCCTCTCCGGGAAAGCCGACGATCACGTCGGTCGAGAGCGTGATCCGGGGATATGCCCGACGGAACGAGTGGACGATGTCCTCGAACTGCGCCACGTGGTACTCCCGCCGCATGGCCTCCAGGATGGCGTCGTCTCCGCTCTGGACCGGCACGTGCAGGAATTTGAAGATCTTCTCCGAGCCGTAGGCCTCGACGAGCTCGTCCACGATCGGGTAGACGGTCAGGGGGTCCGCCATGCCGACGCGCACGCGAAATTCCCCGGCAAGCCCGTCAACCGCCCGGAGCAAGGCCGCGAGGTTGGTTCCCGCGTCGAGCCCATACGCCGCCGTGTCTTGACCGGTCAGCTTGATCTCCCTCATCCCGTGGTCCACACTCCGGCGGACCTGCTCGATGATCGTGTCGACCGGGTACGAGGCGACCCGACCACGAGCGACCCGAGTGATGCAATACGTGCATCGACCGATGCAGCCCTGTTCGATTGGGATGATCGCGTCGTGCCATCCGAACGATTGGGATTCGATGTCGGCGGACCGGTCGCCACACGCCGTCCCGGCATCGAGGAGTTCCACGATCTGGGGCCACTTCCGCGGGGGAAGGAGTTTGGCCCTGGGGACCGTGTCCAGGACTCGCTGTCGCTGCGCGGCCGCCATGCAGCCGGCGATGATGAGGGGTTTGTCGTACGCCGCCAATTCAGTCATGCGGCGGATCATGTTCCGCTCGGTCGTCTCCACGACCGTGCAAGTAACGAGGACGTGGGCGTCGGCATCGGCCTCGGTGGTCACGAGGGCGTGACCTTGCCCTGCCAGAGCTTCCTGCATGAGGCGCGCTTCCCCGTAGTTTTGCGTGCAACCATGCGCCTCGACGAAGATCTTCACGGGTCGGCCGATGGACGGGCCGGTATTTTCGGGTTGTGAGTTCGTCGACGCAACTCTTATGTTCGAATGCGCGTTCGAGACGACCATGGAGCCTGGGCCCGAGCACCCAGTACCGACACCGCAGACCCCGACGCCTATACCAACGCCGGAGACGCGGCCGGTATTCCCCCGGTCGGCCCGCCGGGGACCGGAGCACGAGCTCAAGGATCGCGCAAAGGCCGCCAAGCTCCGACACCGGGCCGCGAAGGCGCGACTGAAGGCGAACCATCTCGAGGAGCGCACCCGGCACCTGCGGTCGAAGGCGGACCAGATGGAACGGCGGGCGGACGATCTGGACGGGGTCACTCGGCCCCGGACCGGCGCATCCGTCAACGAGTGAGCTTGCGCGAAGGCGTCGGCAGGTCCAGATTCGGCGCGACGGCATAACCGCGCGCGGCGATTTCATTCACGTATTGCGTCTCGAGATACCACGACAGGACGGCGCTGTTCGTCTTCGTGAGCTTACACATGGGTCCCATCCCGCACCGCGATGCGGCCCTCCGCCGGATAAGCGTTTGTCAACGACGCGAGAAGGTTCATGCTCGGGGACGGCGCTCGGCCGGACGGTGGTCGATTGCCTCCCGGCATTGTATACGACGAGATTGACAAGTACATGGATGGCTTGGCGAACCGCGGCGATGCCGCCCTCGTGACGGTCGAGAAGCAGGGCCTGAAGGAGGGCTGGCCGATCGTCGGTGCGGCGGAGGGGAGTCTCCTCCATATCCTCGCGCGGTCCCTGCGAGCGAAGCGCATCCTAGAGCTCGGCACCGCGATTGGGTATTCGGGGACTTGGCTCGCGCGCGCCCTCGTCGACAGCGGCGAACTGGTCACGGTCGAGCACGATCCCGAGACCGCGGCCCTCGCTCAGAAAAATTTCGAGAAGACCGGCGTCGCTCCGAAGGTACGGGTCCTCGTGGGGGCCGCGGACCGGATCCTTCGCGATCTCAAAGGCCCATTCGACTTCATCTTCAACGACATCGACAAGGCCGGGTATCCCGCCGTGCTCGAGCCATGTATCGAGCGACTCCGGGTCGGCGGCCTCTTGGTCACGGACAACGTCCTTTGGCATGGCGATGTGGCCCGCAAAGTCCGGTCCGCGGAGACGGCGGCGATCCGGACCTACAACGAGAGGTTGGCGAAGGACCCGCGGATGATCGCGACGATCGTGCCGCTCCGCGACGGGGTCTCGATCGCGTCGAAAGTTCGTGACTAAGTTTCACCGATCGTCCCCGCTTCCCGTGAGCATTTAATACGGCCCACGGGCATGGTTGGGAAGAATGGCCAAGAAGCGGAGCCGCGGGCACGTGTTCGTCGAGACGGACGGTCAGGTCTTCCTCGTCCGGGAACGCGGCAAGTACCGATTCCCGCGATCCGACGAGGGCCTTCCATTCCGGACGGATCCGAATGGCATCATGGACTTCGGCGAGGATCGTGTCGTGAAGCGCACCCCGCGGCTCGACCATCACCCGGAAGAGTGGATGGGACGGGACTCCGTGTTCGAACGGACGGACGTCGACCCGCTCGTGAAGCGCGCCATCTACACGACGATGATCCGTTGCGTCTCCGAAGTCATCCTCTCGAAGGGACCGCGTGTGTTGATGGTGAAGGCGGTTCGAGGATATTCGAAAGGGTACTGGAACATCCCCGGCGGCTTCATGGACTACGGGGAGGGGCCTGAGGCCGGAGCGGAGCGGGAAGCGATGGAGGAGATCGGGACCGAAGTCGCGCTCGACGGTCTCCTCAATGTCTACGTCTCCGGTTTTCCGGGAAAACCGGCCTACACGTTGGGCTTCGTGTATAAGGGCCATCTCAAGTCCGACCGATTTCGACTCAAGGCGGACGAGATTGAGGACGCGGCTTGGTTCACGGTCGATAAGGGACTCACGCTGACCCGCAACCCGTTCGCGAAGTGGGGGCTCGTGGATTTCTTCCTGCAGTCCCCCGAGTCGCGACGGGCGTTGCATGTGAAGCGTCATGGACTGTCCGAAGGTGCGAAGGGCATCGATCAGCCGACGGTCTTCCTCGACCGTGACGGCGTGATCAATCGCGGACGACCTGGATACGTCCGCACGCCCGATCATTTCGAGTTCCTGCCCGGTGCGATTGCGGGCATGCGCCTCTTCCAGGAGCACGGCTGGCGCTTGGTGATCGTGACGAACCAGGACGCCTCCGGATGGAAGCTGGTCCCTGAGCGGCAGCTCATGCGGATCCACGACCGCATGCTTGCGTCCCTCCGGAAGAATGACATCCGGATTTCCGAGATTTACCATTGCCCGCACCACGTGCTGTCTGACTGCGCGTGCCGGAAGCCGCGGCCCGGGATGCTGCTTGCGGCCGCGCGGGACCTCGGAGTCCGCCCCAGGACCGCGTGGATGGTGGGCGACAAGCCTCTCGACGTCCAAACGGGTCGGGCCTTCGGATGCCGCGTCGCGTGGGTCGGGCCGAAGGCGTGGAGAAGGCGTTTCGCTGCGGAAGTCCGGCCCTGGTCTCCGGACGTGGTCGCAGACAGCCTCTTCGCGGCTGCCTCGGCGATCACACGAGATTCAGAAGAGCGCGTCGTCGAGGGATTCCGGAAGGCCCGCACCACTTCGGCGGCAAACTCGAAGTCTCATTGACCGGTCTCAGGCAGGACTTCTGTTCGATGCCTCGGGAGGGTTGTCGTTGAGATGGCGCGGAACCTTGATGCTGATTGAGCCCCGATGCAAATCTGCATGGACCTACGACACTCGAAGCGGGTCTTCGGTCTATCTGCGTTGACCGGATACCTTCTCGTCGCGGGCCTCCTACTCCTATTTCGGGCCCCCGTGAAGGTCATCCTTGAGGTCTCGGTCTTCCTCGCGATTTCGACATTTGGACTCATTCGCGGTTGGCCGCCCCGTTCCCCTCAACCGCGGTTCGGTCGCAGGGGCCGGCGAGCCGGCGTGATCATTCGTGAAGATCGGAACCCGGGCAAGAGCCTCCCCTCCGGACGGATTGAGGGACACTAAGCTCTTAGCGGATGGACGTTGTTTGGCTTGGAGAGGAACATCGATGGTCCAGGAGTACGGCCTCTTCATCGGCGGGAAATGGAAGAAATCCGAGGGCAAGCGGTTCGAGACGATCAACCCGGCCACGGGCGAAGTCCTGGCCACGTTCCCCTCTCCGACGAAGGAAGAGTTGGGCGACGCGGTTCGCGCGGCAAAGGGCGCGTTCGAGAGATGGCGGAAGACCCCCGCACCTCGACGCGGCGAAATTCTCCTCGAGGCAGCGCGAATCTTTCGACGGAAAAAGGAGGAACTTGGTCGCATCGTGACCACGGAGATGGGGAAGGTCATCGCCGAGGGTCGCGGCGACGTCCAGGAAGTGATCGATTTCTACGAGTACGCCGCCGGCGAAGGCCGTCGGATGTTCGGCGAGACGGTCCCGTCCGAGCTGCCGAACAAGATGTGCCTGACGGTCCGGATGCCCGTCGGCCCCGTCGGCCTGATCACGCCGTGGAACTTCCCCATGGCGATCCCCGGATGGAAGAGCGGAGCCGCCTTGATCGCAGGCTGCCCCTTCGTCCTGAAGCCGTCGAGCCTCACCCCTCTCTGTGCCGCGAAGTTTGTCGAGGTGCTCGACGAGGCGGGATTCCCACCAGGCGTGGTTAACATGTTAACCGGGAGTGGCTCCGTCGTCGGGGACGGCCTCGTGGCCCATCCGGACATTCGGGTCATCTCCTTCACGGGCGGCGTCGACACCGGTCGGCACGTGTACGAGACCGCCGCGAAGAAGATGATCAAGGTCGGCCTGGAATTGGGTGGCAAGAACCCGATCATCGCGATGGACGACGCGAACGTCGACCTCCTCATGGATGGGGTCATGTTCGGCGCCTTTGGAACGGCGGGACAACGTTGCACCGCAGCGTCGCGTCTAATCGTCCATCAGAAGATCTACGATCAGGTCGTGGACGACCTCGCCAAGCGGGCCGAGAAACTGCGGGTCGGGAATCCGATCGATGAGAAGACGGACATGGGCCCGGTGGCCTCGGCGGATCAGGAGAAAAAAGTCCTCGAGTACATCGACATCGGCCGGGAGGAGGGGGACACGCTTGTCACGGGCGGGAAGAAGCTCACCGGAGGCGCCTACGACAAGGGGTTCTTCATCGCCCCGACCGTCTTCGCCGTCGACCGTCGGAAGCGCCTTGCCCTGGAGGAGATCTTCGGGCCCGTCCTCAGCGTCCTGAAGGCGAAGGATTTCGATGACGCCGTCGCGATCGCGAATTCCGTCAAGTACGGGCTCAGCTCGTCGATCTATACGAACGACTTGCGATGGGCATTCCGCGGAATGCAGGAGTTGGAGGCGGGCATCACCTACGTGAACGCCCCGACGATCGGCGCGGAGGTGCAATTGCCCTTCGGCGGCGTGAAGGAGACCGGACCGACCGACACCCGGGAGGCCGGGACGACGGCGCTCGACGAATTCACGTATTGGAAGACGATCTACGTGGACTATTCCGGGCGACTCCAACGAGCCCAGATCGACACGGAGAAGCTCGTCGGCGGCTGAAAATCACGACGGTTTCCGAGGGATGTTTCACAGGTCGATCGATCAACCGCCGCCGCCCCCGAGCAGATCCTTGCTCGGGGTCGTCAGGTGCCGGGGGTCCAAGACCTTTTCCGCTTCCTCCGGGGTCAGGATCCCCTTCTCGATCACGAGTTGCTTGACCGTCTTCCCGGTCTGGCCCGACTCTTTCGCGATTTCTGCGGCCTTCTCGTAGCCGATGAGGAGGTTCAGGGTCGTCGCGATGGCGGGGCTCGATTCCGCGTACCGTTGCAAGACGTCGATGTTCGCACTGATCCCCTCAATGCACCGGTGTGCGAACACGCGGGAGACGTTCGCGAGGAGCTCGATGTTCTGCGAGAGGCGTTGGGACATCACGGTCATCATCGTGCACAGGTCGAGGTTGGAATGGGAGTTGGCCACTGCAATCGCCATGTCGTTGCCGATCACCGTGACGCCGACCTGCATGACCGCCTCGGGGATGACCGGATTCACCTTCCCCGGCATGATCGACGAACCCGGTTGGACCGGAGGAAGATTCAGCTCCCTGAGGCCCGTGTGTGGGCCCGAGCCCAGCCACCGGAGGTCGTTCGCGATCTTGATCGTTGACACGGCCACGGCCCGAATCGCCCCGCTCGCCTCGACGAGGGCGTCCTGGGATGCCTGGGCCTCGAAGTGGTTCTCGGCGACCCGGAACTTCGTGTCCGTGGCCGCACTGATCTTCTCGACGACCCGCCCCGGGAACTCCGGGTGCGCATTGATCCCGGTTCCGACGGCGGTCCCTCCGATCGCGAGTTCCGCGAGGGCCGCCCGGCAGGACGAGACGCGTCGGATCCCGTGGTCGATCTGGGACTGGTAGCCGGAGAACTCCTGGCCGAGGCGGATCGGGGTCGCGTCCATCAAGTGGGTGCGTCCCGATTTCACGATCGGATCGAACTCCTTTGCCTTCTTCGCCAGGCTCTCTTCGAGTTCGCGAAGGGCGGGCAACAGGTTGTGGTCGATCTCCATGAGCGCCGCGACGTGGATCGCGGTCGGGATCACGTCGTTCGAGGACTGGCCCATGTTCACGTGGTCGTTCGGATGGATGGGCCCTTTCTCGCCGAGCGCGTGACCGAGGATCTCGTTCGCGCGGTTCGCAATCACCTCGTTCGCATTCATGTTCGTCGACGTGCCGCTCCCGGTCTGGAACACGTCGAGTGGGAAGTGGGCGTCCAGCTTGCCCTCCATGACCTCCTGGCAGGCCTGGACGATCGCCTTTCCGATCTTCGAATCGAGGAGGCCGAGCTCCATGTTCGTCTGGGCCGCCGCCATCTTGATCAGGCCGAGCGCATAGAGGAAGCGCCGACCGAAGCGGATCCCGCTGATCGGGAAGTTTTCGATGGCCCGTTGCGTCTGGGCGCCCCAGTAGGCGTCCTTCGGGACTTTCAGCTCACCCAGGAAGTCCTTCTCGACGCGGTAGTCGGTCATGCCCGGTGCGTTCGGCCGACAGAACGGGGGGAGCATTAAGCTTGTCAATGGTTCGTACGTACTCGAGCTCGGGCGAGGGCCGGACGAGGAAACCCTTCGGCCAACGCCTGGATGGGCGCAGGCCCGCGGTCCATCCACGGCCCACGGGCCCGTCACCGGGCATTAGGACGTGTCTCGTCCCGGTGGTCTCCTTTCCCTCCTATCCAAACGGTTACCAGCAAGTTGTCACTGAGCACAGTGACAAGGTATAATATAAACGCGTTATATTTGGGGGAACCCGAAGACCCACCGCGGGCAAGGGAAGTAGCCCATGCCAACCACGACGCCGGCGGATCCGGTGGTCGAAGAAGACCGGGTCTGTCCCGAATGCAGCAGCGAGCACCTCGTGCGTGACTACACGCGCGGCGAGCTTGTCTGCGATTCCTGCGGCCTTGTGATTAGCGAGAGTGCGATCGACGAGGGGCCCGAATGGGCCGCTTATTCCGTGGAAGAGAACGATCGGCTCGCGCGGACCGGCGCCCCGCGAAGCTACGTGGCCGGTGCCTCCGGACTGACGACGGTCATCCCCCTCGCGAACAAGGACGCCCGCGGGAACACGATTCCCCTCCGGGAACGAGAGAAATTCTACCGCATGCGAAAGCTCCAGCGGCATTCGGGCCATTCTCGTCCCGGCGAGCGGAGCCTCCCCGAGACGATCCGATCCTTGGATCGCGTCGCGTCTCTGATGGGCCTCCCGCGTCCCGTCAAGGACGAGGCCGGCTTCATCTGCAAGAAAGCGCTGGAGAAAGGCCTCGTCCGAGGGCGGTCCATCGAGGCGATCGTCGCCGCCGCGGTGTACGCAGCCTGCCGGATCGACGGCGTCCCTCGAACGCTCGATGAGCTGCAACAGGTGACCGGCGTCCGGAAGAAAACGATCGGCAAGGCGTACGGTGCGCTCCTGCGGACGCTCACCCTTCGCGTGCCGCCTTCTCGGCCGTCCGACTACGTGAGCCGGTTCTGTTCCCGCCTCGGCTTGAGCAACACGGTGGAGGCGGAATCCCAGAAGATCCTGAAGGAACTGGAGAAGATCGACAGCTCGATGTCCCTCTCGCCGTCGGGGACCGCCGCGGCGGCCATCTACCTGGCCTCCTTGGCATCCGGGGAGCGTCGTCCGCAAAAGGCGATTGCGAAAATCGCCGGCGTCAGCGAGGTGACCTTGCGAAACCGCTTCCAATTCATGGAAGGGTTCATGGAACAGCTGATCCTGCCACGCGGTCGCGCGCCGAAGGTTGGCACGGGGAACCAACTCTCTCCCTAGTTCGTCCCCTTCCAATTCGCGTGCAGCAGAACCGGGGGGAAAGGTTTGATAAGGTGCGCTGGCGTCCCATCCGTGTGGCCGGCTCCAGAGGCGGAATCCAGGGGGAATTGCTAAATCCCCAAGAAGGCCCGCGCCTTCGGGCGTCCGCGTGAGGATCCCATGTCTCCCGCGATTCAGGTCAACGATCTTTCCTGGCTCATCGGAGGGCCGCAAGGGAGCGGTGTCGACTCTTCCGCGAACGTGTTCGCCCGTGCCTGTGCGGCCGGCGGCCTGAACGTCTTCGGCAAGCGGGAGTTCTATTCGAACATCATGGGCGAGCATTCCTACTTCGCCCTCCGTGCCCACACGAACCTCGTGCGGTCGCACATTGACGCGGTGAATGTCCTCGCGACGTTCGAGGCGGAGACGTTGTTCCGCCACGCCCGCGCCGTCACGGACGACGGAGCGATCGTCTACGATCCTGCCTTGGCCAAGACGCGACTCTCGGACATCCCGACGATCGAGAAGCGTCTGGCCGCCGACCTCAAGACGTACCTTATCTCCCACGGCGTCGGCGAGACGATCGGCGACCTGCTCGCAGCCGCGGAACAGCGGGGCGTCGCCCTCGTGCCGATTCCGTTCAAGGACCTCCTCGACCAAATCGCCGACGAGTTCCAGATCGACCAGCTGAGCAAGATCTCGCGGGTCGTGAACATGCTCGCGGTCGGCGCGTCCTTCGGCCTGCTCGGTTTCGATTTCGCGATGATGCGGGCTTCCCTCGAGGAAGTCTTCCGCGCGAAGGCCAAGGTCGTCAACATGAACGCCGCGGGCGCGCAGAAGGCGTACGATCTCGCGCGATCCCTCGTCCCAGATTTCCGGTATCGCCTTCAGACGGTGGCCCGGAAGGAACCTCGATTATTCCTCACCGGGAGTCAGGCGACCGCGTTGGGCAAGCTCTACGGCGGCATGCGGTTCCAGACGTACTACCCGATCACCCCGGCCTCGGACGAGAGCGAGTTCCTCGAGGAAAACGAAATCCTCGACGTGAACGGCCATGGCCTTATACCGGAGGCCGGCGGGAAGGAGAAAGGCGCCTCCATGTTGGTCGTGCAGACGGAGGATGAGATCGCCGCGGTCACGATGGCCACGGGGGCCGCCCTGACCGGAGCACGGTCCGCGACCGCGACGTCGGGGCCCGGTTTCTCCCTGATGATGGAGGGGATTGGATGGGCCTCGATCAACGAGGTCCCGCTCGTGATCACGCTGTACCAGCGGGCCGGTCCGAGCACGGGGATGCCGACGCGGCACGAACAGGGCGACCTGCGGTTCGCCCTGCATGCCGGGCACGGCGAGAACCCGCGGATCGTCCTCGCGTCCGGCGACTTCGAAGAATGCATCCGCGACGGGTTCCTCGCGTTCAATTACGCGGACCGCTACCAGATGCCCGTGATCCATTTGGTCGACAAGGCCCTCGCGAACAGCTATGCGACGATCGCACCGCCGGACCTCTCCGACCTTCGGATCGAGCGCGGTGCCCTGGCCTTCGGCAACAACGGCTACTCGAAGGAGAATCCGTACAAACGATTCGACCTCGGGAACGGTCCCGTCTCCCCTCGCGCGTTGCTCGGACAGGAAGAGACGATCTTCTGGAACACGGGGGACGAACACGACGAGTTGGGGCACATCACAGAGGACCCCGGCCTGCGGAACGCGATGATGGAGAAGCGGTTCGCGAAGTTGGACCTGGCCTCCCGCGAGATTCCCGACGATGTGAAGATGGCCTACTTCGGCCCGAAGGACGCCGGCACGGTGATCGTCTCCTGGGGTTCGACGAAGGGCGCCCTGCTGGACGCGCTCGATCGCCTATGGGCGGAAGGCGCGAAGATTGGCTACCTCCACCTTCGGCTCATCAACCCATTCCCCGTCGACGCCGTCCGCAAGTTCCTCGCGAAGGCGAAGCGACGGATCGGCGTCGAGATGAACTTCGGCGCCCAGTTGGCCGGCGTGGTCCGAGAACACACAGGGATCGAAATGACCCACTTCATCCTGAAGTACAACGGCCGCCCGATGTCGAACACGGAGTTGTACGACGCCCTTCATTCCGTGCTCGGCGGCAAGGCCGAGAAGAGGACGGTGCTGACCCGTGGCGCTTGAGCAGGTCATGAAGCCGGCGGACTTTGCGACGGAGGTCCACAACGATTGGTGTCCGGGTTGCGGCGACTTCGGGATCCTCCGGACGATCCAGATGGCCCTCGCCGAGCTTCGGATGGAGCCGCACCGCGTGACGATCGTCTCGGGGATCGGTTGCTCCGCGAAGACGATCCACTACGTGAAGACGTACGGCGTGCACACGCTCCACGGCCGGGCGCTCCCTTACGCGACCGGGGTGAAGCTGGCGAACCCGCAGCTGAAAGTGCTCTGCCTGAGCGGCGACGGGGACGGTCTCGGGATCGGCGGCGGTCATTTCGTGAATGCGGGCCGACGGAACCTCGACATGCTGTACGTGATCCATGACAACGGCGTGTACGGCCTCACGAAGGGACAGGCCGCGCCGACCCTCAAGCTCGGGGTCCAGACGAAGTCCCTCGCGCACCCGAACATCAACGACGCGGTGAATCCGATTTGGCTCGCCCTGGCCGCCGGCGCGACCTGGGTCGGGCGCGGATATTCCTACGACATCAAGCACCTTGTCTCCTTGTTGAAGCAGGGGATCGAACACAAGGGCTACGCGTTCCTCGATGTCCTCCAGCCTTGCCCGACGTACAACGACATCAACACGAAGGAATGGTACGGCGGCGAGGACCGCAAGGAAACGAACAGCGGCCGTCCGCTCCCGCGGGTCTACAAGCTCGAGGACGAAGGGTTTGACCCGGTCGTGCACGAACCGTCCGAGCTCGAGAAGAAGGCGACGCAGGCGCTGGAGAAGGCCCTCGAATGGGGGGATCGGATACCGATCGGGGTGTTCTTCAAGAGCGAACACGTCCCCACGTTCGAGGAACGGATCATGCAACGCGTCCCCACGTACATGGACAACCCACCGGCCCTGCAGGCGATCGCGGGTCCGAACGGCGAACCGCGGACGGATCTGACCCGGCTCATCCAGCGGATGACGTTCAAGGGCGCGTGAGGGCCACTCGTTTGGCCGGTCGCGGTTCTTCGAGCACGTCCGCCGCGGGCTTCCCCATTTCCCAGATCCGCTCGGACATTTCCGACATCGCATCCGCGATCGCCGGATCGTTCGTCCAAATCGCGATGTCATCGCCGCGGTAGGGCGAGTCGTCGTCCGGGATGGGATGGCTCATCAGGAACTCCTTCCCATCGACGTTGTGCATGTAGACCGGCATGAGGAAGTCAATGTGGCGGACCTCCGCGTGCTTCAGCAACGTGCGGACGTCGTCGCGGTTCTCCGGCGTGAAGCGGAAGGCGTACTTCAATCGCACCCCCTGGGTGGCCTTCTCCACGAGGCTCGGCCGAAACGCCCCGAGGATCCGCCCCGGACTCCGAGTCGTCCCGATCCCGATCACTTCCCGCGAGGCGATCGCGTACATCCGGAGCAGGCGCTCTCGGACGTTCTTCCGGCCATAGATGGCTTCGAACCGACCGTGGGATTCGGGTTCCCGCTGGGCGTTGACCGCGAATTCCCGCGCCAGGAGGTCGAGGCCCGCATCGATCTGCTTCGCCCGCGATCGGAGGTCGTCGCCGAGGGCCCGGAGGTACGCGTCAAAGGAGACCGGTTCGTATCGCAGCGGCGTCTCCGGCAGAATCTGCACGAGGCCTTTCTGGTGGAGCTGTTGCATCGTCGCATAGATTCGCGTCCGAGGGACCTTTGACA